>Ga0070707_100002123_pt1 | contig 18981 bp, 15 predicted proteins | sample KBSK5502metaG_FD_65468 | JGI IMG/M metagenome (GOLD analysis project Ga0070707, IMG submission 65468) | Corn, switchgrass and miscanthus rhizosphere microbial communities from Kellogg Biological Station, Michigan, USA - KBS K5-50-2 metaG | ecosystem: Host-associated > Plants > Roots >... | reverse complement strand
GATACGGGGTCCCCGGAAGTCCAGATTGCTTTGCTTAGCGAACGTATTAACTATCTGACCGAGCACTTTAAAACGCACAAAAAAGATCATGGGTCGCGGCGCGGGTTGCTGAAGATTGTCGGCAAACGCCGGAGGCTGCTCGATTACCTCAGAATGTATAACGTCGACCGCTATCGCGAAGTGATTTCGAAGCTCGGCATCCGAAAGTAGGTGCGGCAAGCGCCGCGACATGACCGCAAAAAGTTCGAAACGATGCAGAACGACCCGGGGACATGGCTTTCTCGGGTCGTTTCGTTTTTGCCGAAAGAGGGCGTGAAGCCCGACGCTAATTGGGGCGTGGAGGGACCGGCCGGAAGTAAGAAGGCCGCGAAGCGGTGTACTGAAGCGATCCGGACGGTAGGCCCGACGCTAACCAAAGAGAGGAAACTGAAAACATGAACGTTCACAAAGTCAGCACGATGGTCGGAGACCGTGAGCTCTCGATCGAAATCGGCAAGCTGGCAAAACAAGCCCATGGCTCCGCCCTGGTGCGCTACGGCGATACCGTAGTGTTGGTCACCGCGTGCGGAGCCCAACCACGGGAAGGATTGGATTTCTTCCCGCTCACCGTCGATTACCGTGAAAATTTTTACGCAGCCGGCAAGATTCCTGGTGGATTTTTCAAACGCGAAGGAAAACCTTCCGAACGCGAAGTCCTCAACAGCCGAATGATCGACAGGCCGATCCGGCCCCTGTTTCCTGAGGGATACAGGAATGAAACGCAGGTGATCGCGCTCGTGTTGTCGGCCGACACCGACATCGATCCATCGATGCACGCTATTATCGGCGCGTCGACAGCGCTGTACACATCCAACATTCCGTTCACTCATCCGGTCGCTGCCGTCCGCGTGGGACTCATCGACGGCCGTTATTACCTCAATCCGACGTGGACGGAGCTGAAGAACAGCCGGCTCAATCTGGCCGTTGCCGGAATGGAAGACGGCATTGTCATGGTGGAGTGCGGCGCAAATGAAGTCTCTGAAGAAGTCATGGTTGAAGCGCTGAACTTCGGCCATCAGGCAATCAAACAGATCATCGAGCTTCAAAAGCAGCTTTACGCGAAGATTCAGCCGGTGAAGATGGCCGTTGAAGCACCGAAGGTCGATGAAGCTATCGCGAAAAAGATCGAGCAGGGAATTCGCGCAAGCCTCGAAGACGCGCTCGACACAAACAAGCACGGAAAGCTCGAAAGCTACTCGCTGGTCGATGAGGCGAAGAAGAAGGCAGTCGAACTCTTTCCGGAAGCCGCGGAGGACGACGACAAGCTTGCGATGATCAAGCGGATCTTCGACGCGCTCAAGGAACGCATCTTCCGCGATCAGATCTTATACAAGCGTGAACGTCCCGATAAGCGCGATTTCAAAACGATTCGTCCCATCTGGATCGAAACAGGCGTGTTGCCGCGCACTCACGGTTCCGCCATCTTCACGCGTGGTGAGACGCAGGCGCTCGTCACCGCGACGCTCGGAACGGCGGATGATGTTCAGCGCATGGACTGGCTCGAGGGTGAGTCGTACAAGCGGTTCATGATGCACTACAACTTCCCGCCGTTTTCGGTCGGCGAAGTTTCGCCGTTGCGTGGGCCGGGCCGCCGTGAGATCGGTCACGGAGCTCTCGCCGAACGCGCTCTGCTGCCGATGATCCCCGGCGAGGATGCATGGCCATATACGATCCGCGTGGTGTCCGACATTCTCGAATCGAATGGTTCCTCGTCGATGGCCACGGTATGCGGTGGAACACTTGCGCTCATGGATGCCGGTGTTCCGATCAAAGCGCCCGTTGCCGGCGTGGCCATGGGGCTTGTCAAAGAAGGCGATACCTACGCGGTTCTGACCGATATTGCAGGCGCCGAAGACCACTACGGCGATATGGATTTCAAGGTCGCCGGCACACGGGAAGGAATCACCGCGCTGCAGATGGATATTAAGATAGCCGGCGTGACGGCGCAGATCATGTCGGAAGCTTTGGCGCAGGCAAAAGAAGGACGACTGTACATCCTCGACAAGATGGTTGAGGCCATCGCCGAAGTACGGACGGAGATTTCACCGTATGCTCCGCGCATTTACTCGATGAAGATCCCGACGGATAAGATCCGCGATGTGATTGGACCCGGTGGCAAGATGATCCGATCGATCATCGAACAGACCGGAGTGAAGATCGATGTGTCCGACGACGGGCGCGTGAATATCGCCTCCAGCGATGGTCCCTCGGCGAATAAAGCGATCGAAATCATTTCCAACCTCACGGCGACTCCCGAGGTTGGAAAGACGTATCGCGGCAAAGTGGTCCGCATCGCGGATTTCGGCGCCTTCGTCGAGATTTTTCCGGGCACCGACGGCCTGCTCCATATCTCGGAGATCGATGAGAACCGCATTCGGAATGTCCGGGATGTGCTGCAGGAAGGCGATCAGGTGATGGTAAAGGTCGTCGGCCTGGAAGGCAATAAGATCAAACTCTCTCGGAAAGCTGTCCTGCGCGAACAGAAACAAAAACAGTCATAGCCACAAAAGGCACATAAGACACAAAAATTTTGTGAATTATGTGCCTTTTTGTGGCTAATCCAGATCGATCGGCTTGATCGGCATCTCCAGTTCGTCTTTCCGCTTCATCGCTTCCTCGAACTTTTGATCAATGACCTTCATCCGATCTTTTTCTTTGGCGAACGCTTCTTTGAAGCGATCGTCTGCCGAGTCCTGATCCTGCTTCACTTTTTGAAGTGCATCTTCGAAAGAAACCTTATTCTTGTTCTTCGGTTTCTCCGTAAAAACCACTTCTCCGCTCGCTTTATCGACGGTGAGGACGGCCTCGCAGCACGTGCACTGCACGCGAATGGTCGATGATTTCCTGTCCATATGCGGACAGTATACTATGGCCGCGGTGCTTCTTTGGCCTTGAGAAGCTGGTCCCGCATCTGGTTCACAGCCTGGAGCTGATCGCCGTGCGGATTCTCGGCAACGTAGGAATTGAGCTGTTCGAGAACGTTGTCGTAGCGACGCAGTTTCAGATAGACATTCGCAAGCATCAGCCGAACGGCGGCCATTTTCGGGGCAAGCTCGAGGGCTTTTTTCAATGCGGCTTCCGCCCGGTCCGGCATGGCCGCCTTATAAAGCGCGATCCCTAAATTGAAAAACGCAGGCGCCGACCGCGAGTTTGTTTTTACCGCTTCCTCGCCGGAACTCACCGCCCGCTCGGGTTTGTTCTCGTCCAGATACAAGGTTGTGAGATTGAGAAGAGGTTCGACGCTCGTGCGGTTCACTTCGTGGGCCGCAAGAAACTCGCGTTCCGCATCCTCGGTCCGGCCGGCATCCCTGTAAACAATGCCCAGTTCGTTGTGAGCCTGATAAAAACGCGGCGCGATGTGAATCGCCGTCTCGAACGATTTTATCGCATCCTCATTCTTCTGTTTCTTTAGATAGTCGATGCCCTTGTTGTATGCATCCACAGCCTTTTTCGGATAGGTGTCCAGAAACTCCGAAACGTCCACAAGATTGCCATTCTTGTTGCGAGCAACGGTGGATTTGCGAACGAGACTGATTGTGACGTTGCTCTCTATGCCGAAATTGGCACTAGCATCGACGGACTGATTGACATCTTCAAATCCTTCAATCTCCGCGTGAATCGTGTAAGACCCCGGAGGCACTGCGCGAAATGAAAAATGACCTCCGAGATCGAGATAGGCGGTGGCGACAGGTCGCATTCCGGTCGCAAGCAGCGTGATGAGGCAATGGTCGCACGAGAAGTTGCCAGTGTCGGAAATGAGACTTCCTGAGATCGTTTGCTCCGGGACTGCTGCTCGAACGACGGGTGGACTAAAAACCAAAAAAACAAATCCAGCCAGAACAACAGACGCCTTGATGGCCCGCATAATTGCGCTCCGGTTCGTAAATCTCTGGGACTCGTCATGCAATTGTTCTGCCGCTGGATTTGTTTCCGTTACTTTGGTTATCGGTGAAAAACAGTTGAATTCGAAAACCATCCTGGGAATGCCGATGCCACTTCTCTAATCAAACATGCCGAAGTTCGGCGAGCGAGACTGGTGGCAGATAAACATCGACCATGTGCCGTATCCACCAGGCGCTCGTTTCCTTTTTCTCACGCCGATTGGCATAACGGTAGAGGTAGAACGACGCTCGAATAAATGTCGGCCGGGCACCGTTGAATGGATCGTGCCTTAGAAGCTTCAGCGTCGGCCGATCACCTTCAAGCAGCCGCTGAACGAATCGCACAAACCACATTTCATAGCCGGGCACTTGAATACCGCGTTTGGTTACCGTGACAGAGAACGGCAGGAACCACATCAGCCAGTCCAGCCGCAGGTGGTAGGGCGCGACCTGGGGCGGCATTCGCCGAGGATCGCCGGGTTTTGCTTTGAATTCGTATTCCTGCCACCGCGTTTGATCGCTCACAAAAGGCTCGTCGGTACCTTCAAGCACGATTTCATAGCGTTTTTGTGTAACGCTGCCAAACGCGCCGTAGGTGTTGACGAGATGAAAGCGGTTGTAGCTGTAATTCATGAGCTGATGCTTTGAAAACAGGTTCAGTACCGGCTGGATGCTGAGCAGAATCGTGGCGATTCCGATCGCGACCATCAATCCATTTGCGAAAATCGGCTGCGGTACCGTTTGCATCGCGTGTATCGGCAAAGCGCCCGCCAAAACCGAATCACTGAATGCCGTAACACCCAACACAACGGTCAACCAATTGAGCCAGGAATAGTTGCCGCTGACGATCAAGAGGAGTTGATGAAGGATGATCAGGCCGCCGGCGATGGAGGTAAACGGCTGCGGAGCAAACAATCCGAAGGGAATGATCAATTGAACGAAGTGGCTGAACAGCACGCTGAATTTGTGCATGAGCTTCGGCAGACGATGGAAAGAACAGCTCAACGGATTTGGCAGAGGCTGGGTCTCGTAGTGGTAGAACAGGCAGGTGAGCTCGCGCCAGCACCGGTCATGGCGCAGTTTGATCAGACCCGCGCCAAGTTCTGTTCGAAAGAGCATCCATCGTAAGGCCAGCACTGGAATCAGCGACGGTTCTACTCGAGCCGGTCCCATGAACGCTGTCAAGAAGCCCGACTCGAGCAGCATCGATTCCCAGCCGAAGGCATAGAACGTCTGGCCAACATTGACGATCGAGAGGTAAAGAGCCCACATAACGAGCCACGTAATCATGGAGATTGCGAAAGGTCCGGCTTCAGAGAGCCCGGTCAGAGCCGCGGCTGAAAGAAGAATGCCTGACCAGGCAACGATGTCGAGCATTCGATCTGAATATCGCCAATGGAAGATGCTTGGCGCTTCTCTGAGCCGTGCGCGTTTCAGATAAGCCGGTACCGGCAGCAGACCGTGTTCGCCCAGCAGCGGTTTGAATTGGTTGAACGCGCAGATGAACGCGATGAGATAGAGTGCCGCCATGGCGCGTTGCACAAGCAATCGCACAAGCCATACATCACCGACGTACGCTTCCATAGCTACTATTCGAAAGAAGCAATTGGAACACCGCGTAATCGATAAAGCCCGGACGTAACGTCTCCACATCAGTTGCGGCTGCCGCCATTGCCCATTGCAGACAAGTCGTCGTAGGTAGGCCATCCAGCAGACATGTCAGGTATCCGGCTACAAATGCATCGCCGGCGCCGATTGGATTGGTATGGCCGAGGCGAGGTGGGGGCGCATAGATGCAATTTCCATCATGAAGAACGGCAGCGCCGGCGCTGCCAAGTGTGATTGCTGTGTGAGGCGCCAGCATGGAAACGCTTTCTCCGCCGGCAAACTGGCGAAATTCCTCGAGGTTGGGTTTCATGAAACTGGGTCGTGCGAGCATTGCGGCGCGGAGTACCGGGCCCGTGGCATCGATCGCCGTTAACCTGTGTTTGGTGCGGGCGCGCCCGAGGATGTTCGCGTAGAAGTCGACGGGCAGACCGCGAGAAAGGCTTCCGGTCGCGAGCACGGCGTCGACACGCGGAATCCATCTATCAATTTTCGCCAGCAGTTTCGCCGCCGAGTCCGGCTCGATTTCGGGACTCTCCTCGTTGATCACCGTGGGGTGCGAGAACGATTGCGGATCACAAATGATCGTGCACGTGCGGCTGCTGCCCTCATATGCCGTGATCACATCGACGTGAATCCCGAGATCCCGCAGCGGCGTTACAATCGAGGAGCCGTTGCTACGGCCGGCGAATCCAACAAGCACGACGTCGCCGCCCAGTTGCCGAAATACACGTGCCACATTCGCACCCTTGCCACCGGGTTGTACCAGAACCGATCGGCTGCGCTGAACCTGGTTTGCGTGAAAGTGTTCGACCTGAAGTATTCGATCGAGGGCGAGATTGGGACAGACGATAAGAAGCATTTACCGGCGCTTACCTTTTATAGAACGCCGGTAGAGCCTATTTCTTTCGCAGCAGATTTTCCAGCGTCTGCGTTGCTTCGGGGATTCTCATATGTCCCAGCCAGAAGGCCGCCTGCCTGCGGACATCTATATCCGGATCGCTCGATGCAACAGTGCCGAGAATGGTCGCGGCCTGCGGCTCGCGTGTTCGACTGAGCGCAAACAAAACCTGATTGCGGATCTGCGAGCTATCCATGCTGTTCTTGTAAATATCTTCCAGCATCGCAAGGCGGTTCGGCATCCCGGACTGGCCAATCCAGAAGAGCGCGTTTTCGCGCATCGGCTCCGGCTTGTTCTTGTCACGTGCGATTGTGGCGAGCGCGCCCACGGCCTTTTCGGTTCGAACCTGACTCAATGCAAAATTGATCGAATCGGAATCGTCGCCGTTGGACAATGACAGGCTCAGAAGCGAATCGACGACAGCATCTTTGTCAAGTCTCGACTGGCTCATCCAGAAGATGGCGTCTTTGCGCGCCTTGGCGTTTGGCGAATTCTTCGCAATCTCCAGAAGCATCGGTAACGCCTGGGCGGAGGCACTGGTGGCCACCATGTTGAGAGTCGACATCACTACCGGATCGGCGATATTGCTCTTCAACCGTTCCGTCGCGATCACGATCGCGCGATCGGCATCGCTTCGAAACATGGCTCGCATCATTTCCTGTTGAAGGGTGATTTCCGGGTCTACCGCGCCACCGTTTCTTCGTTGACGGATAACGAACGGCCTTGGTGGTGCGGGTGTCGCCGCGATGGGCCTGGGTGCCGGGGGTGGAGGAGGAACCTGCAACAAAACTCTCTCGGCTGCCGGCGGCACTTGATTCGTGAGCCTGATCTTCATCTCTTCAACGTCTGTCACCCATCGCGACCGTGGATACGTTCTCGCAAATGCATTCACGCGTGAAAGGGCCTCGGAACGTTTCCCAAGCTGTGTCAGTGTACGAATCAGGTAGTAGTCTGCCCGATCGGCCATCGGGTGCCGCGGAAATCTCTGAACGACCTCCCGGAACTTCCGTTCGGCCTCGGTAAAGTTGTCTTCGTCGTACAACCGCTGGCCGGCGTTGAAGGTTTCGCGGGCTTCATCCGATGGCGGCGTCAGGAAATGCCGCGGCACATGCACGGTCACGTTCTGCGCCGACACGACACAGGGCAGCGCGAGCGTGGCTAACAATATCCTTATCGTTTTCATACAAACCTCACCGAAAATCAAAACTGACCGGCGTAACCGTCGTGACGCTTGGCTGGAACGCCTTCATGTTGGCGATAAGCCCATTTTTCCGTATTCGCGACTGAATGTCGGCGATGTCCTCGGCGGCGCTTCGCTCGTCGAGATTCCGCAAATCGCGAAGAATGGTCTCGTACGTCTCGATGGCATCGACGACAGGCGGCACGTCCGCCGCGGCTTCCTTTCTCTGCGCGATATCCACCAGTTGTCCACCGGCCACCTGCTTCGCGTCCGCCAGGTCGTCAACGTCGGTCGGCCTGATCTTCATCACGTTGCGGAGAAGAAGCTCCGATTCCTCGAGGAAATCCACAGTCACCGGATCCAGGGGCACGCCGTGGTCGACATAGACCGTCTGCGGCGCCGGCACCGCAACTCTCTGCGTATTCACCAATGGTGTCGCCAGGCGGTAAAGCCCGATTGTCAGTACGAGCATCGCTGCCGCGGCGAATATCGGAATCCATCTTAGTGTCCTGGTGGCTTTGTGGTGTCGCCGAGGCCCCGCTTCATTGACAATCCGCATTCGCAACCGGTGCTCGATGCCGTCCCACTGTCGTTCCGAAATGCTGAGATCCACGGTTGAAAGCGCGTCGATCATCTCGCGCGACTCCGCGTAGAATTCCGAGCACGCGGAACAGAGCAGCAGCTCGTGATGAAACTCCGGGGTCGCCGCAAGATCTTCACGATCGATGATGTGTTCTGTAATCCGTTCTCGAAACTCTTCACACTGATGCATAAAGATTAACCCTTGCCAGCGGCGCGTGCCGCTGCCGGCGCGGCGAAGTGCTGCCGCAGGCGATCGACCACGCGAAACAGCGTCTTCTTCACCGTTCCGACGGAAGTTCCCATTGCGCGCGCGATCTCCTCGCATGTCATGCCTTCCTGATGTTTCATCAGGAACATGAGGCGCTGCCGCTCAGGCACCGACCGAAGCAGTTCAATCACCTGCTGCATGATCAGCCCGCTGTGGACCGTGCCCTCGGAATGATGATGTGTTCTCGCCGAATAGAAAGTCGCTTCGAAGGCCTCTTCCGTGGTGTCCTGCCGATGGGGCGCAGCAAGCGGATCACTCTTGCGTTTATGGTTAAGAAAGGAATTCACCATGATCCTTGCGAGCCACGTGTGGAATGACGACATGCCACGAAACTGCTGGATGGCCTTGTACGCGTTGAGCATGACTTCCTGTGTAAGATCTTCCGCGTCATGATGATTGCCGCTGTACTTGAGCGCAAGAAGATAGAGACTCCTCTGGTGATTGGCGGCCAGCGCGCAAAACGCCTCCACGTCTCCAGTCTGGGCTCGGGCAATCAGCTCAGCCTCTTCGGCCGGTGAGATCCGCATTCGCAATTCCGTCAATACGTTAGCCATAGACACGAATTGGGACATAACGGTTGGCATCGTCATTGCCAATACTCCGGCCAGCGGCGATCGACAAGCTTCACGATCGATTCATCCATCACAAGCGGTGCAGGATATCCCTCTTTCCACGTGGCATCAATCCCGACCGTACCGCGATAAACGGGCCGGGCTCCCTTGAACTCCTGTTCGCTGAAGAGCATATCGCGCGCAGGGTCAAACCGGGTAAAGATCCCCCACTGCAGATTCTCGTCATCGTCCAGCCGCACATCCGGACTTACCGCCACAACAAAACGCAGATTCAGCGGCGCCTGGATCAGCCTGTCCAGCACTGCTCTGGGACTCTGCCGGACGACAACGACAAGAAAGCCGCCGTCGAGAAGCTTGTAATTTTCGATTCGTTCGTCGAAGCGGCGTGGATCAAGATCTCGCGGAGCGTCGTCTTTTTGCAGAACTTCGCCGGCAGCATCGATCACGAGCTTACTTCCGACGTGCATCTTAAATGAAGTGAAGTCGAGCGTATCGAGCGGCGCAAACGGCAGAAGCCACATGTGGTCTTCGGGATCGAATCGATGCCAGGCCTCGCGAAGGACGCGGCGGAAATCGGCAGGTCTGCAATCCGGTCCGACGAGAATCATGACCTTCGTCAGGGAGAGCTGGCCTGTGCCGAGCAGTGACATCGCTGTCTTCAGCACTTCTTTGGGATGGCGCTCTTTCAAAGCAACCACCAGCAAATTGTGAAATCCGGCTCCTGCATACGCGCACATGTCGACAATATTCGGGTTGATCAGTTTAATGAGAGGCCCGATCATTTCGCCGGCGGCGATGCCGAGAAACTTATCTTCCTGTGGCGGCTTGCCAACGACCGTCGCCGCATAAATGGCATTGCTTCGCCGAGTCACTTGCCGGACGTGCATGACGGGAAATTCCGCTGCTTCCGAGTAATGTCCGAAATGATCCCCGAAAGGGCCTTCCATCCGGCGTTCGCGGGGCGGCACGACGCCCTCGAGAACAATCTCTGCATTTGCAGGGGTCATCATGTCCAACGTTTTTGCGCGAACCATCGGCACGCCCTCGCCTCGGAGAAAGCCTGCGAAGGCAATCTCATCGACGTCTTCGGGAAGCGGAAGAATGGCCGCCATCATCAAAATTGGATCCGCACCGATGATCACGGCGACTTCGAGATCACTTCCCTGCTGTTCCGCTTCCCAGTAATGACCACGGCCGCCTTTCATGCTCTGCCAGTGCATGCCGGTTTTGTTTCTGTCGAAAACCTGAAGACGGTAGAGACCCATGTTGCGACGCTTCGTGCGCGGATGATGGGTAACAACCATGCCATAGGTGATGAAACGGCCCGCATCGCCGGGCCAGCACTTGAGAACCGGCAGGCGCGATAAGTCCGGTGCTTCGACAATCTGCTGCGATGGTGCGGAAGTGACCTTCGTCGGGTGTGTAAACAGCACGCGCCTGATCAGCCCGCGGGATTCCCAGAGTCCTTTGAGCGAAGGTGGATTGACGCGTTGTACCGCCGCAATTAATTCATTGCCGATTTCGGCGGGATCGCGCCCCAGCGCAGCGCGCACGCGATCCATCGTGCCGAACAGATTCATGACGAGCGGCATCGACGATCCCTTCGGCCGCTCGAACAACAATGCCGGTCCGCCCTCTCGAAGCACGCGCTGCGTAATTTCGGTGACCTCGAGCTCAGGATCAACCTCCGCACGAACGCGCTTCAGCTGGCCCTTCTGTTCGAGGAACCGGACGAACTCCTGGAGATCGGCGAACGGCATAAGTGCATTAGCGCGAGGCGTGTAAAAGATCGTAGTAGCTCGGTGGATAGCCCTTAACGACGCCAGTCAACACATCGATCATCGGACTCACGACGGACGTCGCCATGCTCCATGGATAGGACGTCGCGGGAAGAGCCTGGGCATATCCGGCAAGCACGAATCGAATAAACGTGCTCGACTTGTCAACCGGCAAGGCTGCAATGTTCATGCAGAAACTCTTCCACTCCTGCGATGGGAGAATGTACATCTCGACATTCGAAAGATAGAAGGCGCTGACGTTCGCTTTGTGGTCTTTCAGATACCGGCCGACGGTACGAATGGCTTTTGGTCCCGCAAAGTCGCCGACAAGAGGAACGATCAGATTCTTCTGCTGCATTTCCCGCACGAACAGGTAGTTGCTTTCGGCCGCAAGAAAACTCCAGTTGTGGCCTTCTGTGTCGGTGAGCGTCATCAGCTCTTCATATGTCGGCCCCGATGGGCCGGGGCTCACAGACGCATAGTTCAGGCGGGGACCAACCGAGAAGAACACGCCGTACACACGCTCGAGAGTGCTCGCATCGTCTGCGGAAAGCCGCAATTGGCTCTTGATGCGCTTCAGATTGTTCTCGAACAGTGGCCGGTCCGGCTGAGCCTGTCCGAACGCGTGAAACAAGTCTTCCGCCGTCGACTTCTCATCGAGTCCGGCCGGACGTTTGCGTGAAAACAGGAGTGAAACGAAATCCGCGCGGTTACCCGCCGTCTCGAACAGCGCCTTGTACATCAGAAGCTCGAGCATGTTCTGGCGGCGAATATCGATGATGAATGCCATTTGAGGACGAAGCGCTGCGATGTACGTGAAGTTCTGCTCCGGCCCAACCCCGAGATACACGCCGCCGGGCTTCGCAATTTTCGTCAGCCTCGGAATTGGATCCTGGTACGACTTCTCATTCGAGAGAAAGTTTTCGTACACGAAGTAACCGCCCGGCTCCGAGAATTCCGAAATCATTTTGCCAAAGGACTCGTCGCTGAGTTGTTTGGGAAGCGCGTCGGCGACCCCAAATGAATTGGCAATTGGTACGGCATTGGCGGGCTGTGAAACGCCAGGAGGTGATAAGAGCGGCGCCGGTCCTGCGGGACCGCCCGCAAATGGATTCCAGAACAGCAGGCCACTTCCGGTAAGAACGGCAACCGCCAAAAGCCCTGCTCTATAGCTCATCTTTTACTGGCTGCGCCCTAAACGGGCTTGCATTCGCTCCGCTCATCTCCAGTATTCTGGCAGATTTGTTTTGGTATCGCGAACGATCTCCCGTATTACGACGTGGCAAAGTCCGCGCCGACACGTTCCGGTTTTTGCCCTTTTGACATTGCCGAAAAATGCCGGCGCCAATCTATTTGTCATGCAGCGCGGAAACGCGGATAAAGACCGCTAACGACGCAGGCGCTCACCGTCGGCGGACACGCGCAATTTGAATTTGTCCTTGTGAGTGTTGAGAGTGAAACCGACGACGAATACGTTCCATGTTCCCGGGGCCGGATTGTCGATGACAACCCGCTCGGGACTGGCCAGCGTCGCTCCCGCAAAATTGCACGAGGTCCCCAGCGGCACACCGGGCGGGCATAGAATCATATCCAGGTCATTCGTCGGATAGGCGCTCCAGTCGTTATCCCAGAATGTTTCGAAAATTGCATTCGACTTGCCTGAAGGCATAGTAATCGGAATCTGGACCGACTGCTGCTTGCTGGAAACAGTTCCGTCAGCCGTCTCAGGGAGGAGCGGCCTTTTCTGGCGTTCGATGACGACATCGGCGGAAATGCGGCCCGCATTGGTCCAGTCGCTTTGAAGAGCGAGTCGAACAAGCCCCGTCTGCGGCTCATCAATGATGAACTGGCTGTCGCTTCCCACAAACTCATCAACGCGCGCTTTGAAAAAAGACGTCGGCGCGTCTGCGATTCTTAAAAACGTATCGTCCCCGAACAATTGATTCTGCTTTTCGGGAGGCAATTCCCGCGTGATGTTCAACAACTTTACCGTCAGCTGGTTCACTTCCTCTTTAGTTGAGACAAAGAAGTGAGCCACCTGGCCGGGGCGCAGGTTTCGCACGCGAGTGGAAAATAGGTTGTGGTCGAACCGGACCGGGCGGAATCCCAGACTCTTAATGTTCGCGGCTACCGTGTCCTCGGGATTACTGTCCGGCAGTCGCGAACTGGCACGGCCGCTTCTCACCATTTTGAGCGCCGCATTGACATCGACGAACCCACTTCCCTGGTCGATCGCACCCGATCCATCCCCGAGGACATTACCATCTGCAGAATCAATCAACGCATTTCGAATTTCAGTTGCAGTAAACGAGCCGGCGCGGAGCGCACCGATAACGACTGCGGCGGCGCCCGAAACGGCAGGACTGGCGAATGATGTCCCTTCAACGAATGTGATGCTTCCATCGGCTGCCTGCGTGTAATTGCCGACGCCATTCGCAACGACATCCGGATCGAGACGGCCGTCCGCTGTTGGCCCGCGCGAACTGAACCATGCGGTTTGATCGTGCGTGCTCGCGCGAAACAGCGCGCCCTGGCCGAGACCCAATTCCAGATCGCGAATGATCCGCTCCCGCACAGCAAGACTGGCAGCGCCGACGGTCACCGAACCTTTCCCGGTTCCCGGGCTGTTGCCCGTCATGGCAGCCATTCCTTCATTACCGGCCGAAACGACCGGCGTGATGCCGACCTTCAACAACTGCTCCGTCAGTTGGTCTTCAACGTCATTACCGGCGAAAAGCGTCGGACCGCCGAGACTCATATTAACCACCTGAACCGGCAGTGAGTCGAAGCGGCACGGATTATCTTCGCTGCCGCATGGTGAATTTACGGGCACTGACGGTCGCCCACGATCGAAATTGCGCTTCAACGTGATCAGCCGATCCATTGCGGCGATGATCCGGGATTTGGTCGCACCGCCTCCCTGCGAATCGAAGACTTTGATCGCGTAGATCCTGGCTTCCGGCGCTGCGCCGATCATGGGTATGACTGATTGACCTGCCGCACAGCCCGGAAAGCGGCTGTTCGGACAGCTAATGACACCCGACGGATCGTTTGCCTTGTAGGACTGAACCAGCACAGAGTCATTTGGAAAAACGAAACCTGCATGTGCGGCCATGACCGAGGCAACTTGAGTCCCGTGCGGATCGTTCTTTGTACTGGTAGGCGAACTCACAGGATCGTCAGTAACGAATGTTTCACCACCGATGACCGTCCCTTCGAGCGCATTCACTTGCTGCGCATTTGCGACGCCGGTGTCGACGACTGCAACAACAACATTGCGCCCGCGGTTTCCGTCTTTGTGGGCCTGAGTTGGGCTGAGACGCGCAATGTCGTCGCCATTGAGCAACACGGCTCCACGAGAGTTCAGCCTGACAACGGTTACACCTTTTTTGGGCTTGGCCGGCGCAGGAGCAATGGCCTCCGGAACACGCACCGCAACATCTTTGTACAGCCCGGCGGCATCAACAGATGACGTGAGCGCGGTCAGCTTATCTTCAGGCACGCGCGCCGCAACAGCGTCGATATTTTCGTATTCGTACGTGATGTCGCCACCAAGGTTGCGAACGGTGGTCTTGATGTTGTCGTACGGTTTGGCTGCCCGAATGATGATTCCCTTTTTGGAGTTTGCCGGCCGCTGTTGACCGATGGCCGGGCCATAAAGGGCGGACACCAAGGCAAGAAAAACGAACGCGAAAATTCCTCTTTTCACAAACCCCTCCCTGGAAGCCCGCAACTATAGCGAGTGGACAGGGAGGGGGTAAATCGGCAGAAGTTGGATTCTCCTAGGAATTGTTCTTAGAAACGTACAATTACTGGTTTTCTAGCAAAACCTCGCGTTCCTGTTTGTCCCGGACGATCTTCAGCGTTGCCTTCGCCCCGCGTGCACGCATTTCGCGGCTGAAGTCGCTTGTGCTGCGGATCATTTTGCCGTCAATAGACGTAATGACATCACCGGCCTTGAGCCCGGCTTTTTCCGCGGCGGAACCCTGGTCGACAGACGTCACCAGCACCCCGGCGTTGCTGTACACACCGAAAAAGTCTCGAAGCTGATCCGTGAGCCGTTCGACGCGAATGCCCGCCAGAGAGAACGTCGTGTTTACCTGAACCTGGGGAATATCGCGAGGCCGTATCCGGACGTTCGGCAGGCGAAGGTTGAAGTCGTTGAAATCGAAGTTGTCGAAGCCACGTGGGGATCTCTCTGTTGTCACGCGCAACGTCTGATCGCGATTATCACGCCGCACTTTCAGTTCGACCGTGCGGCCGACGGGCATTTCGCGAACCAGGCGCGTGAACTGCTGCACACCGATGACGTCTTCCTTGTTGAATTGAAGAACGACGTCGCCCTCTTTCAGGCCGGCCTTCGACGCCGGACTGTTCGGCTCGACACTTCTGATAATGACGCCGCGGTCCTTTTGATCTTCAACTCGAATGCCGATCCATCCGGAGTCCTGCGCCTGAACCGGAATTGCGGCCCCCGCCAGAATCGCGATGCATAATAACTGCTTCATGTGCTTCATGGGTCCTCCCATTCATGTACCTGAACAGACGCATGAATCGAAACGATGGTTGGCAGCAGGGCTTCGCTGTACGATAAGATTTTATCCTAGGACCGATCCAGATTTTATTGAGGGGGCAAGGCTTTTAGTTGATCGTCCTACGCTCCTTTCCTATAGTGTGCTTCCACGTTAGGCACACGGAGGGAACCGTGTCTGTGCAAGTCATCGAACTGGCAGAGCGAATCAAGGAAACAGGCCAGAGATCAGTCGCCGAATTACCCGGATTGCTGCGGAAAGCCGAGGAGCTGGCCGAAGATATGACGCAGGACGTATTGAGCCGGGCCCTCGCGCATCGCGCCGCCGGGAACGCGTACCAGCTTCTGAATCAGTTTCAACCCGCCCTGGAAAAATACAACTCCGCTGCATCACTTCTGGAAACGCTCGATGAGCCTGTTGAGTTGGGAAGAACTCTCCACGCCAAGGTCGGCATGCTCTTTTATCTGAGTCGCTTCGATGAGCTGTTCGAATGCTCGGCCAGGGCGCGCCGGCTGTTCGAGCAATGCTCAGACCGGAAGCGATTGGGAAGGTTGGATACAAACCTCGCACATGCGTACCACCGGCTCGGGCGCCACAAGGAGTCCCTCGAGTTTTCGGAACGGGCCATGGCCGTCCTCAATGAGACCGGGGACACGGAAGGATTCATCAGCGCATCGATTAACTCGGCCGTAACGCTCATGCACATGCACGAATTCGAGGTGGCTGAAGGAAGGTATCGCGATGCGATGGAGGCGGCCAGCCGATCGAATTTGTTTTCGTGGGTCCTTATCAGCCGGTACCACCTTGCGTTTTTGAGTTATCTCCGCGGTGAAACCGCCTCCGCTTTGCTCGAGCTGGAGAGGATTCGTACAGAGTACGAGGGGCTCAACAATGAATGGATGATCTGCCATTGTTGGCTGCATCAATCGGAAATCCTGCTCGAGGTTGGGGATCTGGATGAATGCATTCTGGCTGCGCGGAAAGCCCGCCTGCTCGGTAAGAAGCTTCGGCTGAATTCGGAGATCGCGGAATCGCTGCTTTACGAAGCCGCCGCAGAGCTTCGGCTCTGCCGAACCGGGGAAGCTATCCAGCACCTCGAAGAGGCAACACAACGTTTCGACGCCGAGGGCGACAGGGTCTCGACAGCCGTATCGCAACTCCAGGTAGCGCTGTTCCGGGGTGAAAACGGACAACGGATGGCTCTTGTCGATGCTGTTGCCGCGAGGTCCGAGTTACTTAAAAGCGGGCTTCCTCATCGCATGGCTCTCGCCGATATCGTGATTGGCCGGATCCAGCGGGCAAGGGGTGAACTGGAATGCGCCATCGATTCCCTCAAGTCTGCGCTGGCTTTCGCCGAAAGCAGCCGATCCCAGTGGATGCAATTCCACGCGTGTTATGAGCTGGGTGTGGCGCTGGATCAAAACGCCAATCCGGCCAGCCTCCAGTTGTTCCAGCGTGCCGAAGGTTTGCTGGATTCGCTTTGGGACCGGCTGGGTTCGGATGACTTGAAGATGATGTTCCTGGCCGATCGCGAGAACGTCTATACGCATCTCGTCAAGTCGACTGTCGAGGAAACGCCTGAAGTGGCATTTCGTTTTTCCGAGAAAGGCCGTTCGCGTGTGCTCTGCGAACGGCTGCTCGAAGACCGAACCAGTTCGGCGACCGATCTGGCTTCGAGACTCGCGATCGACGAAACGCTCGTGGAATACTTCATCAACGGCGAGGATATTCTCATTTTCGTCCTGGACCGTGATGGGTTGCGCACCGAGCGTCGCCGCGGCATCGTTCGGCAGTTGGATGCGGCGTGGCAGAACCTGGAACGGCACATCGCGAGCTGCAGCGTGAAATGGGAACGACTTGCCGCAGTCCGCCGTCACTTTGTGGCGACAGCTCAGTCCCATCTGCGGTGTCTTTATGATGAACTGATCGCTCCCATCAGAAGCTCGCTGCGCGGCACGGTGATATTTGCGCCCCACGGATTTCTCCACAGTCTTCCTTTACAGGCGGTGCATGACGGCACACAGTACCTGGCGGAACGGCACAAGGTTGTCTATACGCCGAGTGCATCACTTTATTGTTCGCCGGCACCGCGCAAGGATTCGGGTGCTCCACTGCTCATCGCATTCTCGACGGATTCCGATGGATCGAGCATTAATGAGATCGAAGAATCCGCGGCACACCTGGATCGCGCCGAACTGCTGGTGAATCCTTCGATGACGGACTTGCGCAACGCCTTTGAACAGCCGCGCAGCCTGGTTCATATCGCAGGTCACGCGGGAATCGATACAGTTGGTGGCAGGCTGTCGTGGATTGAAACTTCGGACGGCAGGCTGACCAGCCGGGATTTGATGGATATGCATATCCGGGCGCAAACGCTCGTGATTACCGGTTGCCAGACCGCCCGAAGGTTGATCCAACCCGGCGACGAATGGCTGGGATTGATGCGTTCGTTCTATTTGTCGGGCGCGAGTACAATCGTCTCGGCCCTTTGGGATATTCGCGATGAATCGGCGCGACGATTTGCTCGCGAGTTTTACATGGCTTTTGACGGCAAGAATGCTCCCGCCGCCGTCCAACAAGCCGCATCGAGCCTGCGCGACTGGAATGCGCATCCTTATTTCTGGGCGGGATTCGGAGCTTTCGTAAGAAAGGTGTGAAGTTATGAAAGAAATCCTTGCATCACTCGTTTTCGATTCGTGGCTGGAGCCGATACCCGAACTTCGGGCTTCATTGCTGGAGGATCGTCATCTCATCTATGAAGGCGGAGGAGTCATTCTCGATCTGCTGCTCAAGAAGCAGGACAAAGGAACATGCATTCACATTGGAGGGCAGGTCCTTCCTGAAGATGACGTCTTTACCAGCGTCAGCGATGTCCAGGTGCTGATGGAACAGGGAGCGCATCGGTCTTGCACGTATACGAACGCGCTGGGTGAATTTACGTTTCATGCAGTGCCGAACGGTTCGTTGAATCTGGCCATCGTGCTTAGAGACCGCCGCTTCGTCGTGCGCGGACTTTCGAATGAGGAACCGCGAATGTGGAGAGTCGTCTCGTCGGTATATGCCGGAGGCGAAGTGCAATGATGAGAGTACGACTGCTTGGAGCAGTCCTCGTTCTAGTTTCAATCCTGGCTTTGTCGCAGGCGGAGTCCGGCGGCCAGGAATATATCGTTACGTTGAAGAGCGGCCACTCGATTTCGGCAGTCAACAACGCGCACGGAACACACACGGTCCGGCACATCCGTCATACGCCGATCTATCTCGTTAAATCGTCCGGCGACGATACAGTCCTGATCGATCTTCAAAACGACAAGCATGTGGAATCGGCAGAAAAGAACGCGAAGGTGAAGCTGCGCTCGAACAGTCAACAAGCTTCGCTGATCGGCGGGCTTTCGGATGCGATGACATCATTGTTGGACGGACACACGCTGACAATGTTCTACGGAACAAGCGTGCTGAAGTCTTACGTGGAACAACCGGCACTGACAGTCGCGCACGTCAATGAAGTTCGCAGCCTCAGCACCGGGGCGGGTACGCGAGTCGCTTACATTGATACCGGCGTCGACCCATATCATCCGGCCCTTCGCCCATGGCTCGATCCGGGTGTTGACCTGCTGAATGACAGAAGCGTTTCTGAGTTGGATGG
>Ga0070707_100002121_pt1 | contig 18983 bp, 16 predicted proteins | sample KBSK5502metaG_FD_65468 | JGI IMG/M metagenome (GOLD analysis project Ga0070707, IMG submission 65468) | Corn, switchgrass and miscanthus rhizosphere microbial communities from Kellogg Biological Station, Michigan, USA - KBS K5-50-2 metaG | ecosystem: Host-associated > Plants > Roots >... | reverse complement strand
TCAACGCCTCGAAGGTCCCCGACGTCTTCGTCGCGTCCGGCTGCGACTGCTGGAACGATCCCAGCAAATACCCCGACACGTTCGGCTGGCAGCTTGACTACATCAGGGAAGGAAAGATCCTAGGCAACTACGTCAAGCAGCACTTCGCGGGCAAGAAGATCGGCTTCCTGTTCCAGAACGACGAGTTCGGCCAGGACGGCGTCAAGGGCCTCAGCTACGAGATCCCCAAGTCCCAGATCGTTGACCAGGAGCCGTACAACATCGCGGCACCGAACCTGGCGCAGGAAGTAGGCACGCACGTCGCCAAGCTGAAGGCCGCAGGGGCCCAAGTCGTAGTGTCGTTCTCGGTGCCGGCCGTCACCGCACTGCTCAGGCTCACTGAGCTGAAGCTGAAGTACAACCCGCAACTCGTGGTCAGCGATGTCGGCTCCGACCCGATCACCCTGGCCGGCCTGCTGAACGCCTTCGCCAAGCAGTCCGGCGGGTTCGGAAACAACCTGACTCAGGGCATCATCACTGACGGCTACTTGCCTTCCCTGGGCGACACCGGCAACAGCTGGATCACGCTGTTCAAGTCGATCCATGACAAGTACATCTCCAACCTGCCGTTCGAAGGCAACGTCCTTTATGGCATGTCGGTCGGCTACACCTTCGTCCAGGCCATGTTCAAGGCAGGCAAGAATCCGACTAGGCAGGACCTGGTAAACGCGATCAACGGCGGCCTGTCACCCGGAGTTGCCGTGGCGCCCTTCGCCTACGGCACCAACGACCATAATGGAATCACCGGCGCCTATATCGGCGTCATCAAGAGCGGCGTGCTCATCAAGACGGGCGACGTTCTGACCACGGATGACTCACCGACCGGAGCCGTGAGTGCTTACATGACGGCGCAGGCTCCGGCGCCGGCGAACGGAATACCGCCGCACTGACGCAGCGGCCATGTGGGTCGGCCGCGGCCAGAGATTGCGCGGCCGACCCGCCCGTCAGCCTGACACGGCACCGAGTGGTGCGCAGCGCAGCGCGGGAGGCAACCCGGGTTGCCGGTCGCGAGGGAGGTCAAGGTTCCAGCGTGAGCGTCCAAGTCGGTCGCAGACCCCCTGCGGCCAGCCTGCCGCCGCGTGACCGGCTGCTGGCTGCCGCCGAGCGGCTGTTCGGCGAGCGAAGCTACCGTCGGACCAGCGTCGCGGAGATCTGTGCCACCGCCGGCATGGCCACTGGGAGCTTCTACGCGCATTTCGATTCGAAGGCGACCATCTTCGCGGCCGTGCTGCGTCAGATCAACGCCGACTTGCGGGCAGCAATGCGCGCGGCGCTTGTAGACGCTGGCCCCGGCCAGCGCGGCCGGGAGCGTGCCGCCTTCCGTGCTTGCTTCGACTTGATGTCACAGCGGCCCTGGATCTACCGCATCGTGCGCGAAGCCGAATTCGTCGCGCCCGGCGAATTCAGGGCCTATTACGAACGGCTGGCCCGCGGTTACGCGCGCGGGGTGCGGTTGGCCCAGCTTGCAGGTGACATCGACGCCATATTCGATCCCGAGGTGCTGGCCTATGCCTATATCGGGCTCGGCAACTTCGTGGGCATGCGCTGGGCCGAGTGGACAGCCGGCGGCCGCGTTCCTGACGACGTGCTCGAGGATCTCCTGGTTCTGCTGGCCAGCGGCCTGCCGCCGCCAGCCGCGTAGCGACACCGACCGCTGGCCGCGGCGCGGATTGGCGCACCGTCGTATCGTCTGGACCCATGGCAGGGACGTTTGGGACGAACTTGGTCGACTATGCCGGGACCATTCCCCGGCTGCTCGAGCACGCGGCGGACCGGGATCCCGGCGGGATCTGGCTGCACACCGACGATCTCACACTGACATTCGCTGAGGCGGCCGGCCGGATAGCCGCCGTCGCGGCTGAGCTGGGCGACAGCGGGATCGGCCATGGCGACCTGGTCATGCTGACGGCGCGGACGACGCCGGAGTACCTGTTCAGCTGGCTGGCGCTCGCGACGCTCGGCGCGATTACCGTGCCTATTAACCCGGCGAGCACGGCCGCCGAGCTGACCGGGCTGATCAGCCAGGTGCGCCCCAAGATGCTGCTGACGGACTCTGCCCTGAAGCTTGATGCGGGCGGCCTGGGCGGCGGGCCCGTGCGGGCCGTTATGGCCGTGAATGATCTTGGGGCTGGCCGGCCGTGCCAGCCGCTGCCTGCCTTGCCAGCCGCCAAGGTCCGTCCTGACGACCTGGCGGTGCTGATCCCGACTTCGGGCACGACCGGCCGGTCGAAGCTGGTCATGCAGACGCACCGGGCGTACGTGCTGGCGGCCGAGGGATTCCCGTTCTGGATGGAGTTGACCGCGGCCGACCGGCTGATGACGTCGCTGCCGCTGTTTCACATCAATGCGCCGATCTACTCCATACTCGGCTCGCTCGCCTGCGGCGCAGGCCTGGTGCTGGTGCCGCGGTTCTCCGCGAGCGGGTTCCTCGACACCGCGCGGCGGCACGGCGCGACCGAGTTCAACGCCATCGGGGCGATGCTCGAGATCCTGATGCGGCAGCCCGAGCGGCCGGACGACGCCGACAACCCGCTACGCCTGTGCTATGCAGGGCCGGCGCCCGACCGGGAGCGGCAGGAGCAGATCGAGCGGCGGTTCAGCATCCGGATCGTGGTCGGCTATGCCATGTCTGAGTCGCCGTACGGCCTGGTCTGGCCGCACGGGCGGCGGCCGTTCGGCACGCTCGGCAGCGTGCGTCAGCATCCGTACTTGGGCACGATCAACGAAGCGAAGGTGGTGCCGCCCGGGGATGCCGACGGCGATGCTGGGGCGCCCGCCGGGGACGAGCTCGGACCTGGGCAGACCGGCGAGATCCTGTTGCGCAACCCGGTCATCACGCCAGGGTACTGGGGCATGCCCGAGGAGACATCGGATGTCAAGACCGCGGACGGCTGGCTGCACACCGGAGATCTGGTCACCGTCAACGGCGACGGCACCTACACCTTCGTGGGCAGGCGCAAGGAGGTGCTGCGCCGCCGCGGCGAGAACCTCTCGCCGCTCGAGGTCGAGGAGGTGCTCGACTCGCATCCTGCGGTGCTCGAGTGCGCGGTCGTCGGCGTGGCTTCTGACCTGACCGAGGAGGAGATCAAGGCGTTCGTCGTGCCCATGCCCGGTGCCGAGATCGACGTGGGCGAGCTGCGCGGATACGCGGCCGAGCGGCTGTCTGCGTTCAAGGTGCCGAGGTTCTGGCAGCTGCTCGATGAGCTGCCGCGGACACCGACGGCGCGGATCGCCAAGCACCGGCTGCCGGCCGGCCATCAGCCAGGGGAGTACGACACCGAGGCTGGCTAACCGGCCGGAGCCTGCGCAACGCCGCGAAGATCGCGGACCCCGCTCAGATCCAGTGGAAGAGGTTGAGGAACCGGTCGGCTACGGCCTGGTCGCCGCGGGTCGTACCGGCCCTGATCCGGCCGAACGCGGTCAGCACCATGCTGCCTGCGTCGAACTCGATCACCGCTGGCAGGTCATCGATGCTGCCGGGCTCGTAGCTCATCCCGTCCTCGTTCACGGTGACCCTGGTCGTCCCGGCATTGTGGCCGGTCGTGACGTTGATTCCGATCGTGAGCGGGGTCCGGTCGGCGTTCGGCCTGATTGTCGACTGCCAGATGATGAACATGAACGGAACAAGGAGGTCGGCCGCCTCGGACCCCAGCGCGTGCGCCTTGCCCTGACCCTCGCGGATGTCCCAGGTGTGGACGCCGTAGTCCATCAGCTGTCCGGCTGCGTAGATGAACGCGGGCACCGGGCCCATGTAGAAGTGCGGCACGATCATGGTCGTCCACTCTTCAGCGCTGAGCGGCTCGAGGATGCCCATCATCTGGTCGAGGTCCTTGCGGACCCTGGTCATCATCTCCGTCTGCGACAGCTCGCGGAACGCGCGGGCCGAGTCACCGGCGCGCTCGTGCATCCCGAGCAGCCCGTAGGCGTTCTCCGGCGTGGCACCTGACCTGGCTATCTCGAATGCCCTGAAATAACCCTCCATCGTGTCGACAAGGTGACCGATGACGTCCCTGACTTCCCAGCTCTCGCACGCCGTCTTCTCGTGCCAGGCATCGGGCTGCTCCGCCAGGGCGAACATCTGCCCAGCTTGCTCGCGTACGACGCGAAGGATCGTGTCCTTCCCCTCATAGGTCATCGCGTTCCACTCGCTCATACCGCCCACCTCATTCGTTGACACCGGAAGAGACGCTGGATCAATCGGCCCGGGTCGGACTGGCCGGGCACGGCCAGAGCGGCCGGGCGGCGTATAAAACGAACCTCAGCGCAAACGACTGCCGGGTGTCAATGGCTAGCGACGGCGATCCTCGCCAGAGCCTCGCCGTAACGGACAGCGACAAGCTGAGCGACGGCCGGATGTCCGCCGAGCGGGGCCGAGTACGGCGCGCCGAGGGCGGCGCTCAGCGCCGCGAACTCCTCGGGATCGGATTCCGGCCCGATCACGCATGGCGCGATGGCTAGCTGAGTCGCGCCGGCTTCACGTAGCCGCTGGACTGCCGCATCGATGCTGGCCGGATCGCCGAGTGACGCCGGTGCGGCCGGGATCGATAGCCTCGAGGCCAGCAAGACGGTGGTAACGCCGGCGTCGTTGATCGCCTGCGGCCCGCGGTCGGCCACCACGAGGATGCCACTCGCACCAACGGCGAAGTTGAGGCCACGGGCCCGGTTTGCCCTGGCCAGCCCGACCTCATAGAGCCGGTCGTGCAGGGCGCCGGCCAGCAGCGGATGCGGCCCGAGTGCCGCGGCGAGCATCACTGGTGCCGGGGCGGAAGCGATCGCCGCGGCGATCGCCGTGTCGATGGCCGGGTGCGGGCCTGCGAGCAGCGGCACCACGACCGCCTGGGGCGCATGATCGAGGCGGCCGTTTGCGTGGCTGTGGCTGGAGTCCGGCGCAAGCGCCTCGGCCAGCGTGCCGGTGACCCCGTTGAGGTGGCCGATCTTGATGTCCACGCCAGGGCAGGATTCTGCCGCGGTCTCGGCGACATGCCTGCTCAAGTCGGCTGTGCTTTCCCCACGGCCGGGCACGGCGAGCACCAGCGCCGGGGCGTCGGAAGCGACGCTGATCCGGTGCAAGCTGCGATGGCGGCCCACCCGGCGGGGCCGGGTGCCCGAACTGCGCCGAGGGAGGCTCGCTCCAGGTCCGTTGTCTGAGCCCCCGGGAGAACGCCGTGGCAGGCCCGGTTCGGAGCTGCTACCGGGTGCTGCGGGGAAGCGGCGCGGCAGCGGCTGACTGCTCGGGGCCTGACCTGGCGCCCCATCCCCATTAGCGGAGGCTGGCCTGCGTTGCGGCAGCGGCGGGAACGGTGCCGAGTCCGCGCTCTGATCCGTCACGCTCATGTATCGTAATGCTCCGCCTCACCGCTGACCGTCGTTCTGTGATGTTCGCACCGAAAAGTCGGAAGTAATAGCTATTCACAAGTTCCTGAGTCAGCCATTCGAATTTCCGCTTCAGCCAGCGCCGAGCATACTCCTGTACACCGAGATCAGGGCGGCTTTCTGCTGGTCAGACAGGCGAAGGTCCGTCTCGATCGCCCGCTCCACGGCCGGCGTGTCGGAAGCGGCCTGGCCCTCGCCGTCGGCGTGATGCAGCAGCCCAGCATGGGTGAGAAGAGTCTCCGCTGAGACGTTGAGCGCCTCAGAGATCAGCTTGATCACCCGCATCGATGGCTGGTGCAGACCGCGTTCGATCTGGCTCAGGTACGGGTTGGAGAGCCTGGTCCTCTCGGCCAGCTGACGCAGGGACAGATTGGCCAGCTTCCGGCGCCGGCGGATGAAGTCGCCAAGCGCCTCCATCTGGGCGTCCCACGGTTCGGTCATGGCGTTCCTCGCAGCTGGGCCGACATCACCTGGGTCAGGCAGGTGACGGGGCGTGGCCGGCAGCCGGAGCGGTCAGCCACGCCCGTGGTCAGCTTCCGGCTTATTTCGTGCCGGGGTTTGCCTTCCGCGGCGTCGAGCGCGACCCCGACTTCCGAGCGGAACCGGCCTTGCGGCCCGGCTGTGCCTTCTGACCCGGCTCGGCCTTGTCGCCTGACTCGGCCTTGGTGGCCGGGTGTCCCTTCCGCGCCGGCTCGGTCGCGTGCGTCGCGGCAGGCTTGGCGGGCGCCCCGGCCTTGGCGCCGTCGGCCTGACTCGCCTTGCCCTCGGTGCTAGCGGCGATGCCGTTCTGCGTCACCGCTGCGGCCCCGCGCGCGACCTTCTGGGTCGCCGCTGTGGCCTGCGCGAAAGTGGCGGCGGCATGCTGGGCGAGTGGCGTCGCCGCGGTCCGCACCTGGCCAACGAACTGCCGCTGCGCGCCGGCGACCTGGCCAACGAACTGCCGCTGCGCGCCGGCGACCTGGCCAACGAACTGCCGCTGTGCGCCAGCAACCTGGCGGCGGACAGATCGAATCTGGCCGGCGAATTCGTGCGCCCCAGCCTTCACATCGTCGGCGTTGGGCAGCTTGGCCATCAGGCCAGGCGCCTTCTCGCGGAGCTGGCTGAGCTGCTTTTCCCCGAGCTGCGTAAGCTGCTCGGCGTTCGGCAGCTTAATGACGTTGATCGCGGGCATGCTGGGTAGCTGCGGCCGGATCATCTGCGCGGTAGCCGTCACGTTCTTAACCGTGGTGGTCACCCTCTTCTGGCCCTTGCGGGCAGCGGCCAGGATCTGCTCCTGCAGCTCCTGCCCCATGGCGCGGGTGTCGATCATCGGGATCCTCCTCCTAGATTCGGGCTAACTATAGTTAGCAACCACTAGATATGTCAAGCGCAGGGGGTGCATACTTTGATGACCGGGAGCCGGGCTGGACGGCTAGACGGAGCCGCGGGCTTTGACGAGGCCGGTCTCGTATGCGAACACGACGGCCTGCACCCGGTCCCGCAGGCCAAGCTTGGCTAGCACCCGCCCTACGTGTGTCTTGACGGTCGCTTCGGAGACGTACAGGCGCTCGGCGATCTCCGTGTTGCTCAGGCCCTGCGCGATCAGCGTCAGGACCTCGCGCTCCCGGCTGGTCAGCCCGGCCAGGTCCGGCGGTTCATGGTCTGCGCCCGTCGGGAGCATGGGCGCGAAGCGGTCGATCAGCCGCCGCGTGGTGGACGGCGCCACGACTGCGTCCCCGGAGTGAACGGACCTGATCCCGAACAGCAGTTCCTCGGGCGGCACGTCCTTCAGCAGGAAGCCGCTGGCGCCGGCCTTAAGCGCGGCGAATGCGTATTCATCCAGGTCGAAAGTCGTCAGCATCAGCACTCGCGGCCGGTCGCCGGCCGCGCAGATCTGCCTGGTCGCCTCGATGCCGTTGAGCTTGGGCATCCGCGCATCCATAACCACGACATCGGCAGGCGTGCTACGGAGCAGGGCGACGGCTGCGAGCCCGTCACCAGCCTCACCGACGACGTTCATGTCGGGCTGAGCATCGAGCACCATCCGGAATCCCGCGCGCACCAGCTCCTGGTCGTCCACCAGGACGATCCGGATGCTCACGCGGCGCCCGCCTGCGCTGGAGCGATCGGCAGCCGTGCCGTGACCACGAACCCGCCGCCGGGACGTGACTCGGCCTGGACCGACCCGCCGTACATGGCGGCGCGCTCCCGCATTCCGGTCAGGCCGTGGCCGCCGCCGTCGCTGGCAGCCGCGCCGCCTAGACCGTCGTCGGTGACGAAGAGGTCGACCGCGTCCGGGGTATAACGCAGCAGCACGCTGGCCCGCGCCCACGGACCCGCGTGCTTGCGGGTGTTGGTGAGGGACTCCTGGATGATCCGGTATACGGCGAGCGCGGTGCCCTCAGGCAGCCGTTGCGGCTGTCCCTCGATTGTGCACGAGACCGGCAGGCCGGCCGCCCTGGCCTGATCGAGCAGGTCGTCAAGCTGGTCGATGCCAGGCACCGGGGCCAGCGATGCGGTCACTGCCGTCTCAGCCGGACCCGGCACGCCGGCCAGCGCCGGGCGGTCGGAACCCGCCGCGTCCAGCGGCCGGGCTGGCCGGTCCAGCCGTGCCTCGTCGTTCTTGCGCAACACGCCGAGCAAGGCGCGCATCTCGGTCAGGGCCTGCCGCCCGGTTGCCGAGATCGCGGCCAGCGCCGCGCGGGTCCGGTCGGGATCAGACCCCAGCGCGTACGCCGCCCCATCCGCCTGCACGACCATGACGCTGACGTTGTGCGCGACCACATCATGCAGTTCGCGGGCGATGCGGGCCCGCTCGGCCGCCGCCGCCATCCTGGCCTGAGCATCTCTATCCCGCTCCAGCCTGGCGGCCCGCTCCTCCAGGTTGGCGTAGTACGCCCGGCGGTACCGCATCGAGTCGCCGAGCACCCAGGCGATCAGCGACGGCCCGGCGAACAGGGTCACGCCCATCAGCAGCCAGTTCGGCAGGTGGGTCCGGATCACGTGCGCGTAAAGCCGATCGAGTTCGGCGGCTGATCCCAGCAGGCAGATGCCGAGCCCGATGACCGACAGCCGCCTCGTCGTGTAGGCGGCCAGCGTGTAGAGCAGAACGAGGATGGTCAGGTCGGGCGGAACCGGCCGGAGATCGAATATGACCTGGAGCGCACCGACCGCGATCACCACGGCAAAGGCGCCGACCGGATGAGTGCGCCGGAAGACGACGGGAATGGTCAGCGCCAGCGTGACCGGCACCAACACGAACCTGTGCATCCCGACGGCGGTCGCCAGGCCGCCGAATGCCAGCGCGACTGCGAGCACGCCGTCGACCAGCCTCGGGTGACGGCGCAGCCATGCGTAGAGGGCGGGCACGTCACAAAGACTAGCCGCGACCTCCGGTCATGACGTCATCCCGCGGGCTGGACCGTGGCTCATCCTCGCGAATGATTTCCCTGGGAACAACCGGGCCGCCGCCGAATTCACCCAACGTCTCATGGCCGGTGTCCACCGAACGGATGACGCCCGACTGACGAGTCGGCCGACGCGCACCGGGCCCCGCGCGGCCGACGATATCGCCATGGCAGATACAGCAGCGGAGCCGGCGGCTGGCTACCCGGAGCGGGCAGCGGGCCACCCCGAGCGGGCAGCAGGCTACCCGGAGCCGCGAGCGGGCTGCGCTGTCCGGGTCCGCGGACTCCGCAAGGAGTATCGCGGCGTGATTGCGATAGACGGCATCGACCTGGAGATCGACCGCGGCGAGGTCTTCGCGCTGCTCGGGCCCAACGGCGCAGGCAAGACCACGACCATCGAGATACTCGAGGGCAACCGGCGCAGGGACGCGGGCGAGATCAGCGTGCTCGGTGCCGACCCCGCGCAGGCTGGGCGGGAGTGGCGGGCGCGGATCGGCGTAGTGCCGCAGACCCAGACGGAGGCTGGTGAGCTCACCGTTCGCGAGATGGTCGCCCACTTCAGCGCGTACTTCCCTGACCCCCGCGACCCGGACGAAGTGATCGAGGCCGTCGGACTCGGCGAGCAGGCGCGAACCAGGTTGCGACGGCTGTCCGGCGGGCAACGGCGGCGCGTCGACGTCGCCGTCGGCATCGTCGGCCAGCCGGAGCTGCTGTTCCTCGACGAGCCCACGACGGGTTTCGACCCGCAGGCACGACGCAGGTTCTGGGAGCTGATCGCAGGCCTGGCCGATGACGGCACGACCATCCTGCTCACCACGCATTACCTGGACGAGGCGGCAGCGCTGGCCGGACGAGTGGCCGTGATCGCGGGCGGGCGGGTGGTGGCGGTCGGGACACCGGCGGACCTGGGCAGCACGGATGCCGCGGCGATGGTGTGCTGGCAATCGACTAAGGGCCCGCGGTCGGTGCGGACAGCTGCCCCCACGGATTGCGTCATGAAACTCGCTCGCGAAGCCGGAGGCGAGGTCCCCGGCCTGACAGTGACCCGGCCGTCGCTTGAAGACAGGTATCTCGAGCTCATCGGAACGACCACGTCAGCTCGCCGGGACGGAGCGCAGCGATGATCACCACCCAGCCCAGCAGGGCCGGCCGGACCGCCAGCGTCAGCCGGACCGCCAGCGCCAGGCTCCCGTCGATCGTGCGGGTCAGCCTGGTCCGCGGAATCGTCGAGATCAAGCAGTTCACCAGGCAGCGGGAGTACGTGATCTTCACGTTCGCGCTGCCGATCATCTTGCTCGTGCTGTTCGGTCAGATCTTTCATGGCGAGGTGGACCACACCGGCGTGAGCTTCCGGCAGTACTTCATCGCCGGAATCATCGCGAGTGGCCTGATGTCGACTACGTTCGTCGGCGTGGGGGTCAGCATCGCCGCCGACCGCGACGACGGCACCCTGATCCGGCTGGCCGGCACGCCACTGCAGCCCGCCGCCTACTTCGCCGGGAAGGCGATCCTGGCCATCGTCATTTCGGCAGGTGAGGTAGCGGCCGCGCTCGCGACCGGCGTCGCGCTGCTCGGCCTGCATCTTCCGGCGACCCCGGCGCGCTGGCTTACCCTCGGCTGGGTTCTCGTGCTCGCCAGCGTCACGTGCACGATGCTCGGCATCGCGGCCGGCTGCCTGGTGCGCTCTACCCGCAGCGCCTTTGCCGTCCTGAACCTGCCCTACCTCGTGCTGTCCTTTATCTCGGGTGTCTACTTCGTTTTCGCCAGGCTGCCTGCAGGGCTGCAGCACGTTGCCGCGATCTTCCCGCTGAAGTGGATCTGCCAGGGCCTGCGGTCGGCGTTCCTGCCTGACCGGCTGCTGGCCGCCGAGCCGGTGCACAGCTGGGAACACGGCAGGATCGCACTGGTGCTCGTAGCATGGCTGGTCGCAAGCTTGGTGGTGTGCGTGCGGACGTTCCGATGGCAGCGACATCCAGATCGATGAGCCCTGACCAGGCCGCGAGGCCGGCCACCGGCCATGCCTGGGACGGCGGCGAGCGGCGCTGGAACGCGTACTTCGCCGTCGTGCTGGCCGGCACGCTGGGGCTGACCCAGGTCGCCGGGCAGGCCACGGGGCACGGCCGGCTGGTCGCCAGCGCTGCCCTGATCGCGATGGTGCCGTGGTACCTGTTCCTAGGCCGCCGAGCCATGTACGGGCGGGCAGACAGCGTCCTGCCCGGAATCGTCTACCTCTGCGGGCTTGTCGCGCTGCTCGCAGTCGCCGAGGCCAACGCGGCGAGCGTCACCTTCATCCTGCTCGCGCTCGGGCCGCAATGTTTCATGGTCTCCTACGGGCTGGCGATCGTGGCCGTCGTGGCCATGAACGCGACCGGCGTGCTGATCGCGCTCGCGCGAGGTGCCAGCGGGGCTGAGCTCCAGACCACGATCTGGATCGCCGTCCTGGGGACCGCGTTCAGCATCGGGTTCGGAACCTGGATCATCCGGATCATCGATCAAAGCGCGGAGCGGGCCGAGTTGATCGCGCAGCTCGAGCGGACCCGGGCCGAGCTTGGCGAGGCCAACCGCGAGGCCGGAAGGCTGGCCGAGCGCGACCGGCTGGCTAGCGAGATCCACGACACGATCGCGCAGGGCTTCACCAGCATCGTGATGCTGGTACAGGCTGCCGAGGCCGTCATTGGCGACGACACTGACCGCGCGCGCAAGCAGCTTGACCTGATCGCCAGGACCGCCAGGGAGAACCTGGCCGAGGCGCGGGCGCTGGTGTCCGGGCTCGCACCCGCGGCGCTGGCCGCGGCGCCGCTCGCCGACGCGCTCGCGAGGCTGGCCGACCGGGCAGGCGAAGAGTCCGGCGTGCGGGCCACGTTCGAGGTGCGCGGCGAGCCTCGGCCGCTCGGGACGGGTGCCGAGGTGGTCTTGCTGCGGGTCTGCCAGGAGGCGCTGGCGAACGTGCGCAGGCACGCGGGCGCGAGCTCGGCCCAGGTTGTGCTGAGCTACTGCGACAACGAGGTCAGCCTTGAGGTGAGCGACGATGGCACCGGCTTCAACGCCGAACTGCCCACGACCGGGTACGGGCTGCGCGGGATGCGGGCCCGGGTGAGCGAGATCGGCGGCGAGCTGACCGTGCGCAGTGTGCCAGGCAAGGGCACGACGGTAACGGCGGAGGTGCGGTGATCAGGATCCTGCTGGCCGACGATCATCCGGTGGTCAGGGAGGGCCTGCGCGGAATGCTGTCGGCCGAGTCGGACATCGAAGTGGTGGGGGAGGCCGCGTCGGGGGCGGAGGCGGTCGCTCTCTTCGGCGCGCTGCGCCCTGACGTCGTCCTGATGGACCTGCGGATGCCGAGCGGCGACGGCGTCGACGCGATCGGCAAGATCAGGGCCGGTCATGCGAGCGGCGCCCGGATCATCGTCCTGACCACGTATGACACCGATGCCGATATCCTCCGCGCGGTCGAGGCAGGCGCAGCGGGATACCTGCTCAAGGACGCGCCGAGGGCCGACCTGCTCCGCGCGATCCGGGCTGCCGCCCGCGGCGAGACCGTCCTCTCGCCCGTCGTGGCCGGCCGGCTGGTATCGCGGGTACGAGGGCCGCGGCCCGAGACGCTGTCCGCCAGGGAGACGGAGGTGCTTGCCCTGGTCGCGCGCGGGCTGACCAACGTCCAGATCGGCCGCGCGCTGTTCGTGAGCGAGGCGACCGTCAAGACGCACCTGACGCGGGCGTGCGCGAAGCTCGGCGTGACCGGCCGTACCGCGGCAGTGACCAAGGCGATGGAAACCGGCGCTCTCCCGCCGCCGGGCCACTCGCAGTGAGGCGGCGCGGACCCACCTACCCCGGATTTGCGCCCTTCGGCCGGGGTTAAAATAAGCAATTATGGGCGTTATGCGCGTCCACAAGGCCGGGGGAAGTCAGGCGGCGACGCTCCCGGCACGCCGTGTACTACGTCGGCCGGCGGGTAACGGACGGGCTATGCCAGGAGAATGTTCACTGTGAGCATTACGCAATCCGCGGGAGCGCGTCGAGCAGCCTTGGGGACTCCCGGCTGGCTGGAACCGGAGCTGGCGACCCTGACCAAGGACAGGTTCTCCGATCCCGCGTGGCTGTACGAGCGCAAGTTTGACGGCGAGCGCTGCATCACCTACCGGTCAGGTGACGAGGTGCTGCTGATGACCCGCAACCGGCAGGACGTGAGCGGCACCTATCCCGAGCTGCGCGACGCGCTGGCCGCGCAGCGGTCGGCCGAGTTCGTCTGCGATGGCGAGGTCGTCGCGTTCGACGGCGCGGCGACGAGCTTCAGCCGACTGCAGCAACGGCTCGGCGTGCGCAATCCTGACGAGGCGCTGCGCCGGCAGGTGCCCGTGTACTACTACGTGTTCGACCTGCTCTATGCCGACGGACGGGACGTCAGGCCTGAACCGCTGCGCGAGCGCAAGAAGCTGCTCCGCGAGTTCCTATCCTTCGGTGATCCGCTCCGCTATACCGAGCACCGTGAGCGCGACGGCGAGGAGTACTTCGAGGAGGCGTGCCGGCAGGGCTGGGAAGGTCTGATCGCCAAGCGCGCCGACGCCCCCTACCGGTCCGGGCGGACTCGTGACTGGCTGAAATTCAAGTGCGAGAACAGCCAGGAGTTTCTCATCTGCGGCTACACCGACCCGAAAGGCTCGCGGACACACTTCGGCGCGCTGCTCCTCGGCTACTACAACCAGGATGGCCGACTGGCCTATGCGGGCAAGGTCGGGACCGGCTTCAGCGAGGCGACGCTGGCGAGCCTAGGCCGGTCGCTGCGGGAGATCGCGCGCACCGAGCCGCCGTTCGACCGTGACCTGCTGCCGCGCTCCAGCAGCGGCGGCCCGCCGCGGTCCGGCGTGCACTGGGTCGAGCCGAGGCTGGTCGCCCAGGTGGGTTTCACCGAGTGGACGAGCGCCGGGCAGCTCCGGCATCCCCGGTTCCTCGGCCTGCGCCGGGACAAGGATCCGGCCAGCGTCGTACGGGAGATGGCCTAGCAACGCGGCCGGCCGCCTAGTCGCGGCCGCGAGCAGTCGGCCGGCGGCTGGAATTCCCCGCGGTCATGATCGCATGACGCGACGGACACCAGCGGCGACACCGGCGGCCAGCCCGGCGCCGATCCCGGCCGCCACGCCGACGGCAGCGAGCTTGCCTGCCGTCGTCGGTTCGGCTTGTCGCGGCGCGGCTACGCGCTCAGGGTGGTCCCTGGGCAGCTGGCCTGCGCAGGCGAGCAGCTCCGCCAGGTGCATGACCTCGCGGCCGCCGCTATCGAGCTCGTGGATCTGCGTCCGGCAGCTGAAGCCGTCCGCCAGGATGACGGTGTCGGGAGCGGCGTCGCGGAGCCTGCGAAGCAGCACCCGCTCGGCGAGAGCGCGGCTAATGTCGCCGTGGCCGGGCTGGAAACCAAAATTGCCCGCAAGCCCGCAGCAGCCGGATTCCAGCGGCTCGGCGTCCGCGCCGGCGGCCGAGAGCAGCGTAGCCTCGGCGTCCCAGCCGAGCACGGCGTGCTGGTGGCAGTGCACCTGGGCGAGTACCTGCCGGGGTACGGGCGGCGGCCGCCGGCCCGGGGTGTGCTCGGTGAGCAGCTCGGCCAAGGTCAGCGTGTGGTCGCGGAGCCGCCGCACGTCCAAGTCATCGGGGAAGAGCTCCGCGGCGTCGGATCGGAACATGCTCGTGCAACTCGGCTCAAGGCCGACGACGTAGCCGCCGCCCCGGACATGGACGGCCAGCCTTGCCACGGTACGACTGAGAACCCGCTTGGCTGTGCGCAGCTGGCCCGTGGAGATCCAGGTCAGCCCGCAGCACAACGGCTCGGCCGGAATGTCGACCGCCCAGCCCGCTGCCTCAAGCACGCCGGCCGCGGCCTGGCCCACGTGCGGATGGAAATAGTTGGTGAATGTATCGGGCCAGAGCAGCACGGTGCCGCGGGTCCCAGGCCGGTGCCGCCCGCCCGCTTCGCCCCTCGCCTCCCGCCTGGCGTGCCACCGCTGCAGGCTCTCGCGGGCGAACAGCGGCGTTTCGCGTGGCTCGATGCCGGCCGCGATCGCGGCGAGGCGGTCAAGTCCACGGGTATGGGTGACCGCGTTGGCTAGGCCGGCCAGCCGCGGGCCGGAGACGAGCCTAGCGGCTGCGGGCAGCCAGCCAAGCGACAGGTCAGACCGCGGCCGGCGCCATTGCCGACCGCGGAAGTGCTGGGCGAGGAACTCGGCTTTGTAGGTAGCCATGTCGACGTTGGCCGGGCAGTCGGACTTGCAGCCCTTGCAGGCCAGGCACAGGTCGAGCGCGTCGCGGACGGCGGCGGATCGCCAGCCGTCGCCGACGGGCGAGTCGCTATGGCCGTTAAGCATCTCGACCAGGAGCCTCGCCCGCCCCCTGGTCGAGTGTTCTTCCTCCCCGGTTACCTGGTAGGACGGGCACATGACCGCCCCGCCGCGGTGGGAGTGCTGGCGGCACTTCCCGACGCCCACGCACCGGTTGGCAGCCTGGGTGAAGGACCCGCCGTCGTGCGGGTAGCCGAAGAACAGGACCTGGGTGGTGGCGGGAGCCCAGTCGCCGCCCAGGCGCAGGTGCTCATCGAGGCGAGCGGGGTGCACGACCTTGCCGGGGTTCATCCGGTTATCCGGATCGAAGATCGCTTTGAGCTCGCCGAAGGCACCGACCAGGCGCTCGCCGAACATCTTCACCAGCAGCTCGCCCCTGGACTGCCCATCCCCGTGCTCGCCTGACAGCGAACCGCCGTAGGACACGACCAGGTCAGCTGCCCTTTCCATGAACCGCCGGTACTTCGCCACCCCCTCGGCGCTATACAGGTCGAACGGGATCCTGGTGTGCACGCAGCCCTGGCCGAAATGGCCGTACAGGCTCGGCATCAGCTCGTTGCGGTAGCGGAACTCGTCGTACAGCCGCTGCAGGTCGCGCAGGTAGTCGCCGAGCTTGTCCGGCGCGACCGCCGAGTCTTCCCAGCCCTCGAAGGTGTCTGGCTGGCCGGGCACGTGGGCCGTCGCGCCGAGGCCGGCCTCGCGCACCCGCCAGAGCTCGTCCTCCATGGCCGGGTCGTCGAAGAACTCCACGCTGGGATCGTGCTCGCTGTGGTGCAGCGCATCGAGCATCTGCTGGGCAGCCCTGTCGACCTCCTCGGTCTTGTTGCCGCCGAACTGGACCATCAGGAAGGCCGAGCCCTCGGGCAGCCCCTGCAGCGCCTGCGGGTTCAGGTGCTTAAGCTGCTGGTCCCGGATCAGCCGGTGATCAAGCCCCTCGAGGGCGATCGGCTTGTGCGGCAGGATGGCCGGGACGGCGTCGGCCGCCCGGTCGATGCTCGGGTAGCCCAGCACCACGAGGCTGCGCTCGGGTAGCACGGGAACGAGCTTGAGCCGCGCCCGCAGCACAGTAACCAGTGTCGACTCGCTGCCGACCAGGAGGCCGGCAATGTCGAAGTCATGCTCGGGCAGTAGCGAGTCCAGGTTGTAGCCGGAGACCCGGCGAGGGATATCCGGGTACCGGTTCCTGACCTCGTCGGCATAGGTGTCGCGCATCCAGCGCAGCCTGCGGTAGATCTCCGCCCTGCGGTCGCCGCGCCGTTCTATCTGGCCATACTCCTCGTCGCTGGTTGGCCCGCACCAGAAGCTGGTGCCCTCATACAGGAGCACTTCAAGCGCCGCGACGTTGTCGACCACCTTGCCGGTCCGCTGCGCGGTGGCGCCGCAGGAGTTGTTGCCGATCATGCCGCCGAGCGTGCAGTTCATGTGGGTGGCAGGCTCGGGGCCGAACCGCAGGTTGCACGATGAGAGCTGAGCGTTGAGAACGTCAAGCACGATGCCGGGTTCCACAACGCAGGTTCTCGCGTCTTCGTCCACGCTGAGGATCCGGTTGCAGTACTTGGACCAGTCCAGCACCACCGCCTCGTTAGCGGCTTGGCCGGCCAGGCTGGTCCCGCCGCCGCGGGACAGCACAGGAGCGCCGTGCGCCCGGCATACAGCGATCGCCTCGACCGCCGCGTCAACCGTGCGCGGAATCACCACGCCGATCGGCACTTGCCTGAAGTTAGAGCCGTCCGTCGAATAGGCGCCGCGGCTCCCGGCGTCGAAACGGACCTCGCCATCAACCCGGTCAGCTAGCTCGCGTTCCAGATCAGCTGAGTCGTCGAGGCCCGCGGCCGTCAGCACCTGGCGCATCAGCTGATGCCGAGATTCCCGGGGACCGCCGAACCGAACTGCTCGACGCCGTCCACACCGAGGATGGCGATCCGCCGTCCCCGAAGCTCGCCCGCCACGCGCCCTCCCGCTGAAGTCGGTGCCAGAGGCCGGTCAGCGCCGAGCGCGGTCGGCCTCGCGTAGTCCGAATGCACTGCCCGGCAGGGGCGTGTCAAACATCGCCGCCAGCCGCGGATCCCTCGCGCGGGGCCTGCTCGGGAACCGGAGCCTTGCGCTGCTCGGGCACCACGGTGCCGGTGACCGGCGCGGCCCCGGCGGGCCCAGCGGGCCCGGCTGGTCGGGCGGGTCCCGGAAGTTCCTCGCTGGTCTCGTCGTCACCGTCGTGCGCGATTGGCTCGAAGGGATCGGGCATTACCTGCCGGCCTCCCCGGCGGGCTTCGAAGGCTCCGCCGAGAATCTCGCGACGGGGCAAGGGATCCTCAGGACGGTCAGGGATTTTTCTGTCTGCCCTGAAAACCAGCGCGATCCATACGGCAAGGGCGCCGGCGAAAGCCACTGCCATGATGGGGAGCCAGTAGTTAGGCATGGTACTCACCTCCTGTGGAAGTGATTTCCGCTGGTCAGGCTGGTATGCGTGATCGCCAGCCTGACCTTGAGGCAGTTATGCCGCCCGGCGCTGCTCGGCTGCGGCACGAGACGCCCGCGCGGATGCGAGCGTCTGGGGGCGAGCTGGCTGACCCGACGGCACCGTCAGATACCGCTCGTACGCGGCGGCGGATTCGTTAGCGATGCGCTCCCATGCATAGCGCGACCGTGCCCTGTCGGCGGCCGCGATGCCGAACCCGGTCAGCTTCATGGGGGTGGCCAGCAGTTCGCTCAGCCGCTTGAGCAGCAGGTCAGGACGACCAGGCAAAAGGAGCAGACCCGTCGTCCCGTCGATCACGGCGTCTGCATGGGCGCCCACGGCGTTCGCCACCACCGGCTTGCCGCAGGCCATGGCGCTAATCGCGGCGGCGCCGTAGGGCTCGTAGCTGGCGCCGCTGACGAAAATATCGGCGGAGCGGATCAGCGCTGGCAAGTGCTTGCTGGCCACGTGCCCAGTGAAGGTGATGCGATCGGCGACGCCCAGCCCGGCCGCGAGCTTTCCGAGCCGCTTGTGGGCAATGTCCGAGTCAAGCTTGTCCGGGTCGGGCCCGCCCGCGATGACAAGCTCGGCGCCCGGCAGGTCGGGCATGATCCTCACCAATTGTTCGAGGCCTTGGTGCTCGGCCAGGGAGCCTACCTGAAGCAGCCGAAGCTCCGCGTGGCGCTTGGCGGCCGGCCCGTCAGGACGGAACCGGCTGGTGTCGACGCCGCACGGCACGATCCTGACCCGCGTTCCACCGATCCCGAGCCTGGACAGGTCGCTGACCTCGTCCGAGGTGTGCGCCATCACTCCGGTGACCGTGCGCGCGATGCACGCCTCCATCCGGATTCGCGTGTTGTCGAGTGTCCCGGGCACGCGGTGGCGCTGCTCGGCTAGGCCGAGCGAGCCGAAACTCTGTACGACCGGGACAGGATGCTCGCGGGCAGCCAGCAGGGCGGCGAGACCGCTCGTCCAGTGATGCGCGTGGACAATGTCCGGTGTGTCTCTCTTCCACCGCGCCGCGAGGTACCGGCCGATCTCCGCAACATGCTGGGGCAACTGGTCGGCCGGAACGGGCGCTGGCGGACCGGCCTTGATGTAGCGCGCGGTCAGGCCGGGCGCGAGCGTCTCGCGGTCCGGCAGTCCAGGGGCGTCCTTGCGGGCATAGACGACCACATTGTGGCCCTGCGCGGCGAGCGCTTTGCCGAGACCTGTCACGTGCGCGGCCTGCTCGGCGGCGTAGTGCTCAGACTGACTAGCTGGGGCAGATGCATGCTGTGCGACGAGGGCGATCTTCATCCCTAGGGCCTCCTTGCGGTGTCCTGCTGGTATCACCGCGAAGATGGCGCTACGAGTGTGCTAATACCGCGAAAACGGAAAAGGCACACCCGAAAACGTCACGCGGTG
>Ga0070707_100002119_pt1 | contig 18984 bp, 16 predicted proteins | sample KBSK5502metaG_FD_65468 | JGI IMG/M metagenome (GOLD analysis project Ga0070707, IMG submission 65468) | Corn, switchgrass and miscanthus rhizosphere microbial communities from Kellogg Biological Station, Michigan, USA - KBS K5-50-2 metaG | ecosystem: Host-associated > Plants > Roots >... | reverse complement strand
GGTGTCTCCTTGCTGATCACGACCGTGCTCACCACAAAGCCCGATGTCATGGCCAGATGACCCAGGTGGGTAAGAAGGTGACTCTTTCCTGAGCCAAACCCGCCGCCCAGCAGGAGTCCCGGCGACTCAGCTCCGGGCCAGGCTGGCTCACTCGCGCGTTCTAGAAGGGCGGTGAACCGATCCTCGGTCGCCGGCTGGCCGGAGCCGAGCGCCGTGACGGCGTCCCAGCTTGGCACGCCCGACCGGAGCGCCTCGACGGCCCGGCGCCTGGCGATTAGTTTCTGGCTCATCGGCCCGCTCATGCGATCGCTTCCAACCGGACCTCGAGCCGTATCAGGGCGGCGAAGGGATTGGCGCGCCGCCGGTCACGAACTTCATCGGCGACCCTGAGCTGCAGCGCGGAGTAGGCGGGCAGGCCCCGGGACTCATCGGTCATCAGTTCGGGCGGGATCACGGCCACGACGAGGACACCTCGCAGTTCGTCGGTGGAATCGATGAACTGGCGCAGCACCTCGTAGGCATCGAGGACCGCGGCCTTTGAGTAGTAGAAGCCATCCCTGGCTTCCGCAGGCGGGCGCCGTGCTACAGCGAGCCGGCCGTAGTCGAGGTGCAGAACCAGGCCGCCTTGACCAGCCGCCAGGAGCAAGGCCGCGGTGGACAGGAGCATGGCCCTGGCGTTGTGCCGGCCGATACGGGTATAGATGAGCGCGGATCGCAACGCCGCGATAGATCGCAGTTCGCCGCGTAGCCAGCCGAGCACCGCCTCGTGCTCGGCCGTGTCGACGTCCCCTGCCCCTAGCTGCGCCTGTGCAATGCGCAGCATCGCGCGGCCCATCTCTGCCGTGATCGCAGGATCGTCCAGCAGCCTGCGCTCAAGCAGCCGGCGGACGCTGCGGTAAAGCTCGCGGGCATCCACGTCATGACGACGGGCGACCTCTGCCACCACCAGCGGAGCCCCGGCCGGGACGGGGAACGCCGCGTGCTCGTACGCGGCGCGCACATGGGCGGCCGCCAGCTCGTGCCAGTCGACCGCCCTGGACACGGCGAAGAAGATCTGGTCGACCATGTGGACCCGAGTCGACTCGGCGGAGATGCTCACCCAGAGGCCGCTGTGCTCGGCCGTAGCCGCTGCCAGCGCCGACTCAAGCCGGTCGGCCGCCTCGCTATCGCCCACCACCGCCACCTTGACCGCGGCGCCGCCGGCCGACACGTAACGGGCTAGGTATTCGCGAGCGAGGAATTCCGCGTAGTCATCGACCTTCAAATTGCCTCCGCCCAGCACGCCACTCGGCACGATGAGCTGCCCTGGGCTATTCATCGAGGCAGCGGTGCCGTGAACGATACGCCCCAGTAGCGCTGCTGCTGGCCCGTGCGTGCAACGGTGGTGAGCACGCCGGCGGTCCGGGTGCCGCTGCTCGCATGCCAGCGCAACGCCTTTCCGGCCTTGGTCACTCGCTCGCTGCTCTGATCGAGCAGATACAGGTCGCGCGCGAACTCGGGACGTGTGTACTCCTTTCCCTGTCCTGGCAGCAAGGTCAGCACGGACCAGATGTCGACCAGGCGCACCACGGCGTCCGGCTTCTTCCCGGTCCTGGCAACCACCAGCTCGTAGCCGGTTGCCAGGCTCTCGAGGAATCGCGAGCCACGGAACCGCGGTGGGCGCTGCTGCGCAGCTGACAGCAGCCCGATCAGCGCGGAGGGTCGCAGCCGCCGGTCCCGCCTGCGGTCGATCTCGACCAGCGCGTCGCCGGGCACGACGCGGACGATCGACGGATAGCAGAGCAACCGGTCGTCTTCCTCGAACATCGCCAGACCTCGATCCGCGGCGAGGGCCAGCAGCTCCTTGGCATATTCGCCAGAGCTGAGGTACGCGGACTCGTCGAAGTCGAAGGAGGCCCGCACGTCCTGCACCGCGAAAGACAGCTCGTGAGCGTGCTCGGCAGCCGCGTCAAGCGCGCGCCGCAGCTCCCGTACCTCGCCGCTGGCAGCGGCAGTTTTGGCTTTGCGGAGTTCCCTGGTCAGGATGCTCGCCGACTTGACCGCAGCCGCCGCCCCATCTGCCGTCCCGCCAAGCGCTGATTCGAACCTGCCCGCAGAGTCCACTCTTGCTCCTTCAAACCGCCCCGATGACACCCTAACGTTGGCCACAGACGATGCCGATTCGAATCGGCGCCAGCACAACCTATCGCCGCAACCACCGTAGCTGTTGGCTTCCGGCCAGGTTCGGACGCGCCGAACCGCAGCGCCTGGCAACGTGTCAGGACAGGGCGCGACAGGTGATCGCGGCCGGATAGGTAGTCTGCTGCGCATGGACCAGCCGGCGGACACGAACGCGGCCATCTGGCAATCGAGTGACATCGCTCAGACCTGGGCCGCGGAGGCCGCAGCACGCGAGCGGAATCATGCCGCGCAGTGGCGGTTCATGGCAGATCTGCTCCCGTTCGGCGAGCAGGACGCGTTCACGTTCCTGGATCTGGGCGCGGGGACGGGGAATCTGTCGCGCGCGATCCTCGGCAGCCACCCGCGCAGCACGGCGATCCTCGCTGACTTCTCCGACCAGATGAGGGGTGCTGGCGAGCGCGAGATGCAGCCGTTCGCCGGGCGCTACCGCTACATCGAGTTCGACATGTCGACGAACGAGTGGCCCGCCGCGATTCCGGCGAGGGTCGATGCGGTCGTGACGTCGTTGTGCGTCCACCATCTGCCCGATGAGCGTAAGCAGGGCCTGTTCGGCGAGATCTTCGAGCGCCTTGTTCCGGGCGGCTGGTACGTCAACTACGACCCGGTGCTCCCGGAGGATCCTGTTGTCGCGGCCGTGTGGAAGCGGGTGGGCGATTACTACGATCCTGAGATGGCGCGCAGGCGGTTGCATCCCACGCCGGAGGAGCGTGCCCGCCATCAGAATCACGTGCGGTACATGATCCCGCTGCCTCGGCAGCTGGCGTACCTGCGAGCGGCCGGATTCCAGGGCATCGATGTCTACTGGAAGCGGCTTGAGTGGGTTGTCTACGCGGGGCGCCGACCAGGCTAGCGCCGCGTGCCCGGCACCGAGCTATCTCTTTACTGTGCGTCTCCTGCTCGCCTCGGTGAGTAGGCGAAGATCGATAGCGTGTTCCGGTGCGGCGAACGGGGAACCTGGCGCGCTGACATCGAAACGGCCGCTGTCCGGCACGTAGTCGCGGCCGCGGGCGATGACGCGCCTGAGCTTTCCGAGCGCCGAGATATCGGTTCGAGGGTCGCCGTCAATGACGATGAGGTCGGCGTCGTATCCGGGTGCGAGCCGGCCGGTGATGGTGTCGAGGCCAAGCGCCACCGCGGCCTCCGTGGTAGCCATCGCCAGCACCTCCTCGGGCTGGAAACCGAGCGTCACCAGGTATTCGAGCCCGCCGACATACTGGTGGTGCGGCGTATTGTCGATGCCCGCGTCGGTACCGGCGATGATCCGCACGCCCATCTCGTGCATCGCCTTGAGATGCTGGCCAACCCGGATGCCGGTTAGCTGCGCGACGTACGGCGCGTTCACGCTGGTTGTCGGGCAGACGAAGACGCCCCTCTCCGCGATCTCCGCGGCGAGGGGTTCGCTGAAGTGCCGCTCGTTGGTTTCGGTGACGAACGAGCAATGCTCAAGCGTCGTGACGCCGGCCTTCAGCGAGCGGCGGATGCCCTCGACCCCGTGGGCGTGCGCGGCCACCGGCTTGTCGACTCGTCTCGCCTCATCGACGACCACGGCCAGTTGCTCGCTAGTGAACTGGGCGTACCAGGGTGCCGATCCCGGCGTCATGAAGCCGCCGGTGGCCATGACCTTGATCAGGTCCGCGCCGCGCTTGTGGTGTGTCCGAACTATGCGCCGGAGGTCATCCTGGCTGTCAGCTTCGCCGCCCATGAACCAGCAGTGCCCGCCGGTGACGGTGATCGGGCGGGTCGCGACGACCAGCCGCGGACCGCGGGCCAGGCCAGCGGCGATGGCATCGCGCACGACCACATCCAGATAGCCTCGCGCGCCGAGGTCCCGTGCGGTGGTGACGCCCACGCCGAGCAGATCCCGGGCGTTGTGCAGCATCAGCACCAGTTGTTGCTCGTCGGTCTCGCTGCGCATCCGCGCCGCCGGCTGGGCGCCGCCGTCGAATCCGAGATGGACGTGAGAGTCGATCAGGCCCGGCGTGATGGTCGAACCCGGATAGTCAGTCCGTGGCAGCGGCGCGAACTCGGCGGGCAGCGTGGCGGCGCAGCCGACCCACTCCACGGTGGTGTCGCCGACCACGACTGCGCCGTCGGACACCGTGCCATCCCCGGTCATGACGCGCGGCGCGGTGAGCACCTCTGGCATGCCATCACCTCGCCTCGGCCAGCTCGCAGAACGACCGGCACCGTTGGCGACGGGATCACGCTATGGGAGCGCCGGAAACACCGTCAAGGCCGCGGATCATGACCAACGGTGATCGCCGGGCGGAGACATCCGGTGCAGGCGATGACGAACGGCCGGTGCAGGATATCGGTGTGGGAAGTCTCAGAGACGTGATCGACAGCACAACTGCCGAGATGCTCCGGCGCCGTCGCAGCGTCAAATGGACAACTTCGGGGCTTGGCGGATTCGGCGCGGCGATTGCTGAGATGGACTTCGGCGCGGCGCCGCCGGTCATCGACGCGCTGGAAAAGCTGTCGGAGGACGCGATGTTCGGCTACCTGCCGCTGCATCTTTCCGACGAACTGGCCGTGGTGTGCGCGGAGTTCGAGCAGCGCCGCTTCGGATGGGACCTCGACCCCGCCGTGATCCACCCGGTTCCTGACGTGATCAAAGCGCTCGAGATCGCCATCGCGCATTTCTCGCGCCCGGGCTCGCCGGTCATCCTGCCGACGCCCGCCTACATGCCGTTTCTGATCGTGCCCGGCCTGCTCGGCCGCGAGATCATCAGTGTGCAGATGCGCAACGACAGAGGGTTCTTCACCCTCGACTTCGACGCGATCGAGGACGCCTTCCGTGCCGGAGGGCAGCTGGTCGTCTTCTGCAACCCTTACAACCCGCTCGGCCGCGTCTTCACCCTCGACGAGATGATGCGGCTGACTGAGGTCGTTGACCGGCACGGCGGCCGCGTTTTCGCGGACGAAGTCCACGCTCCCCTCGTCTATCCAGGCCAGCGACACATTCCTTACGCGTCGACCTCAGACGCCGCCGCGTCACACACGCTGACCTCGACGTCCGCATCCAAGGCGTGGAACCTGCCGGGCCTGAAATGCGCAGTGGTAATCCTCAGCAACGAGCCGGACCGGCAGCACTGGGAGGAGATGGGAGTCTTCGCCTCGCACGGTGCGAGCAATCCGGGAGTGGTCGCCAACATCGCGGCATTCCAACACGGCGAGCCGTGGCTGGACGAGGTCCTCGCTTATCTCGACGAGAGCCGCCACCTGCTCGCCGACCTGATCGGCCGCAATCTACCTCAGATGCGCTACCGACCGCCCGACGGCACCTATCTGGCCTGGCTGGACTGCACGGCGATGGATCTCACCGAGTCGCCTGGCGTACTCGTGACCGACCACGCGCACGTCAGCGTTGTCGACGGACCCGCGTTCGGCGCCGGCGGGGAAGGATCGTTCCGGTTCAACTTCGCGACGCCGCAGCCGCTGCTCACCGAGATGATCGAGCGGATCGCCGCCGTCCTGAACGCGGGGTAGGACGATCACGTCAGCCGCACCCGGTTGACTCTCCCCCAGCGGGAGACAGGATGCTGGCCTCGTGACAGAGAACCGGCTACTCCGGATCGGCGAATTCGCCAGGGCGTCATGGCTGTCGATCAAAGCGCTACGCGCCTATCACGAGATGGGGTTGCTCGTTCCCGCTGAGGTCGACCCGCGCACTGGCTATCGTTCGTACTCCGGCGCCCAGTTGATCGACGCTGCCATCATCCGCCGGCTGCGACAGATGGATGTACCGCTCGAGTCCGTCCGGGCAGTGCTTGATGCCCGCGACCCGGCGGTTACGCAGAAGGTGCTCGCGGAACATGCGGCGCTGCTCGAAGGGCGGCTGGACGCCCTGCGACGCACAATTGACGATCTGTATCTCGCGGTGGACTCGCCGGATGCGCACACGCCGGTGCATCGTCGGCATGAGCAGCCCCGCACCGTGTTGACCTGCGGTGGCATAGTCCGTGAAGACGAGTTCGAAACCTTCCTGGTGCGCTCTCGCGCCCTGTTGCACGACGCGACCAGGGCCACCGGCACCATCGTTGCCGGGGCGTTCGGCGGGTGTTATCCGCCGCCTCGCGATGACGACGCCCAAGATGTGCTTGCCTTCCTCCCGGTCGAGAACGCGGTGCTGTTGCCCGTGGCTTTTAGATCAGCAGGCGTCCAGGTCAGCGAGTTGCCAGCAACCGACGTAGCCGTGCTGATACATGTCGGCGGCTACGACGCGCTGGAGGACAGCTACCGCACCCTCGGCGAGTGGGTCGCGGCTAACGGCACACCCGCCGATATGCCGGTGCGGGAACTGTACGTCGTGGGCGAAGCGGAGACCCAAATTCCCGACGAGTACCGCACCGAAATCTGCTGGCCGATCACGCCCGATCCCGACAAGTAAACAGCCCGTAGATGACTCAGGGAGTAAGCAATGGCATCCATCATCCGAGAGACCCACATCGACGCCTCAGCAGCCGATGTGTGGGAGGCAGTACGCGACTTCGGCGCGGTTGACAAACGACTGGTGCCGGGCTTCGTCATCGAGTCCAGCCTGGAGGGCGACGCGACTCGCGTCGTCACCTTCTTCAACGGCGGGGTGGCGCGAGAGGTGCTGGTCGGCGTGGACGACGCCGCTCGCCGGCTGGCCTACTCGGTCGTCGAAGGACCGCTCGGCGCCACGCACCACAACGCATCGGCCCAGGTGTTCGCAAAAGGTGAGCACGGCAGCAGGTTCGTCTGGATCACCGACGTGCTGCCGGACCAGCTTGGTGGCTCTGTCGGCGAGCTGATGGACCGGGGCATCGCCGTGATCAAGCAGACGCTGGAATCCGCTGCGGCCATCGATGACGCACGGGCAGGCGCGGTTTGACGCGCTACCCAGGGGCGGGATGGTCACCGCGGGCACGCCCCGCCCCGGCTGCCTAGACGGTAGGTGGCGGGTCCCGTTAAGTCGTCACGACCTGCGGGAAAGCGACGGGACTGCGATTCCCCGCATGGTCCAGGGCGCGCAGGCCGAACTGCACGTTGTCCTTCGACATGTCGAGCGTAACGGTGCTGACATTGCCGACGTTGATGGAGTCGGTCCAGTCCGGCGACGTCGTCTCCCGTGTCACCACTTGGTAGCCGGCCAGGTTCGCCTCGGGATTGGCGTTCCAGGTGAGCGTGGTGAGGTTGGTGCCGGCCAGGTTCGGCGGCGCCACCACATGGATCTGTACGTTCTTGGGCGTGCCGGGGCTAGTGGCCAGCGCCCACAGCGCCGCCGCGTTCACCTTGGCCACCCGGGCGATGTAGTCGAAGTCCACGAAATCGATCAGGTCGCCGAATTGCACTCCGTTGACCACCTGAGTGTTCTGGTGCTCGTGGTTGAAGTTCTCGCGCGGCTCGGTAAACCTGGCCGCCGGGTAGCCCCGCCCCTGGAACGAGACGTGGTCACTAGCGCGCAGGTACCGGTCACGCCGCCAGATCAGCCGGATATTCATGCCAGTCAGCTCGAACGGCGCTACCTCCTGAACGAACCGGCCAAGCTGGCGCGCCACTCCGTCATTCTCCCCGCCCACGGCCTGCATGGTCGAGATCTGCCCTGGGGTCACGGCAGTCGGGATGCCCTCCACGAACAGCCGCACCGTTCGCGGGTCAGGCCTGGTGCCATCCCAGGCCTGGCTTGCGCCCACTATGTCGTTGCTGAACATGCCCTGGACGTCGGCGCCTGCCGCCGCCATTTGCGCCGCCATATAAGTCGAGCCGTATAGTCCCTCCTCTTCCCCGGCGACGGTGGCGAACACCAGGGTGCCAGCGAACTGGTGGGTCGCGAACAGCCGGGCTAGTTCGAGCACCACGGCTACTCCGGAGGCGTCGTCATCGGCACCGGGAGCGTCGCTCGTGAAGTCCAGTACGTCGGTGACGCGGGAGTCCAGGTGGCCGGTCACGACATAGAACCGCTCGGGCGAAGCAGTCCCCTTCAGCGTCGCGATGACGTTAGTGATCGTGGTCGGCACGGGTATCCGGTTCGAGACAGGCTGTACGAACGTCTGCTGCTGCACCGTCATCCGGCCCGATGAGGTCGCCGCGATTGCCTGCATCTGCTCGAACACCCAGGCGGTGGCCGCGCCGATGCCGCGCACCGGGTCGGTCTGGCTGGATGCGGTGTGCCTGGTGCCGAACTGAGTCAGCCGCAGCACCGTGGCGTGGATTCGGCTGGTGTCAACCTGATCCAGCAAGGCCCGCAGATCGGGGTCCAATGCTATCCCGGCGAGGGCGGAATGAGCTTTCGGTGCGGCAATGGCAGGTGCCGCACCGGAGACGATGGGCGCTGCGACCGCCGTGACGGCCGAGGCAGACAGGAACGCGCGCCGGGTTGAGCCTTTACGGCTTAGATCCTGATTGTTCTCCATACCCTTGAATCATTGATGGGCCCAAAGATAAGTCAAGCTATTGTGACCTATTGTCCGTCATCGTTACTTTTGGTGAAGCCTCGGCCCGCTGGCTGAGCGAGGTACCACCGCGCTCGCGGCGCTGCCGCCAGACAGCCGCCCGCTCTTCGCGGAGACTGCCAAGTACGCACGAGGGCCGGGGGACCGCGGTTGTAGGTCTAGCTGCACGCAGTAGACCGCCAGTCGCCAAAGTGTCAGAATTCACGGAACGGTTGCTGAGCCAGCCATTGCGTGCTGGCTTCAATCCGGCTCGAGGTTGCCAGTCTCGCGGCCGATAGGTGCCGGGAGGTGGGTGGGATCATGACTGGCGAACGGTTCAGTGCCGCTACCGCATATGGAAGCACCGCCATCGAGACATGCTGGATGTGCGGCATTCGGGTGCGAGTCGATCAGCTGGTCGCCGACGGCGGCAGCGCGTGCCCCGATGTCCGCTGGTATTGCCGTGACATGCACGGATGCACCCAGCGCTGGACAACGTTCAGCCACGGCGACGTGCAAGTGACCACCCCGAAGACGTCGCAGACGCGCAGAAGGATTGCCGGCTGAACAGCGCGCCTGCGTTGCCGGATGTGTTGCTGGCTCGTCAGGGCTTCTTCTTGCCCGGTCGGCGAGCTGACGAACCTGCATCCTGACCGGCCTGCTCTGCGAGGTCCGCACCGATCAGTTACAACCCGTACGTTTCAAGCAACCGGAGAAACACCTCGCTGATCGTCGGGAATGAGGGCACCGCATGCCACAGGCGCCCGAGTGGCACCTCGCCCACGATGGCTACGGTCGCCGAATGCAGCAGCTCTCCGGTGCCCGGGCCGACGAACGTCGCGCCGACCAGCACCTTCCGTCGCTCGTCGACCACGAACCTGGCCCTGCCCGCATAGCCGTCCGCGGACAGCTGCGCGCCCGACACATCGCTGATCTCGTAGTCGACAGCGCGGACCGGCAGGTTCTGGCTGGCTGCTGCTGCTTCTGTCAGTCCGACGGCTGCCACCTCAGGCTGGGTGAAGATCACCTGCGGCGGGCCCAGATGGTCGGCGGTGGCGGCCAGCCCGCTCCAAGGCGGCGGCTCACCGGTCAGGTCACCGAGGGCGCGGGCGACGATCGCGTCGCCGCACGCGCGGGCCTGGTACTTGCCCATGTGCGTCAGCAGGTTGCGCCCGTTGACATCGCCGACCGCGTACAGCCAGCCGCCCGGCACGGCGCCAACCAGGCAGCTATCGTCAGCCGTCAGCCATTGGCCGTCCGACAGGCCTACGGTGTCGAGTCCGAGGCCGGCTGTGCGGGGCGTGCGCCCCACCGCGACTAGTAGCTCATCGGCCACCAGATCAGCAGCCTGTCCTTCCACGCTGGCGCTCGTCCAGATCTCGGCCGGGGTGGCGCGAGCGAGCCTGCGTATCCGCAGGACGTTGACGTTGGTCCGCACCGTGACGCCGGCTGAGCGCAATGACGCGGCGACGAGTTCGCCGGCGAAGGGCTCCACCCGGGGCAGCAGGTCCGGGCCGCGGACGAGCATCGTGACCTCCGCGCCGAGCGCCTGCCAGGCAGTCGCCATCTCACAAGCGACGACGCCGCCGCCGATGATCGCGAGCCGGGCCGGGACGGTCCCAGCGCTCGTCGCTTCCCGGCTCGTCCATACCCTGTCGGCAGCCATCCCGGGGATTGGCGGGATCGCCGCGCTACTGCCCGTGGCGATGACCACCGCGTGCCTGGCCAGGAGACCGGCCGAGCCGTCATCGTGAACGACCTCGACCCGGCGCCCACCGGTCAGCCGTGCTCGGCCGCGGATCAGCTCGAGGCCTGCCTGTTCGAGCCATGCTGCGCCGTTGGGCTGATCGGTCCATCCGTGCGTGAACCGGGTGCGTCGTGCCAGCACCGATGTGGCGTCGAGGTCGCCCGTCACCGCCTCCCTGGCGCCATCCACGGACCGCGCGGCCGTCAGCGCGGCCCACGGGCGGAGCATCGCCTTGCTCGGCACGCACGCCCAGTAGGAGCACTCACCACCGACGAGCTCGGACTCGACCACGACGACCGATAGGCCGCCACGACAGACCCGGTCCGCCACGTTCTCGCCCGCTGGCCCTGCGCCGATCACGACGACGTCACATTCGCGCTCATCCATGGCGTTCTCCTCCGGCGCACGCACGGGGTGGCATCCTGCTGATGTAAACCCTGGCACTTCTGCCGTCTAAGGACCGAGCCCTGCCCGCGATAGCGGCGCGCCTTCATGGCCGAAGGCTCATGTCCGTGACGCCAGCGGTCGTGATCGGCTGCGCGGCGGCGGCATCCGGCATTCACTACAGCCAGACCGCCAGGTCGACGTACGAGGCTGGGGGTTTGCACACCACGTTACAGATCGCCAGCGAGCTTCGGCCCTACCTGAGGCTGCACGGCGGTCGATTCCTGATCGGCGGGCTAGCCAACAAGCAGCTGGTGTTCATCGACGGCCTCGGCATCGGTTGGTATCAGCTCGCTGATGGCCTGTACATCCAGTATCCGGTCCCCGGCCGTGGCGGAGACTCGCACGGGCGGGTCATGGGACCCGCGTGCTTCCGCCTCCGGCCCGGGTGCATGTACCTGGAAGGCGTCGCCGGGTACCGGGCCGCCATCCATGCCCACTGGTTCGACCTCATCTCCATGTGGGGTGGCCACGGGCTCAGGCAGGACACCCAGATCGAGCGGGCGGTCGAACACACGCGAGGATACGTGCTGGATCGCGATCGTCGCAGGCGCCCCGACTTGGATCTACGCTCCGGCGTACCGTTATCTGACCTGACGGGAACCGGGCGATAACGGTGCCGCCAGGTTCAGCAGCACGCCGGGTTCAGGTGCTCGCCGCCTCGAAGTGGCTGAGAATCCGGCGCGCATAGTAGGACTCCCACGCCTCGCCGGGCTGCTCTGCCGTGAACTGCTTGTCGAGGCTGACCAGGAGGTAGACCAGCTCGCTGCGTACCGGCTTGACGCTCAGCAGATCCGGCAGTTCGGACAAGTTGATCAGCCACCACGCGTACCAGCTGGCCCAGTCATCATCCGCGCCGTCCACGATCCGGAATACCCGGTGGTGCGTCTCAGATGCTTCGTGCAGTAGCTCGCCTATCTGTTGCGCCGACATGACGTCTCCCCTCGCCGTGACTGCCTCGTCAGTAAGCCATCCATCCCCCGTCGACCATCAGGTTTACCCCGCTGATGTAGCTGGCCTGGTCCGATGCCAGGAACGTGACCGCGGCGGCGACGTCACCGGGCGTTGCAGATGATCCCGTCGCGCCCGGTGTCAACGTCGCAAGCTGCCGATACCGCGACGTCGTCCCGGCTGGCCAGGGTCTGGGCATGCCGCTGCCCGATCCAGCCCGCGCCGATGATCCCGGCCCAGATGGCCGGCGCTCACCCGAACTCCAGCAGGATCTTCCCCGTCTTGCCAGGGGCGGCCAAGTGATCGAACGCGGCTGCGGCCTCCTCTGCGGGGAACACGCGGTCGATGGTGGGCAGCGCCCGGCCCGCGGCGAGCAGCGGGACCACCGACCTGGCGAACGCCTGCACCGCCGCCGCCTTCTCCTCTACCGGACGGGCGCGCAGCATCGTGCCGCGCACGCTGGCCCGCTTGGCCATCAGGCGGCGAAGGGAGATGGCTGCCTGTTCGCCGGCGGCGGTGCCGACGATAGCGATCCGCCCTTTGAGCGCGAGGACGGCGAAATCGAAATCGAGATTTGGTGCCCCGACAAGTTCGAGCACCACGTCCGCGCCGCCCAGGGCGGCGATCCGCTCGGCGGCGGTGTCAGCGGTGACAACGATCGCGCCTTCGGCCGCGAGCGCCCTGGCAGAGCCGGGCGATCTGACGTGGGCGACTACCCGTGCCCCGGCCGCGAGCCCCAGCCTTGCGCCCGCGGAGCCGACCGCGCCGTTCGCGCCGTTGACCAGCAGCACCTCACCAAGCTGGAGCCCGGCCTGTGTGAACACCGCGTCGTGCGCGGTGATGTATGCCTCCGGTACCGCCGCTGCGAGATCGTCAGCCAGGCTGTCAGGAATCGCCGCGACGTGCCTTTCATGAACGGCCACCCGATCGGCGAGCCCGCCGCCGCCCACGACGCCGAACACCCGGTCACCCTCGCGCCAGACCAGGACGCCTTCCCCGACGGCAGCTACCACGCCCGCCACCTCGAGGCCAGGGATGTCCTGCGGCGCCCCTGCCGGCGGCGGGTATCCGCCCTGCCGCTGCGCCACGTCAGCCCAGTTCACGCCCGCGAACCGGGCCGCCACCACGATCTCGTGCGAGGCAGGAACCGGGTCCGGGCGCTCGGTCAGGCTGACAACCTCGTTGCCGCCAGTGCCCTTAAACGTCACAGCTCTCACGTCTGACCTCCAGTCGGCGTGGTGTCAGCTTAGGAGTGCGGGCTTTGCGCCATCAACCGGGCGATACCCCTCCACGCAGCGCCGCCGTCAGGCTGGCGAAATGCGGATGTCGCCACGAGCGCGGTCGCGCGCGGGGCAGGGGAGAATCCCCGGTCCCCAGCGCTGAGCGAACGGGCTCGCTGCCTGCTGCCCGGCGGAGTGACGAACGACGTCCGGCTGGCCGCGCCGTTTCCGCTGACGCTGGCGCGGGCCGAAGGAGCGCGCAAATGGGATCCACGGCCACGGGCTCGTCTGCTACGTGATAAGCCACGGGTCACTCATCGTCGGGATCAAGGTCAGGCTCGGCGATCAGATGGGCGGAAACGATCCAGCGCTCGCCCTCCGCTTGGCTCTCGAGGCCACGGACGAGCTCGGCCTCCCGCTCATGGTTCACGTCATCGACATGGCGCAGCCGGTCTCGGACGAAGTTGCGGGCCAACGGCGCATATTGACCTCCCGCGGTCCGCCGGTTACGGTTTTCGCCAGGTCTGCTGCCGGGTCGTCCGAGTCGCCGGACCCTTAACTCTCAGGGCATCTGGATGCGCGGCATGTACTCGCGCGCTGAGGTGGAGTGCGAGATGGGCGGACCTGGCGACACGGCAACTCCCGCGTATAACCGGGCCGACGAGGCTCAGCAGGAAACCAAGGACCAGTCGGTCATCGCCGACTACACCGAATCGGTCGTGCCACCCCAGGCACGCCGTTCGAACTTCCGGATGTTCCTGACGTTCGGATCGATGCAGCTGGTATTCGGGGCGGTGCTGGTCGGCTATGGCGCCAGGTTCGAGGGCCTGCCGCTCGGCCGGCTTATCCTGGCAATGGCGATCGCGGCGGTGACGATGACTGCGTATTGCATCGGATCAGCGAACGTTGGCGCGGTCGTTGGTCAGACGCATGCCGTCACCACGCGGAGCATCTTCGGCACGGTCGGCAGCGCGATCGTCTCGCTGCTGCTGGTCATCGACGGCATGGGTTTCTACCTCTTCACGGTCCTGTTCGTGATCACCCTCGGCCAGGCGCTGCTCGGGACGATCGCGGCCGCGTCCCTGGTCACCGCGCTGCTGGCCTTCGTCATGATCTTCAACAACTACTTCGGCTTCACCGGACTGCAGCGCTTCGCGCAGTTCGTCGCGGTACCTGTCATCGTCGCGTGGGGCATCTACGCGACGATCAAGGCATTGACCTCCGTCTCCGGTCATGCACTGTCAGCGGTGCCACATGCAAGCTCACCGGCCTCCATCTTCTTGGTCACTGGCGCGATGGTCGGCCTGTCGACGTGGGGCAACGAGCCGGATATCTTCCGCTACGCCAAGCCGGGGAGAGCGTCGTGGTGGAACGTGCCAGCTATCGCCATCCCTTACATCCTCGGCGCGTTCATATTCCCGATCATGGGCTACCTCATCGCGACGCTGTCGGGCCAGCCTGACTTCGCCGCGAGCATCAGATACTTCGCCGACTTCACGCTGTTCGGGCTGGCCGGGTTGATGATGGTGGTCCTGGTCGTCAACCAGTGGGCGGTCCAGGACGGGAACCTGTACATCGCCATCAATGGCGCGCAGAACCTGCTGTCCCGCATCCCGCGCTGGCGCCGCGAGTACACGGTGATCGGGCTGGGCCTAGCCGCCGCCGGCCTGACATTCATCCTGCCGAGCCTGACCAAGACATTCAACATCGTCACGGGCATCGGCGCTGTAACGGTGCCGGTGGCCAGCACGATCATGGCCGTGGACGTCTTCCTCGTACCGCGTCTGTTCGGCCTTCGGCGGCCGCTGCACCGCGTGGCCTCGTGGTCGGAGCTAGCGACAGCCAACTGGCCAGCGATCGCCGCGTTGCTGGCCGGGACGGCAGTCGGCGCCTTCACCGGCGGTCTTGTCCCCGGCACACCGGGATTCGGTCAGACCTATATCGGCTTCCCTGCGCTGCAAGCCTGGGCAACCGGCGCAGTCGTCTATCTGTTGGTCGTCGCGGTGATCGCGCGGAATCACGCCGCGAAGGCTCTGCTCGGCTACTCGCAGATAGAAGACGACCCCGCGGCACCCGTCCCCCGCGGTCGGGAAGGAACGATGAGTTGAGAATCATCGTCGTCAATGTCAACACCAGCCAGACTATGACGTCGGTGATCGAGGCGGCGGCCCGCCGATGTGCTTCCGCGGGAACCGAGATCACGGCGCTGCAGCCATACTTCGGAGCCGAAGCGGTTGACTGCAACTTCGAGAGCTACCTCAGCGCCGTCGCGGTCATGGATCGCGTCCTCGCCCACGACAGGCCGTATGACGCCGTGGTGCTCGCAGGCTTCGGTGAACATGGCCGGGACGCTATCGCCGAGCTGATCGAGCAGCCCGTCGTCGAGATATGCGAAGCCTCCGCTCATATGGCGATGATGATCGGCCGCGCATACTCGGTGGTCACCACGCTCCAGCGTTCCGTGCCCGCCATCGAAGATCGGCTGCGCCTGGCCGGCCTATGGGATCGCTGCGCGTCGGTCCGGGCAACCGGCATGAGCACTCTTGACGTGGATAACGATCCAGCGGCCGCGATCCGCGCCGTCGTCGCCGAAGCCGCCTTGGCCGTCCAGACCGACCACGCGGAGGTCATCTGCCTGGGCTGCGCGGGCATGGCTGGGCTCGAGGAGGCGATCACCACCGAGCTGCACGTTCCTGTGGTCGACGGAGTCGGAGCGGCCGTCCGGCTGGCCGAGGCTATTGTCGGCCTCGGCCTGAAGACGAGCAAGCTCTCGACCTACGCGCAACCCGAGCCCAAGAAGATTATTGGCTGGCCGCTCTCGTCAGCGCTCGGCCTGCGGTCACCGCCCGATCCAGGCGGCCCGGTGAAACCCGGCGCTATGTTGCCGCCCGAGGCCGCACCAGGTCCGTGATTCCACCCCGGCCCCGTACCGTCCCGTTCCGTAACCCTGCCCATCGCGACAACGCCGACCCCCTCATGTCGCTCCAGCAGCATCAGCGGTTCAGCGTTGTCCTTGGTGCGCGAGCAGCCCCGGCGGATCGGCGTGAGCTGCGCGATACCAAAGGCAGCCCGGGTCGGGTGAGTTTCACCTCTGTCGACGGGGTAGAGCCCCAGAATCGGTGGAACGGGAGGAGCCGTGATGGGGGCGAGGAAATGGGTGGGTTCCTGGCCGGCCTTCCGCCAGCTCACCGGCAATGACCGGCTCGGGCTTGGCGCGGCCGTTAAGAGCGCGCGGACTAGTGAGCTCCGGCCGCGGGTCGCCGTCGCCGATCGGGTCGTGAAGTCGGTGTGCCCGTACTGCGCCGTTGGGTGCGGCCAGAACGTGTACGTCAAAGACGGCCGGGTCACCCAGATCGAGGGTGACCCGGACTCGCCGGTCAGCCGCGGCCGGCTGTGCCCGAAGGGCTCGGCGAGCCTGCAGTTGACTACCGGCGTGGCCCGTCAGTACCACGTGAGATACCGCCCGCCGTTCGCCACCCAATGGCAGGACCTGGACCTCGACAAGGCAATGGACATGATTGCCGACAGGGTCATCGCGGCCCGCCTGGCCGGCTGGCAACCAGACGTGGCCGGGGCGCGGACCCGACGGACTATGGGTTTCGCCAGCCTCGGCGGGGCGACCCTGGACAACGAAGAGAACTACCTGATCAAGAAGCTGTTCACAGCGCTCGGCGCCGTCCAGATCGAGAACCAGGCCCGGATTTGACACTCCGCCACCGTCCCCGGTCTGGGGGCTAGCTTCGGGCGTGGCGGAGCCACCAATTTTCCGCGTGACCTGGTCAATTCCGACTGCATCCTGATCGAGGGCTCGAACATGGCCGAGTGCCATCCGGTCGCGTTCCAGTGGGTGATGGAGGCCAAGGCCCGCGGCGCCACAGTGATCCATGTCGATCCGCGGTTCACGCGGACGAGCGCTCATGCCGATGTGCACGTGCCGATCCGGGCCGGAGCCGACATCGTATTCGTGGGCGCCCTGATCAATTACGTGCTGCGGAATGAGCGGTACTTCCGGGACTACATGCTGGCCTACACGAACGCGGCCACGATCTTGACCGAGGACTATGCCGATACCGAGGACCTCGATGGCGTCTTCTCCGGCCTGAACACCGAGCACAGGTTCTATGACTTCGAGACATGGCGCTACCAGGGAGAGGAGGAGGTCAAGCCCGCCAGCGGCGAGCGCGAGGATCCCGGCTTGGAGCACCGCCTGCGCCGGGACCTGCGTTCCGCAGGCCGCGGCGAGGCGCACGGCTCTGGCGGCGCTGCCGCCCATCCCGCCCCAGACACTGACGATACGCTGCAGCATCCGCGCTGCGTGTTCCAGGTGCTCAAGCGGCATTTCGCGCGTTACACCGCAGAAATGGTGGAGCAGGTCTGCGGGATCGGCCAGGACCAGTTCGCCAGGGTGTGCGAGCTAGTCGCCGACAACTCCGGCCGGGACCGCACGACTGCGTTCGTCTACAGTCTCGGCTGGACTCAACACACCGTCGGCGTGCAGTACATCCGCACTGCCGCGATCTTGCAGTCCATCCTGGGCAACATCGGGCGCCCTGGCGGCGGAATTCTAGCCCTGCGCGGGCACGCGTCCATTCAGGGATCAACGGACATCCCCACGCTGTTTGACCTGCTGCCTGGCTACCTGCCGATGCCGTTCGCCTACGGTAACGGCGATCTTGACGCCTACGTCAGCGCTGAGTCCGTACCGCGAGGATTCTGGGCCAATACGCGCCAGTACCTGGTGAGCCTGCTCAAGGCCTGGTGGGGAGACGCGGCCACGGCAGCAAACGACTTTTGCTACGACTACCTTCCGCGGCTGACCGGCAGCCACAGCACTTACGACACAGTGCTCGCGCAGCTGGACGGGACCTGCAAGGGATATTTCCTCTTCGGCCAGAATCCAGCCGTGGGCTCCGCGAATGCGCGGATGCAACGGCTGGGCATGGCCAACCTGGACTGGCTCGTGGTCAGGGACATGGTCATGACCGAGAGTGCGACCTGGTGGAATGCCGGCCAGGAGATCGAGACAGGTGAGATGCGCCCCGAGGACGTCGGTACGGAGGTGTTCTTCCTGCCGGCGGCCGCGCACACCGAGAAATCTGGCAGCTTCACCAACACCGAGCGGCTGCTGCAATGGCGCCATCAGGCGGCGGAGCCGGCTGGAGATGCCCGCAGTGACCTGTGGTTCATCTACCACCTCGGGCGCCGCATCCGGGAGAAGCTGAGTCGGGATCCCGGAGATCCTGGCTCGACACGTGAGATGGACCGCCCTGTTCTCGACCTCACCTGGGACTACCCGACGACAGGGCCGCTGGACGACCCGAACGCCGACGCGGTGCTCGCCGAGATCAACGGCTGGGGCCCGGGCGGGAGGCCGCTATCGTCCTACACCCAGCTCGCTGACGACGGCTCGACGGCGTGCGGTTGCTGGATTTACTGCGGCGTCCGTGCCGACGGCACCAACCAGGCCGCACGCCGCACGCCGTGGCGGCAGCAGAACTGGGTCGCGCCGGAGTGGGGCTGGGCCTGGCCGGCGAACCGGCGGGTGCTCTACAACCGGGCGTCAGCGGACCCGGGTGGCACGCCGTGGAGCCAGCGCAAGGCGCTGGTCTGGTGGGACCCGGCGCGGGGCAGGTGGACCGGGGACGACGTGCCTGACTTCGTGCCCGACCGGCCGCCGTCCTTCCGGCCGCCGCACGGAGCAACCGGACCCGATGCGATCTCCGGCGTCGATGCGTTCATCATGCAAGCTGACGGAAAGGCATGGCTGTTCGCCCCGGCCGGCGTGGTAGACGGCCCGTTGCCCGCGCACTACGAGCCGCAGGAATCCCCGTTCGCCAATCTTGTCTACAGGCAGCAGCACAACCCGGTTCGGCAGATCATCCGGCACCGGGAGAACCGGTATCAGCCGAGCGGCGACCAGCCTGGGTCGGCAGTCTTCCCGTATGTGACCACCACCTACCGGCTGACCGAGCATCACACCGCAGGCGGCATGTCCCGGTTCCTGCCCTACCTTTCCGAGTTGCAGCCTGCGTTCTTCTGCGAA
>Ga0070707_100002116_pt1 | contig 19013 bp, 18 predicted proteins | sample KBSK5502metaG_FD_65468 | JGI IMG/M metagenome (GOLD analysis project Ga0070707, IMG submission 65468) | Corn, switchgrass and miscanthus rhizosphere microbial communities from Kellogg Biological Station, Michigan, USA - KBS K5-50-2 metaG | ecosystem: Host-associated > Plants > Roots >... | reverse complement strand
ACGTTCCGGAGCGCGAAGGGGCGCGTGGCAACCGCCTTCATTTACTGGTATACGGGCCCCCTGGACCGCGGGATCCCGATTCCGGGCGGCGACTACCGGGCCCATTCGCCCGCGCGCTCGATCCACACTCAGCCCCGAGGAGGCGACTGATGCCGCTCGAGCCCGCCGCGCTCATCAAGGACGACCAGGATCATCTGATCCACCCGCTGCATCATCCGAGCGAGCACCTCGAGCCCATGGTCTACGTCCGCGGCCGCGGCGCCACCGTCACCGATATCCAGGGGCGGGAGTACATCGACGGTCTGTCGGGACTCTGGAACGTCAACGTGGGGCACGGCCGCGAGGAGCTGGCGAAGGCGGCGGCCGATCAGATGAAGGAGCTGGCGTACTTCTCGGGGTACTCGGGCTCCACCAATGTGCCGGCCATCCAGCTCGCGTCGAAGCTGATCACGCTCGCGTATCCGAACATGCAGGCGGTGTTCTTCACGTCGGGGGGCGCCGAGTCCAATGAGTCCGCGTTCAAGACCGCGCGCTTCTACTGGAAGGCCAAGGGCAAGCCCGACAAGGTCAAGATCATCTCGCGCAACCTCGCCTACCACGGCGTGACGCTTCAGGCCATGACCGCCACCGGCATGGCGCCGTACTGGAAGATGTTCGAGCCGCGCGTGCCCAACTTCATCCACATCCCGACCTGCTATCCCTATCGGCAGGAGGGCGGCAGGCCCGGCGAGAGCGCGGGGCAAACCGCCGCGCGACTCCTCGACGAGGCCATCCTGCGCGAGGGCGCGGACACGGTGGCCGCCTTCATCGCCGAGCCCATCCACGGCGGCGGCGGCGTGATCTATCCGACCGACGATTACTTCCCACTTGTGCGCCAGGTCTGCGACCGCCACCAGGTGCTGTTCATCGCCGACGAGGTGATCACGGGCTTCTGCCGCACCGGCAGGTGGTTCGCGCTCGAGCACTGGAAGGTGCAGCCCGATATCATGTCATTCGCCAAGGGCGTGTCCTCGGGCTACCTACCGCTCGGCGGCATCATGGTCTCCAAGGCCATCAAGGAGGTCATGGACGGCGTCAAACCCGACGATCGCTGGATGCACGCTTATACCTACTCGGGCCATCCGACGTGTTGCGCCGTGGGGCTCAAGAACATCGAGATCATGGAGCGCGAGCGCCTGTGGGAGCGCGCGGCGGCCCTGGGGAAGCGGCTGCACGACAATCTCCATTCGGCCTTCGACGATCATCCGCACGTGGGCGACATCCGCGCGGGCAAGGGCCTGCTCGCCGCCATCGAGCTCGTGGAAGACAAAGCGACGAAAAAGTCCTATGCCGCGGACAAGAAGGTCGGGCCGCGCCTGATGCAGGAGATGACCAAGCGCGGCGTGATCACGCGCGCCCGACAGGAGCACGTCTTCTTCGCGCCGCCGCTGGTAATCAGCGAGGACCAGCTGGACCGCCTGGTGTCGGTGACCCGCGACGCCGTCAAGGCCGTCACCGGCGCCTGATCCTGTTCCCTCTGCCTTTGAGGAGAGGGTGAGGGGCTCGGACATGGCGCAGGCCGTGCTGATCTACGACGGGACCTGCGGTTTCTGCCAGGGCGGGGTGTCGTGGATCGGCCGACGGGCGGTAAGGGGCGAGTTCGAGTTTCTGCCCTGTCAAGCGGCCGAGCGGCGCGCGCGCTATCCGTGGATGGACGAACGGGCATGCCTGGAGGCGATGCAGCTGATCCTGCCCGATGGGCGGGTGCTGGCCGGCGACGCCGCGATCCCAGAGATTCTCCGCCGCCTCAAGGGCTGGCGCTGGCTCGCCCCCTTCTTTCGCGCGCCTGGCGTGAGCCTCCTCGCCCCGCGCGTCTACGCCTGGGTGGCCCGTCACCGTTACCAGATCTCCTGCATGCTGGGCCGTCGTCGTGGCTGATCTCACCGGGCGAGGGGCCATCGTCACCGGCGCGTCCTCAGGCATTGGGGAGGCGACGGCGCGGCTCATGGCCCGGGCGGGCATGCGCGTCGCCCTCTGCGCGCGGCGGAAGGACCGTCTGGAGAAGCTGGCCGCCGAGATACGGTCCGCTGGGGGACAGGCCTCGGTCCACCCGCTCGATGTCACCGACGCCACGGGGTTGCGCTGGATGGTGGACGAGGTGCTGGGCCAGTGGGGCCGGATCGACGTCCTCGTCAACAATGCCGGCCGCGGGTTGGCCGCCACATTCGAGCAGACCACGGCGGAGGAGTTTCGCGCGCTCCTCGAGCTGAACGTCCTGGCCGTCTTCACCGGCACACAAGCGGTCCTGCCTGTGATGCGGCGCCAGGGGAAAGGCCACATCATCAACGTCTCGTCGATGGTGGGGCGCCGAGGCGTGCCCTATCGCGCCGCCTACAGCGCGACCAAGTTCGCTCTGGGCGGGCTGAGCGAGACGCTGCGCGTGGAGCTGGCCGGCACGGGGATCATGGTGAGCCTCGTGTATCCCGTCGGGACCCTTACGGAATTCCACGAGGCCGAGCCCCAGAAGATTCCATGGCGGCCCGTCGGGCCCATGCAGACGGCGGAACGGGTGGCGCGGGCCATCCTGCGCTGTGTGCGCCGGCCGCGCCCCGAGGTCTATCCCTATTGGCCCGCGCGCATCCTGGCGGCGCTGAGCGTGGTGGCGCCGCGGCTCGTGGACCTCGGCATGCGCCGCGTCCTGCGCTAGCCCCTCACCCTGACCCTCTCCCCAGGGGGAGAGGGAGAGACGAGGAGTCAACGCGTCCGCACGTGGCGGATCGTCGCGTAGAGCATCAGGTCGTAGACGATTTTGAGCCCGCCGCCCAGGAAGAATGGCGCGGCCAGCGAGAGGCTCTGCATGATCCAGCCCGTGAGCGCCGGGCTCACGGCCTGGGCGAAGGTGCGGCTCGTGTTCGTCAGGCTTGCCGCGCCCTCCCGCTCGTGATCTTCCACGGCCAGCATGAGGAACGTCTGCCGGGTCGGCACGTCCATTTGCGAGAGCAGGTGCCGCGCGAAGAGCAGCGCCACGGCCACCGCGGCCGTCGGCGCGAGCGCGATGCCGATGAGGAGGCCGTTGGAGATGAGGTGGGAGAAGACCATCGTGTTGACGAGTCCCAGCACCGGGGCGGCGCGCGCGGCGATGAGCAGGGAAAGGCCGGAGAGAATCTGGACGCCGAAGAACACCCAGCCCAGCGTGGCCAGGTCGAGGCCGAAGCGCGTGTAGAGATAATAGGCGATGAGACTCTGGGCGATGAAGCCGCCGGCAAAGGAGTCCAGGGCAAAGAGCGCGGCCAAGCGCCGGACCAGCGGCCGGGATGGCGCGGCGGGCCGTGCGCCCACCGTGGCGGAGCGTGCCGGCGCCGGGGTGAGCGCCAGGTACATGACGACCTGGGCGAGGCCACTCAGCAGAAATACGGCGAAGAGCGCCTGCGGCCCGGCGTGAGTCCATCCGATCGCCGCCGCCCCGAGTCCTGCCGCCACATAACCCGCGAGGTTGTAGACGCTCAGCACCGTGGTCAGGCGCTCGCGGGCCGCGGTGCGGGTGATGACGACCTGTTCGAGGGTGAGGAACGGGCCGGTTTCTCCCGTGCCCACGGCGAGATTACCGAGCATGGCCGCCAGGACCACGAGCCAAGGCTGCCGACTGGCCAGAAAGAGGGCGGCCGCGATCATGATGCAGCCCGCCTGGGCCGCCAGCACCACGCGCGGGCCCCAGCGCTCGGCCGGGCGCCGCGCGACATAGGTCATTGCGGCGCTTGCCAGCAGGGTCAGTGTCAGGGCGGTGCCGATGCCGCGCGCATCCATGCCAAGGTCGGCCAGATGTACCGGCAGCAGGACGCCGAGGAAGCCGTAGCAGAACGTCCGCGCAGCCTTGGCCGCGAGAACGAGGCGGGCATTACGCCCCATGCCAGACGTCATCTAATACGCGCGACGTGGCGGCGCATGGTGATGGCTCCTTAGGAGTGTTGGGTGAGGCCGGCACGGCAATAGGCGTAGAGGGCGTCGTAGACGGGGAACTGCCGGGTCATGTTCTCGTAATCATCGCGGCTGATCTCGCGGAAGCCGCTGGCCACGGCGTAGAGTCCCCAGGCTTCCTTGGCGATGTCGCGGGCGTCGGTATCGGCGCCGCGCACGATCTTCGCCAGCGCCTGGAGCGCGGGATCGGCGAGCTTGTACGTGTGGAGGAAGGCATCGAAGGAGCACTGTTCGGCATGGTGGCCGAGCTCCGCGCCCGGCACATCAAACGGGATCGCGCCTTCGCGGCGCGCCGTTTCCGCCACCTGATCCTCCGGCACGAACAGGAACTCGCCCCCCGGATCGATGAAGCGCTGGATCAGCCAGGGGCAGGCGATGCGGTCGACGCGGGCCTTGCGACGGGTCACCCACTTCATGGCTTTGCCACCTCCTCGAGCAGGCGCTCCAGCCTTGCCCGAATCGCCTTCCGGGCGGCCGGCAGGCCGTCGCTCACGGCGGGGATGTCATTCCATTGCTCGACGGGCACTCCGGGCACCGCGACGGCGCCCAGGTCGCAGCCAAAGGCCACGACGCGCCAGGCTCCGGCGACATCGTCCCGGGTCACTCGGCGTGGCCGCTGGCCCTCCAGTGGCGCGCCTTCCTCGCGCAGTGTCCGGGCGACGGCAGGGGCGATCTCGGGATCAGGCTCGGTTCCGGCCGAGGCGGCGCGCATCGCGAGGCCGCGCTCGGCCGCGAGGCGGCGGCAGTCGGCGGCGGCCAGAACGCTCTTGGCCGCGCCGTGAAGACAGACGAAGAGAACGGTGCGCTCCATGGTCAGCTCCCCGTGTGTTGGAATTGGTCGAATTCGGTGACGCTGTCGGCTTTGGACCAGACGCCGACCGCGCCCGCCATCGTAAACGTCTCGTCGCGCACGACGAAGAGCCGGCGGCCGTCGAAGGTGACCGCGGAATCGGAGCCGGAGAAATCCACTTGCAGCGTGTGCCAGGTCCCGGCCGCCACCGGCACCTTCATCCCGTAGATCCCGCGCGGCGCTCCCAGCGGGGTGAGATCGGTGCGTCGGCCCCCGACGACCTTATAGGCGACCACGTTGTCCTCCAGGGCATTGCCTCGAGCGACATAGTAATTATTGGCGTCCTGCCATCGCCACACCACGCCGCCCGCGCGGTCCTCGCGCCCCTCCACGGGCTTGAAGCGCACCGCGACGGAGCCGTCGCGAATCGAAATTCCTCGAAGCACCGCCCAGCCGAAGGTTGCCCCGCCGCGGTAGGCGAGCCCGGCGCCCTCCTGTGTCCAGCGAGCGGTGCCGCGTCCGGTCGATCCCCAAAGCCATGCGCCAGCCGTCTGGGCCGTTCCTGTCCCGACGATTGCGAAGAAGACTCCCGCCAGAAGCATCCAGCGCATGATCAGCCTCGCACCCAGAAGATCAGCATTCCGACGGCGCCTGCCGCGGCGATCAGGACCGGCTCGGGAACCTTGAAGCGCCAGAGCAGGCCAAGGGCCGCCGCGGCGATGAGCGCCGTTGGCCAATCGAAGACGGCCCGGCGTCCGAGCACGAAGCAGGCGCCCGCAATGGCTCCCGCGGCTGCGGCGGTCACGCCCTTCACGAAGGCCTTTACTTGAGGGTTCTCGCTGAAGCGGTCGAACCACGGGTAGGGGATCACGACGAAGAGATAGACTGGGAGGAAGACGCCGATGCCGGCCATCGTCGCTCCCGCGAAGCCGGCCACCAGGTAGCCGATGAATGCCACCGTAATCACCACGGGGCCGGGCGTAAGCATTGCCACCGCCACCGCGTCGACGAACTGCTTGTCGTTGAGCCAGTGATGCTCCTGGACCACGCCGCCGTAGAGGAATGGCACGATGGCGAGCCCGCTGCCGAAGACGAAGGCGCCCGCCTTGGTGAAGAACCAGAGGATCTGGGCCAGCAGCCCCGGTGTCGCCTGCGCGTCCAGCCCCGTGAGCCAGAGCGCAGGGAGGGCCAGGCCGAGCGGAGTCCTGGCCGATCCGGTCCAGGCGAGCAGCCGCCTCGGCGGCGCCTGGATGGCCAGCACGACCACGCCGCAAAGGACAAACAACGTGGCGATTTCGGACTCGGTCCAGGCGGTGACCACGGCCATGACGGCGGAGACGCTCCAGAGCAGCCGGTCCTGGCCGAGCGTCATGCGGCCGAGCTTCCAGGCGGAGCGTACGATGATGCCGATCACGCAGGCGCCGACTCCGTAAAAGGCCGCCTGCATCCATGAGAGCCCGCCATAGGCCACGTAGAGGGCCCCGAGCGCCACGGTCATGACGAACGAAGGCAGGATGAAGACGAGGCCGATGAGCGTTGCGCCGGCGACGCGGCCGTGGACATAGCCCAGGCAGATGGCGAGCTGCGCCGCCAGCGGGCCGGGCGCGAGCTGGGAGAGAGCGAGTCCCTTGAGATACTCCTGCTTGGTGAACCAGCGCCGGCGCTCGACCAGGTCGCGCTGCATGTAGCCGATCAGCGCCACGGGGCCGCCGAAGCCCAGGCTGCCCAGATACAGGAAGTAGCGGACCAGTCCCCAGGTCGTCCGGCCCTCGCTTCCCTCGCTCATGGCCTCTCTCCGATCGTCGCGCCGTGGGGCTTCAGCGTCCGCTCGCCGCCCGAGGCGAACCACGCCGACAGGCCGCCTCGGATGTACCGCGCGTCGAAGCCGCGCTCCCGCAGGACCGCCGTGACGGCACAGCCGACGTTGAAGCCGTACGCGCAGTAGACCGCCACGGGGGCGTCCGCCGAGAGCTCTTTGGACCACTCGTCGACCCGCTCCGGGTCCCGGTAGATCGCGCCCTGCATCATGTCCGAAGACCTCGAAAAGTGGAATTGGGGCCGGGTGTCGAGGACCTGAATCCGCTCGCCTCTGGCGAGCTGGGCGGCCAGCTCCTCGACTGAGATCGAGGGCACGGCGTCATTCGACGGGGTCCCGCGCGCGACCGCGCGATTCCCGGCTGCGTCCAGCAATCGATTTGCCACGGCCCTCCAGTCGATATTCCGCATGAAGGCGTCGATGTAGGCCCGCGCATTGGCGCCGAACTCGAGGTGGTACGCGTGCTCGTACATGTCGAGCGCGAGGATCGGAACGGCGTCCACCATAAGCTGGGACGGATCGAAGGCGATCTGGTTGTAGAGCTCGCCGTCCCGGCGCGAGTAGCTGAGCAGGACCCAGCCGGAACCGCCGCTGAGGGCCTGGGCGAGGGCGACGAACTCTCGTTGCCACGCGGCGACGCTGCCAAACTGCTGTTCGAACGCCGCCGACAAAGCCGCTGCGATCTTCTCGCCCGTGCCTGATCCGGTATAGAGCACGCCTCCGTCACCACCCAAGCTGCCAAAGTACAGCTCGTGGAGGACGACTGAGCCCATGGCCATGAGCTCCTCTCGCTTCAACTCCCGAATCTCGTGGGCGGGCGCCGTCGCCAGATCGAGCGTCGCGAGCCGATCGCGAATCGCATTGAGGGACCGTACGGCAGCCCCGTAGTTGTTCTCGTAATGGCTGACGATGAGACGGTCGGGCAAGCCATTGAGCGTCCAGGGTTTGCACTGAATCGGAGCGATGTGTTGACGCATTGCCGATCTCCTTTCTTATCCCCTCTGGCGTATCGTCGCCTGAAGGACCCTTCCCAAGGTGTCGCGTCCGAGCCTCATGGCTTCTCTCCGATCGTGGCGTACAGCCCGTCGAACAAGGTCATCCCGTACGCCAGCGCTTCGTGATCGTCCTTGATGGCGGCGAGCAGCCCGCGCAGCGCTAGATCGATGCCCCGCGCCTCGTCGCGGAGGTATTTCTGGTCGCGGAGGTCCGCCTCGTGGACGATCTCGGCGATGGCCGCGAGCTTGCGGTCGTGCAGCCCCGACCGGCGCAGCAGGGTCTCGAACGTGCAGTCGTCGCCCTGGTGGCCGAACTCCGCGCCCGCCACGTCGAAGGGAATGGCGTCGGCCGGGATCTCCTCCGCGGGCGCGAAGCGGAATTCGGCGTCGGGATCGATGAAGCGCTTGATGAGCCAGGCCGAGGCGATGCGGTCGACGTGGGGACGGGGTCGCGTCGCCCAGCGCCGGCCCTTGAGCGCTCCGAGATCGAGCGGCGCCGCTGGCTGACCCTGGCGCTCCCGTGGCGGCGCGAGGCGCATCTCCACGGTCTCGCGGGTACGCTGGGCCTCGCGCTTGGCCGGGGCGTCGAAGAAATCGATGTCGGTGAGCCGGTCCATTTCACGGCTGAGCCGGCCCAGCTCGTCGGCGAGCCGAGGCCGGCGGCCCTTGAGGAGGCGCCGATAGCGCTCGGCCAGCGCGGCATAGTCGGCATTGCGCGCTTCCTGGAAGAGCCGGATCACGTTGGCCTGCTTCATGTTCTCGATCCGGTCCACCTTGAGCAGGGTGGCCTCACCGCCGTCCTTCTGGATCTCCTGGGCGAGCCACTGAAACTGCTCGTAGCAGTCGGCGGAGAAGGGAAGGAGATAGGCCGAGCTCTTGACGGGCACCGCGCCCAGGGCGCGTAGCCGGCGCCAGGCGCGCACGCGAAGACTCGACGGGCGCGGCGGAAGACTTACCAGCAAGAGGAGCCATGCCTGCAACATGTGTTGCAATGCTAATCCTAATGTTTCACCCTGTCAAGCGGGTTCGTCCGGGGCCGGATTGACGCCTAGCTCCTCATGTGTTTAGTATAGGAGGACTCAAGGAGGACAGTCATGAACCCACTGGAGCATCTGCTGGAGGACGAGCTGAACCGCTTAGTGGACCGGATCGCCGTCGCGACCCATGCGGGGACGGTGAGCGTCACGGCGAAGGAGCACCCCGAGCTGCGGATACGGATCGAGGATGCCGAGTCGCGCCTGGCGGAGCTGCGCCAGACATTGCTCGCGGGCTATGTCGAGTGGCAGCAGGCGGTCGAGGAGTGCGAAGCCCTCTGGGCTGTGGCCGAGCTGGAGAGCGACGGGCCGGTCGCCCGGCCGACCAGAGCGCGCCGCGCGGCCTGAGTGCTCAGCTGCCGGAGAAGAGCCGCGCGATCCAGCCGGCTTTTGGCGCGTTGTCTGGCGCGCTGAGGCGGGCTTCGGCATAGGCGGCCCGGTAGGTCTCGAAGCGCTGCCAGTAGTCGGGCAATTGACGGGCGAGATACACCTGCCCGGTCAGCAGGCGCACGCGCGGGTCATGCTCTCCGGCCTCGAGTCGCTCGAAGGCGGCACGCTGCTCCGCTGGGAGGTCGGCGTGAAATGCGTCGCGAAGGTGCCGCAGCAGGGCCGCCGCGGTGGCTTCGAACTCCCGACGGTCCGCTTCGCTGGCGGTCTCGGGCTTGGGCCGGCCGTGGCGCTCGCGCACATCCACCATGAGCTTGAGGCCGGCCATCTCGATCGCTTCCTCGATCCGCTCTCGCAGTTGGGCCTCGATCCGCTCGATGAGGCCGCGCGGGTCGGCGTGCTGGTGAGGGAAAGCGCCCGGGAAGGGGCTCGAAGTCATGATCGCGCGAACATTCGCCGCAGGCCGTCGCTCAAGGGCTCGGGCTTGATTTCGAAGTCCGCGAAGAAGCGGCTGGGATCGGTCACGCTCTCCTCTTCCAGCATGTAGAGCTGGTCCATGGAGAGCGGATAGAGTGGGAGCCACTGCAGCAGCCGCGTCGCGAGCTTGACCGGTCCCAACGGCGCGTGGATCTTGCGCACGCGCGGTCGGCCGACGGCCGCGCCGATCAGATCCAGAATCTCCACGAAGCGGTAGGCCGTCGGCCCGCCCGCCTCGTAGGTCTGCCCCACGCTGCCGAAGCCGCGCAGGGCGCGCGCGAACCCTTCGGCGACCTGCGCCACGGGGATGGGCTGCAGCCGATACTGCCCATCGCCCAGCACTGGCACTGCCGGCAGCCGGCGGATCATCCGCGCGAGCACCGATATGAATTCGTCGCCCGGGCCGAAGATGATCGAGGGGCGAAAGATGGTCCAGTCCAGGCCGCTGGCCCGCACCGCCTCCTCCGCCTGCCACTTGGTCTGGTGGTAGCGGGAGCGGGCATTGGGTCGCGTGCCGAGCGCGCTCATCTGGAGATAGCGCTTGACGCCCGCGCTTTTGGCCACACCCAGCATATTGAGCGTTCCCCGCGCATGGAGCCGCTCGAAGGTCACGCCGCTCGACGGGCGCTCGCGAATGATGCCGACCAAGTGAATGACCGCGGCGCAGCCTTCGACAGAGGGCGCGAGGCCGTCGGGGCGGAGCACATCGCCCGGCACGCGATCGATGGATTCGAAGCCTCGGAGATCCGGCTCCGACCCCGGCCGCACGAGACAGCGGACGAGGAAGCCGTTGGCGAGGAGGGCGCGGATGACGCTGTGGCCGACGAAACCCGTACCGCCTGTAACAAATACGCGCTGCATCACGGTCGAATCGTAGCACGCCCGGCCGCAATTTTCCCGAGGCGGCGCCGCGCCGCCCCGGTATCATGACAGCATGCGGCTACTGATCGCCCTCGCGACCTTCGTGCTCCTCGGCGCCCCTGGGGTGGCGCTGGGGGAGACGCCGGCCGCCGGGCGGCCGAGCCCGTGGACGCAGGTCGACGAGGCCGCGCGCGACGCCGTCGGCGCCGGCGAGATCCCCGGCGCCGTCATCCTCGTGGGCCAGCGGGATCAGGTGCTCTATCGCAAGGCCATGGGCTCGCGCGTCATCGTGCCCTCCATCGAGTCCATGACGCTGGACACGATCTTCGACCTGGCCTCTCTGACCAAAGTCGTGGCGACCACCCCCGCCGTGCTCGCGCTCTGGGAACAGGGGCGGGTGGAGCTGGACGCGCCCGTGGGCCGGTATCTGCGGGAATTCACCGGTCCGGCGTGGAGCGACGTGACCGTGCGGCGGCTCTTGACCCATTCGGCGGGGCTGCCCGACCTGCCCTCGCGCGAGGCCATGACCCGCGGCTTTCCAGAGGCCGCGCGGTTTCTGGCGGGCGCGGGATTGGCCGCCGCGCCGGGCTCAGCCTTCCTCTACAGCGACACCGGCTTCATCCTCCTGGCCGAGCTTGTCCGGCGCGTGAGCGGAGAGCCGCTCGATCGCTTCATGCGCCGACGCTTCTACGCGCCCCTCGGCATGCGCGACACGGCCTTCAATCCGCCCCAGTCGTGGCGCCGGCGCATCGCGCCCACCGAGTACGCCAACGGCGGCGCGCCCCTGCGCGGCGTCGTCCACGACGGCAATGCCCGGCTGCTGGGGGGCGTCGCCGGCCATGCCGGTCTGTTCTCCACCGCCGATGACCTTGCGCGCTTCTGCCGGATGCTGCTGAATGGCGGCGCGCTGGACGGCCACCGCTACCTCAAGGAATCCACCGTGCGCGCCATGTTCACGCCCTACGTGATAGGCGAAATCACCCGCGGGCTCGGCTGGGACATGGCCTCGCCCTACTCGCGCACCCTCGGCTCCTACTTCGCCATGGGATCCGTCGGCCATACCGGCTTCACCGGGACGGCGATCTGGCTCGACCCGGCGAGCCGCGGCTACCTGATCATCCTGACCAACCGGGTGCATCCCTCCGGCAAGGGCACGGTCGCCGAGCTACGACGGCGCGTGAGCGCAGCCGTGTCGGTGCGCTTCGCGCCCTCCGTATCCCCGCCGCCTGCCGTCGCCGGCAGCGCCGAGCCCGTCTCACCCGCCGCCGATGTGGCGCCGGTGCCGATCGGACCGGTGAGAACCGGCCTTGATCGGCTCGCGACGGACAATTTCTCGATGCTGGCGGGGCGATCCGTGGGGCTCGTGACGAATCAAACGGGGGTGGACGCGCTGGGGCGGCGGGGCATCGATCTGCTCGCGGCAGCGCCCGGCGTGACCCTGCGCGCCATCTTCTCTCCCGAGCACGGCCTCGACGGCCAGCTCGACACGAGTGTTCCCAATGGACGCGACGCGGCCACCGGACTGCCGGTCTGGAGCCTGTATGGCAATGACCGCCGCCCATCGGCCGAGATGCTGGCGGGCATCGATACGCTGGTCTTCGACATCCAGGACGTGGGCGTGCGTTATTACACCTACCTCACCACGCTCGTCTATATCCTCGAGGAAGCCGAGCGCCGGCGGATCCGCGTCGTGGTGCTGGACCGGCCCAATCCCATCACGGGCCGCGTCGTGGAGGGGCCGCTCATGGATCCGGACCTCCGCTCCTTCACCGCGCCCCATCCGATCCCCGTGCGCACGGGCATGACGATTGGCGAGTTCGCGAAGATGGTCGTGGCCGAGCGCAAGCTCCGGGTGGATCTGACCGTGGTTCCGCTCGAGAACTGGCAGCGCAGCCAGTGGTTCGATCAGACGCAGCTGCCTTGGGTGAATCCCTCGCCCAATATCCGCTCGCCGATTCAGGCTCTGCTCTACTCGGGAATCGGGCTGCTCGAATCGACCAATGTCTCCGTCGGGCGGGGCACGGCTACGCCATTCGAGGTCGTGGGGGCGCCGTGGATCAGCGACCCCCAGGCGCTGGCCGCCGCGCTCGAGGCGCGCGGGTTTCCCGGCGTGCGCTTCCGCGCCGTCTACTTCACGCCGTCAGCGAGCGTGTATGCCGGACAGGGGCTCAGCGGAGTGGAGCTGGTCGTCACCGATCGGGATGCCATCGGTCCGGTGACGGTGGCGCTGGCCTTGGCGCGCGAGCTGGTCGACCGCTATCCGGCCCAATTCCGCCCTGCCTCCATCCAGAACCTCTTGGTGAACCGGTCGACGATGTGGTCCTTCCTGCGCGGCGATCCGCTGGCGCGCATCCTGAGCTGGGCCGACGCCGCACGCGCCAGCTTCCTCCAGCGTCGCGCGTCGTACCTCATCTACCGGTAGACCACCGTTGACGCGGGCGGGTGGCGCCGCTCACGGACGCTCGATCACCCGCGCTGTGCCCGGGGCACGCACCTTCGTCGCCGCGCCCTGGGTAACCGTGATGGTCGTCGGATCCCCGTCACTCACGTAGCGCTCTTCCGGATGCCGGTCGAAGTATGCGAGCCAGTACTCGAGCTCGCTGTCGATGGCCTGGATTCGGGGCAGGTGATACGGGTCGAAGCTCCGGGCGAAGGGCGAAGACGCCGCCCCCCCGGCCACTTTCAGGATCGCGTCGTGCTGATAGCGGGTGCCTTCCGCTTCGCCCGCGGTCGCCCAACCGAGCTCCCGCGGAAAGCCCCCCATTGGCAGCGCCAGCGTGCGGAGCCGGTAGCCGGGGACATGGCGCTGGATCCATTCCTGCGCCGTCGCGAGCTGGCGCCGCACCACGGCCTCGGGATACCGGCTGAGGTCGGCATGCCATAGCGTGTGATTGCCGATCTCGTAGCCCCGAGCGGCCAGATACTGCAGCTTGCGCGTCGCCAGCTCCGGCTGATTGAAGAGCCGGTTTGGCGGCTCGGCGCCCGGCAGCACGAAGAAGGTCGCGGCGCGGCCGAAGCCGGAGTGCTGGCGCTCGAAGTCCTCGAGGATTCCCACCGCGCAATCCGGATCGATCACCCACTGCCCGCCTCGCTCGATGAAGCGAAACTGGCCGGGCGAGGAGTCGTCGAAGGTGAGGATGATGGGGGTATTGCCCCGCGGCAAACTGATGCGGCCGTCCAGGTAGTCATTGAGCGACACCAGCCGGTACCCGCGTTCCCACAGGCGCTGGAGGTCGCGGCGGAAATTCTCGGGCGTGCGCGTCCAGCGGCCCTCGGGCTCGTCGATCTTGTGGTACTCGAAGATCATCACGCGCCCCAGCTCATTGGGCTGCGGCGCGAAGGGCTCCCCCGCCGTGACGGGGCTCGCGCCAAACGCGAGGAGACAGAGGAGCGCGGCGGCAGCGCGCACGCTAGTCGGGGGACCTCTTCGCGCTCAACCCTCCCGCTTTCGGCTGGAGCGCTTCGGCGGTGTAGTCGTTGCGCGGGTTCCAGAGCATCCAGCCCTGCGCCCCGGATTCGATCGCGCCCTTGATTTGCGCGCGGATCTCGCGGGCGCCGAACGGGCGCCTGTCAAACGCGTAATCCCGAAAGTCCTGGATCCAGGGCCGCACCACCGCGACGGGGCTCTGGGAGCGCTGGCGGATGAGCTTCACGCTCTCGCGGACGATCTCGTACGGGTGCTCCACCGGATTGCGGTACCCGGGGATGCCCAGGTGGTAGCCCGAGGGATAGACCATGGGACAGATGTAGTCGAGATGCACCGACAGCTCCTCGATGCGCTGGCCGATCTCGGTGTCATTGGCGTTGAAGGCGGTGTAACCGAAGAGATCGGCGGCCAGGTACGCGCCGGTCGGTCCGAGCTCACGCCGGGCCTTGGCCAGGAAGGCGGCGATGGCGGGCAGCCGCGTCGCCGACGTATTGGGCTGGGAATACCGCGCGGCGCCGAGCCGGCCGTCGGTCGGGAACCGGACGTAGTCGAACTGGATCTCGTCGAAGCCCTTGAGCGCTGCCTCCTTGGCCACGGCGATGTTGTAATCCCAGACTTCCTCCTGGAACGGATCCACCCAGGCCAGCCCTTCCCTGTCGATCCACGGCTTGCCGGTGCGCGTGTCGATGACGGCCAAGTCCGGCCGGTGACTGGCCAGCACGTTGTCCTTGAAGACGACGATTCGCGCGATGGTGTAGACTCCTTGGGCCTTGAAGGAGGCCAGCAGCTGCTCGAAGTCCTTGATGATGACGGGGCCCTGGGCGCCGCTCTCGAGGGCCGCCTCGACACCGGTCCGGTACGGGATGAGGCCGCGATCGCCCTTGATGTCGATCACCACCGCATTGAGCTCGGTGCGCGCCACGAGGTCGAGCACCCGCCCCCGGATGCCCTTGTCCGCTACGCCGTAGTAGGTGAGGTAGGCGGCCCGGATCACCTGGCGGTCGAGGGTGAGCGTGGGCTCGGCCGCATCGAGCGCCAGTCGCTTGCGCTCGTAGCCGGGCCGCTTGATGGTCACCGCCGCCGGCAGCGGAAGGGGACCCAGGGTGAACCGGCCGTCGGCGTCGGTCACGACTTCCGTTTCTCCCGCCCACACCGAGGCGCCCTGGAGCGGCGTACCGCCCCCGCCGTCGAGCACGCGGCCCTGGATCAGCGTTGGGGCGGAAAGCCCGAGGACCGTCGGCGCCGCGGCCACCGGTCGGGCGCCGAGCAGAGGGGCGACGAGGAGATAGGCCGATCCGACGGCGACGAACACCAGGCTCGCGAGGGCAAAGTACAGCGTGATTTTCTCGGAGCGAGAGGGCCCGATCGGGGCTGGCTCCGGCGAGGGTGGTATGTCCGACGGTTGATTCATTCCCTTTCTCCAACTTACGTTGTATTGGCCCTCGGGCCCAAGTCTTTTTTTCGATCGCGCTACAATGGCGCCCATGACCTCACGCGCCCCAGGCTTATCCTTCGGATGTGACGCGGCCAGGCGCCGCGAAATTTACGTCGGCGGGCTCACCCTCCGCGCGCTCGAATGGGGGAACCCGGGCCAGCCCGCCCTGTGTTTCCTGCACGGAGGATCGGCCCATGCCCATTGGTTCGACGCCGTGGCGCCGGCCTTCGCCAGCCGCCACCACGTCCTATCGCTCGACCAGCGGGGGCATGGCGAGAGCGACTGGCCGGTCCCTTCCGCCTACGCCACTGAAGACTTCACGGCCGATCTCCTGGGCGTGATGGATGCCCTCGGCTGGCGCCGGATGGCCCTGGTCGGCCACTCCATGGGCGGCCACAATGCCATGGCCTTCGCCGCCTGGTATCCAGAGCGGCTCTGGGCGCTGTCGGTGGTGGACAGCCGGCCCTCAATCCCCTCGGAGCGGCTGGCCACCATGCACCGCCGGGGCCACCGCGGTCCGCGTCGCCACGAGTCTTTGGACACCGCCCTCCGAAGCTTCCGGCTGTTGCCGCCCGAGACCACGGCGGATCCCGCGCTGCTCGACCACTTGGGGCGGGAGGGCATTGTCGAGCGCGACAGCCGCTTTCTTTACCGTTTCGACCCGGCCTGCAATGGCTCCCGGCGGCCTACCGACGGCTGGGCGCTACTGCAGCGGATTGCGGCGCCCACGCTGCTCGTGCGGGGCGAGCACTCACCCATCCTGCCGCGGGACATGGCAGCCGAGATGGCCAAGCGAATCCCGCAGGTCCGGGTCGAAGAGATTCCGGGCGCCTACCACCATCTCGTGCTCGACGCGCCCGGGGCTTTTACCGCCATCCTCGATCGCTTTCTCGGCGAGGTCCGATCCTAGCCAGCGCTCAGTGCACCGTCTCCAGCCGGACCGCGCAGACCTTGTACTCGGGGATCTTCGAGGATGGGTCATGCGCGGAGTTGGTCAAGAAGTTGGCCGCGGACTCGCCGAGCTTGACGAACGGAACGAAGATCGCCCCGGGCCTCACCGCTTCCGTGACATGCGCGTACCCAGTGAGCTCTCCGCGGCGCGAGACCACACGCAGCTGGGCGCCCTCGTCGCAGCCCAGGCGCCGGGCATCGGTCGGGTTGACCGCGATCTCGAGCCGCGGAGCCAGCTCGAGCAGGCCCTGGACCCGCCGGGTGAGCGTGCCGCCATGCCAATGATAGAGCAGCCGGCCCGTATCGAGCACGAACGGGTAATCGGGATCGGGAAGCTCGGCGGCCTCGCGAGTCTGGATGGCGGGCACGAAGCGCGCCTTGCCCAGCGGGAAGGAGTCGGCATAGAGAAAGCGTGTGCCCGGATGGTCTGATGCGGGACACGGCCACTGGATCCCGCCTGATTCGAGCCGCGCATAGGAGATGCCGCGCGCGGCGGGCCAGAGCGACGCCATCTCGTCGAAGATCTCCGACGGGTGTCCGTAGTCGAAGCCGCGGGCCGGCAGTCCAAGCTTCTGGGCGGTGCGGCGCGCAAGCTCGGCAGCGATCCACCAGTCGGCACGGGCCTGGCCCGGCGGCTCGAGCGCCTGGCGCACGCGCTGGATCCGCCGCTCGGAATTCGTGAAGGTTCCGTCCTTTTCCGCAAAGGCCGCCGCCGGCAGGAAGACGTGGGCGAAGTCGGCCGTCTCGTGCAGGAAGAGGTCTTGCACGACGAGCCAGTCGAGCTGCTGAATGGCTCTCTCCACATGGTGGAGGTCGGGCTCGGCCAGCAGCGGGTTCTCCCCCACCACGTACATCGCGCGGATCCGCCCGTCGAGGCAGCCCTCCGTCATCTCGGTTACGACCAGGCCCGGCTCGGCGGGCGGTCGCACGCCCCACGCCCGCTCGAAGCGCTCGAGGTCGTGGGCGCCATAGCCCGCGTAGCCGGGCAGGTTGGTCGGGATGCAGCCAGCGTCGTTGCAGCCCTGCACATTGTTCTGGCCGCGGAGCGGCGAGATGCCCGAGCCCGGAAAGCCGAGCTGGCCGGATACGAGTGAGAGATTCAGCAAGGAGTGGACATTTGCGGTGCCATTGATGTGCTGGGTGATGCCCATGCCCCAGACGAGACAGGAGCCCGAGAATGGCGGCCGGGCGTACCAGCGCGCCGCGCGGGCGATGTCCTCTCGCGGCACGCCCGTGAGGCGCTCCGCATGCTCGAGCGTGTAGGGCTCGAGCGAGGCGACCCAGGACTCGAAGCCCTCCGTCCGGGCCCGGACGAAGTCGAGATTCGCCAGCCCTTCGTCCAGGATCACGCGCGTCATGGCATTGAAGAGGGTGACATCGGTGCCCGGCCGCTGGCGGATCCAGAGATCGGCCTGGTCGCAGAGCTCGACTCGCTTCGGGTTCACGACGATGAGCCGCGCGCCCCGACTCATCGCCCGGCGGAACCGGATGGCGAGGACCGGGTGGTTGGCGGAGGCGTCGGCCCCCACCACCATGAGGCAGCCCGCCTCCTCGTAGTCCACATACGAATTGGAAGTGGCGCCCGAGCCCATGGAGACCAGCATCGCCTCCACCGAGGGCGAGTGGCAGAGGCGCGTGCAGTGGTCCACGTTATTCGTGTCCATGACCATGCGCGCGAACTTCTGAATGACGTAGCCATCTTCATTGGTCGCCTTGGCCGAGGCCAGCGCGCCGAACCGCCCCCGATTGCGCGCGAAGCCCGCCGCCGCGGCGTCGAGCGCCTCTTCCCAGCTGGTCTCGCGCCACGCGCCGTCGCGGCGGAGCAGCGGTGAGGTCACCCGATCGCGCGAGTGGATGAAGCCGGTGCCGAATCGGCCCTTGACGCAAAGCGTGCCCTGGCTCGAGGCATTGCCGGGCACATCGTCCGCCATCGTGCCGAGACGGCCGTCCTCGCGCACGCGGAGCGAGATGCCGCAGCCCACGCCGCAATAGGGGCAGATGGTTTCGACCTCGCGCACGATCGGCGCGGGCGCCTCCTTCGTTCTCAGCGCCCCGGTCGGGCAGGTGGCCACGCACTGGCCGCACGAGGTGCAGACCGAGGAGGCCATCGCCCCGTCACCGAAGACTCCGACGCGTGCCTCGTGATTCCGCCCCAGCAGCGAGATGGCGCCGATCTGCTGGACATCGTCGCAGGCCACGGTGCAGCGGCCGCAGAGAATACAGGCCTCGCGGTCCAGGACGAAGAACGATTTTGATTCGTCCACTGGAAACCGGTGATGAGGTGTCCAGGCGCTCCGCGTGAGGTCGTGCCGAGCGGCGGCGGCGCCCAGCTGGGCGAAGCCGTCGCGATCGGGCCCTGGGCTCAGCATGGAGAGCGTGAGATCGAGCACCGCCGTGCGCACGCGAAGGGCGTCGGGGTGATCGGTGCGGACCACCATGCCGTCGCGGGCGGGCAGGTGACACGCCGCGGGCAGGCCGCGCTGGCCTTCGACATGGACGAGGCAGGTGCGGCAGGCGCCGAGCGGCGGCCGATCAGAATCCTTGCAGAGCTGGGGCAGCGAGATGCCGAGACGGTTCACGGCATCGAGCACCGTCGCGCCCGCCGGCATGTCGATCGCGGATCCATCGACGACGACTTTCAGACTCATCTGCTCATGCCGCTGGTCCAGAGTGACGTCGTCATTATAGCCTCAACGCTTCTGGGAATTCGTCGAGGGTCGAGAGAATGCTGAGGGGCGCCGCCTGGCCGAGGCCGCAGAGCGAGGCGAGCTTGATGACTTCGGAGAGCTCGATGACGGCATGACGGCTGGCCGGCGCGCCGCCGTTCAGCATGTCGCGCAGCCGAGCCGTGCCCTCGCGACACGGCGTGCACTTGCCGCATGACTC
>Ga0070707_100002113_pt1 | contig 19042 bp, 16 predicted proteins | sample KBSK5502metaG_FD_65468 | JGI IMG/M metagenome (GOLD analysis project Ga0070707, IMG submission 65468) | Corn, switchgrass and miscanthus rhizosphere microbial communities from Kellogg Biological Station, Michigan, USA - KBS K5-50-2 metaG | ecosystem: Host-associated > Plants > Roots >... | reverse complement strand
TGCCTGAGCCGGACGAATAGGAGCGCCGGCGAACCAGTGCAGGACTTTCAGCACATCCTCAGCGATTCCTAAGGCAGATCGGGCATCATTGGAATCGGGAGGCCATACGCGGGGATCAGCTGGTCGGGTAGGTGGTCCTGCCCGCTGCCGCCGGGTGGTGGTGGAAAGTGAGCACGTATGCCAGAGCGTGACACACGACAGCGACGAGACGATGCCGAGCTAGGTACCGTTCCGCTCGGGCACCATGCCTGGCAGGCGCCGGTATCGGGGTGGCCGCCGGGCGCCGAGGCCGCCAGCGCGTCTGCGGAGTCGCCGCCCTTCACCGTGCCGCTGCCGCCGCCGATCTTCCCGCCCGACGCGCCACCATCAGAGCGAGCGCGACGCAGCCTATCACGGCGGTCGGTGCTGATCGGGGCCGGCGCTGGCGCGCTGGGTGTCGGCGCGCTTGGTGCCGGCGTCGGCTTGCTGCTCACGCGCTCCAGCGCTGCGAGCAGTCCGGCGGACATCTATGCGTCGGATGCTGGGCAGGTTGCCCATCTGTTGCGGCGTGCCGGCTTCGGCCCTTCCCCAGCGGACTTCGGCGAGTATCTCGCGCTCGGCGTTGCCGGCTCGATCGAGCGCCTGCTCAAGCCCGCCGCGACGCCAGACGACCTCGACGCCCGCCTGGCCGCGCTGCACTTCGACTTTACCAAACAGCAGGAGGCGATGCGCTGGACGTTGCTGCGCATGCTCGAAAGCAAGCGCCCGCTCGAAGAGAAGATGACGCTCTTCTGGCATGGGGTGCTCACCAGCAGTTTAGCCAAGGTGGGCGGCAAGTTAAACTACCATTTCCTGGTCGAGCAGAACACGCTGCTGCGCTCGAAGGCGCTCGGGCGCTTCGACGACCTTGTCGCCGCCGCCACGAACGATCCTGCGATGCTGTGGTGGCTGGACGGGCGGGTGAGTACCGGCCAGAACCCCAATGAGAACTTCGCCCGCGAGCTGATGGAGCTCTTCACGATGGGGCTGGATACCTACACGCAGAACGACGTGCATCAGGGGGCGCTCGCGTTGACAGGCTGGACGATTCGCCAGGGCAAGAGCGTCTTCGTGCCAAGCAGACATTACAATGGCGCAGTGACGTTCCTCGGCCACACCGGCAAGATGGGAGTGAACGACGTCGTCAAGCTCGTCTGCGCGCATCCAACGACGGGCAAGCATATCGCGTTTCGCATGTGGAGCTTCTTCGTCTCGGAGAATCCGAGCGACGGCGACCTGAAGCCGCTGGTGGACGCGTACTACTCCAGCAATCATCAAATTAGCGCGATGGTGAGGGCGATGTTGACGTCCGCCGCCTTCACGAAGGCGGCGTACCGCGCCCGCATCAAGAGTCCAATCGAGTTTGTGGTGGGCGCACTGCGCGGACTCGGCCTCGCGACGGATGGCACCGGTCTCTCCGCGCAGCTCAGCGCGATGGGCCAGGTGCCGCTCGATCCCCCCGACGTCTCCGGCTGGAATGGCGACAAAGTGAGCGGCGCGTGGATCTCTACGCAGGCATGGATGGCGCGCGTGAACTTCATCAACCTCTTGGTGGCGGCCGCGACGGGAACGTTGGCGGGCAGCGGCGTCAAGATAAGCTCGTCTGGCGGAGCCTCCACGGCAGTCTCCAGCTCTGCCATGCAGGCGATCATCTCCGCGCGCAAGCTCACAACGCCACAAGATGTCGCCGACTATTATGTCGCGGCACTGGTCGATAACCAGCTCGATGAGCACCGGCGGGCGGTGCTCCACGACGCCTTAACGCAGCAACACGCGAGCGGGCCGGCGCTGACCCTGGCCGGTGGCGCGAAGCTGCCGGCGGCGGCAGCGCGCACCATGCTGTACCTGCTCATGTCCATGCCCGAATACCAGCTGAACTGAGGTGGGGGAAGTCCGATGCAGCTAACGCGTAGAGCGATGATTCGCGACGGCCTGCTGGCGGTGAGCGCCGGCATGATCATGCCCACCGTCTTTTCGCGCGCGGTGCGGGCCGCTGCGAATGCGGCGCAGGAGGGCGCGACGTGGGCACAGGCGGCGCAGGGACGGACGCTCATCGTCGTGCAGATGGCGGGCGGCAACGATGGCCTCAATACCATCGTGCCCTTCGCCGACGGCGCGTATCATACCGCGCGCCCGACGCTGGCGCTCCAGTCGAGCGCGGTGCTGCCCCTCGACGACCGGCTGGGCATGCATCCCGCCCTCAAGGCGCTGCAACCGCTCTGGCAGGCGCAAAAGCTGGCCGTGGTGGAGGGGGTAGGCTATCCCAATCCCAACCTCTCGCATTTCGCCGCGATGGATATCTGGCAGACGTTGGATCTATCCGGCCAGGGGGCGCAGGGCTGGCTCGGCAAATACGTTGCTGGACTGGTAGACAAGGACGGGCACCCGTTCCAGTCGTTGGCGGTGGGCACGGCGCTGCCAACCGCGCTCAAGGCGCTGAACGCCGACGTGCCGGTGGTGTCTAGCCCGCAGTCGTACCGGCTGCTGCCGGACGCGGCAACAAAGCAGGGTGGCGACGTGAGCGCCGCCGACGCGCGCGTGCAGACGCTGCTCAAGCTCTACAACACCTATCCGCAGTCGGCGCCCTATGCCGCGCTGCTGGACGCGACGGCGCAGGGCGCGGTACAGGGCGCGAAGACATTGGCGAGTGCGGTGTCGCAGTACAAGCCGGGCGCGCAGTATCCCAACACCAATTTCGCGAAGGGCCTGCAAGTGCTGGCTGAGGTGATCGTGCAGCAGTTGGGGCTGCGGGTCGGCTACGTGACAATCGGCGGCTTCGACACGCACGGCGAGCAGGCCACGACGCACAGCAAGCTGCTGCAGGAACTGGCAGAGGGCGTCGCCGCCTTCTACGCCGACCTCTCTGCCCACCACGCCGCCGACAACGTGGTGGTGATGACCTGGTCTGAATTCGGCCGGCGCGTGGAGGAGAACGCCAGCCAGGGCACCGATCACGGTACCGCGGCGCCGCTCTTCGTGCTGGGCAATGCCGTGCAAGGCGGCATCTACGGCGAGCCGCCGGACCTCAACCAGCTGGACAAGTACGGCAACCTGAACTTTACCACCGACTTCCGCTCGGTCTACGCGACGGTGCTGGATCGCTGGCTCGGCGCGCCGGCCAGCGCCGTGCTCGGCGGCAGCTATGAAGAGCAGGCGTTCCTGCCCGCTGCTGGGTAGCCAGAGCAGCCAAGGCTCAGGGAGAGGCCATGCGGCGTCTGTCACATCGGCGGCAGAGAGCTGAGTGGAGCTGTCCATGCTCCAACTGATCGAAGACTACCGTTCGCCATCTTCAGGTGTGCAGATAGGCTCTCATTCCGCGTTCAGAGTATGACGCTGGTTGGCCCTCCGTGCTCAGGCGTGCCCGCGACCGGAGACGACGCAGCCTGGCGTCGCGCCGGTGTGTTTGCCCGCGGAGAGCACGCGCACACCGTTGACCCAGACATCGCGGATACCGGTGGAGAGCCGGTGGGCGTCCGCGAAGGTAGCGCGGTCGGCGACGGTAACGGGGTCGAAGAGCACGACGTCGGCATAGCAGCCGGGGCGCAGGTAGCCGCGGTCGTGCAGGCCGAGGCGGTCCGCCACGGCGCCGCTCATCTTGCGGATCGCGTCCTCCAGCGTCAGCACGCCCTCGTCGCGGACGTACTTGCCCAGGATGCGCGGGTAGGTGCCGTACTCGCGCGGGTGCGTCGGGCCGAGGTCGACGGCCCAGGCGGGGTCCACGCCGCCGGCGTCGGTGCCGATCTTGACCCAGGGCTGGCGCAGGCCAAGCGCGACGTTGGCCTCGTCGATGCCGAAGTAGATGGTGAAGATACGGTGGCGCTCGGCAAGCAGGAGGTCGAAGACGGTGTCGAGCCAGTGCTGCCCGCGCGTCTCGGCGATCTCGCTGAGGCGCTTGCCGGCGTATTGCAGGTTCTCCGGGCGCTCGAAGCCGACAGGCATGACGCCCTCCGGGCCAATGCCGTGCGCCAGGGGCTCCCAGTCGCCGGCAGGGGCGAGCACCTCGGCGCGGATGCGCTCACGCGTGGCGGGGTCGGTTAGCGTCTCGAAGAACCGGCCCCCCTCGGCCACCCACGGCGGCAGCACGGAGTCAAGGCCAGTGCCGGAGGCGGCGTAAGGGTACATGTTGGCGGTGACGTCCACGCCGGCCGCGCGGGCGGCCTCGATGCGCGCGATGGCCGCGGGCATCTTGGGCCAGTTGTGCTTGCCGGTCGCCTTGAGGTGATAGATCTCGACGGGCACGCCGGCGCGGCGGCCGATCTCCACGGATTCGTCGATCGCTTCCAGCAGCCGGTCGCCCTCCGAACGCATGTGGGTGACATAGATGCCGCCGTAGCGCGCCGCGACCTTCGCCACCTCGACTAGCTCGTCCGTGCCCGTGAAGGTGTCGGGCGGGTAGATGAGGGCGTAGGCGACGCCGAGCGCGCCGTCCTCCATCGCGGCGGCCAGGGTGCGGCGCATCGCCTCCAACTCGTCCGGCGTGGGTGCGCCCACCCGCATGCCTTTAGCGTACTCGCGCAGCGTCCCGCCGCCGAGGAACGCGCCGATGTTGGACGAGACGCCGCGCGCGACCATTGCGTCGAGCCAATCGCGGAAGCGAGTCCAACCCTTGACGCGCTCCGGCCAGTCGCCGATGAGCGCGCGGTATTTCGGGGGCAGGTCGCGGAAGGCGTCCTCAATGCGGCCGCCGGCGGGCGCCGGGGTCCACCCCTCGCCCATGATCTCGGTGGTGACGCCCTGAGTGATCTTCGAGAGGGTGCAGGGATCGTGCATCAGCGGCATGTGCGAGTGGCTGAGGACATCGATGAAGCCGGGGCAGGCGACCAAACCGCTCGCCTCCACCACCTCGCGTGCCGACTCGGCGGGGATGGCACCCGGCGGCGCGATGCCGAGCACGCGGTCGCCGGCGAGCGCCACGTCGCCGTAGCGCCACGGATTGCCCGTGCCGTCCACGATCCGCGTGCCGCGGATGAGGATGTCGACGGTGTCGGTCGTCATGCTGTTCCCTTCCTCACCTCTCCCTTGCCTCTCCCGCGCTGCTCAGCCTGCCAGCGCCTCGATCTGCGCACCGTGCTAGTGCGCCTCTTCGCGCTCGACGCGCGTCTCGTGCATGCCGGTGCGCGCCCAGCAGCTGGACGCACTGCGCCGCTGCAGCGCCAGCAGCGCGGCGCGTTGCGGAGGGACGGTATCACCTCCATGGCGGCGGTTAGAGAAAGCGTGTCGCCAAGGCCGCACTCGTGGGACCTCGCCGCATACCAAACGACAACCGCCGACGCGGAATCCGTATCATCCCCACTCTGGCTCCGGCTCGACGCCGAGCGCATCTACCAGCCGGTTGTAGTAGTTGAAAAAGCCAATGATCTCGACAGCTTCGAGAATCGCCTCGTCGCTCCAGCCCGCCGCGCGCAGCGCGTCGATCGCCGCCGCGCCAGGCTCGTGCGCGTCGCGGGTCACCCGCACGGCGAAGTCCAGCAGCAGCCGCACGCTCGGGTCGAGCGCAGCGGAGCGGTAGTCGTCCATCGCCACCTGCGATAGTCGCGGGTCGAGTCCCGCCGCGACGAGCGCGTCGCGCAGGTCCTCGCCGTGCGAGCGCGTTCAGTAGTGGCAGCCATTGGTGCGTGAGACGACGACCGCAAGCAACTCGCGCTGCCAACGCGGCAGCGCCCCCTCCTCGAACATCAGCGCCGTGTAGAGCGCGATGGAGGCACGCAGCACCTTTGGCCGCAGACTCTGAATGCGCACGACGTTGAAGATCTTGCCCGCCCGCCGCAGTGCTGCTTCATACTCGCGGCGCAGCACCCCCTCGGCATCCTCGTCGGCAATCGTGCGGATAAATGGCATGCCGTGTCACCTCCGTCAGGCTGCCCCACGTACTCCCACAAGCGGGCACTGTTGCAACACTGTTTGCTTTCAGATGTATACTACACCCACCTGGAAGAGATTCGATGGCACGGACAGGCTCCAACCGGGAGGCTACACGATGTTTCACTGGCAGGCATTAGTCGCACTCGCCATGATGCTCCTGACGATCGCGATTGTCGCTGCGGTCATCACGCTCGTGGTAGTGATGGTGCTGCGTCTCACGCACATGATCCCTAGCGACCCTAACCGGCCCGCCGACCACTAGCGCCGATTGGCTGTCCAGTTGTCGTGATCTTGCCTGTTTCACCGGCGACCACACACGGCCAGCGTGCGGCACCGGTGTCGCTTTGGTCATTGTTGGAGCTCGCGCCAGATCCCGGATGAGCCAGGGCGTCACGGGCCGCGGAGCGCACGAGCGCAGCCCGCCCGCATGCATCGCCCTCACGCGGCAGACGGGCGGCGACGCGCACTCCCTCGTCGTGCCTCGCTACTGCTCGGCGCGCTCCTTCTTGTACGCCTCGACCACTTGCGCCTGGATGTTGGCCGGGACCTCCTCGTAGTCCGCCAGCTCCATCCTGAACGTCCCCCGACCCTGTGTGATCGAGCGGAGATCGGTCGCGTAGTGCAGCATCTCGGCCATCGGCACCTGCGCCGTGATGCGCTGCATGCCGCCGGGCGCGGACTCCATGCCGAGGATGCGGGCGCGCTTGGTGTTCAGGTCGCCGTTCACGTCGCCCATGTTAGCCTCCGGCACCTCGATGACGACCATCATGATTGGCTCCAGCAGCGTGGGGCTGGCCAGCGCCACGGCCTCTTTCATGCCGATGTGCGCCGCCGTCTCGAACGCCTGCGAGGACGAGTCCACCGGGTGATACTTGCCATCCACCAGCGCCACGTGAATGTGGACCATCGGGAAACCGGCGATGAAGCCGCGCTTGAGCGAGTCCGCCACGCCCTTCTCGACGCCAGGGACGTACTCGCGTGGCACCACGCCGCCGACGATCTTGTTCTCGAAGATGTAATTCTCGGAGCTGCCCGCCAGCGGCTCGATCTCCAGCCAGATATCGGCGAACTGCCCGTGCCCGCCGGTCTGCTTCTTGTGCCGGCCTTCTGCGCGCGCCTTTTTCTTGATGGTCTCGCGATAGGGCACGCGTCGATCGTGCTTCAGCACCTCGACGCCAAAGCGCCGTTGCATGCGCTCGATGGCGATATCCAGGTGTGACTCGCCCATGCCGGCCAGCAATGTTTCGGCGGTCTCTGGGTCGCGCGTGACATGCAGCGACGGGTCTTCCTCCGTGAGGCGGGCGAGCGCAGTGCTCAGCTTGTCCAGGTCACTCTGCGTCTTGGGTGAGACGGCCGCTGTGTAGACCGGCTTGGGCGCGTGAATCGGTGGCAGGGGCTCGGCATCCTTCGTGCCCAGTGTGTCGCCCGTATGCGTATTGGAGAGCTTGACCACCAGGCCGATGTCGCCGGCGGGCACCTCGGCCACCGGCTCCGAGAGCTTGCCCCGCACGCAGGTCGTCTGGCCCAGGCGCTCGTCCGTGCGCGTGTTGACGTTGTACGCGTGCGAGTCCGCTTTGACGGTGCCGCTATAGGTGCGGAACAGCGTCTGTTGGCCCTTTTGTGGGTCGACGATGGTCTTGAAGACGAAAGCGGCCGGGGGACCGGCGGGATTGGTGCCAGGGCGCTCGGCCGCGCTGGGCAAGTACTCCACGATGGCGTCGAGCAGGGGCTGGACGCCGATATTCTTGCCGAGCGAGCCGGCCAGCACCGGCACGAGCGCGTTGGCTGCCACTCCCTGCTTGATTGCCCGCCGCAGCTCCGCCTCGCTGACCTCTTCGCCTTCCAGGTACTTGGCCATCAGGTCGTCGTCGTTCTCGACCGCGGCCTCGACCAGCTGCTCGCGGTAGCGCGCGGCGGTGGCCGTCAGCTCTGCCGGCACTTCGGTAGGCGTCACCTTATCGCCGGCGAAGGTGTAGGCCTTGCCGCTGACCAGATCAAGTACGCCAGAGAGGCCGGATTGCTCGCCAATCGGGATGGTCAGCGGCGCGAGACTGGCGCCGAAGTGAGAGCGCAAGGATTCGAGCGCGCGCTCATAGCTCGTGTTCTCGCGGTCGAGCTTGTTGACGAAGACCAGGCGAGGTAGCTCGTGCTCATCCGCATGCCTCCAGACGAGCTCCGTCCCGACCTCGGCGCCCTTGTCCGCCGACACGACCACCACCGCGGCGTCTGCCGCTCGCAGCCCCGCCATCACTTCGCCCACGAAGTCCGCATAGCCCGGCGTGTCCAGGAAGGTGATCTTGCTGTTCTTCCACTCCACTGGCACCACCGTCAGGTTGATGGACATGCGGCGCTTGATCTCGTCGGGGTCGGAATCGGAGATCGACGAGCCTTCGTCGGTCCTGCCGATGCGTGTCACCGCGCCCGTGTCGTAGAGCGCCACGTCCACCAGCGAGGTCTTGCCCGATCCGCCGTGGGCGATGAGGGCGACGTTGCGAATCTGCTCCGCGCGATAGACATTCATAGCAAGCTTGTCCTTTCAGTTCCGTGCCGAGTGTTCCGTGAGGAGTGCGGGCTGGACAGCCTGGCCAGGAGCGCCGCGGCTCCTGAGTGTGCGCGCCGGCGGCGTGCAGAGGGCGACGTCTGGCTGGCCGCGCATAGCACCTCGCGCGAGCCTGCCTAGTGCGCCGGCAGCGGCGTGGGCGTGAGATCGGAAAGCAGCACTCCTGGCAGCGGGAAGCGGGTCGCCAGGGCGGTTGCCCGCTCGCGCGTGCGCGCCACCGCTTCGGGGCTTTCGCGCTCGACGATTGCCGTGTGGATCAGCTCCGCGACCTCAAGCACATCAGCCTCTGCGAAGCCGCGCGTCGTGATGGCAGGCGTGCCTAGCCGGATCCCGCTCGTGCGCACTGGCGGCTCTGGATCGAATGGAATGGCGTTCTTGTTCGCCGTAATCCGCACCGCCTCCAGCGCGACCTCGGCATCCCGCCCGGTGACCCCCAGCGGCCGCACATCCACCAGCATGAGGTGGTTATCCGTTCCCCCCGATACGAGGCGGAAGCCCTTCTCTTGCAAGGCTGAGGCCAGCGTCTGGGCGTTGTCGACCACTCGCTGCTGGTACACGCGGAACTCGGGAGTCAGCGCCTCTTTGAACGCAACCGCCTTCGCCGCGATGATGTGCATCAGCGGGCCACCCTGCGTGCCGGGGAACACCCCCTTGTCGATCTTCGCCGCGTATTCCTCGGTGCACAAGATGATCGCACCACGTGGCCCACGCAGTGTCTTGTGGGTGGTGGTTGTGGCGACATGGCAGTGGGGCACCGGGTTGGGGTAGAGATCGGCGGCGACAAGCCCGGCGACGTGCGCGATGTCGGCCATCAGTAGCGCGCCGACCCCGTCGGCGATGGCGCGGAAGCGGGCGAAATCCAGCCGACGCGGATAGGCGGAGAAACCGGCCACGATCAGCTTGGGCTGATGCTCGTGGGCGAGCCGCTCCAGCTCATCGTAGTCGATCGTCTCGGTGTCCTGGCGGACGCCGTAGGAGACGAAATTGTAGAGCTTGCCCGAGAAGTTGACTTTGCTGCCGTGGGTGAGATGTCCGCCTTGATCCAGCGCCATTCCGAGCACCGTGTCGCCCGGGTTGAGCAGCGCGAGGTAAACGGCGGCATTCGCCTGCGCGCCCGCGTGCGGCTGCACGTTGGCGTGCTCCGCGCCGAAGATGCGCTTGGCGCGCTCGATCGCCAGCCGCTCCGCTTCGTCCACATATTCACAGCCGCCGTAATAGCGCTTGCCCGGCAGGCCCTCGGCATACTTGTTGGTCATGATGTTCGCCATAGTTTCGGCGACAGCGGTGCTCACATAGTTTTCAGAGGCAATGAGCTCGATGCCTTCGAACTGGCGGTGCTCTTCGCGCCGAATGATCGCGGCAATCTCCGGGTCGGTGGCCTCCAGGTGGCGCAAATCCATGTCTCACCTCCCACGTACGGGTCCGGCCGGACGGGCCAGGCTCCATTGCCGGCGCGGAGAACGAGCGAAGCGGTCGTGGTCAGGGGGATCGCCCGCGGCGCCGTGACGTGTAGTATACCATTGCGCACACGTTGCGCGCCGTGCAATCCCGTGAAGATTCGCCTGGCGGCTTGATGTGTGTGCAACGCATCGCCCGACCCGCGGCCCGCCGCGCAAGAAGGGGCCGCCCCACGAGCGAGCGATCGCTGGGGGCTCCCCGTGCCGCGCCTGTCAGCGGCGCAGCGCCGCTGGGGCGCGCAGAGCAGAGCCGCGCGCCCCCAGATGTCCACACCTCATCCGGCACGGCTGGCGCCCGCCGTACCGCCGCACCCGCGCAGAGTCTTCGCTGCGGCGCTCGTCGTGTGGCTGGCGCCTGTTGCAGCGCGAGCTGCGCTGCCTAGAAGCCGAGGAGACCCAGGAAGTTCGTCGGTGCCGGGTTTGGCGCGTTGGCCGCAATGATAATGATAAGGATGAAGAACGCGGCGACGACGAGCCCTAGCGCAATCGAGGCGTAGCCGATGATCAAGCCGGCAATCGCCAGGCCACGTCCGCCCAGCAGGCCGTTCGAATTCTTGATCTGGTTGAGGGCGATATGCCCCAGAATGACGCCGACGGGAGCGATGAGAAACGCGCAGATCAAGCTCGCGATCGCCATGCCGCTCGTCTCTTGCGCCATCGGCGCTGGCATCCCGTAGGCGTTCGGGTAGCCAGGATACCCTGCCGCTGGGCTAGGCGGAGCCGGCGGCTGACCGTACGCTGGTTGCTGCGCATAGGACGGTGGCTGGCCGTACGACGGTTGTTGGCCATACGACGGTTGTTGGCCATACGACGGTTGTTGGCCGTAGGAAGGCGGCTGCTCGGGGTAGCCCGACGGCGAATACGGTGTATACGGCTGCTGCGGATAACCCTGATTGGGATCCATGGACACGGCAGACTCTCCTCACTCTGCGGGCGCGACACTGCTGATCTGCTCCCCGACCACTCGTGGGCCGGAGCGGCGAAACCATGCTGCGCCCCCTGGCGCCTCCCGCACGAGTGCACGCTCGAGAGGCGCTTCCATTATACGGGATGTGTACACAGTCCTGTATACGGGATGTGTACACAGTCCTGTATACGGGATGCGTACACAGTCCTGTATACGGGATGTGTACACAGTCCTGTATACGGGATGTGTTTCGTCGAGAGTCGCACGCGACTTTATGTTGGCAGGGGAGCGGTGTGTTGCATTGCCTGTGGCCGTCGCGTGTCATGCAAGTGAGAGGTACGCATGAGACAGCCGGCTCGCGCACGCTGCGCGAGCGGACTGCCGGCGGCAGTACTGCCACGTGCGATAAGCAGCGTGTGCGGCGACGTATATCTCATCAAGCGACGCGCATAGTACGTCCGGGGCACGTGATTCCCCCTCGCTGTATAATGCCTACGCGCATGTGTGGACGGTAGGGGTGAGTGGTGGCGTGGCCTCTGCGGTTGGAGGAAAGGCTGACGGGGCATGCAGGCTTGGCGGCTTGGATCATATGAGCTGCTGCGGCGTCTCGGCGAAGGAGGCATGGCGCAGGTCTATCTGGCGCGCGACATTAGATTAGGCCGGGAAGTTGCCGTCAAAGTGCTGGATCAGCGCCTCGCCGAGCGTCCCGGCTTCCGCGAGCGGTTCGAGCGCGAGGCGCGCGTGGCGGCTTCGCTCGATCACCCGAACATCGTACAGCTCTACGATTTCGGGGACTCGGAGCGCCAGCTCTACCTCGTCATGCCGTATGTGAGCGGTGGCAGTTTGCAAGACATGCTGCGGCGCGCGCCTTTCGCCGGCGGCGAGGTCGCGACGTTCGGCTCACAGATGGCTGATGCCCTAGACTATGCGCATCAGCGGGGCGTCATCCATCGTGACGTGAAGCCCGCCAACATGCTGGTACATGCCGACGGTCGCCTCCTCCTGTCGGACTTCGGCCTGGCGAAGATTCTCAGCTCCGCACAGCCGCAGGCGGCTCCACGGCGGCACCCCGACGCCGGCACGCCAGAGTACATGGCGCCGGAGCAGATTGAAGGCCGGTCGGACGAGCGTACCGACATCTATGCGCTGGGCGTCGTGCTCTATCTGCTGCTGACCAGCCACCTCCCCTTCACCGGCGGGACGTCGGCCGCGGTGATGGAGGGCCACCTCTATCAATTGCCCGAGGAGCCTCGCCGCTTCAATCGCGCCATCTCACCGGCGATGCAGGCGGTGGTGCTGCGCGCACTCGCCAAGCATCCAGACGACCGCTTTCAGCGGGCCGGCGATTTGGGTGCGGCGTTGCTCGGCGCGCTGGTCGCGGGGGACGCCGCACCACTCTCATTCGCGTTTGGCGGGTCGCAGCCTTCACAGTCGCTGCCCCCCATTGGCGTCTCGGGCGCGCACTCGCTGCCGCCGATTGGCCGGTCCGGCGCACACGCTTCTTTCGGCTCTGGGGTGCTGGGGTTGGAGCCAGCGCAAGCGGCGCCCGCCTGGGAACCGCCGCAAGTCGCGCCCGCCTGGGAGGCTCCTCAGGTCGCACCCGTGTGGCAGGCGCCACAGGTCGCGCCGGCGTGGGAGCCGCCGCAGCTCGCGCCAGGCGGCTTCGCCACCGGCACGCGGGCGAATGTGTTGCCGCGGCTGCAGAGCCGCGCCTCAGGGGGGCCCGCGTTCTCGCGGCCACAGCCAGAAAATGCCTACTCACCCGCCGCACCGGCAAGCCCAATCGGTCGCTCGTTCTCCGCGCCGAATGGGCAGATGGGCCAACGCCTGACCTCCGCGCCGGTCTCGGGCGTGCCGTACCATGCGGCCATGCGCGCATCCTTGCCGCCCATCGCCGCGCCGCGTACTCCGTTTCCTTCGGCGCTGCCGCTGCCCAACGCGCTGCCGTCGCGGCAAGCCCCTGGCGTCCAGCGGGAGCCCGGCCAGCGCCTCTGGCTTGTCATCGTCATCGCGCTGCTGGTGGCGCTGCTGGCGTCCGGCGTGTTGCTGCGCTGGCTGCAAGATCAATCGACTCGTTCGCTGCCACACACACTGCATGCGGCGCAGGTGTCTGTGATGGTGAGCGGCTCGGCACCCTGGCACGGCCCGCTGGCTCCCCTTTCCGCTCCGGAGTGAGGCGCGCGCGGTAGCGAGCAGCACGGTCAGGTACAGAGCGGCTCTTGAGCGCAAGCGCAGGGGTTAAGGGGTACGATTCCTACTGGCTTTCCGCCTCACTCAGACGCTGGCGGTACGCGTTGATGACGTCCAGGTGTTCGCGATCGTGGTCGGTGAGCCACCATAGCTGCGCTGTCTCGTCCCAGCCAGCGGGACCGAGTGGTACGGTGTCACTGGGCCAGCGATCGAGCGCGGCCAGCAGCTCGTCGTGGGCCTGGTGGAACTCCTGCATCACGTCTACCAGCGGCAGCTGCCTGCGCTCGGCCACGCGACGCGCATTCCACTCGCTTTCGCTCTCGTTGATCAGGGGGCCCGTATCCTGGCCGTGCTCGGTACGCTCGATGGAGCGCAGCGTCTCGATTTGCCAGGCTGCGATGTGGGCGAGGATATCTCGCACCGCCCACGCCTCGCCAGCGATGATGTCTTGCGACATGTGCGCGTCGCTGAGCCCGCTGATGGCCTCATTCAGCTCGGCCCGCGCCGCACGCATGCGTTCCAGGAAATCCGGCTTGCTCACCACACCTACTCCCTGCTCGCAACCTGGACGATGGGCCTGGCGCTACCCTCGATGGCGCTCCAGTGTCTGTGTTGTATTCGGAGTATAAAGCAGGTGAGTAACCGCGTCAACGCCGTATGCTCCGCACGGTTGCGGGGCGACGCCTACGCGGCATGCGCCTCCTCGTCCAGCAGGGCGCGAGCGCCCCGCGCGATGCGGGCCTCGCTACGCGGGCCAAAGCCATAATAGTCGCGCAGTCGGCGCCGCTCGGCGGCCTCCCACAGCTGCGGGACGGAATGAACGCCCACTTGCCCCACCAGGCGTAGCGCCGTGCGCGGTCCGACATGCGGCACACGCATGAGATCGCGCACATCCTCGGGCAGCGACTCTTCGCACAGGTCGTCATAGAATGTCATGTGGCCCGTCGTCACTAGCTCGGTGATCTTGCGCAACAGACGCTCGCCCAGGCCAGAAACCGCTGGGCGCTCGCCGCGTGCCAGAATGGGCGCCACCGGCTCCGGGAGCGCGAGGATGCCGCGTGCGGCGTTGCGATACGCGGTGATACGGTATGGGTTCGCTTGTTGCATCTCGAGGATGGTCGCGATATTGAACAGCACCTCGGCAACCCGAGCATTGCTGACATTCGCCGGCAACAGATCTTCGATGCGCTCGCCGGGATCGGCCATGAGCTGGACCCTTTGCGTGAACTGGAACATGTAGCCTCTCCTTTGCCTCTGGCAAGCCCGCCAGAGACCGCGAGTTAGAATAGAACTTTCGTTCCCAGTATACCACATTATGTGAACCGACACCGGCCTCTCCGCCGCGAAATGCTGGTACCGATCCGTACCTTCGCTGCAATCATGGCTCGCAGTGGAGGTTGGCCAGCGGTGGGTGTCACACCAGTCTATTCCCGGCGCGAGGCCAGAAAACGGTCGCCTGCGCGCAGGTGACCACCGCGCCTCACGAGGCGCATCCCCCCTCTATTCGGTACAATGAGTAGTAGTGTAAGCAGAGCGGGCTGCGGACCAGGCGAAAGGCGGGGGGCATGAACGATCAGCCGGTAGCGTCGCAGCTGCGCTTCGACGCGTTTGCCCGCCAGCCGGAGGAGCGCCTGGGACTCGCCGAGGGCGCTTTACTGGTTGCCGAGGCCGCCTACCCAACACTGGACCCGCGCCGGTACCGGCGTCGCCTCGATGCCCTGGCGGCAGCCGTGCGGCCCGAGCTTGGTCTGGTGCGCGGGGCGACCTTGCCCGCGGAGCAGCTGAGCGCGCGCGAGACAGCGGAGCGGGTGTGCCTGGCGCTGCGTGAGGTGCTGGCGGGGCGCGAAGGCTTCCATGGCAATCAGGAGGAATATTACCACCCGCGCAACAGTTTCTTGAATGAGGTGCTGGAGAGCAAGACGGGGCTGCCGATTACGCTCTGCATCGTGTACATAGAGGTCGCGCGGCGGCTAGGCGCGCCACTGGTCGGCGTGGGCCTGCCCGGGCACTTTCTTGCCAAGTGGCCGCTCTCGCCCGACGAAGGCGACGATCTCTTCGTCGATGCCTTCAATGGTGCCCTGCTGGATCTGGACGAGTGCCGCGAGTTCGCGCAGCGGCTCACGTCGGCCGCGGGCGCCGCGGCCCACATCGATCCCGAATGGCTCGAGCCGGCCTCCAACCGAAGTGTGCTGACACGCCTCTTGCACAACCTCAAGCACGCCTATCTGCAGCGCGGCGAGACGGCCGCCGCGCTCGACATGGTCGAGCGGTTAGTGATCCTGCGCCCGGACCTGCCAGAAGAATTGCGAGACCGCGGGCTCTTGCGCCTGGCGCTGGGCGAGGTCTTGCTGGCGGCGGCCGATATCGCGGCCTACGCCCAGCGCGTGCCGGCGGCGCCGGAGGTGCGACGGCTGTGCAAGCGTATGGCGGCCATCGGCGAGGTCCAGAGCAAGCTCAACTGAGGCCGTGCCAGCGTGCGGCGTCGTGCGCGGCTTCCCTGGCACTAACTGCGTGCAGGCCATGTTCGTGGCGCTCATTATGCGAGTGGCGTGGAGTGGAGAATGGCGCACGCGAGCAGGCACAACCGCTGGACCTGCCACGTGTCTTTGCTGCCAGCATGTACAAGACCGGGCGCCTGACTGGCGCCTGTCGCGCCACCATTGCCGGCGCCGTCGCGTAGGTCGTCGCGGACTTAGGCGGCGGGAGCGCCTGCCACCATCCAATTGCGGCGCAACGGAATCTGGCGATTCCAGGTGTACTGGCGTTGCTCCCAGCAGCTACTGTAACGTCTCGTACTCGTCGTGCGTACAGATAGTTGACAGCGCGCCTGCTGCTGTGCGTCGCTGTGGTCCGAGGTTGTGACCGCAGGCTCCCTTCCTCATGTCCGAGGTAGGAGCAAGCTCGACTAGTGGCCAAGGTGGCGACTATGGATCAGACGCTCCCGGATGACCGGCCGGTCGCCGTGCGCTACGTGCGGATGCGGCGCTCGACACTCCCTATGCCCCTCTCGTGGCGACTGGCAGTGTTCACGGCCTCGGCATGGCACGCCTTGCGTGCGGCGCTCTCGACAGCGGTTGCCGCCGCGACGCTGGCCATCCTCTTCGCGCCAGCGATTGTCTTCGCCGTAGCCGGCTGCTGGGCGGTCTTCACGTTTGCCAACACGCTGTACACAGTCTGGCACCTGCTGGAAAACTGGCAGCTACCGGAGGTCTTCGCGCGGCTCGACATCCTCGATGCCGCCGACCGTGTCGCCGTGGCCAGCGCCGGATACTTCGCGCTCTTCTTCGCGCTGGTCGTCTTGTTTGCGGGGCTGCTCGGACGACACGGGCAGCGCCTGTTCTTGCTGCCGGGCCTGCTGTTCGTCATCCCCAGCACGGCGCTCTTCGGCATGGGCGCTCGTCTCACCGGCGAGAAGCTCGCAGCCCGGTGGGGCTTCTCCGGCCTGCTGCTCTCTGCCCTGACGCTGTACGCGCTTCTCGACGCGATCGTGCTGGCTGCCTACCTCACCGACCTGCGACCGCGCCGACGCCTGCGCACGGTGCGTCGCGGTGGACGCCAAAGCGACAGGCCGGCGCTCAAGCACGACTCAGCGCCACTGGCCGTCGTCCGCTTCGGTCCATCCGCGCCGCTGGCTGCGGTGCATAGCGAAGTGGAGAGCGTGCCAGAGAGCGTGAGCGACGAGGCGGCGCCACCGGCGCCACCGCCCGACTCCGTGCCGTTCGTGGTAAGCAAGGCACCCACCGAGGCGCCGCTCCTTGAGGATTCCATCGTCAGCGGGCCATCTGCTGACGCCAGCGCGGCCGCGCCGTCTGAGGACACAGATGAAAGCGCGTCGCCTGCGGCACGCGCGCCACAACCTGAGGTGGCTGCGCCGCTCGATATCCCTGAGCCACGCGCGGCGCCTGCGGCGGCATACGAGACGACGCCACCCGCAGAGAGCACTGACGAGGGCGCGACGCGGCCCGAGCTAGTCACGCTCAGGAACGGCTAGGCCGATCAGCCTGTAGACCAGCTTCGCCGCCACGACCGGGCTGACGTGCGCCTCGAGCAGCGGCGAAAGCTCCACCACATCGAAGCCGACGACGCGTTTGGCGGCCGTCACGGCCGCCAGCAGGTCCACCACATCATACCAGCCAAGCCCGCCCGGCTCCGGCGTGCCTGTGCCTGGTACGAGCGAAGGATCGAAGCCATCGACGTCCACCGTGACGTACACGTCGTCGGTTAGTGCGGCCAACACCTCGCCAATCCACTCCCGCCGTCCCTGGCGTGTCTGGGCGTGGATGTCTGCCGCGAGCCACAAGGGGAGACCCTGCGCCGCGACGAGCTGTGCCTCTGGCTCGCTGAGACTGCGAATGCCAACCTGCGCCGTGCGCGGGCAGACCTCGCGCACGCGGCGCATCACTGTCGCGGCACTCAGCTGCGATCCCTCGTACTCGTCGCGCAGGTCGGCATGGGCATCTATCTGGAGCACGCTGAGCGTGGGGAACCGCTGGGCGAAGGCGCGCACGACGCCGATGGACGTGAGGTGGTCGCCGCCAAGTGTCACGACGAATTTGTCGAGATCGAGCAGCCGCGCCGTCACCTGTTCAGTGCGCTCCACCATGGCCGCCGCGTTGCCCATCACTACCTCCACCGCGCGCAGTGTGTGGATGCCGACGTGATATGGCGAGCGGCGTAGCTCGGCGTCGTAGAGCTCGAGATTGCGTGAGGCGTCGATGATCGCCCGCGGCCCTTCACGGGTGCCGGGCTGGTAGCAGGTGGTGCCGTCGAAGGGCACCGGCACCACGACGACGCGCGCCGTCGCGAAGTCGGTGTCTGCGTCGTCCAAATGCATGAAGCCGCGCGCCGGCGCCAGGGCGCCGGCCAGGTCGCCAAGCTGGTCCACGATCGTCACTCTCCTGGATAGTCCCGTTGGGCCGCCGGGAATGAGGCAAAACAGCTGTATTATAGCGCGGTCTTGCATACTCTGGCACAAAGGCGATGATGTATGTGGTATGCTGTAGGCGCAGTGAGTCTCGCATACGTCTCGATTGGTGGCCTTGGGCCGGGTACGACGCCCTCCGTACTCGATGCCTGTGCGTCCCGCAAGCGACGCCGCGACTGGATCTGTAACGTTTGAGCAGTAGGCCAGCACACTGGTGCTGGTGCATGAGACATGAAAGACCCTCAGCCCCCATGCTGAGTGGGATCGGAACGAAGGAGCCTGAGTGGCCACCCGCATCTACGTAGGGAACCTGCCCTACAGCGCTGACAATCAGCAGTTGATCGATCTTTTTAGTGCATACGGCGAAGTCGTCGAGGCCACCGTCGTCACCGACCGCGATACCGGCCAGAGCAAGGGCTTCGGCTTCGTACAGATGGCGAGCGATGACGCGGCCCACCAGGCCATTTCGTCGCTGAACGGCACCATGCTGGGCAATCGCACCATTCGTGTGAACGAAGCGCAGCCTCGCACCGAGCGCTCGTCCGGTGGACGTGGCGGCTACGGTGGTGGTGGCGGCGGCGGTTATGGTGGCGGTGGCGGCGGCTACGGCGGTGGTGGCTACGGCGGCGGTGGCGACCGCGGTGGCCGTGGTGGCGACCGCGGCGGCTATGGTGGCGATCGCGGCTATGGAAGCGGCCGGGGCGGCTACGGCAACGACCGCGGCGGCTACAGCAGCTTCAGCGACCGCGGCGGCTCTCGCGAGCGCCCGCGCCGCGATGATGAGGGCCGCGGCTACTCCTCACCGCGCTTCGGTGGCTACACGCCCCCGACCAGCGGGTTCGAGCAGTCCGAGCCAGACACGAGCTATTACCGCCACCAGCAGGGGCGCGAGCGCGAGCGTTCTCGCCGCGAGCGCGACTTCTAGCTGGGCGCTCACCCAAACGAGTGAGCTCATACCGGTGACAGTGGGCCAAGAGAGTAGCAACACTCTCTTGGCCTTCGTTGTTTGTGCCCCGCGAGGGATACAGTCACCATACCTTCGCTACCCTACCCTCTAACTCAGTGGTCCGTTCGCTAAATGCGTAGTACCTTGAAGGTGAAGGCGTAGCGCTGGGAGCGACGGG
>Ga0070707_100002112_pt1 | contig 19044 bp, 16 predicted proteins | sample KBSK5502metaG_FD_65468 | JGI IMG/M metagenome (GOLD analysis project Ga0070707, IMG submission 65468) | Corn, switchgrass and miscanthus rhizosphere microbial communities from Kellogg Biological Station, Michigan, USA - KBS K5-50-2 metaG | ecosystem: Host-associated > Plants > Roots >... | reverse complement strand
CACGGTCGACCACGACCTGCTCCGCGGCGTCCTCGCGGTCGAGGACGAGATGCTCGCGGCGGCGCTCGAGGAGGCGATCTCGGCGCAGCTCCTCGTCCAGGCCGGTCAAACGGCCGGCGGGAGCTACGCCTTCCGGCACGCGCTGCTCGGCGAGGCGGTCCTGGATGAGCTCCTGGTGTCCGAGCAGCGTCGGCTCCACCAGGCCTACGCGGGGGCCCTCGCCGCCCGGCGTTCGCCGGACGGGGCCGCCGGCGCGAGCCATCTCGCCGCGCTTGCTCATCACGCCATCGTGGCCAACGACCTGGCCCTGGCTCTCCGGGCGTCGATCGAGTCGGCTCGAGCGAGTGCCGCGACGTCGGGCTTCCACGAGGCCGCCCGGGCCTTCGAGCGCGCCGTGGCGCTCTGGGACTCGGTACCGGAGGCGGCTCGACCGGGCGGCGAGGATTACGTCGAGCTGCTGTACGAGACCGCCGGTGCGTTGATGACCGCCGATGAGCCCGCGCGCGGTCGCGAGGCGGCTCACATGGCGGTCGCCCGGATCGATACGGCGCGCGATCCGCTCCGCGCGGCGCGTCTGGAGGAACGGCTCGCCTGGGCGGTCTACCTGACCGGTGATCTCGGGGGCGGCATCAGCCTGCTCGAGGCGGCGGTCGATCGGCTCGATGGCCGTCCACCGTCGGTGGAGGCGGCCGGGTGCCTGGCCGGCCTCGCTACGTTCGCGATGTACGCCGGGCGCTATCACGACGCGGTGCCCATCGCCGAGCGCGCAATCGCGATGAGCCAGGCAGCCGGGGCCGGGGGTCGCGAGGTCGAGGCGATGGGAGCGCTCGGTTCTGCCCTGGCCATCGTCGGCGACTGCGGGCGCGGGCTGAGCGTGCTCCGGGATGCGCTCAGGAAGGCGCATGAGGTCGCTGAGCCCGTTCCGATCGGCGTGGCCTACCTGTCGCTCGCGAGCACCCTCTGTGACTGCGATGCGCTCGAGGAGTCGGTCACGGTCGGCCTCGAAGGATCCGCGTGGGCCCGGGGCATGCGCTACCCGGGCTTCCAGGCGATGGCCGTCGAGGGGTTGTTGCCGCTTGGGCGATGGCGCGAGGCGCGGCAGATCTTCGACCAGATCCCGATGAGCTCCGACGGCGGAACCGGCTCCAGCTGGAATGGCACCTTCGCCGGCATCATCGCGGTCCGTTCCGGTCGGCTGGCCGAGGCGCAGATGCTGCTGGACATCCGCCGGGAAGGCGACTCCCTGCTGACCGACGCCGCCTTCGCCGGCAACCTGGGCGGCGGGCTCATCGAACTGGCCTTGGCCGAGGGCCGCCTCGACGACGCCCGGTCGCAGGTCGACGAGAGCCTGGCCTGGCTGGCCAGCGCGGACGACATCCGGTTCCGGTCGCGCGTCCTCCGGCTCGGAATCTCGATCGAGTCCGAGATCGCGGTCGTCGCCCGGTCGCGACGCGACCCCGACGGCGAGGCGGCGGCGCGCGTGCTCGGCGCGGCGAGGCTCGAACGGCTCGAGTCCCTCGTCGCGCCAGACGCAAGTGAGACCAGCCCGGTCTTTGCCGAGGCTCTCAGCAATCGCGCCCTCGCTCGAGCCGAGATCACCCGCCTCGTCGACCGGCCCGATCCCGGCGCGTGGGCCGCGGCGGCGGACCGGCTCCTCATTCCGCGTCGACCCTACGAGCTGGCCTGGTGCCGCTACCGGCAGGCCGAGGCGATGCTCGCCATGCGCGCACCGCGGCCCCAGGTGACGGCGGTGCTGGCGGAGGCGCGATCCCTCGCCGACGAGATCGGCGCCGAACCGCTGGCGGTCGCGACCGTGCGCCTCGCCCGGATCGCCCGTCTGGAGCTGCCAGCGAGGATCGTCGTGACGTCGGCGGACGGCCCCGAGGTGACGCCGAACACTCACGCCGTCGACGACGCCCCTGCGGACGGCGCGAGCGATCCGTTCGGCCTCACGGCCCGCGAGCGCGAAGTCCTCGTCCTGCTCGCCCAGGGGGAGACGAACCGGCGGATCGCCGACGCGCTGTTCATCAGCGAAAGCACGGCGAGCGTGCACGTCTCGAACATCATCGGCAAGCTCGGCGTCACGAACCGCGTGGAGGCTGCCGCCGCGGCGATCCGATCGGGACTCGCCCGGTAGGGTGTTTCGGCGGCTCAGCTCGGCGACCGCGACGAATGTCAGAATTGAGGCCCTTCGACCCACGACCGATCAGGAGGTGCAGACACGCCCATGGCGAGGAACAAGGTCACCGTCATCGGCGCCGGCAACGTCGGTGCGACGACCGCCCAGCGGATCGCGGAGGCTGGACTGGCCGACGTCGTCCTCGTCGACATCGTCGAGGGCCTGCCCCAAGGCAAGGGCCTCGACCTGGCCGAGGCCGCGCCGGTCGTCGGTCATGACAGCCGGGTCCTCGGCACGAACGACTACGCCGACACCGCCGGATCAGACATCGTCGTCGTGACGTCCGGCCTCGCCCGCCAGCCGGGGATGAGCCGGGACGATCTCCTCGCCAAGAACGGCGGGATCGTCCGCTCGGTCGTCCTCGCCGCCGCGCAGCACTCCCCGGAGGCGATCCTGATCGTCGTCACCAACCCGCTCGACGCGATGTGCCACGTCGCGCTCCAGGCGTCGAAGTTCCCTCGCGAGCGCGTGCTGGGCATGGCCGGCGTCCTCGACTCCGCCCGCTTCCGGACGTTCATCGCCGAGGAGCTCGGCGTCAGCGTCGAGGACACCCACGCCTTCGTCCTCGGCGGCCACGGCGACACGATGGTGCCGCTGGCGCGCTACTCGACGGTCGCCGGCGTCCCGATCACGGAGCTCCTGTCGGGCGAGCGCGTCCGCGCCCTCGAGGAGCGGACGGCAAACGGCGGAGCGGAGGTCGTCGCCCTCCTGAAGACCGGGTCGGCGTTCTACGCACCGTCAGCTTCGACCTTCGAGATGGTCGATGCGATCCTCCGCGACCGGAAGCGCATCCTGCCTTGCGCGGTCTACCTCCAGGGCGAGTTCAAGACCCGCGACCTGTTCGTCGGCGTGCCGGCCGTCCTCGGGCGGCGTGGCCTCGAGCGGGTGTTCGAAATCCAGCTGACGCCCGCCGAGCAGGCGGCCTTCGACGCCTCGGCGGCGGCGGTCAAGGAGCTCGTCGACAAGCTCGGCTGACATCGAACGGCCCCGGGCAATGCCGGGGCCGTTCGGGTTCTGGGCCGCACGACGGGGAGGAGACCAACGTCGGGCGGCGCCGTTTCGCTAGGCGCTGGAGACGAGGACGGGCGCAAAGGCTGGACGGTCGTAGCCGAGCTCGGCGACCCGGTCGAGTGACCTGACGGTGGCCCGCGCGATGGCCGCGCGGTAGGCCGCGTCGGTTTCGGGCAACGGCGCGACGGCGAGCTCCACGCGCAGGATCGAGCACAGCCGGCGGTACTGGCGGACGACCTGGGAGCGGCTGCCGGCTCGGCCGTACACCGCGATCAGGACCGCGTGGGCCTCCTCCCGAAGCGGATCGCGAGCCAGCAGCTCGGTCGCCGCCCGGCGAGCCCCGGCGACGTCGCCGCGGTCGAGCCGCGACTCGGCGACGCGGGCGAGCAGGTCCTCGTACAGGTCGCTGAGGCGCTCCCGCTCGGCGGCGAAGCACTCGTGCCCAAGACCCTCGAGGAGGTCGCCCGCGTAGATCGCGACGGCGCGCTCGGGATCGTTGTCCCCCCCGCGGAGGGCCAGACGCTCGAAGCGATCCGTGTCCAGCTCGATCCTGACGTCGCGGCGCAGGCCGAGCCCGTCCTGGTCTGCCTCCAGCCAGTCGTCGGCCAGGAGGCCGGTCGCGGCGAAGCTCGAGCGGACGAGCCACAGGGCCTGGCGAAGCGCTCCGGCACAGGGACCGTCGGCGTCCGGCCACAGCTCGGCCGCGATCGTGTCGCGCAACCGGAGACGTGGGTGGAGGGCCAGCAGCCCGAACAGGGCCTGGGCGTGACGTCCGCCGATCCGGACCGGAACTCGACCGGCGCGGACGTCGATCCGGCCGAGAAGGCCGATCGTCAACGAGGACGTCGTGTCCATGGTGCCCCTCCCGAAGGCGACCAGCGCCCGGCCCGAGGTCCCCCCAGGAGCCGGGCGCTGCCGCCACGCGATCGCCAGTCCCCCCAGGGCCTGGCGACGCTTTCACCCCCAGGACGGGCAACCCCTCGTCCGTCCCCTTCGGCCCGTGTTCCCCCCACGGACACCGCCGAGGCCCAGATCGTCGTTGTGGGCGCGACGGCTGGGTGAGCATGACGACGACAGCGCGACTGTCGGCCAGCCGACAGGGATCGGGTGAACGATTCGGCCATGACCGCACGACTACACTGGCGGCCATCGTGCCGACCGCCGTCCTCGCGTTCGACTTCGACCCGCTGCTCCGGCTCGGTGACGGCGCCGTCCGCTGGGAGACGATCGGGATCGCGGTGGCGATCTTCGTCGCCCTCGTCGCGTTCGGCGCGACGGCACGCTCGTCCGGCCGGCGCCCGGACGACCTCCTCTTCGTCGTCCTTGGGATCGTGCCCGGTGCGGTCGTCGGTGGCCGCGTCGGCTACGTCCTCCTGCATCCGTCGTTCTTCGGGGCCGACCCCGGCCGGATCATCGACCCGGGCGTCGGCAGCCTCGAGCTCACGCTGGCGATCGTCGGGGGCGCCGTCACCGGGTCCCTCGTCGCGGCGCTGCTGGACGGGCAACCTGGCCGCTGGCTCCACGCCGCGGCGGCGCCGCTGCTGCTGGTCGTGTCGGTCGGGAAGCTCGCGATGGTCCTCGGCGGCTCGGGTCAGGGCCAGCCAACGTCCGGGGGGCTGGCCACCGCCTACGTCGGCCCCGGGCCGTGGGGATCCCTGGGACCGGACCTGCCATCGATCCCGTCGCAGGCCCTCGAGGGGATCGCCTCGTTCGCTGTGCTCCTCGGCCTGCTCGTCGCGCTGTCGGTGCCGGCGATGCGCCGGCCCGACGGTCGGGCGTTCTTCGCGGCCCTGGCCGCCTGGTCGGTCGTCCGCCTCGTCATTGCCTCGACCTGGCGCGATCCGGTGCTCATCGGACCCCTCCGAGCCGAGCAGGCGATCGACGTGGCGGTCATCGTCGCCGCGCTGCTCCTCGCCCTCGTCGTCTGGATCCGCTCGCGGCGTGCCCCGGACCGAGTCGACGCGCGCCCTGCCTCGGTCGACCGCGCCTCCGCCTGACGGTCGAGCCGGTCAGTCGCCGGCGGCCCTCGGCTCGATATCGATGCTCCGATCGTGCATCCGGCTGGCCTCGAGGAGCGCGGTGAGACGCCGCTCGGCGATCTCGCCGGCACGGACGACGGGCTCGTCGAGGACCGTCGCGGTCGCGACCGCCAGCCGACGCGGCGGATCGAGCTCGTCAAGCAGCGGCTCCGTCGTGGCGCGAACCCGCCGGAGATAGGCACGCGCGGCGAGCTCGCCGGTCGCCGCGAGGACCACGCGGAAACGGCTCGATCCGAGACGCTCCACGCGATCGGTCGCCCGTGCGGCGCCGCGCAGCGCGCGCTCGACGGCCGCGACCGCGGATGCATCCGGGGGGTTCGGCGGCGCCTCGTCCCAGCCGGATCCGGTCACCTCGACGAGCGCGACGGTCGTTGGTGGCGTATCGACGTCGCGGTCGGCGGTCGACGCGGCCGTCGGATCCGCGGCGGGGTCGGAGTCGGACTCCGATCCCGGGTCGGCGCCGGAATCGCCTGCCGATTCGCCACCCGACAGGAAGCTCTCGATCGACCGGTTGACCTTCTCGTGGTCATCGTCGAGCGGGGGCAACGAGAAGCGCCGGCGTCGGCCGGACCCGCGTGCCGTCGGGGGTTCGGCTCCCGAAGTCGAGCTCGCCTTCGGCGTTCGGCGGCGCGGCTTCCTTGATTCCGGAGGCGCAGTCGTTCGCCGTTTGGGCTTCGCCGGTTCGACCACGGCGGGCGCTTCGGCCGAGGTCGTCTCGTCGGGCGGCTCAGACGCGGGCTCCGCGGCCGGCGTCGGTTGGGCCGGATCGGGCCGGGCGACGCGGCGCCGCGGCGCGGCCGACTCGTCGGCGAACGGGCCGCCCGGGCGCATCGCTCGGATCGCCACGGCGATGAGGACTGCGTTCGCCACCAGCGTCAGGGCGAAGGCGAGCAGGAGCAGACCGTCGGGCATTGGTCCTCGCGGCTGGGGCGTTCGGGGTTCAGCCGAGTCTAGCCCGGATCGCTCCGAGTGGCAGGCGACGGCCCGGCGGGCGGTCAGCTGATCCGGGCGTAGTCCGCGGCGGCCCGCTTCAGGAACTGCCCGTGGCCCTTCCGGCCGGTGAACTCGCCGTCACGGACGATGACGTTGCCGCGCGACAGGACGACGTCGGACCGGCCGCGAACCCTCCGGCCCTCGTAGCACGAGTAGTCGACGTCCATGTGGTGGGTCTTCGCGCTGATCGTTCGCGTCCCGGTCGGGTCGTAGACCACGAGGTCCGCGTCGGTGCCGACGGCGATCGTCCCTTTCCGAGGGAACATCCCGAAGAGCTTCGCCGGCGCCGTGGCGATGATCTCGACCCATCGTTCGCGGGTGATCCGCCCCGCGACGACGCCGCCGTCATGGAGCAGGTCGACGCGGTCCTCGACACCGGGCAGGCCGTTCGGGACCTTCCGGAAGTCGCCCTTGCCGAGGTCCTTCTGGCCCTCGAAGTCGAACGGGCAGTGGTCGGTCGAGACGAGCTGGAGATCGTCCTTGACGAGACCCTGCCAGAGCTCGGCCTGGTGGTCGGCCGGTCGGAGCGGCGGCGAGCAGACGAACTTCGCGCCGTTGAAACCGCCCTTCATGTCCTCGATCGACAGGAAGAGGTACTGCGGGCACGTCTCGGCGAACGCCATCGACCCGCGGTCTCGCGCATCCCGGACCGCATTCAGCGCGTCCCGCGCCGAGAGGTGGACGATGTAGACGGGAACCCCGGCCGCCTCGGCCAGCCGGATCACCCGGTTCGTGGCCTCGCCCTCGAAGATCGGGTAGCGCGCGACGCCGTGGTAATAGGGGTCGGTGTGGCCGGCGGCGACCTCGTCGGCCGCGACAACGTCGATGGCCATCCCGTTCTCGGCGTGCATCATGATCAGCCCGCCGTTCTTCGCGGTCCGCTGCATCGCCCGGAAGATCGCCCCGTCGTCGCTGTAGAAGACGCCTGGATAGGCGGTGAACAGCTTGAAGTCGGGGACGCCCTCGGCAACGAGGCCATCCATCTCCGCGAGCGTGTCGTCGTTGACGTCGCTCATGATCATGTGGAAGCCGTAGTCGGCGACGGCGTTGCCCTCGGCCTTGGCGTGCCACGCGTCGAGGCCCTCGCGCAGTGACTTGCCCCGCGACTGGACCGCGAAGTCGACGATCGTCGTCGTCCCGCCGAAGGCCGCCGCCCGGGTGCCGGTCTCGAACGTGTCCTTGGCGAACGTCCCGCCGAACGGCAGCTCCATGTGGGTGTGGACGTCGATTCCGCCCGGGATCACGTATCGGCCGGCGGCGTCGATCGTCTCGTCCGCGGTCATGCCCGCGGCGGCGAGGCCATTCCCGATCTGGGCGATCCGCTCCCCGTCGATCAGGACGTCGGCCTGCTGCGAGCCCTCGGCGGTGACGATCGTGCCGTTGCTGATGAGCGTGCGCATGACCTTCCTCCGCGGAGCTTCAGCCTCGGAAGGGTCATTGTGTCGGATGGCATCGCTCGCCGCGTCGCCCATCCACGACCTCACGGGGCGATGTCCGGCGGCCCCTCCCAGGCGACCACCTCCTCCGCCAGCGGCTGATCGCCTCGCGTGCCGATGACCAGGGTGCGGGCTGAGCTCGTGATGATCGCCGCGAACGTCACGCCCGCAACGACGAGGGCGTGACGCCACGGCTGCCCGTCCGGCAGCTCCCAGATCCCGTCGCCACCCGCTGCGACGACACCGCCGGGGACCGCGGCGACGACTGCGAGCGCGGCCGCGTGGCTGATCGTCGCTGCCTTCCAGCTCAGGCCGTCCGCCGACGTCCAGGCGATCCCTCCACCGGCCGGGGTCTCGCCGACGGCGACGAGACCGTGCGCGGAGGTGGCCACGCCTGTCATCAGGTCGCCGCCCGCCTCAACGTTGGCCTTGCTCCAAACCTGGCCGTTGGCGGAATCCCACGCCCGAGCCACGAACCGGTGCGTCGCAAATCCACCCTGGCCGACGGCGACCGACCCCGATCCGATCGGTGCAAGGCCCGTGATCCCGCCGTCCTTGAACGACGACGAACTGCGGCGCTGCCATCGTAGTCCATCGGGGGTGGCCCAGATCACCGTCGCCATCGGACCGAACGCTGCGTGTCCGGGTGCAATCAAGCCGGCGGACCCGGTCGACGGTCGGTCGATCAGATAGCCGTTGAAGGACGCCGGCGATGCAACGAGATCCCAGTGTCGACCGTCCCTCGACGTCCAGGCGACGGCGTCCCGCGGCCCGTCACAGGTCGAGACCAGGACGAACGGACCCATCCCCGTGCAGGTCGGGAAGCCGCCGAGCTGGTAGCCCACCGCGACGAGTCCCGGTCCGCCAGGAACGACGCCGGACATCACCGAAACCGCTTGAGGCGCCGGTGGCGGTTCGTCGCGAACCCACGACCGCCCATCGGCGGAAGTCCAGGCTGCCGGGTGATCGCCATCGGTGCCGACGGCAATGTAGCCATCGCCGAGCGACGTAACGCCCCCGACCATGGATCCCGCGAACGGACCCTGGTCGACGAGCAGCTGGGCCCATGCCACAAGCGCCGACGTTGCCGCGGTGGGGCTGGCGACGGCCGTCGACGGGGCCGCCGATCCCGTTGGAGGCAATGTCCCTGAACTCTCGGGTGTCGTCGGCAGAGCGGGTGACGGCGTGATCGAGGGTGCCGATCCACAGCCGAGAACGAGAACAACGACGATCCCGATCCCCAGCTTGTGCATGGGCGGCCTGCGCTGCCTCGAGCATCACCGCCCAGGTGTCGGGTCGGGCGGTCGATCCGGCATCATCACACGATTCCGGGTACAGGCGTTGACGAATCGCGGCGGCCGCGTCGATCGTCTCGTCCGCGGTCACGCCCGCGGCGGCGAGGCCATTCCCGAACTGGGCGATCCGCTCCCCGTCGATCAGGACGTCGGCCTGCTGCGAGCCCTCGGCGGTGACGATCGTGCCGTTCGAGATGAGCGTGCGGATCGGGCCTCCTCCTCGCAGTCGACGCCGCGAGGATAGCCACGGCGACGCGGGGATCAGTGTGACCCGCGGCGCACCCAGGCGAGGCCGATGAGGATCGTCGACCCGAGGAGCGCGATCAGCGCGCCGAAGAGGATCGGCCGACCGTCGCCGAAGATCAGGAACTGCGGGTCGATGGCCGGCAGCCGGGTGACGGCGACCGCGATCAGCAAGGCCCCCACGAGGAGCGTCCCGTAGCGGACGAACTTCCGGCGAAGCCGGGCCCGGCGAGACGCCTTCCCGTCCATGTCCCAGAACGGATCGTGGCGGGCGTTGAAGGCAAGAGACAGGCGGGGCACGGCGCGTCCTCCGTGGTGCTGTGGGGTTCGACTCGATCGTGATCGCCGGACGGGCGAAGCGGTAGTCACCCGTTCCGGCCAGGGACCCTCACGGACCGCACCCGACCGCACAATCCCGCGCACGAGGCGGTGCGCGGTTGCACCGCCTTGGTCAGGGTCGGCGACGGCGGCGGCGGGCCGGCACGAGCACGACGAGACCCGCCGTCGTGACGAGGACGAGCCCGTTGATCACCGCCTCGGCTCCGGCCGGAGTCGTGGCCAGCACATCGGCTGCGGATGTCGGCGGCACGGTCACGTGCGGTCGCCCGCCCGGGCCATTCGGCGCCGGGCCGTTCGGTGCCGGGCCGTTCGGTGCCGGTGGCGCCGGTGGCGCCGGCGTCGGCGGGGCCAGGGCGAACGGCGGCAGCTCGCCGACGATCGCCCGGCAGGCGCTCAGGCGGCGGCGGTCGCCCCGATGGCGGGGATGATCTCGTGGCCGTAGGCCTCGAGGACGCCCTCCTCGTCGCCGTTCATCAGGTAGATGTTGAACTGGTCGACGCCGACATCCGCGAGGCGGCTCAGCTTGGCCACGTGGTCGTCGACCGAGCCAAGGACGCAGAACCGATCGGTCACGTCGTCGCCGACGAACCGGGCGTTGGACGACCCGACCTCGGCGTGGTGGTGGTAGTCGTAGCCCTCGCGATCCCGGATGTAGCCGGTCAGCGACTCCGGCAGCCCCTCCCGCGGGTACTTGTTCACGAGGTCCACGACGTGGTTGCTGACGAGCGCCGGGAACCAGCGGGTCCGCTCCCGGCAATCGGCCACGTCGCCGACGTGGGCCGGTGCCGCCGCCTGGACCTTGACCGAGCCGGCCGGCCGGCCAGCGGCGGCTTCCGCTTCACGGACCTGGCCGACGAACCAGGCGATGAGGTCGGGGTCGGCGAGCTGGAGGATCACCCCGTCGGCGACGCGACCGGTCATCGCCAGCGCCATCGGGCCGTAGCCGGCGACCCAGACCGGGAGGTCCCAGCCCTTCGTCCACGGGAAGTGGAGGTCCGTGCCCTCGTACTCGATGTGCTCGCCCGCGACGAGGGCGCGGATCACCCGGATCGCCTCCTCGAGATTGGCCATCGTCGTCGGCGGCTTGCCCAGGACCCGGCGGGCCGAGTCGCCACGGCCGATGCCCAGATCCATCCGACCGTCGCTCAGCTCGTCGAGCGTCGCGAGGACCGACGCCGTGACGCTCGGCTCGCGGGTCCCTGGGTTCGTGACGCAGGTCCCGAGCCGCATCCGCTCCGTCGCCTGCGCCATGAGGGTCAGCAGGGGGTACGGATCCCGCCACAGGACGTGGGAGTCGAACAGCCAGCCGGCGGTGAACCCGGCCGCCTCGGCCTGGCGGGTCAGCGCGACGGTCCGCTCGAGCGTGCTTTCGGGCTTGAGGGTGAAACCGAACTGCATGCCTCAGACGCCCCGTTCGACGTGGATTGGCTGCCCGGGTTGCCAGTCATACACGTTGGTGAGAGTTTCGGCGACGAGCGACGCGGCTTCGCTCGAGCCCGATCCCGGCCAGCCTGGCAAATCCTGCGACCAGTTCGCGCTCCCGTCGCCGTCCAGAATCCACCCGAGGGCCCGGAGCGTTGCCTCGTCGGCTGTCGAGAGGCCGGCGCTGCCCTTGAGATAGGTGCTGCTCACCGCCTCGAGGGTCAACCCTGAGGCAGTGACCACCGCCTGGACGTAGGCGTTCCGCGCGACGTCGCTGGTGAAGATGACGAACGTGTCCGGCCCCTGGGCCAGCCGATCGAGGGACGCCGCGATCCCGGCGACCGAGTCGACCGTGCTCGGCACCGCTCCCGGGTCCGGGCGGTCCGCCGCCTTGGGTCCCGATCCGAACAGCCGCGCGAGCAAACCCATCTAGGGTCGAACGAGGTCGTCGTAGGCGTCGGGGCGGCGGTCCCGGTAGAACTGCCACGTCTGGCGGACCTCGGTGATCTTGTCGAGGTCCATGTCCCGGACGAGCAGCTCCTCGTCGTGGGCCGACCCGACGTCGCCGATGAACTGGCCGCGTGGATCGCAGAAGTAGCTCTGGCCGTAGAAGTCGTCGTCGCCGATGTCGGCCTCGATGCCGACCCGGTTGATCGTCCCGACGAAGTAGCCGTTGGCGACCGCGTGCGACACCTGCTCGATCCGCCACAGGTATTCCGACAGACCGCGCGACGTCGCCGACGGGATGAAGACCATCTCGGCGCCGTTCAGTCCCAGGGCCCGGGCCCCCTCCGGGAAGTGCCGGTCGTAGCAGATGTAGACGCCGACCTTGCCGACCGCGGTCTCGAACACCGGATAGCCGAGATTTCCGGGCCGGAAGTAGAACTTCTCCCAGAAGCCCTTGACGTGCGGGATATGGGTCTTGCGGTACTTGCCGAGATACCTCCCGTCGGCGTCGATCACGGCCGCGGTGTTGTAGTAGATCCCCGACGCCTTGTCGTCCTCTTCGTACATCGGCACCACGAGGACCATGCCGGTCTCCTTGGCCAGGGTCTGCATGCGCTTCGTGGTCGGGCCATCCGGGATCAGCTCCGTGTAGCTGTAGTACTGGGGATCCTGGACCTGGCAGAAGTAGGGGCCGTAGAAGAGCTCCTGGAAGAGCATCACCTGGGCGCCCTGCTTCGCGGCGTCGTGGGCGGCCTTCTCGTGCTTCTGGATCATCGACTCCTTGTCGCCGGTCCAGCTGGCCTGGAGCAGTGCCCCTCGGACGATCCTCGGCATCGGGTCTTCCTCACCTGACGGTCGGTTCAGCGGCGCCTCACGGGCGCTTGTTCACGCGGAGGTGCTGAGCGTACACCGGTGCCACGCGCCGAAGAGACGGGCCCGCAAGTCGGACCGAAGAGGAGGCCCACGAAAACCCTCAGCCCGCAAGGGCCGCCTCGTCCGTCGCCTCGCGGATCCGCGGCAGCGGCGACAGCACGAGGAGCAGGATCGAGACCGCCATGCCGGCCCAGCCGAGGGCGATGCCGCCGCGGACCCCGATCAGGCCGGCCACCCCGGCGGCCGCGAGCGCCCCGATCGGATAAGCGATCCCGTGCGAGAAGACCTCGAGCGTCGCGTTGACCCGACCCAGGATCCGGTCCGGGCTGAGGCCCTGGATCAGCGAGAGCTCGGCGACGCCCTCGATGGTCTGGAGGCCGTCGCCGATGAGCTGCGGCAGGAACACCATCGCGGTCGCAAGGAACAGCGGCCCCTGGGCCAGGGGCGTCAGGACGCCGAGGATCGCCGCCCCTGTCGCGGTCCAGATGAGCGCCGGCCCCAGCCCGAGCCGCCCGATGACGCGCGACGCGAAGAGCGAGCCGACCAGCGAACCGACGCCGCCGGCCGAGACCACGACGCCGAGCAGGAAGGGCGTCAGATGGAGGTCGTCGATGAGGTAGATCGTGTACAGGACGCCGTAGAACGAACCGGCGACATGGGCGACGACCGAGCGCGACACGATCGGGAACAGCACGGGATGACGGCGGACGAGCTGGAGCCCCTCGGCGATCTCCTGGCGGATCGGCGTCGCAACCTCGCGGACCGGGCGCGGTGGCTCCGGCGCGCGGATCAGCAGCACCGAGACCGCCGAGACGACGAACGACACGGCGTCGACGAGGATCGCGAACGGCGCACTGACGAGCTGGACCAGGCCACCGGCGAGGCCGGGGCCGCCGATCTCGGCGATCGACGAGCTCGTGGCCAGCTTGCTGTTGCCCTCGACGACGCGATCGACGCCGATCAGCGACGGGACGTACGCGGGATACGCCGCGTTGAACAGCGAACCGAGGCAGCCCTCGACGAAGGTCGCGAGGTAGAGCTGCTCCATCCGCAGGGCGCCCGCCGCGTAGGCGAGCGGGATCGAGAACAGCACCAGCGCGCGGATCGCGTCGCTGCCGATCAGGAGCGGTCGCCGCGGAACCCGGTCGACCCAGGCTCCGGCGAAGAACCCGACGAGCAGGACGGCGAGGCTGCCGGCGACGACGAGGAGGGCCATCTGGAGGGGTCCCGCGCCCAGGACGAGCAACGCGACGAGCGGCACGGCCGTGCGGGTCACGACGGAACCGAGCTCGGAGACGGTCTGGCCCGCCCACAGCTTGAGGAAGTCGGAATGTCGCCACAGCGATGGCGCCGTCACAGCGCCGGAATGGTAGCCGCTGGGCAACTGGCGAACGGGACCGGATCAGCCTTCGGCATCTGCGACAATCGGGGCCATTCGCCTCACCGAGCGGGAGCCTCCCATGGCCATCGAATCCGCGAGCACGATGTCGAGCGCCGAGATCGTCGAGCTCAGCCGCGCCCACACGTTCTTCTCCTGGTCGATCCAGGGCGCCGTCGACCCGATCGCGATCGACCGCGCCGAAGGCGTCTACCTCTACACGCCCGAGGGCGAGCGCATCCTCGACTTCAACAGCCAGCTGATGTCGGTGAACATCGGCCATGGCGACCGCCGGGTGATCGACGCGATCCTCGCCCAGGCCACGAAGCTGCAGTACGTCCAGCCCGCCTTTGCCACGGAGATCCGGGCCAGGCTCGGGGCGAAGCTGGCCGAGATCCTGCCCGGCGACATGGACAAGGTCTTCTTCACCCTCGGCGGCGCCGAGGCGATCGAGAACGCGATCAAGCTGGCCCGCCACTACACCGGCCGCCACAAGGTCCTCGCCCGGTACCGGACGTATCACGGGGCGACCTTCGGCGCGATGACCCTGACCGGCGACCCGCGGCGCTGGCCGAACGAGCCCGGGCTCGTCGGCGTCGTCCGCTACCCGGACACCCATCGCTGGGGCGAGAAGGAGCCGCGGCCGGTCGAGGAGAGCCTGCGCGGCCTCGAGGACGTCATCCGCTACGAGGGCCCGCATACGATCGCGGCGGTCTTCCTCGAGACCGTCGTCGGCACGAACGGAATCCTCGTCCCACCCGACGGCTACATCCGGGGCGTCCGCGAGCTGTGCGACCGCTACGACATCCTGATGGTCGCCGACGAGGTCATGGCCGGCTTCGGCCGGACCGGTCGCTGGTTCGGTGTCGACCACTGGGACGTCGTACCGGACCTGATGACGATGGCCAAGGGCCTGACGTCGTCGTACCTGCCGCTCGGCGCCGTCGCGATGCGCCGGAAGATCGCCGACAAGTTCGAGACGATGTACTACAGCGGCGGGCTCACCTACTCGTCCCATCCGGTCTCGCTCGCGGCGGCCCTTGCGACCATCCAGGTCTACGAGGAGGATGGCCTCATCGAACACGCCGCCCGGATGGGACCGGTCATGCGCGACTGGCAGCGGCGCCTGTACGACAAGCACCCCAGCGTGGGCGCGTACCGCGGTCTCGGACTGTTCGGCGTGTTGGAGATCGTCCGGGCCCGCGAGCCGTTCACGCCGATGGCGTCGTTCAACGGCACGAGCGACGAGATGAAGGCGATCGGGAAGTTCTTCCGCGAGAACGGCCTCTACACCTTCGTGGCGAACCACATGATCCATACGAATCCGCCGCTGTGCATCACGGAGGAGCAGATCGGGGAGGGCTTCGAGATCATCGATCGAGCCCTCGACATCTCCGACCAGGCGGTTACGGGCTAGCGCCGAGCGGTCGGGCCATGACGAGCGCGACGACGCTGGCCCGCGGCGCGTCCGGCAGCGGTCGCGAGGCCCTGGCTGCGGTCGACAACCGGCCCAGCCGCCGGACGCGGGCCCTCGCGATGCTGGCCCTGTTCGGCGGCGTCCTCGTCGTCTGGGAGCTGGCCAAGTGGCTGGGCGGCGACCCGTGGCGGATCCACACCTCGCTCTTCGGCCTGCCGATCGACTACGAGCACTTCCCACCCTTCAAGTGGCGGATCGCGACTGACCTCGCGCTGCCCCATGTCTGGCGGATCGTTGGGACGTTCTTCGAGCCGGCCCAGCGCAACGGCCCGCCCCTCGCGGAGGTCCTCTTCGGCAACGCGGTCTTCACATTCGGCGAGGCGTTTGCCGGGTTCGTGATGGGCGCGGCGCTGGGACTGGGCCTGGGGATCGTCTTCGCCCAGTCGCGGACGGCCGAGCGGGCGTTCGTCCCATACGTCGTCGCCTCCCAGACGGTACCGATCGTCGCGATCGCCCCGCTCGTCGTGATCTTCCTGCCGATCGGCTGGCTCGCGGTCGCGGTGATCGCCGCCTACCTGACGTTCTTCCCCGTGACGATGGGCGCCCTGCGCGGGCTGCGCTCCGCCGACCCGCGGGCGGTCGAGCTCATGCGCTCGTACGCGGCCTCGCGCGTCGAGGTCCTCCGCAAGCTGTCCCTGCCGTCGGCCGTCCCGTACCTCTTCGCGAGCTTCCGGATCGCCGCGAGCGCCAGCGTCGTGGGGGCGATCATCGGCGAGCTCCCGTCCGGGATCCCCTACGGACTCGGCAGCTCGATCCTGAACTTCAAGCAGTACTACGTGTCGGGGCCGGAGAAGCTCTGGGCCACGATCATCGCCGCCGCCGCCCTCGGCCTCGTGTTCGTCGGCCTCGTCCGTCTCGCCGAGGCGCTCGTCCGGGGCGGCCGGGGGAGCCTGGTCCGATGACCGCGGCCGTCGTCGAGATCCGCGGCGTCAGCAAGACGTTCACCACCGGCCGCGGGCCGATCACGGCCCTCGAGGGCATCGACCTGGCGATCCAACCGGGCGAGTTCGTCTCGCTGATCGGGCCGTCGGGTTGCGGCAAGTCCACGCTGCTCCGCCTGATCGGGGACCTGACCCCGCCGACTGCGGGCAGCGTGACCGTGAACGGCAAGCCGGCCCGCCAGGCCCGCCTGAACCGCGAGTACGGCATGGTCTTCCAGGCCCCGGTCCTGATGGATTGGCGGACGGTCCAGCGGAACGTCGAGCTGCCACTCGAGATCATGGGCGCCGACAAGGCCGAGCGGGCAAGGCGGGCGAGCGCCATGCTCGACCTCGTCGAGCTCGGCGAGTTCGCCCGCGCCTACCCCTGGCAGCTGTCCGGAGGCATGCAGCAGCGGGTCGCGATCGCCCGGGCACTCGCCTTCGACCCGAAGCTCCTCTTGATGGACGAGCCGTTCGGCGCCCTCGACGAGATGACCCGGGAGCGGCTCAACCTCGAGCTGATGCGCGTCTGGCGGCAGACCGGGACCACGATCGTCTTCGTGACCCATTCGATCCCCGAGGCCGTCTTCCTCTCCACCCGGGTGGTCGTGATGTCCGCTCGCCCCGGGCGGATCAGCAAGATCGTCGACGTCGACCTGCCCCAGCCGCGGACCGTGCAGACGCGCGAGCTCGATCGCTACTTCGAGCACATCACCACGGTCCGCGAGGCGCTCCGCCGGCACGAAGGCGCGGGCCCGCCCGACGAGCGCGACCTCGAGGCGATCCGGGCCGAAGGCGTCGCCGGATGACCCGCGGCCGGCTCGCGGACCTCGCCCCGGTCGTCGCCGTCTTCGTCATCGTCATCGTCGCCTGGGAGGTCGTCCTCGGCGCCCTCGGCGTCCAGCAGTTCCTCCTGCCGCGGCCGTCGGTCATCGCGGCATCGCTGGTCAACGAGTGGGGCACCCTCGTCGAGGGCCTCCAATACACGACGATCGAGGCGATCGGCGGCCTTGCGATCGGCAGCGTCATCGCGATCGCGGTCGCGTTCGCCACGGCTCGGTGGGTCCTAGCCCGCGAGACGCTCGTGCCCGTGGCGATCGCCGCGAGCTCGATGCCGATCATCGCCTTCGCCCCGATCACGAACAACTGGTTCGGCACCGAGAGCCCGGTGTCGCGGATGACGATCGTCGCGGTGATGGTCTTCTTCCCGATCCTCGTCAACACCGTCCGCGGGCTCACGACGGTCGATCGCGGCGCCCTCGAGCTGATGGACTCGTACGCCGCCTCGGAGTGGCAGATCCTGCGCCAGATCCGCGTCCCGAACGCCCTGCCGTACATCCTCACCGCGTTCAAGGTGGCAACGACCCTGAGCGTCATCGGCGCGGTGATCGGCGAGTACTTCGGCGGGCCGCGCCAGGCGCTCGGGATCTACATCACCGGCGAGGCGACCCTGTTCCGCTTCGCCAACGCCTGGGCGGCGATCGTCCTCGCCTGCGCCCTCGGCATCGTCCTCTACCTGATCGTTGCCGGCATCGAGCGGCTCGTCCTGCCGTGGCACGCATCGGGCGGCCGAGGCGAGGGCGGCGGGCGGTAGATCGCCGTCCCGCGCGAAGGCGCGACCCGCATCGGGGCCGGTGGCGTCGAGTAGGATTCAGCCGGCAAGTGAGGAGCCAGCGGATCCCCGCTGGAGAGGAGGAGTCCGTCACATGAGAAGTCCGAGATTCGCGATCGTCGCTTTCGCGATCGTCGCCCTGGTCGCGGGCGCCTGCGCCGCGACCCCGGCCGCCTCCGGCGCGGCCACGACCAAGGTCCGTCTCCAGCTCAAGTGGGTCGCCCAGACCCAGTTCGCCGGCTACTACGCCGCGGTCGACCAGGGCTACTACAAGGACGAGGGTCTCGACGTCACGATCCAGCTCGGCGGCCCGGACATCGACCCGGTCCGGGTCGTGGCCTCGGATGGCGCCGAGTTCGGGACGACCTGGGTTCCGGCGATGCTCGCCGCTCGCGAGGGCGGCGCCGACGTCGTCGACATCTCCCAGGTGTTCCAGCGCTCCGGCACCCTCGAGGTCTCGTTCAAGGCCAAGAACATCACGAAGCCCGAGGACTGGAAGGGCAAGAAGGTCGGATCGTGGCTCGGCGGCAACGAGCCGGAGCTGTTCGCGGCCCTCAACAAGGTCAGCATCAACCCCGACGACAAGACCCAGGTCCAGATCATCAAGCAGGACTTCGACATGTCGGGCCTGCTGTCCGGTGACCTCGATGCGGCCCAGGCGATGATCTACAACGAGTTCGCCCAGATCCTGGAGGCGAAGAATCCGGCGACCGGCAAGCTCTACACAGCGGACGACCTGAACGTCATCTCGTTCAACCAGGTCGGCACCGGGATGCTCCAGGACGCGCTGTTCGCCCGCGACTCGTTCCTGAAGAAAGCCGGCAACGAGGATCTCGCGGTCAAGTTCCTGAAGGCCTCCCTGAAGGGCTGGATCTTCTGCCGCGACAACTCCCAGAAGTGCGTCGACATCGTCCTGAAGAATGGGTCGAAGCTCGGCGCCAGCCACCAGGCCTGGGAGATGAACGAGATCAACGGCCTGATCTGGCCGTCGCCGAACGGCATCGGCACGCTCGACAAGGCGGCCTGGGACCAGACGGTCCAGATCGCCACGACCTACAAGGTCCTGAAGAGCCAGCCGACCGACGGCGCGTTCCGGACGGACCTCAACGCCACTGCTCTGGCGGCCCTCGGCTCGAGCGTCGACACGAAGGGGGCGAACTGGCAGAAAGCGTCCGTCACGGTCAACGAGGGCGGCAACTAAAGGCCCGCCTTCACCTCCACGCGCACCTGACGGCCGGCCCGCGAGGGCCGGCCGTTCGATCTGGTGGGTGTCGCAGATCAGTGACCTTGTCAGTTCATCTGATCCGCGATCCTGACAGTCTCTCCTCCTGTTTCCGCTGGTAGAGCTTGGATCCTGGCTTGACCTGACGCCAGGGATGG
>Ga0070707_100002111_pt1 | contig 19053 bp, 15 predicted proteins | sample KBSK5502metaG_FD_65468 | JGI IMG/M metagenome (GOLD analysis project Ga0070707, IMG submission 65468) | Corn, switchgrass and miscanthus rhizosphere microbial communities from Kellogg Biological Station, Michigan, USA - KBS K5-50-2 metaG | ecosystem: Host-associated > Plants > Roots >... | reverse complement strand
AGGTGATAGGCTTGCTGGGTGGCGAAAACCAGCGCTGCCACATAGGCCACATACGCCAGCAAGAGGCCCAACACCGTGAACGCACCGGCGACGCCCCAGCGCCTGCGGCCCACCGCGACGCTCACCCGGTACCAGGCGCCCACCAACTGCCCATCGACGCCCACCGTCTGCGAGATCGCCCAGGCATACACCAGCCAGGGCGCAGTGACCAGTAATTGCCCATCGCTCAAAAGTGCCACGAGACCGATCCCCAGCCCTGCCATTAAGAGGGGACCGGACAACAGGACGATCAGTTCTTCCAGCCAGCGCAGGACGAGTGCGATGGCCGCCAACAGGGGCAGCTCGTACGCGGCTTCGTCTGCTCTCTCATCAGGCATGACGCTTCATCCTCCTCCCGCTGCTTTTCGCTCGATCCCGTCGATCCCGTCGATCCTGTCGATCCTGTCGAGTACGCCCCCACAGCGCGTGCCGCTCTCGACAGGACCGGGAGTGTCATCCTACGCCGACTGTTGCGTCAGTGTCGGTGCGACGTGTGCCTCAGCTTTCGCCGCCTGCTTTTCGGCTTGCAGCTGCTTGCGCTCGTCGGCGGTCGCTTCGCGCACATCGACGCCTTGGAAGACGACGAGGCTGCCGACCTCCTTCTCGCCCGGTCGCGCATTGGTACGCTTAAAGGCAAGGGCGCGCATGCCGCTGGCCGAGACCACCAGCCAGCTTTCCTCGAGTTCCCATTGACCCAGGAGGTCGGTGCTGGGGGCAGCCTCGAGCGGCAACTCGACGCGCACTCGGTCCTGCATGCCGGGGATCACCAGCGAGAGCTGGATCTTGGAGACCGTTTCCTCGTTGCCATCGGCGGTGGTGCGGGTGTAGGAGGCGTCATCGCTGTCCTCGCACTTGCCCAGGATTTGGAAGTAGCCTAGGGCACCGTTATTGGTGTTCGTGGTATTCGCTGCCATGGTAGGTTGCTCCTTGTCCCTGTTTGGGAGGGTATGAATGCGTCCTGCCGACTTACCAAGAGACGGCAGAGGCCCACAACATGAATGGCGGTTACTCGAGTGGTGCGGGGATCAGCCGCCGGTGCTCACGATCTGCCTGCCTCCTCTCGGTCCGCCACTTCCAGCAGCGCGGCTTGGCACCATCCTGCCGCCTCCTGGTCAAGGCGTTGGTCAAGAGCGGCCGCGGCATCAGGGTGGGTGCGCCACCACGGCACGCCATACAGCGCCCAGGCGCACCAGGCGCGGTAGATGCGATGCTGCATGGCGGGCTCGATTACCAGGCCCAGCGCCTCGCGGATGTGCTCGGGGGTGAGGTACACGCGCACCGCCTCAGCCGACAGCGGCGGGAGGCCCTGGCTTGCCCACCAGCGAGCCGAGAAGGCAACGAAGCTGGCATACCCTGACTGCTGCTGGTACTCGCGCGTGAAGGCACGAGCTCGAGCCTTGCCGGACGCTGCCTGATGGGCATGGTCCTGATTCCAGCGCCGCGATTGCGCCAGCAGGCGCAGATGGGTAAGACAGCGTGGGCAGGAGCACGTGATCGCGTCGACTGGGAACGGCTGCCCAGCACCGGAATACCAGCAAGGACAGGCCGCGGGCGGCGAAACGATGGCGGACGGTGCCGTCTGGACCACGGCAGCAGAACGCACTTCCGTTGAAGCTCGGGCTGCGCTCATCGCGGCGGCCTCCCTTCGTGCCCCCCGCCCCCGGCGTGTTCCTCCGTCCAGAAGTGTTCGGCGAGTGCCAGCCAGCAGACATGGCTCAGCGCCGCCCCAATCAGATCGGTATACAGAGAAGCCTGCTCGGCAAGCGGATTCTCTGCATCGACGTAGGCCTTGACGGCATCGGCAGCCTCACCCATGCTGTCGGCCGCACAGACGAGCGTGCACACATCTCTGTCGGTCGTCGGGTCATTGGTAAGCCAGGTATAGACCAGCCAGGTCTCGTAGTTCGGCCAGCCATTGTGCATAATCCTCTGCCCTCCTGCTGCGGTCTCTTGGCCACGAAAAACCCCGCTTGCCCTGAGTGAGCTCAGGGCAAAGCGGGAAGGTCGAATTTCTTAAGATCTAGCAGCCAGGTAGGAGGTGTGAGGCGTTCTCCTTCAAGACCAGTGCTTCCTGAAGGCGCACTGAGGCGGAGATCACTGCTCCGGCAAGTGCCCACGCCGGCGCAGGCGCTCGATTAGGCGCTGCGCACAGGCCGCGCCGCCAACTTCGAGCAGTACATCGTCCACGCTGGGGAGCGGTTGCTGCCAGAGCCACGCCACACGCAGCCAGAAACCCGGCAGCGCTCGCGAGTGATAGGCGCCCGCGGCGTCCGCCGGCACGAGCTGGTACTTGTCTTGCGCATCGAGCTGCCAGAACTCCGCGCGCTCGGTCTCAGGATCTATCACCCAGTATTCGGGGATGCCGGCCCGCTCATATTCATAGAACTTGTCGCCACGGTCGCGCCCGATGCTCTCTGGTGAGACGATCTCGACCACCAGGTCCGCTGGCCCATCCAGATATGTTGGCTGCAAGCGATCCCTGTGCGCCGCGGCGACGAAGATGAGGTCCGGTTCTCGTCCGGAGCTCGCCAGCTTCATCTGGAACGGCGGACTGAGCACGACGCCGAGCTCCAAGACCTCGGCGTAATCTGCCAACACGCGAGTTAAGAATGTACCGATGAGCTGGTGCTTCAGATTCGCCGGACTCGCCATGATAACTTCTCCATCCACCCACTCCGCCAACGTATCCTCATCCAGCCAGTCCAGAAACTCCTCGTAGGTCATGGGGTCGTGTGGCGGGCGCTCGGGCGCCGTCGAAAGCGCGGCGAGGAGCTGGCGGCGCAGCGCCAGCGGCACGCGCCAGAACGGCTCGGCCTCCGGACGGTCGGGATGCGATGTGGTGCTCATGGCGCGCTCCTGAAGGTCTCCTGTCGTGCGAGAAGGTCTCCTGTCGTGCGAGAAGGTCTCCTGTCGTGCGAGCCTGGCCGCATTATACATCGGCTGCGCCGCATGCCGGTCGGGAACCAGAGCGGGGTGACTGTCACGCCGGGGGTGGCGGCTGCGTGTACACTTGGCAGGGCCGCTCAGCCATTTGCGCGGCGCGAGGACGAGGACAAGGACAACGGAGGGTGGCGTGGCGCAGGTGCGAGAGCGCGAGCGCGAGCCGGCGCGGGTGAAGGCGCTATCGGCGCTGGCGGCGCCCTGGCTGGCGCGAGTGGCACGCTCGCCACTTGCCGCCCTCTCCGCCGTCGCGTGCGTGCTGGTCGCCGCGCTGCTCGCGCAATCGCTAGCCGGCGGCGCGCTCATTCCGCTGCGGGTCGCCGTGCCAAGAGCCGCCGTCACATCGCGCGACCCGGCCGCGCTGGCGCACGTGCAGCCTGGCGAGATCCCGCCATGGACCATCTCCCTCACCAGCATCACGATGGCCTCGCCAACAGATGGCTGGGCGTCTGGATTCACCGACTACAGGTCGACGAACGGCGCCACGCCGATCCTGCTGCACTACGACGGCTCGGCGTGGCGACGCGTCGATGGACTTGCGCTGTTCGTCAGTGCCCTTGTGGCCCTGCCGACCGGTGATGTCTGGGGCACGACGAGTCTGAATATCCTGCATTACAGCGGCGCGACCTGGAACGTTGAGGCAGGCGACATCGCGGGGCCGTCGGTCGGGTTCAGCAGCATCTCGATGCTCTCCGCCGAGGAGGGGTGGGCCGTCGGCAGCGAAAGCAACAATGCACCCGCTGGACCAACCGGCTCAGATACGGTCCCGGTGTACACCAGGCCGCTCTTGCTGCATTATCAGCAAGGCACGTGGACTCGCCTGCCGGCAGATCCCCAGCTCGACAATGTGCAGTTGTCGAGCATCTCGATGCGCTCACCCGACGACGGCTGGGCTGTTGGCAACGCGATTGGCGGATCGATCGCCCCTGTCGTGTTGCGCTACTCCGGCGGCCAGTGGCGGCGGCTGGCCAGCGCGTTTCCGGGCGGCAGCCTGCTCAGCATCTCCGCAGCCGGCCCGGGCGAGGCCTGGGCCGTTGGCTACGGTGGGCCGGTGAGCGGGATTGCGCTGCATTGTGTGCGGGATGCCTGCACGCGTGTCGAGATGCCGACCTCCAACATTCTCAGCGCGGTCGCGATGCGCTCGCCGACGGACGGCTGGATCGGCGGGCACGGCGCGGTGACGCTGCATTATGACGGCCATCAGTGGACAAAAGCCGGCCTGGTGATCCATGGCGAGGTGCTGACGGGCCTGGCGATGCAGTCCGCCACCGAGGGCTGGGCCGCCGGCGATCCCTTCAGCGCTGACTATGGCATGCCGCTACTGCGCTGCCACAACGGCGTGTGGCAGCCGGAGGAGCTGCACATCCGGCTGCCGTAGCCGCAAGAAAGTGGGTCCGCGTGATCGAGCAGTTCGACGAGCAGCTGGCGAGCGACGAGCCAGGAGGCGACGACTTCGAGCGCAGCGACCTGCCGCGAGTGGCGCGTCTCGGCAGGGGCCAGCAGGCACGGCTGCTGGCGTTCGCAGCGGCGGCGCTGTTTTTCGTGGCGGCCTGGGTCCCCTGGCTCGTCGGCGCCTATTGCTCGGGTGGCGTCTATTGCCCGACTGGTGGTGGGCAAGCCGCTTACGCGTACGTGGACGGCAGCTTCATCCTGCCCCTGCTGGCGAGGCGCCTGCTGAACCTGCCAGCAGACAGCGCCCTTCGACGACCCTCCTTCGTCATCCTCAACGCCGCCGTGTCGGTGCTCTGGGCCACGCTGACGGGCCTGGGGATCGTGCTGGCGCCGCTGCTCTGGAGGCGCAGCGACTCGCGCGCCGCTCGCCGGGCCACGCACGCCTACGGCATCTGGCTCGCGCTGGCATCGCTCCTGGGTGTGGCACAGTTGGGCTTGCTGGCGACGCACCTGGCTGCCCCCACTGGAGCTTATGTCTGGCGGCTCGGCGCGGGGGTGCCGCTGATGGCGCTAGCGCTCGGTGGTGGGTGGGGCGCGTGGCTGCAGCTGCGGCGCGCGCCGCCGGCCGCACGTCCGGCACCTTTGGACGACGGTGGCGCCGCGCGCACACGGCTATGGACGCTCGCCGCCGCGCTGGCAACGCTGGGCGTGGCAGTCTGGGCGCTGGGCTTCTTCGCGATTCCGTGGGCGGCGGACAACTGCGCCGCGATTCCCTTCTCGCTCAACCATTTCGTGGATGGCTACTGTGCGGGGCTGGATTCTGGCGACGCGCTCTCCACCCTGCTCGGCCGGCGCCTCAGCTCCGCGATGTGGAATGTGAGTGTCGCGCTATACCCGCTGTACGGTCTGCTGCTGGCCGGCGCGTGGCTGGCGGTCCTCGCCGTCTGGCGTGGCGGCGCGGCGCTGGCGGCGCGTGGCTGGGTGGCTTGCTGGCTGCTGGCGGCAACGGGCTGTGCCCTGCTTGCTTCGCGCGGTGTCGCGGTGATCATCACCCAGGCGCCGCTGTTGAGCTCCGACAGCGCCGGTGCGTGGCGGCGCGCCTCGGGCATCCCGGTGACACTGGCCGGCCTGCTGCTCGCGTGGGCCGGCCTGCTGTTGCTGGAGCGCGCGGCAGCCGGTACTCAGGGCCCCCACTCCTAACCCCCCGCGTCCGCTCCAGAGCCGCACCGTACCGCAGCAACCGCCTTTTCTCACTTGCCGATGTCGTGTACACTGGCTTCGCACGAAAGGCACTGACTGACGGCGGTCGTGGCGAAGAGTGAGAGGGAGGGGGCCACAGATGAGCGAATCCAACCAGTTCGAAATGCCGGCGACTTCACCTACACCGGAGACACCACCGACATCATCTCCATCGACGGCGCCCGTCGCCATGGTGGTGGCTCCGCTGCCACCGCAGCGGCCTGCGGCAAGCCAACAGGCACTCTGGCGGGCGCGCGGACTAGCGGGCGGCGGCGCACTGCTCTTCGCGATCGCGGCATGGTCGCCGTGGGTGGCGGTCGCCGTCACCAGTGCCGGAGTGGCGGACAGGCAGCCGAGCTTCACGCTCTACCTCGACCCTGCCGTCATCGCCGCGCCGCCGCTCGGCGTCCTCTTTGGGCGCCCCGGCGCCCTCTTCGTCTGGAGTGCGCTGACCGTGCTCAGCATCCTCTTGCAGCCGCTGCTCTGGCAGGGCACGGGCTGGGTGCGGCGCATGGCGCTCGCAGTCTTTGCGCTCTGGCTGGCGGTCACTATCGTCGTCTGCGTCATCTCCGCCGTCACGCTGGCGCAGTACCTGGGCAGCGGCAGCACGGCGGGAGGAGTCCCGCGTCACCTCACTCTGCTGCCGACCGAGCAGACATTCGACGTGCTCGACGGCCAGCTTGGCGTAGGCATGCCGCTCGCCGTGGGTGCGCTGGCGCTGGCGGTTTGGGGATTGGTCGCGCTTTTCGCCGACGACCGGCGCGCTGGCATGGAGACAGCCAGCGCCGAGACGCTGGGGGCCAGGGTGCGGCGCCACATTCCCGGCGCCGGAATGCTGACGGCGGGCGTGCTGCTGTGGGAGCTTGGCACGCTGGCGTTCCCCTGGGCCACCGTCAACTGCAACGCCGTCCCGCTGTTCTTCGGCTCATGCACCGGTCTGCCGTTCAGCGGCGTGGTTGGCTACGGCATCCACACGACGTTCCCCTTCCTGGACGCGCTCGTGGCCCTCCATGCCGTCGGTCTGCTGCTGGCAGGCGGCGCGCTCCTGCTGCTCGTCGGCCTCTGGCGGCACGCCAACTCACATACGCTCGCCGGCTGGGCAGTGGCCTGGATTGCCGCCGCGTCGTTCCTGGTGGTCCTCGCCGCCGCCGGCATTCAGCTCGTCAGTAGCCGGCCCACCTCGCTGGGGCTGACTCGGGGCAACTGGTCCGGCGACTCAGGCATCTTCGTGGCGCTGCTCGGCCTGGTCCTCGCACTGGTGGCCGCCGTATGGCTCTGGGGCGCCAGGCTGCTGCCGCGGCGCACGTGATAGAATCAAACTGAGTGCATCTGCGCCTGTGCGACGCAGGGACGGGACCTCACCCCCGGCCCCTCTTCGGCGCGGAGAGGGGAGCCAGACGCGCGTGGTGAACGATCCCCTGCCCTGAAGCGGCAGGGCTCATCCTGCGCGCGGCACTGCCGTGGCGGGCGAGGGCTGCGGACGCGACGCACCATCTGCCCTGCACCGATGCCACCGCCTGGGATGAGCCCTAGCCTTCAGGCCGGGGACTGTGCACCTGCTCGGGTGCGTCGCAGGTGGGTATCGTGGGGCTCCTTACTCCCTGCCCTGAAGGCCAGGGCTCATCCTATGCGAGAGGTCCCGTGCCGGGCAGACGCGGCGGACACCGAACCGTATGCCCTCGCCGCAATGGTGCGTGAGGGATTAGCCCCGGCTTTCAGGCCGGGGACTGTGCCCCCACCCTACGAGAGAGGGTAGCCAGCACGACCCCTCGTGTCGCACTGGCAGACATGCGTGTCCCCTCTCCCTGTGGGGGAGGGGTTGGGGTCAGGGCGCCGGACCCGAGGAGTAGCGAGTGACTAATAGTTGATTGTCCTGCCAGCAAACAGGACAACCGTTAACCTGCATCGGTTGACAACACAACTCGATGGGTGGGTGGACTACGGCCAACCAGAAGGGAGCATGCTCCCCACAAGGGAACCTGGCGCTTTTTCCGTTTTACCCACTGGAAGCTAGCTGCCAGTGGAAGCCCGTGAACAGAAACGACCGTCCAGGTGCAGAGAGTCTTCGTGCCAAGAACGTCTTGGCGACCCTATCCACCGTTCAGTATCGTCTCTGGGCAACGAGGTCTGACACTCCACGGGGGCTCAAGCCCCATGGGTTCTCAGGCTAACTGTCTGATGGGATGATCAGTTCATCCCTGCAGCTTAGCGCCTGAAGGCGGTGCCCCCGCCTAGACAGACGGTGACTCCATCGCCCGGCGAGCGAGGCTCTAAAACTAAACTCTGGCTCAAGCGGAGCGCACCTCGTCCAAGGCACGTTCGTGCTTTTACCCGTGGGAACGATTTACCACGGAACCGGCAAACACGATTCGGTTGGCAAGGTGGAGAGTGTCCTGGCAACCATTCTCGCACAGAGGTGAGAGACCGGTAGTGCAGCGGGACTGCTGGCCAAAGCCACAGACGCTTAACCGTCTGGGTTGAAACCCAGCGGCTTGCAGCAGGCTACAGCCCCCTTCTGTCAAGAAGAGGTCAGGCAATAGATGTATGAAAGAGTCGAAAGATGACTACAAACCAAAACGCTGGACATGATACATCTACGAGCGACCGTCCCGTGCGGACGCGCTACGCGCCCAGCCCGACGGGCTTCCCCCATATCGGCAACTATCGCACCGCCCTCTTCGAGTGGCTGGCCGCGCGCCACTCCGGCGGCCAGTTCGTGCTGCGCGTTGAGGATACCGACCGCAAGCGCCTGGTGCCCGGCTCCATAGAAGGCATCATGGAGGGGCTGCGCTGGCTCGGCCTGGAGTGGGACGAAGGCCCCGACATCGGCGGCCCGTATGGCCCGTATCTCCAGTCCGAGCGGCTTGACACTTACAAGGAGTATGCCGAGCAGCTGATTGCGTCTGGCCACGCCTATGGCTGCTACTGCACGGAGGAGCGGCTGGCCGCCATGCGTGCGGAGCAGGAGGCGCGCAAACAGCCAACCGGGTACGACCGGCGCTGCCGCTTCCTCACGGCGGAGGAGCGCGCCGCGCGCGAGGCCGAAGGGCTATCGGCGGTGGTGCGCTTCGCCGCCCCCATCAAGGGCACCACGACGTTCCACGACTTCCTACGCGGCGACATCACCGTCGACAACAGCACCATCGACGACATGGTGCTGCTCAAGTCCGACGGCTACCCGACCTATAATTTCGCCAACATCATCGACGACCATCTGATGAATATCACGCACGTGATTCGCGGTGAGGAGTACATCCCCAGTGCGCCGCGCTACGCGCAGGTCTATCGCGCGCTCGGCTGGCCGGAGCCGGTGGTGGTTCACGTGCCGCTGGTGCTGGCGCCGGACCGCAGCAAGCTCGCCAAGCGCCACGGCGCGCTGCCGCTCCTAGAATACCGCGCGCTGGGCTATCTGCCGGAGGCGATCGTCAACTTTCTCGTGCTGCTCGGCTGGTCGTACGACGACAAGAAGGAATTCTTCACGCTGGACGAGCTGATCGAGGTCTTCGACGAACGGCGCATCGGCACCTCGCCCGCCATCTTCGACAAGGAGCGGCTGGATTGGTTCAACGGCCAGTACATCCGCTGTATGACGCCCGAGGAGCTGACGGAACGGGCGCTGCCGTTCTTGCTGCGGGGCTTGCCGGAGGATGTGGCGGCGCGGCTCGACCGAGCGTACGCGGCGCGCGTAATCGCGCTGGACCAGGAACGCATCAAGACGCTGGCCGACGTGCCGGCGCTCACATCGTACTTCTTCGTCGAGCAGCCGGAGTACGACGCCACGCTGCTGTTGAGCAAACAACTCGACGCCGCGCGCGCCGTGGCGACGCTGGACCTGCTGCTGCCGGTGCTCGCGGACGTGGCGGACTGGACGCACGAGACGCTGCTGGCGACGCTGGACCGTTTCGTGACGGAGCACGGCTTTATCCGCACCAAGGCCGACGGCAGCACGGTGCCGGACCGTGGTCCGGTCTTCATGCTCGTGCGCGTGGCGGTGAGTGGCCGCAAGGAGACGCCGGGCCTGCCGGAGATGCTGGAGGTGCTGGGCAAAGAGCGCACGCTGCGCCGCCTGGCCTTCGCGCGCGCGCAGCTGGAGCAGCTCACCGCGGAGTAGTCGCACGTATGCCGGCCGGGTGTGAGGGACAGCCGGTGCGCTGCCCTACGCGCGTGTGCCTTTGCACATGGCGAAATCGAGCGACCACGCGTGATACAATAGGCCGGTATGCCACCCAACTGGAGGATGAGATAGATGTCTGACGAGCGCGAGGCCAGGCTGGAGAAGCTGGAGGCCCTCCGCGAGGCCGGGGTCGAGCCGTATCCCACACGCAGCAGCCGCGACATCACGGCGGCGGACGCGCTGGCCCGCTACGATGAGCTGCAAGGGCAGCGTGTCACCGTCGCCGGCCGGCTGATGGCGCTAAACGACATGGGCAAGTCGGTCTTCGCACGCATTGAGGACGCCACAGGCCGGATTCAGCTGTACTTCAGGCCGAACGACCTCGGCGAGGAGGCCTTCCGGCGCACCCGGCTGCTCGATCTCGGCGACTTTCTGCAGGCTAGCGGCACCCTCTTCACGACGAAGACCGGCGAGAAGACGCTGCGCGTGGATCACTACGAGCTGCTGGCCAAGACGCTGCGCCCACTGCCGGCCAAGGGCGCGGGCGGCGACCTCAAGCTCTTCGATCCCGAGACACGCCACCGCAAGCGCTATCTGGACCTGATCGCCAACCGCGATGTGGAGTTCCCGATCTTCCTCGCGCGCGCCCGCGTGCTCTCCTCGATGCGCGAGTTTCTCAACAGCCACGGCTTCATCGAGGTCGAGACGCCTATCCTGCAGCCGCTGTACGGCGGCGCCACCGCGCGCCCCTTCGTGACGCATCACAACACGCTGGACCGCGATCTGTATCTGCGCATCGCGCCGGAGCTCTACCTCAAGCGGCTGATCGTCGGCGGGCTGGAGCGCGTCTACGAGATCGCGCGGAACTTCCGCAACGAGGGCATCGACCGCGACCACAACCCCGAGTTCACGATGATGGAGTTCTACCAGGCGTATGCCGACTACGAAGACGTTATGCGGCTGGTCGAGGAGCTGTACGCCGCTGTCGCGCAGGCGGTGCTCGGCACGACGCGCTTCGAGTACCAGGGCGCGGCGATCGACATCGCGCCGCCGTGGAAGCGCCTGACGCTGCGCGAGGCCATCGCCGAGGTCACCGGCATCGACTACGAGAACTACCCGGAGCGCGAGGCGCTGGCGGCGGCGATGCGTGAGCGTGGCTTCGAGGCAGACCCGAAGCTGGCACGCGGCCGGCTGATCGACACGCTCAAGGATGCCATCACGCGCGGCGAGACAGCCCGCATCAAGGACCCCCTCTTCCTGTACGACTACCCGCGCGACCTCTCGCCGCTGGCCAAGCAGAAGCCGGGCGCGCCCGACACAGCGGAGCGCTTCCAGGCCTTCGCCGGCGGGCTCGAGCTGGGCAACGCCTTCACCGAGCTGAACGATCCGCTGGAGCAGCGCGCGCGCTTCGAAGAGCAGGCGCGGCAGCGAGCGCGCGGCGACGACGAGGCGCAGCCGCTGGATGAGGATTTCCTCGAAGCGCTGGAGTTCGGCATGCCACCCACCGGTGGGTACGGCGGCGGCATCGACCGGCTGACGATGCTGCTGACCGATCAGTCGAGCATCCGCGAAGTGATTCTGTTCCCGACGCTGCGCGAGAAGTGAGCTGACCCGCCGCATCCCATTTGCTTGGCCCCGCGGGCAGACGGGGAGGACGTACCATGCTCGGCGAGAAGCTGCTGCGCGAGCGGCCGGACGAGGTCCGCGCGGGCCTGCGCCGCCGGCACGCCGGCGCCGAGGCGGAGCGGGACCTGGACCGCTGGCGGGCGCTCGATGCCGAGCGGAGGGAGGCGGCCACCCGGCACGATGACCTGGCACGCATGGCGGCACAGGCGCGGCGCGGCGCGCATGCGCCCGGCACCGAAGAGGCGCGCGCCCGCGCCCGCGAGCGGCGGGCAGCGGCGGAGGCGCTCAGCGCCCTGGAAGCGCGGCTACGCGAGGTGGCGCTGCGGCTGCCCAACCTGCCCGATCCCCGCGTGCCGGAGGGCGACGGCCCGGCAGCCAACGTGGTGCTGCGCCAGTGGGGCGAGCCGCCGGCGCTAGACTTCGCGCCGCGCACCCACGACGAGCTGGCCGCGGCGCTGGGCATCCTCGATCTGCCGCGGGCGACGAAGCTGGCGGGCACACGTTTCCCGCTGCTGCTGGGGATGGGCGCACGGCTGGCGCGGGCACTGGCGGCGCTGATGCTGGAGCTGCACGCGGCGCACGGCTACGTCGAGGTGGCACCGCCACACCTCTTACGGCGCGAAACGTTGGAAGGCACCGGGCACCTGCCACTGCACCAGGACGACCTGTATGCCGTCGCCCAGGATGAGCTGTACCTCAGCCCCACGGCGGAGGCGCAGCTAGTGGCGCTGCACGCTGGCGAGACGCTGGCGGAGGCGCGGCTGCCGCTGGCATACACGGCGGCGACGCCGGCCTTCCGGCGTGAGGCCGGCTCGGCGGGAGCGGCGACGCGCGGGCTGCTGCGCCAGCATCAGTTCGACAAGGTGGAATTGGTGCGCATCGCCACGCCCGAGACGGCGGATGCGGCCTTCGAGACGCTGCTGGCGGACGCCGAGGCGGTGCCGCGCGCGCTCGGCCTGCCGTACCGTGTGGTGGCGCTCAGCGCCGGTGAACTGCCCTTCAGCGCGCAGCGCACGTGCGACATCGAGGTGTGGATGCCGGGCCAGGGGCGCTACGTCGAGGTCTCGTCGGTGAGCGACTGCGGCGCCTTCCAGGCACGCCGTCTGGGGCTGCGCTACCGTCCGGCGGCGGGCGGGCGGGCGCGCTACCCCCACACCCTAAACGGCTCGGCGCTGGCCATCGGCCGTACCCTGGCGGCGCTCATCGAGAACGGGCAGCGCGCGGCCGGCACAGTGATGCTGCCGCCGGCGCTGGCGCGCGCGGTGGGGACGGCGGAGCTCCGGCCAGCGTGACGTGACGGCGCAGCGCCCCAAGCTACGCTGGCGTGTGTGCTATCTGCCATCCAGTCAGAGCGCTTCCCGGCCTGAAAGCCGTGGCTAATCCTCGGCGATGCCATCCGTACAAGGCAGACGGTGCGTGGCGGCCGCCGGAGCGGTCCCTGGCCTGAAGAGCCAGGGCTAATCACGTCCCCTGGCGGCGGTGGGCGACTGTCGCGGTAGCCACAGCCCTCGCTCCCCACGCGACTGCTGCGATCAGGATTAGCCCTGCCACTTCAGGGTAGGGAGCCATCCTCCACGCCGCCACCATGGCAGCGCATCTGTCCGGTGCGGCGCCTGGGGCACTGTGCCAGGCATGCACACTGGCCCGGGCGAAATATGGGCATTGTCGGCAAGAATCTCGTTGCACAACCCCACGCACTCCGCGCAGATGTAGACGCCCGGACCCGCGATCAGGCGCTGCACCTGATCCTGGCGCTTGCCACAAAACGAGCAGACAAGCCGTCCCCGCGTGCGCGCCATAGATGCCCCCTTCCGGGATGCCTAGCCCTCGCGCGACCACTCGCGCTTGCAACCGTACCTGCTCACACTGTAGCACTTCCCCGGACCGCCGTCGGCGTGGCGCACCGTCGTACCACCGCTCGCCATCTGCTGTGCCGCGCCGCCCATGACATCATCGCCGCTGCCGTACGGCATTACGCCAAGTTTCCACGTGACGCGCTTACTTCGCTGAATATTCACCTGGCATGAAAAGACCCAGTATCGCCCGGCTTGGTCAGCGGCAGCGCGAACCAGAACGTCGTGCCCTGGCCCGGCGCGCTGATTACGCCTACCTGCCCGAGGTGCCTCTCGACGATGTTCTTGTTGATGTGCAAACCCAGGCCCAAACTCACACTCGATCCACTCTGGACGGTGACGTCCGCGGCTTTGTGGAAGCGCTCCCAGACCCGCTGCTGGTCGGCATACGGAATGCCGACGCCGTCGTCGTGGACGTAAACGCGTGCGTTGTCGCCCTCCGCCTCCAGTCGCACCTCGACGGGCTGATGCTCTTTGGAGTATTTGAGCGCGTTCGTCAGGTAGTTGGTGACTACCTGCCCGATGCGCAGGGCGTCGGCGATGATGGGCACGGATTGTGAAGCAGGCAGCTCCAGGCGAATGACTCGACCGACCGCCAGCATACGCTGCTCGTCCACGGCCTGTCTGATAATGGCGGTCAGGTCGCACGGCTGGGGGTGGAGGACCAGACGACCCTCGCGGATGCGCGCATCGTCCACCAGATCATTGACCAGTTGGGTCATCCTGCTAACGCTGTTCGCCGAATACGCGATGGCCGTGCGCGCCTTCGCAACATTGCTCGCGAGGACTTCGACGCTGTCCTCTTTCGGTTCCCAGGCATTGAAGCGCTGAGCCAGTAATTGCATATACCCCTGGAGGCTCGTCAGCGGAGTCCTGAACTCGTGGCTGATATCACCCAGGAACTCGTCCTTGCGCCGATCAGCCTCGCGCAGTGCCACCTCATTGGCGTGCGCCTCCTCGCGCTCGCGTTCCAGCCGCTTGCGCTCCGTCACATCCAACACGAAGCCGACATAGCACACCAGGTCGCGCTCCAGCCGCGCCAGGCCCACCATTGTCTGCACCCGGCTCCCGTCCTGGCGGACATACTCGCATTCGGTCAGCGCGCAATAGCCGCGGGTGAGCGCCTCCTGGACGGCGTGCTCCATTGTCTCCGGGTGTTCCGGAGCCACCAGTGTGCTCCAGCGCAGACGGTCGGCGAGTACGTCTTCGCGTGTGTAGCCCAGCAGGCGCAGATACGCGTCGTTGGCCTCGATGACGTGCTCGGTATCCCCTACCATGATGCCTATGATGCCGGACTCCATCAAGCGCCGGAAGTGGCTCTCGCCCACCTGCGTGCGCGCCAATTCGCCTTCCCGTGTGGGCGACACCTCCGTTAGGTTGCCCGTCAAGCGGTTGAGCCGCTTCATGGTGTGGCTCGCCTGCAGCAGGAGCCTCTGTAGCGGCGCGATCTGACTGGCCAGCGCGGCGTCACGCATCACTAGGTGCGACACCAGCTTGTGCAGGCGGCGCGCTCCCAGGTGGACAGCGCGCGTGCCACTCGCTGCCGGGGTCTTGCGCTCGTGGGCCGCGATGCCCAGGAACTCCCCTATCCGGCGGAGGGCATGCGCATGGTTCAGCACGTCGGCACTGGCCTTCGCTGCCCGCTCGCGCTGCTGCGGCGCGCGATCATGTGTCAGTCTGGCGAGGCACGTCCCACTGCATGGCGGCGCGGCCTCGGTCATCGTGAGTAACTCGGTCGCCATTGTCATCTCCTTATGTCTCGTCCACTGCCTGTCCTCATGAGGGCGGTAATGCTCGTAGTCGAGGCGTGGCTTGTTTGGAGAAGCAAAGCCGATTGGGGCTTTGAGCGCCGGTACGAGAGCGATAACCTGATCGCGGCTTGGGCCACACCTCATTTCAGTCCATTAGCCTCGCATCTGCGTCATGCACAACAGGATATGCGCTTCAGGAGTCGGCCACATCCTTCATTCTTGCATTCTTGGCGCTGGGGAAGCAGTGGGACGCGATCTGCAAGAATTCACTATGCGCGGCACACAGCTGGAGATATTACCTGTGCCCCGGCGGTACCCTGAGCGCCACGCGCAATAGAGTAGATCCGCCGGAAGCTCGCGCAGTGCGCGGCGAGCACATAGGGCGGGTGAGCAGGCCATAGCCCAACCGTGCCGCCGCGAGACCTCGGGGGGGAAAGGGGGAAAGGGGAAAAGCCTGGCTACAAGAGGCCCTGTTGCACTGCTACCGCCACCGCCTGCGCACGGGTGGTAACCCCAAGCTTGTGGAAGATCGAAGTCAGGTGTTGGTTCACGGTGCTGGCCGAGATAAAGAGCTGCCGCCCGACGGCCTTGCTAGAGAGCCCCTGGGCCACCCGCCGCAGCACCTCCTGCTCGCGCGCGCTCAAGGGACTCTCCTGTCCCGGCGGCGGCTGGGCTTTCTCGGGCATGGTCTCGGGGCTGTCGGGATGGGCAAGCGTCTTGTAGAAGTCCTCCACCATGCTCAGCGCTAGCGCAGCGACCGCCTCAAAGGGAAGCCGCCGCCCCTCCCGATACGCCGCTCCCCACCCCTCGCGTTCGATCAGCTCGCGCAGCGTCGCCACGTCCTGATCTGGCACCACGCGTTCCCACATGGCCGTCGCGCCTGTCGCCTGCCTCAGGGCGTCCGCCGCCCCCAGCAACCGCGCGCGTCGCGCCGGATCGGTGCGATCGCCCACGAGCAACAACGTCGCCCGCGCGCCGATGCTGAGGAGCCAGTGATCCTGGAGGGCCACGCTGACCTGCAACCCCGCCCGGACGTGTCGCGCGGCGCAGGGCTGATCGCCCAGCGCACACATGATCACCGCGAGGCCGAAGCGGGCGGTGCCCGCGACGCGCGCGTCTCCGACCGCCTCGAGCCGGTCCAGCGCCTCCGCCTCGAGCGCCGCGGCTTCCGCGTCATGCCCCTGCGCGAAAGCTGCTGCGCCGAGGAGATAGAGCGCGGTGCCGCTCCAATAGTGATCGCCGAGGCCCTCACAGCGGGCCAGCGCTTCCCGCAGCAGCTGAGCACCCTTCGCCCAGTCCCTGGCATAGACGGCACACGCCCCCAGGTGGGTGAGGGCCTCCGCAATGGCAGCAGGGTTCTGCCGCTGCTGGGCCAGAGCCAGCGCCTCCTCCAGCACGGCCTGCGACCGCTCGTAGTCGCTCCGCTGCATGAGGATCCGTCCCACGCCAAGCAGCGACTGGGTGCGTACGGCCGCCTCCGCCTCCGGCACACGGCGCAACGCCTCCTCCAGCCAGCGCAACCCCTCCGCATGATAGCCGCGCAGCCACCAAAACCAGGCCAGCGCCCCGGCCAACCGCAGCGCCCCCTCTCGCTCCGCCGGCGCGTCCTGTTCGAGCAGCCAGCGCAGCGCCGCCCGCAGGTTGTCGTGCTCGCGCTCCAGCCGCAAGAACCAGGCGCGCTGGTCGGGCCCGCGTAGCTGAGGGTCGGCGCGCTCGGCCAGCGCCAGAAAGTAGTGGGCATGCGCCTGTCGGGCCGCCGCCAGCTCACCCTGACGATCGAGCTGTTCCCAGGCAAATTCGCGCACTGTCTCCAGCATACCGAAGGCTGGCTCGGGGTCGTCATCCTCACCGTTTTGCTGCGCTGGCATGATCAGGCTCTTCTCTGCCAGCGACGCCATCCCATCCAGGATGCATCCTTCGTCGCTCTCGCCGGCCACTGTCGCAGCGATGGCGTCGAGGGCGACCCGACCGACGAACACGCCGAGGCAGCGGAGAAGGAGGCGCTCGTCATCGCTCAGCAGGTCGTAGCTCCAGCGCACCGCCGCGTGCAGGCTCCGCTGCCGCTCCGGCAGATCCGGCGCCTCCCACCGCAGCAGCTGCAGCCGGTCCTCCAGCCGACTCGCGATGGCCGACAGGGGCAGCGCGCCCAAACGGGCCGCGGCCAGCTCCAGCGCCAGCGGCAGTCCGTCCAGCTTCACGGCCAGGCGAGCCACCAATGGCGCCTGCGCCTCGGTCAAGGTGAAGTCAGCCCATTGAGCCTGCGCCCGCTCTACGAAGAGCGCCACCGCGGGAACCCGCGCCAGCTCGTCGAGGGGTGGCAGTGCCCTGCTAAGATCGGGCACCGGCAGCGGCGAGACGCGCAGCACCTGCTCCCAGCGCAGATGAAGGGGGACGCGACTCGTCACCAGCAGCCTGATTCCCGGGCAGCCCGCCAGCAGGTCGGCGAGCGCGGCGGCCGCGGGCAGCACCTGCTCGAAATTGTCCAGAATCAGCAGCATCTTCCGCTCGCGCAATGAGGCCTGGAACTGCTCCGGCAGGGTGTCGGCGAGGCCGAGGACGTGAGCCATCGTGCACAGCACCAGGGGCGGATCGCGGATCGGAGTGAGGTCGACCAGCACGACCCCGTCGGGGAAGCGGTCGGCGACCTGGGCGGCCGCCTCAAGCGCGAGGCAGGTCTTGCCCACCCCGGCCGGCCCGATGAGCGTGAGCAGGCGTACCCCATCGGCCAGCAACCGCCGGTGGATCGTCTCCAGCTCGCCCGCCCGGCCGACGAGCGAGGTCGGCTGAGCCCGCAAAAGAAGGGAGGATGGGCTCATGACGCACTCCCCGAGCTGGTGTTGACCTATGCCGCTCCGACAATGCCTCCATCATAACATAACACTGCGCCGAGCCCGATGATCGGGGCGCATCGCCATAGTCAGGGGGTCATGCTACATACTAAGTACAATCAAACAGCTTTTGCGGGATGGGAGCCGATGATCGAGCGGACAGCGTCTGGGCACTGATTGTAGCGATCGAAGAAGTCGCGGGCCGCGAGCAGCAGGGCCTTGACCGTTACGAAGAGCTCGCAGTGCGTGCCTTCGCGGCGGAAGTGGCGCCAGAGCATCTCGATGGGGTTGAGCCAGGGACGGTAGGTCGGCAGGTACACGAGCACGAGCCGGCCCGCCGCACCCCGGACCACGGCCTCGATCTCGTCGTCCTCATGGGTGTTGGCGTTGTCCCACGCGACAGAGACCCTGCCTGTCGGGTGCTTGTCGAGCAGCGCCTGCAGCAATGCGGCGATCTTTCGGCGATCTCGCGCCGGCGCTTGTGGCGGCGCACGAGCACCACCGTTTCGCCCGTGTGGTAGTTGACCGCGCCGCTGCCATAGTGCTTGAGTGCTTGGTGGGCTGGGCGGGGGTGGGGATCATCACCTGCTGCCCCCGCGGGCTCCCCATCGCCCGCAGCGTTGGCAACCAACTCCGGTTGAACTCGTCGGCGTCGTAGAAGTGGTCGCCCGGCGCTAGGCCGTCGCGCGTGTCTTCGATCGTCTTTTTTTCACCGCGTACTCTGGGTCCGGGCTACTGCTGGTGTGCTGCGGCCGGCTCAAGACGATGCCCGCGCGCTGGAGGCACAAGCGCACCGTTTCGTCGCTCAGGCGGAGGCCAGTCTGCTCGGCCAGATAATCCGCCCGCCGCTGCAGCGTCCACAGCGAGGAGGGCTGGCCCAGACGGCGTGGCCGTCGCCGCACGCACGGCTGCGACCAGCTGCTCGGCATAGGCGGGCGTGATTTTGGGCGGCGCTCCGGGCAGCGGGCGATCGTGGAGGCCTTCGATCCCTTCGGCCACCTACCGTTTGAGCCAGTTGCGCACCGTTTGGTCATCTTCGCGCACACGCGCACAATCGTGGCAATGACGGGGGCGGTCAAGCGCTGCTCGGCGGCCACGAGCACGATTTGCGCCCGGGTGCGCAGCCGTGCATCGCGTGTGGTGCGCTACACCTGTTCCAAGGCTGCTCCTTCTTCTGCCGTTGGGACAGGAAGCTCCAGCGGTGTTCTCATCGCTCCCTCCTTCCCCACCAGTCTACCGCATTTCCGCAAAAGCTGTTTGATTGTACTTAG
>Ga0070707_100002110_pt1 | contig 19055 bp, 16 predicted proteins | sample KBSK5502metaG_FD_65468 | JGI IMG/M metagenome (GOLD analysis project Ga0070707, IMG submission 65468) | Corn, switchgrass and miscanthus rhizosphere microbial communities from Kellogg Biological Station, Michigan, USA - KBS K5-50-2 metaG | ecosystem: Host-associated > Plants > Roots >... | reverse complement strand
TTTTCGGGTCTCGAAAATCGTGCGGCGCAAAGAGTTTCGCCTCGACCATCGGCTCAGCATCCGTTCCGCCTTGGGCAGGCAGCGGATTGCGCACCGTGATGGAAACAGCGTCGCCTTTTTTTAAAACAAGATGCGAGATCGTCTCCGCGCCCACGTTGCCAGCCGCGCCGTTGCCGATGCGGTAGGTAGCGCCAAGACGCGGACTCATCTCCGCGTCCATGTTGTCGGACGTGCCGTTGTCGATGCGGTCAGTGGCGCCGAAGTTCATTCCGGCTGGCGGTTGAAAACCCAATTCCCCATCGCCAAAGCGCAGATGCGCGGTACCATCGTTGTCCATTTCGACAACGAAATCCCGGTCGTCCGGTGCGCTCTCGATCAAATCGTAGCGAGCCTCCCAAGGTTCATCCGGCAGCGAATCGAGCCGGACTTGAGGCAACGCGTCGCGCACGTTCTGTTTGAGCAGCGAAACCGCAGGCGTCCACTTTGCCTTTGCCGGATCATCCGCCCGCAACGGCTGGCTGAAAGTGAGAGGAACTTTCGCCAGTTTGGCACGAAACTGAGCGGGGATAATCTGGATGTCGCCCGGATGATTGGCGCACTCGCAAACTGCTTCCGTGCGCAGCGTCGGTACCTCGCCCAGGTCTTCTGGGCCAACGGTTCTTCCATGGTCAACCAAAATCACGTTCCCGCGCGCAACACTGATGTTCTCGAGATATTTACATTCCGGGGCTTCGCCGATTGCGGAGATGCAAAATGGAAATGGCAGCGCGTCCTCGGCGGCCCATTCGATTTCAACTATCGGTTGTTTGTATAGCGCATCTTCACGAGGCGTGACTTTGGTAACGCGCACCGCGTGGCGTCGCGACGGATCTGCGTCAGCAGGGTTTCCCGTGACTGGCCCGATGACTTCTTCGAAGATAAGCACGTCACCTACCTTCAACTGGAGCTTTTGTTCGCGTGCCGATTCGTTGGCGACGATTTTCAGCTCAGGTTGATCCGGAGACGGTGGTGCGGGCGGGGGTTTCGTTTCCACCGAGCCATCAATCAGCGTGGCCGACGTGCTGCCGCGTTCGAGACAACATTCCTTTTCGCCCCAAGTATAAAAATGAATTTCGCTGTGCGCGGCGTAGAACTGAATCGGCTTGTCGCGATCCGCAACCAGCGGCTCGAAGACTTCGTACGATTGCGCGGGGACGTTGCTGAGGTCAGTCCAGTTCAAAATATTTTTGCCGAGCAACTGCGGATCGCTGATGTCCGTGATGAACGATGCGTCCGCCGGATCGTCGAGCGCGAAATCGGAATTAGTTTGGATACAAACCCACGCGCGGGCGTTGCAGCCTTCGTGCAATTTGTAATCGACCAGCCGTGCGTGACGTCGCACAGAAATCCGCTCTCGCGCCGTGTCGAGATACGCTTCAGTCGCGACCGCGTCCTGGAAGTAGCTCAAGTAGTCCCCGGTGTAAGCAAGCAGTTCGACGAGCGCGATGCCCAGGTCGGGAACGTGGCGCTCCGTCCAGTCCGGAACCAGCAGCGCCAGCCGGTCGAGAATCAGTTGGCGAAAACTCGCGTAGTCTTTCGCAAGGTAATTAATCTCCGGCTCGGTCAACGTTTGCGGCTCGCATTTGCAGACGGGCGCGCAATCCAGATCGGACGGACAGTTGACCTTGAAGTTGAAATCCACGTGATCGTACCGGGGATCAATGTTCTCCACGCCGATGAGGCGGAGCGCGTAAGTCGAAAAGTCGCCGTACTTGTCCATCGTGATGACGAGTTGATCGTCCTTTTCAGGATCGGGATCGGCCACCGGCTTCACACCAGTGATTTTGATGTCCGTCACACGCTGACCGCCTTGGAGTCGAAGGAATTTTTCCAGGCCAGGTTTCTCCTCACTCAGCTCCGGCGGAAGCTTCCCGAGGAAAAAAACAGTGAGCGTCAATTGATCGTTGCTGACCTCGACGTAATCGAGACCATAGAGTCCTTCCACGCGGCGAACCACATCGCGCCGATCATCTTGCTGGCAACACAGGCTCATGGTTCCTAAGGGTTAAACATTTTGGGTGAAGGTTGCGGTTTGCGTCTGGTTCGTGCGCCGGACAATGTACTGGACGAGCACGTTCAGCGTTGAATCCTCGCTTGTGACTTCGACCTTTTGCGCGACGATCACATCACTCAGCCAGCGTTGCAGCCCTGCTTGAATCGTGAGCTGCAAAGTTGCGGCCAATTCCGGGCTGTTCGGTGCGAAGACCATTTGCAGCAGACCGCTGCCGAAGTCGGGGCGATTCACACGCTCGCCGGGATTCGTGAAAAGAAACTCCTCGATCATGTCGCGGATGTGATCGTCGTCCATCGTCGAGGCTGTGCGACCGCGCCCGTCGAAATGAAAAGGGAAGTTCAAATTCATTATGTGCCTTTCACGCGCGTTTGCGTGCTGACGATGTTCACGCCGGTGCCGTTCGGAGTGCAGATGGCCTGACTATCTTGCAGCAGCAGCGGTTGGCCGCCGGATTTCACACGCGTGGCGGCGCTTGTCCATTGCGCGGTGACGCAGGGTTGGGGACCGGCGGCAGTGGAGAACGGGCAAGCGGAAATAGTCCAGGGATTGGCCTGCTGCACCGTTTGCTGTCCGGACACCTTTACGCTCGGATTTGGCACCGTGGCTTGCGCTTGGCCCGCGTGCATGCATAGCACCGTGGCACCTTGATGGAGCAGATAGCCTGGCATCACGTCACCTCCAGTGCCTGGTCGTTGATTTTCACCGTCGGACCGGAAAGCTTGATGCTCGCGCCCTGGCCGTTGGTGATTTCTATTCCTTGCGAATTAAGTACAATCTTCTGCCCGCCGGAGGTCTCAATGGTGATGCCGCCGGTGCCTAGCGTGTCGTCGAGCGTGAGCGTGCAATTGTCGGTCTTCAGCACTTTCATCGCCGCCACGGCTGGCGAGGCGGGCGCCTGCCCGTCATCCCAAAAGCAACCGCTCCATATCGGATGGTCCCAATGACCGTTCTCAAATTCGATCCACACCAGTGCTTCCTTCGGCGGAATCATGAACCAGCCCACACCGTTGCCCGCGTATGGGACGGACGGTAGAGCCCAGCTTGATTCGTTGTCACCTTTCACGTCTGCCACCCGCGCTCTGAGCCTGCCTTTCATCAGGGGATCACGGTTGTCGGTGACAACGCCGAGATACTTTCCGTAATACGCTTTGCGTTCGCGCGTTTTCATGTTGGTAGAGTCGGCGTGAGAGGGACTATGGCGTTGCGGATCAGGTTGAAGCTTTGCTTGAATTGGCCCTTTTGGATCGTGCTGGTCACGCTGGTCACGTAGTAAAGTCCGTCAAAGGCAAGGCCCGCGCCGCGCACGCCCACCAGTTGGCGCGCTTTCAGTAGACGTCCATATCGCACGACGTCGAGGGTGCCGCTGCCGCCGACGACATCGGCTGAGCGCGAGGCCAGAGCCAGCGCGCGCCCTGCGGCCTGCGCATACGAAAGCTGCGCCGTGTCCTCCTGCCGCTCAATGCGCTGAGGCGGCAGCGGGATCGCGCCTAGTGGCGGATTGATCGGACTGATGTCGGGCACCGGAACCTGGATAAATTCGCTGGAATCTTGAACCTTAATGAACACCACTGGCAGCGTCCGATCCTGGGTGTTCAAATTGAAGTTGAGCGATTCGACGTTCGTGTAAGCGTCCAGGCCCACGTTCAACGCCGGTTGGGGAATGCCCGTTTTCACGTCCGGTCCCCAGTACGCTTTGTTCAAGCTTGGTACCGATCCAGGTTCGATGAAAAAGACATATCCCACGTCATCCGCCAGCTGATTGATATACTCGAGGTCCGTGCCCTGCTGCTCGGGAATTTCCTCCACAGGATTTGGGAAGTCAGTGAACGGGCTGGGGATGATCTCCGGGACAAGGCCCAGGTAGGCATAGTCCGCCAGAATTTCCTCCACCCTCAGTTCGGGTGTCATGCCGGGGAACTGCGTGCCGTCGTGGTTCTCCAAATTCATGAGCACGCTCAAGTCTTCTCCGCTGATCGTAAGCGTAGATTGTCCGGGCTCGCTTCCAGGGGACAATTCGCTCCGACCAATCACACCGTCCATCAACACGTCCGGCGTACCGTTGACGGTCACGACTAAAATGACCCGCAATTTCGGTGTCTCGACTGCTCCGAGCAAAAACAGTGGATAAAGCGGTGAACGGTTGCTGAACGTGAACGTCAGTTGAAATCCACTGCCCCGGCCCGAGGCGCTCGTGACTTGGACATTCGTCAGCACCTCCATCACCGGCGACGGCACCGGGATCGGCACCTCCGGTCCGACCAGCAGAGTGAGATAAATTCCTTTAAGCATCAGGTGGTCCGGGTATGCCTTCGGGCAGTGTAATGCGCAGCCAGCGGCCAATGGTTTGGGTGAGTTCGTCCGGCCGCATCGCGCGATTCGCGTCGCAGATGCGCCAGAATTGTTCGGGATCGCCCAGATATTTAGCAGCGATGTTGTCGAGCCGATCGCCCTGCGTCACGATGTGTTCTTGAAGGAGTTGAAAATTCTCCGGCCGCGGCACGAACCGGCGTTTCAAATAAACGATGATTTTCGGTTGCCCGTTCTGGGCATCCGCTACAGTGAATTTCGCGATCTCGACGTCGTGGTAACGGCTGGTGATGGGAAATGGATTCGCGCTCATGGAATTCCTGAAATTCCAAGACTGCTAAATTGCGCGCCTTGGCTTTTGCCGGCTAACTGCTCCTTTTGCTGCAAATAACTCATGAACAAACCGCTGCCTCTGTGGTCGAACGGCAGGTCATTCACGCTCAACACCCTCATGCCCAGGCTGACCTTGGCGCGAATCGGGTTGAGTGATGTGTCGAACGCTTCCTCGGTCACGCTGAATTCGGTTAGCCGCATTGGCACGATGCGGTTCTTGCTCCAAATGAATAGCGTCAGCGGCGACTCCATCGGCAAAATTTCCACCGTGCCGACCTGGGCCAGGACGTTGTTGACCACAAGCTGTGTGCTGGTGGGATATACGATGGTCTCCAACGCGGCCAGTTGGGGATGAATGCCGAACTCTGCCGCATTGGGATTTTGATCGGGAAACTCGAGTTGATCCGTCGCGTCAATCTCCGCTTCCACCTTGATCGTCTCCACCGGCGGCCCAGTGAGGCGCAAGGCTTCAGAACGGTCGCCGCTCTCCTTGATCGCCTGAGGCTGCAACGTGCGACTGAGCGTGTCGGGATTATATTGCAACGCGATGATGCGCAGCACCGCCGAAGTATCTGGATCGATTAACACGATGCCACCTTTCAGCAGGCGCGGAGAGTTGGGGAAAGTGGTCATGGATTACTCGTGGATCAGTCTTTGATCTCCGGCGCCTTGGGCTTAGGCGCCTTTAATTCCGGCGGCGCCTTGTAGCCGGCCGCGACGTCGGCGGCAAAGTACTCATAAGAGTAGGCATTGTTCTCAGCGTTAGCGGGCGGATAACTCTTCCCCTTGTCTATGTCATCGCAGGCACCCGCGTTATGCGCTGCTTCATGGAGGATCACTGGGCCAGCCGGACACACTCCTTTTCCAAAGTCAGGGAACACCGTAATTCCATTTCCCGGGCAGCGTGCTTGGGCGCAGAGATCTACGATTTCTTTACCTTCTTTCACTTTCTTGCCCTTCTTGTCACACGTATACGTCTTGCTTCCCAAGTTAGTCTGAATGTGTTTATAGCGTTCGATGATTGTGGATTTCTGGTCACTACCGAAACTTCCGAAATGGGCGTTCATCGCGGTACTCTCGTAGCTGAGTGGGATGTACCTCTCTAAGGCCTGCACTGCTCTTGACGCTAATCCGTCCGCCCGTTTGATTGCGTCTTCAATCTTGCTTTGCTGATCTTTGTCGCATCCCGCAAATTTCGTCGCCGGTTTCTCGTCGCCTTTTTCTTTCTTGCCTTCATCAGGGCTACGCTGGAGGACACCGGCGGCGGGGCCGGTTTGTTGCAGCACATGGGTCAACTCATGTGCTAAAAGTGCTCTGCCTTCGTTCGTGTCTGGGGCATATCTGCCAATGCCAAACACAATATGATTTCCAACTGTGTAGGCGCGTGCGCCAAGCTCATGGGCGGACTCAGCAGCCCGTGAGTCAGTGTGAACGCGGACGCCGCCGAAATCCACACGCCTGCTAGGAGTCCTGGCCGTAGCTACAACGCGGGAGGCACTGGCATCTGCCTCTCTTTCATACTGATTGTGCGAGGCTCCAATCGCGAGGCTGCCGGAATGGCTCCGAGGCTGCGTTGTAAGAGCAGGGATCCGGCTGAAGTCGTGGCCCAATCGCGGCTCCATGAAGGCGCGCGTCCCAGAGTCTAAAGGTTGCCCGGGCGAGCGCAGCACGTCATGTACAATCGGCGGCACTGCGCTGACGGGAGCGGCATTGACCGCCGCCCGTCTGGACCTGGCCTCGCGGGTCTTGCGGCACTGCGCACACTCGTCTGCGACCGCGTGATTTTCGCAAGCGCATTTGCGCTGGAGTAGTTTGTTCGGTGCGGGCATGAACGAGGACTTTGCACGCTCTTTGGCCTGAGTTTGTAACAGCGCATTCATCTTATTAAACCCTCACTTGACCAATCGCTCGAATACAGGCCGATTCACGTCCTAGAGATGAATCATTACACAATTGGACAGCCATCCTTATTGCGATACGCTCGCCCGTGCCCGTGGGCGGCGCTGCTTCCATTAAGGTTTCACCCTCCAGCCGAACCGCCCACCCGACTGGTAGCGACAGAACGGCCATCAGCGCCGGTCGCTCGCCCGCGACCTCATAGACGTATCGGGCCTCGGGCTCCGCGGCCCAATCGATGCGAGCGCCGTCGAAGACGCGCCAGCCGGTGTCCTTCTCCCGCTCCGTCGCCTGTCGGATCGCTGCGATGCGCCCGGCAGTCATACCCCCAGGATAGACCAGCATGAATTGGTCGTAGTGAACCGGTTCCGCGCCCACACATAGACGCTCGTGCACACGCTGGTGCGCGCGTAGCACGGCGCAGGTGAAGTTCAGGCCGGGAACGAATCGTCGCGGATCTCCCCGGTAATTTGGTTCCTCCACGACGATCTCATCACCGCGACGTTCAAGCTTGGCGATGCCCCAATCAAGACGCACACACGCATGATCGCCATCAGCCACTGGCTCCCGACTGGCAATCAGGCGCAGCAGAATCTCAGCCTGATCGCGCAGGGCGTCCGAGACCTCCGTGACGTAGACAAGCCCGCTACTACCTCGCATGCTCAGCTTCATTTTTTCTTGAGAAAATCTTCCATACGACGCTCGACCGCCTCTTTGGCGCCCTTCTCGACCTGGCGCAAAGGTTCCCGCAGATTCTGAGGTATCTTCCTGCCAACAGGCGTCTTGAACCATTCATCCATCGTTAGGCTGCCCTTTGAACTGTTGGCTTCCGCCGACAATGGGAAGTAGTTTTTTTGCAGCTCTAGGATTTCACGCTGCTGGTCCGGCGTCAGCCTGCCGAATCTCGGGTCACGCAGAATCTTCTCGACCGGGTGGATGTGATCGGGCGACACAGCCGTTAATGGCGCGCGGCCGGGATCGGTAACGTCGAAAGGCCGGCCATCGAGCCGCAACTCCGCCGGCAAATCGCCCAGGTTCTTCATCGCCTTATCGACAGCGCCAGATCCCGGCGTCCCGGCGCGTAGTTGCTCGGCCCAGTCGCCGCCCAGTTTTTTCATCTGCCCCTGCAGGTCTTTGATGTACGTTTCCTTTTCCTGTTCGAGAAGGCGCAGTTCATTGCCATCAGGGGACTTATCGGGTGGTCTCCTCCAGCGATTCCGACTATAGATCTCGTTGATCCTGCGATCGACGTCGGCGATCTGTTGCTCTAATGGCGCGATGCGTTGGCCGGCGCTGGCGGCGGCGGTAGCATGGCTCTGCGCTAGCTGAGCGCTCTTTTCCGCCCTGTCGAGTTCGCGACGGGCCTTGTTCAGTTTATCCTGTGTCTCTCTCAGCAGCTTTTCCAGCTCTCCTTGCCGGCCCGGTTGTTCCAACCACAAGTCCTTTGCCGCGTCGACGTCCCGCTCGGCCTGTGCGACGTTCTGCCGCGCGCGCTCCACGTCGCGTCGCGTGGCAGCCAGGCTCTCCTCGGTGGCGGCAACCCGCTGCTGCGCCCGTGCGACGCGCTCGCTAAGTGGGACCGTTGGCGCAGTGCTAACCGGCGCTGTCTTGGCCGGCTCCAGCAGCACGGTCTTCGGTGGCTCCGGCGGCACCGCAGTTTTGGGTGGCTTCGTAGGCTCTCCATGCGGTTTGGTCACCGAGGGTCTTGAGGTCCGCGCAGCGAGTTCCGCGGCTTTCTCGATATCTTCGTTTTTGGCGAGCTGTTTCATCGTCTCTTCTACCGCATCGGCCTCCCACTCGCACGGCGAACGGCAGCCGAATAGCCATTTGGTGGCGCGTTCGCTTAGCATTTCGATGCGTTCAAAGAAGGGCCCCAGTTGCTTAACATGAGTCACCAGCTTCTCCGCCACGGAGCGGGCCATATTAATCGGAAGGTGCAGTAACCCCGTCACTTTATCGACCGTCCACGCGACCGCTGCGCCGGTCACTTCGACTGTCTTCACCACCTTCCCGAGTCGCGACTTCCGAAGCGCGTCGACGGCCTTGTCGAATTCGCCGCCCGCCGCGCGGCGGACCTTCGAGACCTTGTCAACAGCGGTTTCGAGAGTCTTGAAGGCGCGAGACCCCTTTACCAATTTGCCGAGATCGGAGGCCCAAAGGGCGGCCTTGGCTTCCTCCGCGGCACCGCCAGTTAGCAGCAGCATCGCGGCCTCGGCCATAACGTAGCCGGTTAGATAGCCGTGCGCATGTCCGGCGACGAGTGGATTGCCGGAATGGAGCTTTTTGGCCCAGTCGTCTGCCCAATCACCGAGCATTTCCCTGATCTTGTCCAAGCTCAGATCCTTTAGCGAGCCGACGAGCTTCTCCAGGTCCGAGACAAGGTCTAAGGAAAAGATGCTCTTTAACACGTCGTAGATGAGCTTTGCGATGCCGGAGACCGTATCCCAGATCGACTTCAGGAAACCGTGAACCACGCCAGCGGCGAAAGCGATCGCGTATGCTCCCTTTTCGATCAGACCAATCAAAGCATCGACGATTCGTTCTATTACCGTCGCGGTGAGCTTCGCCGTGAGGAGCATCGATCCACCTATGCCTGGACCCGGTAGGTTAGGGGTCCTTACGTGCGCAAATCGCTGCCAAGCCTCATGCTGTGCCTCTGCCTCCTGGGTCGAAGCGATGTAGCGGCGCATGGGCTCGGACATCTCTTGGAAGGCCTTCGGGCGCTGAATGAACTCGACCGGAATGATGATCGACTGGCCTGCCTCGATCGGTGCTGTGCGCGGAAGCTTATTCAACCTCGCAAGCGCAGGAGGTATATCAGGATTTTCAGATACGTAAGCTGCGACAGCGTTGAGCGTCGTGCCGGGGTCGGGGGCTAGGGCGAATACGCCCGGGTGCAACTCAGTCCACGTCGGTTTGGCTGTGGAGGGTGCGGCTGCGGGCGGCTTGCCGGATGCCTCGGCTTCAGGCGCGGGCTTCGCGGCCCGTTCGCGCAGGATATCGAGCAGCGGTGTGCGGAAGTGCCGATCAAGCCTGGCGAAACGCTCACTCAGGTGCTTTTGCCTGGCGCCGACGGGCGTAGTCAACGCCTTGAGCACGTTGGCGGCATCGCTGCCATCGAGCAGGCTGAACGCAGCAGTGAGCAATCGCAGGCGCAGTCTCGCGTTCTCGCCGGTGAAGGGCATATCCAGCGTCTCCTGAATGGCGCTCAGCGCAGCGAATGTGTCGTCCAAATCTGCTTTCTCGATATATGCGCCGAGCGCCGCGCGCGCCTCGTCGCGAGCCATTGTCTTCACTGTCGCAGGCGGGGCGTCCGTCGCACTAGTCCGCGGCTTGCGCGCAATGGAGTAATCGGCGGGCAGGGACAGACTGCATTTTTTGTTGGTTTGGCCAATACGCAGCCTGTCCGCACTTGACTGCTGCACAACATGCGTCAACTCATGAGCAAGTAACCGCCGTCCATCGTGCATCCCTGGTGCAAACTGACCGGGACCGAAGACAATGTCATGTCCGACCGTGTAGGCATGGGCGTTCACATCCAGCGCCGATTGCTCGGCGGCCGCGTCGAAATGCACCCTCACTCTGGAAAAATCGTAGCCGAAGCGCTGCTCCATGTCCCGGCGCAGCGGCAGCTCCAGCGGGCTGCCGGGACCGGCCAGAGCCCGGTCCACACTGGCGGGCGCCACCTCCCCCTGTCCGACCGGTTGCCCCGCGAAACGCTGGATACGCGGTAGTGTGCTGTTGACGACGTGATGGCCCGAAGCTGCCACGACCTGATTGGCAATCCGGTCCGCTTCCTGTTCGTAGATATCCCCGGGCTGGTTGATGGCCAGCTTGGTCTGCAGACCCAATCGCTTCTTCTTGCATGCGTCGCATTCGCCGGTGGGGCCGGTCGTGCCGCCGCAGGCGCATTTTCGTTGAAGCAACCCCGCGCCGCGGTTCTGCAGCGGTGACCACGACATCGCATTCGGCGATGCCGATATTCCTTTCGCTAAGGCCACGGTTCGTTGCATCAACAATCGAGTCTCTATTGGTTTTCAAAAGCGCGGAGGGATGCGGGTAAACCGGGGACGCCCTTCGCTTGCGCACGCTGTCCAAACACCTGCGGCGGCAGGCTGGCGAACACACTTCTCCCGACTCCTTCGCCCACCTCGCGAGCGCCGAACCCGGGGCGAAGATGAATTTCTCTGCCGCCAACACAATCCTGAGCGGACGACTCCGGCCGCGCAAAGAGTTCTTTCGCTAGCAACCGTCCCAGCTCCGCTTCGACCGTCATCTGCACAAGCGCGGCCTCGCCGCTGCGGACGGCCACCCCGTCCAATACGAGTCGTTCGATGTGCAAATTGATGTTCATGCGAAAACGTGTTCTTTGATTTCCGCAGCCAGCCTCGGCACGTCGGGCGCCGGTTCGCTCCACCGAAAATCTGCGTCGTTGACCGGACGATCCAGCTTGAGCAACTCGCTTCTCACCGAGTCGAGCACCAACCGCATCGTCACGTTCGAACCTGTGGCTGCGGCGCGGAATGCCGCGTTCAACGCCGCGCTGTGAATGTGGCCGCCGGTCAGATTCAGCTTTGCCAGATGCTCGTAATCGAGTTCCTCCAGCGGCGGCACAGCGAGATTCTGCTTTGCGTCTTGCTGTAAAAAAACTTTTTTCCACAGCCGTCGCCGGTCGGCCGCCCCGGGATACGGAAAGTTGACGATGAAACGCAGCCGTCGCATGAACGCAGTGTCGAGCGCGCTCTTCATGTTCGTGGCCAAAATCGCCAGGCCGCGATACGACTCGATGCGTTGAAGCAAATAGTTGATCTCGATGTTGGCGTAACGGTCGTGGCTGTCTTTGACTTCGCTGCGTTTGCCGAACAGCGCGTCGGCTTCGTCGAAAAACAAAATCGCGCCGCCGCCCTCCGCAGCGTCGAACAACCGGCGCAAATTCTTTTCTGTCTCGCCGATGTATTTGTTGACCACTGCGGACAGATCAATGCGATACAAATTCAGCTGGAGTTCGTTGGCGATGACTTCGGTTGCCATCGTCTTGCCAGTGCCGCTGTCGCCGGCAAAGAGCGCGCTGATACTGAAACCGCGATTCATTTTCCGCTCGAATCCCCACTCGCCATAAACCTGGTTTCGATGCTTGACCTGCGCGGCAATTTCTCTCAGCCGATTCATCTCGTCGGCGGGCAGAACTAAATCATCCCAGCTCACCTTCGGCACCAGCCGTTGCGCGAGGGTGTCCAGGCGCGGACGTTCGCTCGCGCAGCAGATCTCCCAGATTTTCCCCGGGGGCGGCGCGTTTGAGTCGTTCGCCTCTGTTTTCGTGAGGCGCGACAACTCGTGTATCGTCGGCAAATTCAAGTTGAATTGTCCGGCGAGCAAGGCGGCGTTGTCTTGCCCGTTGTCGCCAAGCGTGGCACGCCACGCGGTCTTTTGCTCGGCGGCGGTTGGTTTTGCGATGTCGACCGCGATGTGCACGCGGCCGAGGTGCGGAAGAATTTCGCGGACACTGACGAAGAACACGCCGTCGGTGCGTGAAAGAAAACGATTCAGCGGTCCGGCCGGCCCAGCTGCTTCGTCGGTCAGTTCCTCTGCAGTGAGATGCAACGCCAGCGGCAGCAAGCGGCTCTCGCGCTGCCACAAACGGGCGAGCGTATCCAGCTCCAACGGATTTGCCGGCAATAACTCGACCGGCAACCGATACAGCCGGCGATTTAATTCCGCCGCTGCGTGATAGGCGACGAGTTGTTTGCTTAGAGAATCCGGGCCGACCAGCTGCACCGCTGGCAACCAGCCGGTCTCCGCGGATTGCTGCCAGCGTCGCAAAATGATTTGCACGAGTTTTTGCTGAGACGGCGCGAGTTCGACCGAGTCCAGCGAAATTTCCAACGGCGACAGAAGCGAAGACAAACGCTCGTCGAGGTGATTCAACCCTTTCACGTAATTGACGATTCGCTCGTCCGCCCGCAGGGCGCTAACCGTGAGCGGTTGCCCGCCAAGCTGAGAAATCTCGGTCAATCGCCAAAAGCGCAACGGCCGTTCCGGCGAGAGCGCGTCCCACGAGGGTTCATCGAACAACGCCAGCGCCAGCGCGAACGTGGGGAAATTTTTTTGCGGGTCGTCCTGCGCGCGGGCGCACAGGCCGGCGATACTCGTGTCCAATTCCATCGCCGTGCAGAGAAAAAGAACGTTTCGCTCGAAGGGAGAAAGTCCCAGCCGATCGCTCAACACTTCCAGCGCTGATGGTGGTTCGGCGACTTGCTTCGTTTCCCGCGAAGGCGCCGTAGAAAACCTTTTTGGCGTCGCACCATTCTCCGAGGCTGATTTTTGAGAGAATTTTTCCAGACGCTGCCGCAGCTCCGCGAGCGCCGCGCCGAGCCAGCGCGAGTTGTTTTCCTGCCATGAATCGAGAGTGGTCATGGGATGGTCACTTTTTGGGACGCTTTGAATGCCGGCGGCTGGACGCTGCGATCTATCAGTAGGCTGTCCACGCCGTCCACCCGCAGTCGGAGGAAATAATCGCCCGGCGCGAATTTGCCCGGTGGATCGTCCTTCGCGATAAAAGTAAGGTTGCCTGTCTGCGCGGGATGCGACTCGGCGGGAACTTCATCCCCGCCGAGCAGCAAGGCGACGCGTTGTGCGGGCAATACTTCCGGACTGCACGCGAGCGTGATCGTGATTTCGTTCGCGTTACGCGTAGCGTTGATCGGCGGGCTTGGCAAAATTTGTGGCGCAACGACGAAGGGCAGCGCGTTGGTCGTCCGCTTGAAGGTTTCGCCGGGACGAATGACGGAAACTGAAATCGTGTAGATGCCGGCGGGAAAATTCTGCGGTTGATTCGGCAAATTGACTGTGATGGTGGCCGCGGTTGCATTCGATGGCGCGGGCAGCGGAATTGGATTTTCCAAACGCGGATGCGAAACTTCAGCGGAGACATTCGTGCCATCGAAATCGTGACCAGTGATGAGCAAATCGTTTCCCAGCACCGCGCTGGTTTCCGAGCCCGGCGGCTGCGCGACGGGGCTGACGTCCGTCAGCGTGGGAAACGGCGGGACCAAGTTGGCTTGGGCATTCACGCCGGTGTCGTTCGCGCCGCGAGTTAGAACTGGCAGCGGCGTGCGCGAAGACCGCGTACTGTCAATCAGCACGACGGAGACTTGATACGCGGCAGAGATGCGGTAGCCGACTTGGAATGTCGTCCAGAGTTTCGAGAATTCTTCGACCGGCATCGGTTGCGGCGTGATGCGAATGCGCTCGATCTGGTCGGCGAGATCGTTGTTCGGTAGTGCCGTGCGAATTTCGTCCGCGCCGAGCAACGGGTGATCGTGCAACACCCGCATCGCGCGACCCAGCAGACGATGCGCAATCACGGACGAATCGCCGTCATCGCGTTCATAGGCGGTCAGCAAATAAAACAAATCGAGCGCCAGCGGCGGCTGGCCGGTCTCATTGGGTTTGATTTGGTTAGGCATGTCCATGTTACGCCAGGCGGCGTTGATGTGGGTTTGATACAGAAAAAGATTTATTCTTCCCGCGCCGTCGGCCTGACCGAACGTTTGCGCTTTTTCCGGCGGCAACGTGGTCGTGTGCAAGCCTCCGCCTTCGGCTGAAATTCCCTTGTCCAACAAATTGCGCAGCGTGGCGGTCACCGCCCCGATGGCGAGTGAATTGCTCATTGCGCAGCTCCTTTCGCGCGCTGGCGCAAATAATCGTCCAGGCTCAACACGGTTGCTGGTTTCGGTTTCGCCCGCTGTTGGGCCGGCGGCTGCACAGCGCGGATTTCGACCCGGCCAATGGTGACGTTGATCGTCGGCGGGGCTGTTGCGGCTGCCGGTGGGAGCGACGCAATAGGCGATAATGGGCGGATCGTGGGGACGATGGCTTGAACCTCTGACCGCGTGGGCAATTCATGGTCGCGCGGCTCTCGCACAACGACCGGCTTTGAAGCAACGCCGGGCTGCGAGGGTCCGGTTTCTTCTCGCGCACTGACTTCGTGCGACGCAGGAGCAGACGCGAGGAGGTCTCGCAGCGGAGATTTGATGACGTCTAACCTGTGCCGGGTTGAATTCGATGGCTCGTCCCTGCGCAGAGTCGGGGCAGCCCGAGGAAAGATTCGCGGTTGAACCGCTGGGTGAGATTCCTGGCTGGCCCGGAGAGTTTTTTTGGTGGGAGAAATTTCAGGAACTGTTTGCTCTGACTGGCGCAACACGGATTGACGCGGCGTTGGAATTGAAAGCGGCATTGGCGCGAGCTTTTCGGAAGGCTGTGTGACCGGCGGTTGTTCCACGAAATTTTCCTGTTCGAATTCCGGTCCGCTCATTGTTTCACGAGTCGCTGGCGCTGGTTCGAAGAGGGATGGCAACTGCGGACGCACGGCGATTGCCGGAGAAACCGTCCGCGCGATCAGATTGCCAAGGTAGTCGCTCATCATTCGATCAATTCCAGATACGCCTGACGCCGCCACGGACTCATCGCGAGAATGTCCGACTCTGGCCAGCCGTAAGCCGAGGCCAAGGCGTGAACGTCGTGAAGCAGCCGGACGACCCAGGTGTGAATTTCACTCCACACGAATGACACGATGTCGAGCGGCGCGTCCCAGCGATGGCTGCAGAGCGGGCAACTCAAGGCGAGTTGCACATCGCCTTGCGGGTCGAGCTCCGACATCCGTTCGGACAAGGCCTTCACCGTGTCCTCACTTAGCTGATCTGCTGCTATAAGCCGCCCGCTGCATTTTGCGTTCAGAACACACCGCTGAACAAGCCGCCGCTTTTGGACCGCGAGATCGTCGCTTGGAATAAGCGTCGCGAGGTCGCTGCTGTTCGGCAGGCGAAAACTGATTTCGCAATTGCCGAAAATTTCAGTGCAGGTTTCGGGGAGCTCCGGCAGCGACGTAGCCTGAACTTCCGCCACAGTAAAGTTCATTTCCATTTGCTGGCCGCAGGCGGGACAGTCGGCCTGCCCGGTCATGCGCGTGCCGAAAATTTTTTCGCGCAACTTGAGCAATTCTGCGTCGCGGCGGCCGATGCCAACCTGCGCGAGCGCTTCCCGTGGAGATTCCCGTGTGGCAACCTGCAGCAGCGACAGCGCGCGATCCACCGGCGACTGGGAGCGCCCGCGCTCCCAGACATTCAACAAGTCTGCGGCGTTGGGCGCATATTCCATGTGGAGATCACGCCGGGTTGGTGAAGGTCTGCTCAGTGGGCTCGGGCACTTCGACGTCGCGTTCCCATCCCTCGTTTTCCAATTTGATGTGCTGGATGAGTACAGCGTTGGCGTTGGCGTCGAGGTCAGCGAGCGATTGAAATTCCGAAACCCAACACCGATAGATCTTGTAAGTAATCACGAGCTGGCCGGCCTCGTTATAGACTTCGAGGAGGATATCTTTACGAAAATCCTTGAGCGAAACCTCCGCGCCAAGACCCGCGCCGAAGTTCCAGACCTTATTGGCCCACTGCTCGAATTCCTTGTCGTGCGTGACGCCGCGTTCGAGCGTGACGGCTTCGTACTCGGTGCGGCCAGGGGATTTGCGGCTGCTGCTGGGGTCGCCACCTTCGCGGTGCTTGACGACCTCTGTGGTGCGCTTGAGCGAGCTGCACTTGCTGACGCCGGCGACGTATTTGGCGTCCCACTTGACGCGGAACTTGAAGTTCTTGTAGGGATCGAATCGCTGGGCGTTGACGCTGAACTGGGCCATAAGTTTCTCCTGTTTTAAGTTTCAATTTGTCCCGCCATCTGCTGAATCTGGATGACGACGAATTCGGCGGGCTTGAGTGGCGCGAAGCCGACGATGATGTTGACGATGCCTAGGTTGATGTCGTTTTGGGTCGTGGTTTCCTTGTCGCACTTGACGAAGTAGGCCTCCTTGGGCGTCTGCCCTTGGAACGCGCCCTGCCGGAATAATCCGTGCATGAACGCGCCGACATTCAGGCGAATCTGCGCCCACAACGGTTCATCATTTGGCTCGAACACGACCCACTGCGTCCCGCGATACAAACTTTCTTCGATGTAAAGAGCCGTACGCCGAACGGGGATGTACTTCCACTCAGAGGCGAGACGGTCGTTCCCCTGCAGCGTGCGCGAACCCCAGACAACGCGGCCCGCAGCCGGCATCGCTCGTAAGCAATTGACACCGAGCGGATTCAACTCACCGTTTTCATCATCAGTGAGCGGGACACTTAGTTTCGGAACGCCGACCAGCGTCGCGTCCAGCCCCGCTGGGGCTTTCCAAACGCCGCGGTTGGCGTCCGTGCGCGCAAAGATGCCTGCTACCGCACCGCAAGGGACGAAATCTTCCATTTGATTGTCTCGCAGCGGATTCGGCTGCGTGAGCCGCGGGAAAACCACAGCAGCGTTCTTGCTGTTAGTGCCCACTCCCGCAACACCAGTGGTCGAGCCATCACCCTTGGCAGCGTCTTTGGTCGTCCAATCACTGCGCGGATCCACAAGCAGCATCGCGCGACGCTTTTCACAATATGCGGATGCGTCGGACACCAGACTCACATCCACATCACCGCTGGCGAGGTAGGGCGGAATACACAAGATGTTAAACAGGCCGTCTCGCGCATAGATTCTCTCGAGGGTGAAGAGCCCTTTCTTGTCTGCCTCCCCGTTTTGCGGGCTGAAATCGTCTGATTTAGTTAGGGCGACACCATCGGAGACCGCGTCCTGCATCGCTTTCTTGGCGGCGTCGAGTGCAGCTTGCGCGGCGGCGATGTCTGCTGGGACGGGCGGCTGGGCTTTCCTTGCATCCGCGAGTGCCTTTTCTGCTTTGGTCACATCGTCCTCGCCCGCGGCAATCGCGGGTAATGGGTTGGGGGGCCAGTTCCCATCCCAGCGTACCAATCTGGACTGTTCCGCTAGCACCTTGTCAATCCGCCGCGGGCTGTCTTTCACAGAGATGTTCAAGTACCGCTCACTGAATCCAGTAGGACTCGCATCCCGCACGGTCAGATTAAAGAGGTCAGCCTTGCTCACCCCGAGCCGGTCAGCCACATCTTGCGAAACGTCGGTGTCTACGGTAGCGCGGAGATACGCGCCCCACTTGCCCTCGTATGCCGCTTCGAGTTTGATGTCGCCAACGGTCACTTTTGACTTGGATGGTTTTGCGTTCTCCGGGTGGTACAGGCGGACGATGATCGCCTGGTTGCCACCGTTTAAAAAGAAATCGCGCACAGCGAAGCCAAGGGAACTGTCCACCCACAGGCCGCCAAAAATGCGCTCGAAGTCGCCAAAGCTGTTGATCGTTACGGGACTGTCTTTGTCGCCGTCGGTCGGGCCGCGCGATGCGCGTCCGATAAACGCCGCAATGGATGTGGCGACGCCGGTAATGGTTCGGACTCCGCTGGGGATTTCTTCGATATAAACTCCGGGATAGGTTAACGTGGCAGGCATGATTGTCCTTTCTTGTTAGATGGTCTACGGGGTTGCGTCAGAAGTGGGGTTTCGTGGTGGCCGTCGCTGAAGCGTCGCGAGATAGTTCGGGGAGGCGCGGTAAAATACGCTGCCGTCCGCAGATTGGCTTTGTTCGAGAAAACCTCGTTCGACGAGTTGCGCGACGGTCTCTGCAATTTTCGGGGCCCACTTTCGAATGCAGGCGTCGAGCACCCACCAGTGAAGGATACCGTCGATGGTGTCTTGTGCCTCCGGATGCCGGGCCAGATAGTCGAGAATTTCCGGCGCCGGAGATGGAAGCGAAGGGGTCGGCAAGCACACATTTGGGATGTCAGTCGTTCCCCTGTAGCAATCGACGTACCTCGTAATTTCCGCTGCTGCGCGCAGACGGGAATTGTTCGTCTCCGCTCGCTCCCGCGTGTTTCAATTCCTCCTCTGAAAATACGCTCGCCCGAGAACACCTCTGTTCGCGCCCGAACGCGAATCGGCGTTGGATTCGGGAACGCGCGCGAGGGCAATTTTGTCCTAGCATATTGGCAAATAATTTCCGCCGATGTGCGCTGACTCTTCGTGCTGGACCGATGACAAATTTGTCCACGCTCCGACGTTCATTTGTCCGACCGGACAGGTGTCGTGGCGGAAGAGTTAGCCGGCGCTCTTACCCTGCCTGCGCCAGGTTCAATCGCGGCTGACGTCGGCCAGCAGGCTGTGTTTGCGCAAAAGCTCCCAGAACGCCCGGCGGTCCTTCTTCACCGCAGATGCGGCACGAGTGATGTTCCCCTGGTGCTCACGCAGAACCGTCGCGAGAAAGTCGTGCTCGAATCGCCAAACGACACGGGATTTCATCGTTCGGAACGACTGATCTTCCGCGACAGGTCCCTCATCGGGCAGGTCAAGATCCAAAGCCTCGATCGCGTCGCGATCGCAGAGTACGATGGCGCGTGTCAGCACGTTTTGGAGTTCGCGCACATTACCCGGCCACGAATGACCGAGCAGCCGGTTGAGCGCGGCGAGCGAGAGGTTTTTCGGTGGCGTCTCCGTGATCGCAGCCTGCTTCTCGAGAAAGTCGTGGGTGAGTAGG
>Ga0070707_100002107_pt1 | contig 19065 bp, 17 predicted proteins | sample KBSK5502metaG_FD_65468 | JGI IMG/M metagenome (GOLD analysis project Ga0070707, IMG submission 65468) | Corn, switchgrass and miscanthus rhizosphere microbial communities from Kellogg Biological Station, Michigan, USA - KBS K5-50-2 metaG | ecosystem: Host-associated > Plants > Roots >... | reverse complement strand
CCCGCGCCCGCCCCGCGCCATCCAGGCCCGCGCCCGCCCCGCGCCATCCAGGCCCGCGCCCGCCCCGCGCACGCCCCGAAATTCAACGCTCATGTGCCGCCGGTGTTGCTAGTGCACCGCCGGCGGCACTTTGGTGTTGTTGGGGGACAGGCGGGAGGTCTCGTCTGCGACCCACAGGGTGGTGAGGCCGCGCAGGTGCGCGACGAACTGGTCGTGCTCGCTGGCCGGGTAGACCGACCTGACGGTCTGGACGAGCAGGTCGTCGAAATCTGGGCCGGCCGCCCAGTCGAGCACGAGTTCGTCGAGGTGCGCCAGGTTGCTCGCGCAGAAGTCGCGGTAGCGCTCGGTCTCGAAGTAGTCGTCGGCGAGCTCGGCGTAGCCGCGGAGCTTGTCGGCGTACGAGACGCCAGGTTCGTCGGCGATCTCGAAGAACCGGTCGGCCTCCAGGTAGAGCCTGGGCCGCCGGCCGGTCACCAGGGCGAACACGCACCACTTCACCAGGGCCTTGATCGCCCACGGGAAGTAATAGTGCAGGCTGGTGAGCGCGACGTCTGGGCACGCGTTCGCGTAGTCGATGGGACAGACCTCGCGGCCCTTCACCAGCGTCTCGCACGAGTTGAACTCCCACCGGAAGAACGCGTTCACCAGGCGGCCGATGGTCACGACCTCGGCGCCGGCCTCAGGCGTCAGGAAGTCGTGCTCGACCGCGTAGCGCAGGTGCATGGGCTGGTCGGGGCGGAACCGCGTGACCATCGTCTCGGCGCCGATCGACAGCGACCTGGCGAAGGCGTCGTAGTCGTCGATCGCCTTCTGCAGGTGCATCAGCATCTCGCCGCTCGCGTCGTAGGCGGCGTGCAGTTCGGCCGCGTTGCCGATCCGGGACACGCCGCGCCAGGCGCCGCCGTCGTACGGCTTCATGAACAGCGGGTAGCCGATCCGCTCCGCGATCGCGTCGAGGTCGAACGGCCGGTTGTACCTGGCCGCCGTGTACGCGTAGCGGGAGTTGTCGACCGGGTTCTTGAACGGCACGAGCACCGTCTCGGGCACCTTGAGGCCAAGGCGCATCATCGCGCAGTACGCGGCGTGCTTCTCCATCGCCTGGAACGTGAACGGGCTGTTGAGCAGGTACACGTTGTCCATCAGCGCGACCTTCTTCAGCCACTCCCTCGGGTGGTAATACCAGTAGGCGAGCCGGTCGACCGCGAGGTCGTAGCGCGGCCGGTCGCGCAGGCTGAACGGCTCGATCGTGACGCGCTCGCAGTCGAACGAGTGCCTGGTGCCGTCAGGGCCGGTGACCGGGCCGAGGCGGCGCAGGATCTCCTCGAACGCGCGCGGCCAGTCTTCCTCGGTGCCAAGCAGCAGGCCGATGAGGTGGTTGGTGGAGGTCATGGGGGCCCTCCTAACAGAACCGCGGCATGTGATGGGCCAGCTGGGCGCGCCAGGATGGCCAGTCATGGGGCACGTCGTGGCCCCACAGGTCAAGCTCGTGCCTGATGTGCTTGCCGGCGAGCTCTGCGGCGAACCGCGTGGTGCTCTCCAGCCTGTCGCCGGCGAGGCCCGCGTCCTGGCGCAGCCGCACGTCGGCCAGCTCGCGTCCGGGATCCGCCAGCCGGAAGGTCACCAGGGCGCTGTCCACGGCGGCGATCACCCGCACATAGTGCCTGGCGCGGGGCGCGATGACAATGGCGCGACGCTGGCGCGGGCCGCGCTGACATGCGACGGTGTATACACACCTGGATGCACACCTGGTGCATACACGGGGCGCCCACATGGGGGACGCCACTAGCTGAGCGAGGCCGCATGGGCCGTGACATCCAGCCGATCAAGATCAGCGGCGAGGACAGGCGGAAGTACCGGGACAAGCTCAGGCGATCGCTTGACGCGTTCGAGCGGATGCTGCGCGAGAGGGTGTTCGCCGATCATGACTCGCTGGTGGGCCAGGAGATCGAGCTGAATCTCGTCGACGAGGACGGCTCGCCGTCCATGCGCAACGCCGACGTGCTCGCGGCGATCGCGAACCCGGCCTGGGCAACCGAGCTCGGGCAGTTCAACATCGAGATCAACGTGCCGCCGCGGCGGCTCGACGGCGACGCGTTCGCCGCCCTCGAGCAGGAGATCCGCGCGGACCTCAACGGCGCCGACGCCAAGGCGCGCGGCAGCGGCAGCCACCTGGTGATGATCGGCATCCTGCCGACGCTGCGGCAGGAAGACGTGCACGAGGGGAACCTGTCGGCCAACGAGCGCTACAAGGTCATGAACGAGCAGGTGTTCGCGGCGCGCGGCGAGGACATCCGCATCGCGATCGAGGGCGCCGAGCAGCTGCTCACGCACGCGGACAGCATCACGCCTGAGGCCGCGTGCACGAGCGTCCAGTTGCATCTCCAGGTCAGCCCCGACGAGTTCGCGAGCTACTGGAACGCCGCCCAGGCCACCTGCGGCGTGCAGGTCGCCCTCGGAGCCAACTCGCCGTTCTTGTTCGGCCGCCAGCTCTGGCAGGAAACCAGGATCACGCTGTTCGAGCAGGCCACCGACACGCGGCCGGAGGAGCTGAAGCAGCAGGGCGTGCGGCCCAGGGTGTGGTTCGGCGAGCGCTGGATCACGTCCGTGTTCGACCTGTTCGAGGAGAACATCAGGTACTATCCCGCGCTGCTGCCAATCTGCGAGGACGAGGACCCGCTGGCGGTGCTCGAGGGCGGCGCTTGCCCCGACCTGGCGGAGATGAGCCTGCACAACGGGACGATCTACCGCTGGAATCGCCCGGTGTACGCGGTCGTCGACGGCCAGCCGCACCTGCGGGTGGAGAACCGGGTGCTGCCGGCCGGGCCGTCCGTCGCGGACACGATGGCGAACGCGGCGTTCTACTACGGCCTGGTCCGCGCGCTGGCCGGGGCCCAGCGTCCGATCTGGACGCAGATGTCGTTCGCGACCGCCGCAGAGAACCTGCACGCGGCGGCGCGCCATGGGATGGACGCGCAGCTGTACTGGCCAGGCGTCGGTGAGGTGCCCGTCGCCGAGCTTGTGCTGAGGCGGCTATTGCCGCTGGCACGCAACGGGCTCAGCCAGTGGGGAGTCGGCCAGGCGCATGCCGACCGCCTGCTCGGCATCATCGAGCAGCGCTGCCTGACCGGCCGGAACGGCTCTGCCTGGCAGATCGCGACGACCGGCGCGCTGGCGGAGCGGGCCGGCACCTGCCGCCCCGAGGCGTTGCGGCTGATGACCAAGCGCTACATCGAGCACATGCACACGAATGAGCCCGTGCACACCTGGCCAGACGACGGGTAAAGCTTGCGGGCGAACGGCGCCGGGCTTGACCTGATCGGCCGGGACGTCAAGCCCCGCGTCGACGGCCAGATCATTCTCGGCGGCCAGTTCGGGCTCGTCGGCCGGACCGGCGGCAGGGTCGCCGGCGCGCGCGGCCTCCACCGCGGCCTGCATCCGCCGCAGCACGGCATCCGGCAGCAATGTGCGGGCAGATTTGCCTGGGCCGCTTCCTGACGCACCGGGGACCCGGCGGGTGAGCGGCGGAGTGGGCCTGCGCTCTGTCATCGGCTCACACTCCCAGTCGCGCGAAGTTCGCCTTCGCTGCCACTGAAGGTCACTGCCCAGACGACCAGGGCAGCACATGGCGGCCGGTTTTTCAAGCTGTATCACATTTTGCGCCTCATTGGCCCGCGGCCGACGGCGGTCATGCGGGCGACGGGTGGCCACAACGCAGATACGCGCGCTCCAGGTTGTCAGCCCGCTGAGAATTCAGTCGTTGATGGTGGCCGCGGTGGTGAGGCTCGCGATGAGCATCGACGCGGCGTCCTGGAAGCGCGGGATGTCGTCGTAGGGCCTGGCGACGAGCATCGCTCCCTCCAGGCAGCTGACGATCATGCGGGCGGTGTCGCGGGCGGTTCCCGCGAAGTGCAGGCTGCCGTCACCGCCGCCCTGCTCGAGCACCTTCTGCAGCCACGCCTCGTTTTGGTCGAAGAAGCTGATGACGGAGGCGCGCATCGCGTCGGGCAGCGTCGGATACTCGGCGGCCAGCATGCCGCACAGGCACATCCGCCGGTCGCGGAGCACGTCGGCGTACAGCGTCGCGTAGCCGCGCAGCTTGTCGGGAGCCGACGGCGTGGTGGCGTCGATCGCAGCCAGCGCCTCGCCGAAGCGCGACGCGTAGCGGCTGATCAGCGCCTCGCCCAGGTCCGCCTTCGCGGCGAAGTGGTAGTGCAGCGCAGCCTTGGTGATCCCCAGATCCGCGGCGACATCGGCATAGCTGAAACCGTTGAACCCGCGCACCTGCGCGAGCCGTTCGGCGACGTCAAGAATCAGCGCCGCGGTACGGGCGTCGGCACGCTCGCGTTGGGCCACCATCGACGGGTACCTCTCAGACCTTGACTGCTAACCTATTGGTAGGTAAGTATCTGACCTACTAGTAAATCAGACTACTTCATCTGGCGCCGATCACGCGGCACGGACGCGGGTGATGGAAAGCGCGGAGCCGGCGGTTTCGCGCATCAGGGCAGAACCTGAAGGTTGCGCTCGCCGCCCAGCTAGCGGTCGTGGTGGAGGGGGAGACGCTGATGGCTGCCGCGGTCCGTACGATCCCGCCCACCATCGACGACGTGCTCGCGAGCGCACGTTCCGGCCTTCGCCGGCTCAGTCCCGCCGAGGCCGCCCGGGCGGTCATGCACGGCGCGATTCTTCTCGACACCCGGCCAGAATGGCAGCGCCGCGCGGATGGTGATATCCCCGGCGCGGTCGTCATCGAGCGCAACCACCTGGAGTGGCGCTGCGATCCGACCTGCCACGCTCGGGTGCGAGAAGCCACCGGCCACGACGTGTCCTGGATCATCTGCTGCGACGAGGGGTACTCGTCGTCGCTTGCTGCCGCGTCCTTGCATGGGCTCGGACTGCACAGGACCACCGACGTGATCGGCGGCTTCCGCGCCTGGCGCGCCGCCGGGCTGCCGGTGGCGGCGCCGGGGGAGCCCAACCGCCCGCGGCAGTCGTTCGCCAGGGACGGGAGAGACCTGTGACCACCGCGGGAACCGTGGCCGGACTCCTCGGCCGTGCCTCGTCGCGGAAGAGGGTGCTGCCGAGCGATGCCAGGGTGACCGCGGCACCGTACGAGCGGGTCACCGTGGACGGGCGGGCCTATTTCGTGAAGCGGATCAGCCCGACGTCGGACTGGATCATGCGCGCGAGCGGGGACCACGTGCACCGGCCCTACCAGGTCTGGCGGGCGGGGATCTTGGACCAGGCGCCGGGATGCATCGATCACACCGTGGTCGCGATGGACCTGGAGCGCGACCATGACGACGCGGTGCTCACTGTGGTGATGCGCGACGTCGGCGGTTTCCTCGTCCCGGCGGGTGACACGACCGTGCCGCCATTGCAGCATGCGAACTTCATCGGCGACATGGCCGCGCTCAGCGCCGCGTTCTGGGGCTGGGAGGACGACATCGGCCTGACGGGGATGGCGCAGCGACTGAGGCTCTTCGCGCCTGACAACATAGCCGCCGAGTTCGCCGCGGCGGAAGCGCCGTGGCCGGTGCGCGCGGCCGCGGCCGGATGGAACGCATTGGCGGGGCGGTCGCCGCTGCTTGCGGAACTCGCGCGGCTGGTTCACGCCAGGCCCGAGGTGATCACCGGGCCGCTGGGCGAGACGCCGCGCACGTTCCTGCACGGCGACTGGAAGCTGGGCAACCTGGGCGCCCACGAGGACGGGCGGACGATCTTGCTGGACTGGGCCTGCCCGGGATCGGGGCCAGCCTGCTGGGATCTGTGCTGGTACCTGGCCCTGAACCGGGCCCGGCTCCCCGAGCGGAAGGAGAAGGTGATCCGCCGGTTCCGGGTCGCGCTCGAGGAACGCGGGATCGACACCGGCGGCTGGTGGGAGTCGCAGCTCGACCTGTGCATGATCGGCATCATGGCGACGTTCGGATGGGAGAAGGCGCTCGGTGCCGACGATGAGCTCGCCTGGTGGCAGGGCAAGGTCCTGGATGCGGCTGCCCGGCGCGGCGTGGGCACGCCAAGCGGCAGCGGATGAGTGCCGATACCTACGCGCGTTCCGGCCAGCGCTGGGCCGACGGCGCCGAGCTTGTCTACCGCCCGATCGCCGCTGAGCTCATCACGCTGTGCCCGCATCCGCTGGCCGGCCGCACCGTGCTGGACGCCGGGGCGGGAACGGGGGCGGCCAGCGCGGCGCTGCGGACCCGGCATGCCAGGACGCTGGCGATCGATCTGTCGGCGGGCATGCTCGCCCGGAACGCGACCGCCAGGCCGCCCGGCGCCGTCGCCGACGTGCTCGCTCTTCCGCTCGCCGACGGCTCGGTCGACGATGCCGTCGCAGCATTCGTGCTCAACCACCTGACCGATCCCTGGTCCGGGTTCGCCGAGCTTGCCCGCGTCACCCGCCCCGGCGGCGTCATCCTCGCGGCCGCATTCAGCAACCGCAGCCACAGCCAGGCCCGCGACCAGATCGACGCGGTTGCCGAGGCTGCGGGGTGGCGGGCGCCGAGCTGGTATGCCGAGCTGAAGTCCAGCGCGCTGCCGATACTCGGCTGCAGCGACGGGATGACGGCGGCAGCCCGCGCCGCCGGCCTCGCCGACGTCCACGCCGAGGAACGGCCCGTCGACGTGGGCGTCTCCGAGCCCGCGCAGCTGGTCCGCTACCGGCTCGGCCATCCGGCCTTCGCCTGCTGGCTGGACGCGATCGGCGTGGTGCGGGCCGGCGCCGTCGCGACATCCGCGGCGCGGGCGATCCGCGGCATGCCGCCTTATCGGCCCGTCGTGATGTTCCTGTCCGCGTGCCGCCCGTAAGCATCGCCGCGCCGGTTTGCGCCGTCCGCAGTGCGCCGTACCAGACCGGCGGCCGCGGCCCGGTCGACCAGTTCCACGGCGCCGTACGGCCGCAGCAGCAGGTAGCCGGCGAGATCCCCGATCGCGGGCGGCCCTGCACCGCGGTGTCCCTTGATAGCCACCAGCAGCTGGTGCTGGACGTGGGTCAGCCCCGCGGCCCGCGCCAGCAGAGGCCGATGGCCAGCCCTACAGCCCGTTGGGGAACGTGATGGCCTCGGGCGCCACCAGCGGCTTGCCGAGCTCGAGCTGTATCTGGGCGTGCTTGTTGAGCGGGATGTCGCGCGGGTTGCCCTCGTACAGCTTGCCGTTGTAGATGGCAACGACATGTCCCTTGTAGGGGCCCAGAGCCGACGGGCCGAGCGGCTGGCCCCACTCGTCAAAGAAGTTGCCGAGCGTGTAGATGCGGTGAATCGGTGACTCGACGTGGATGATGCCGTCCGGCGCGTGTGTGTGCAGCCAGTACAGGCAGGTGCCGCCCGCGGCAACCGGGCCGTGATTGGAGTTCTGCGGATGCGAGCCGGGGATCCCGACGCCGGCTGGAACCTGCCGTGGCTGCCCGTTGATGAAGATCGTCAGGTGCGAGTGGATGTGGAAGATCAGCTGCTCGGACGTCTGACAGCGGATTGCGTCGACCTTCGCTCCAGTCGCGTCGTTGCTCGTGCCGGCCAGGGCCGCGGCGGCCGGGATCGGGACGCCCTCGAAGCCGTTGGTGCCCGGGTTCGGGGCGGGCTGCAGCGTGCCGAGCGAGCTGAGCGAGCCGAGCTTCAGCGCAGGATGGCTGGCCGTCGCCCGTGAGCCGCCCTTGCCGCTGATGACGGCCAGCGTGATGCCCGCGGCGGCGGCGATCGCCAGGACGGCCGCGCCGATCGCCGTGTACAGCCTGCGCTGCCTGGCTCGCCGCGCCTCGCGCGCTCGCATCTCGGCGACCTTCGCCCTGGCGATATCGCGATTCCTGTTCGCCTTGGACACCTGGTTCTTCCTTCCTGACCGAGCTGGAGGTCGCCGGCGCGGGCGTCGGGGCGTCGGGCGCAACCCGAGCCTATTGGACGCAAAGACCACGCACGCCAGGCTCGGCACGTGCACGGCGCCAGGAGAGCCGCGACGCCACGCCCGCGATGTAACTGACAGTGACTAGTTGACCTCGATAAGTTATGGCCGCGATGCGCGGCGCATGACTGGCAATCACGGGCATGGCCGCGCGAGGCACCGCAACCTCAGAAAGGAACGCCATGCCACGCCACCGTCACGTTGGCAGGCCGGCCGGCCATCTCGCGAAGGACGACCCGCCCGCCCTGCCCGACCCGGTCCGCGATCCAACCGTGTCCGCGCCGGCCGCTCGCGACGCGCGCCGCCCATCCCGGCGTGCCGTGCTGCGCGGCGCCGCGGGCGCGGGCGCGGCGTCGGTCGCGGCGACGGCGCTAGCCGGCCTGGGCGGCACCGCGGTCGCCGCGCAGAGCACTCCTGGCACCCGCAAGAACCGGGCGGCTGATGCCGGCGCCCGCACGGACGGCACCGCCCAGATCGTCGTTCATGTCAAGGACGCGGCCGATGGCCGCATCGACATCTTCCGCGATACCACCCTGATCCGGCTGCGTGATCCGGAGCTAGCCGCGCGCCTGGTCAGGGCCAGCCGCGCCTGATCCCGCACACAGTCCGCCGAGCCTTGTGAGGTAAACGATGTCATCGCACCGTGAGGCGCCGGAAATCTCGAAAGATCCCGTCGCCGACAGCACCGATCTTTACGCCTTCGTCAGCCCGGACCGTCCAGAGACCGTCACGCTCATTGCCAACTACATCCCGCTGCAGGCGCCGGCGGGCGGCCCGAACTTCTACGAGTTCGGTGATGACGTGCTGTACGAGATCCACATCGACAACGATGGCGACGGCCTGCCAGAAATCACCTACCAGTTCCGCTTCAACACCAGGCTCACGACGCCGGAGAGCTTCCTCTACAACACCGGCCCGATCAAGTCGCTCAGCGACCCGAGCTGGAACAGCAAGCAGTTCTACAGCGTGACCAGGGTCGACAAGCACGGGACCCGCGTGCTCGGCAGCAAGCTTGCGTGCCCGCCCTGCAACGTGGGCATCTTGTCAACGCCGCATTACGAGGCCAGGCTCGGCAGCAAGGCCGTGCACGCGCTCGGCAACGGGATGACGGTGTTCGCCGGGCAGCGCGCCGAAGAGTTCTACGTGGACCTCGGATCGATCTTCGACCTCGGCAACTTGCGCCCGTTCCAGCAGGCGAACATATTCGGCAAGCTGGCGGGCCTGGTCAGCATGCCGGGCGTGAACGCGACCAACAGGCTGAACGTGCACTCGATCGCCATCCAGGTTCCGATCAGCCAGCTCGCTCTCGACGGCCAGCCCACGATCGGCGTCTGGACGACCGCAGGCAGGCCGCGGGTGCGCATCGCTGCGGAGAATGGCGACGGCAGCCTGCTCAGCGGCCCGTTCGGCCAGGTCTCGAGGCTGGGCAACCCGCTGATCAACGAGGTCATCATCGCGCTCGGGGACAAGGACGCCTGGAACAGGCAGCCGCCGGTACACGACAAGCAGTTTGCCCACTACTACGCGCACCCTGAGTTCTCCGGGCTGCTGCCCGTGCTGTACCCCGGAGTGTTCCCGCACCTCGCGGCGCTCGACAAGTCGGGCAAGGTACGCGCCGACATCGAGGCGATCCTGCTCACCGGCATTCCCAGGGGCCTCGTGCCTGGCTTCACGAACTTCACGGGCGCCGTCCAGTCGGACATGCTGCGCCTCAACACCTCGATCCCGCCGGCCAGGCCAGGCGCGCTCAGCATCCTCGGGGTTCTCGGCGGCGACCTTGCCGGGTTCCCGAACGGCCGCAGGATCGTCGACGACGTGGTAACCATCGAGCTGCGCGCCCTGGCCGGCCTGACCTACCCGCTCATCGACCCGAGCTACAAGGTGGACCCGGTCGCCAAGGTGCTCACCGACGGCCTGACGAATAAGAGCGTCCGCAATAAGCCGCTGAACAGGTTCCCGTACATGGGCGTCCCGTACGACGGCTACCACAATCCCTCGTGACCGGCGACTCGGCGGCCGGCCGCGTCGTGCTCGACGTCGGGCCAGGAGTCGGCGCGCTCGTGCTCTACGCGCCCGCCGAACTCGAGGGGACGGAGATCGAGATCAGCCCGCAGGTCCGCCGCGGGGCGTCCGCGGTGGCCGCGCGGACGCACGCGCGCGTGCGCGGCCGCCAGGCCGGCGGCGCGCTGAGCTATGCGGCCGTGTACCAGGAGTTGGCCGCCGGGCGCTACGTCATCTGGCGCGACCGGGACACCGCGGCAGGGAGGGTGGTCGTCGCCAGCGCGGAAGTGACGAGCTGGCACCTGCCGGTGGCCGCTGCGAAGGGCCGCCCGGCCGGTGGCTGATGGGCGCATGCCGGGCGGCCCTGACGCGAGTCAGCTGCGGAAGCCGGGGGTCGAAATCCCGGTCGGGGGTACGCGCGTCCGAGCAGGCCAAGGAATGCAAGCATCTAGTGGCCGTCGCGGCGGAATCGGCGCTCCCAGCTGCGCTCGCGGATCAGCGCGCCGTCGTGCCGCAGCTCGCGCCTGAACCGGTAGCGCAGCGACCCGGCATCGCCGTTGAGCTCGAGCACCGAGCTGAACGTCAGCAGCCGGTCGGGCAGGTGCACCTCGGTCCGCGCCTCGCCGCGAGCTGACGCCTCCGCCGGCCTGTCGTCGGCGACCTCGTAGCGCAGGTACTCCTCGTCGGTGACCCTGCCCCACGGGTACTGGCTGCCGCTGGAGCCGCGCCAGGAGATCGCGGCTACGCCGCGGTCGTCGCGGACCAGCGTCCAGCGGACAGGCAAGATCTCGCCCCAGCCGCCGACACCGGGCAGCGTCTCGGCCGGCTCCGGGTCGCCGAACGCGGGGGCGGGCCGGTCTTCTGCGGGAACGACGGGCAGCACCAGCCGCGTGCCGGTGCGGCCGAGGCGCACGGTCGCGGTGGCCGGATGCGGCGTGGGCCAGATCATCGGCCACATCGCGTTGGAGATCGCCAGCCTGATCCGGTGGCCCCGCGGAAACACCCACGAGCAGGCGTGCAGCGGCAGCGGCAGCCAGTCGGCCTCGGGCGCGGAGCCGATGCCGCCGGGCCCGGGGACCGGCTCTTCGGGGTCGCGGAGCGGATCCGGCCGTTCGGATCGGCCGCCGCCCGCGACCAGCGTGGCGGTCCCGTCCGGCGCCAGGTCGCTGACCCGCGCGAACCAGTTCAGCGGCGATGCGTCGGCGCTGCCGTGAATCTCCACCAGGCAGATCCCGAGTATTTCAATGTCATCATCGAGCGGTGCCGAATCGAAGGCCAGGCTGAACGCGTCGGCCCCGCGCTGGTCGACGGTCAGCTCGCCCCACCAGTGCCCGGCCTCGACCCCGGCCGACGGCACGTACCTGAGCGTGACCGCGTCGTCGGGGCCCGGATCGGCGGCCAGGCCGCCGCCCGCGCCGCAGTACAGCACCTGCTGCCTGGTGCGCTCGGGCGGAAGCGCGGCCTCGCTGCGCCAGTATCCGGGGAGCTCGGTGAGGTCGGGATCGGGCGGCCGCCAGGTCTGCACGTAGACGTCGGCCATTGGCTCGTCGAGCATGCCTGTGTCGACGCCCTTCAGCCAGTGGTCAAGCCAGCGCACCGCGAGCGCGCGCCACTCGATGGCGGGGCCCGGATTCGCGGTGTGCGGCCAGGTGTGATTCCATGGCCCGATCAGTGCCCTGACGGGAACCCGGCAGTGCTGTGCCATCCGGAACACCGAGTCGCGGTAGCCGTCCCACCAGCCCGCGATCAGCAGAGCGGGAACAGCCAGCCGCGAGCAGTCCGTGCGCAGTGAGTTGTGCAGCCAGTACGGGCCGTCCTGCTGCTGGCCGAGCCAGGTCAGCAGCCACGGCTCGGCGTCGAACCTGCGGGCGAGCGTCTCCTCGTCGAGTGGGTACCGCGGCGACGGCGGCAGCATGTTCAGCTGGTCGATCATCAGCGCGTACTCGTCGAGGTGCAGCAGGCCGTCGATGTAGTGCACGTCGTCGTGGAACATGTCGTCGGACGCCTCGCACGCGATGATGGCCCTGAGCGCCGGCGGATGCGGCTGGCGCATCGCGATCTGGATCGAGTTGAAGCCGCCCCAGGAGATCCCCCACATGCCGACGGCGCCGGTGCACCAGGGCTGGTCGGCGAGCCAGGCGATGACGGCCTCAGCGTCGCGCTGCTCCTGCTCGGTGTACTCGCCCGCCGGAAGCTCGCCCTCGCTGTTGCCGGTGCCCCTGATGTCGACGCGCGCGCCCGCGTAGCCGCGCCTGGTCAGGTACGAGTTGAGCTCGAGGTTGCGGCCGACCGCGTCGTCTTTGCGGTACGGCAGGTACTCAAGCACGACGGGTACCGGCACGGCGTGGGCATCGGGCGGCAGGTAGAGCGTCGCCGCCAAGGTCACTCCGTCGGGCATCGGGATCCTGGCCTCGCGGATCACCGTCGCGGAGTCCTGCGCGGCCGGCACGTCGGTCACTGGGCCGCTCCCTGGGTCTTCGCCGGCACGGCGATGGCGCTGCGGACAAGCTCGACGAACTGGCGCACGTGCTGCTCGCGCATCTGCGCCGACTGGGTGAAGTAGCCGAACAGCCCGGGATCGAGCTCTTCGGTCACGATCGCGTCCTGGCACCTGTCGATCAGCCAGTCGACCAGGGACACGATCAGCTCGATCTCGATGTCGCGCCTGACCTCGCCGCGGTCGACGCCGAACTGGACGAACTCCCTGGTCCCGTACGGGTCTTCGCGCTGCATGTACTTGGTGATGTCGCGCTTGAGCCGCAGGTCGGCGCAGTAGCTGCCGATCAGCACGACCCGGTAAGGAATCCAGTCCTCGTGGATCATGTGCGGGGTGTGCTCGAGCCAGTAGCTGATCGTCGCGAAGAAGCCCAGCTCGAGCACGTCCGCCGGCGCATCCAGGTACCTGCTGAACGTCCGGGTCGCGCTCTGGTAAGCGGCGAGGAACAGGCCCGCCTTGCTGCCGAAGTAGCCGAAGACCGCCCCCTTCGACACGCCAGCGGCCGCGGCGATCGCGTCGGCCCTTGCGCCCTCGTATCCGTGCCTGGCGAATTGCTCCATGGCGACGGCGACGATCCTGTCCTGCTTGGCCCGCTGCCGCTCCTCGGCGCGCAGGGGCGCGCGCGGCGCGGTTCTCGTGCCGACATGATTCGTTGTTTGACCAACAGTCATAAATCCACCGTTACCGTGTCATTGACATCGCTCAAGCTAACATTGCATACTCGGCGAATTCCAGACTTCTTGCCAGACCACCGGTCAATTCATAGGAAGCGCTGATGAGTGTCTGCCTGCCGATGATCGCGGGGCGGCCGGGGGACGCCGGCAACATCCATATGCCATCGATGCTCGGGCGGATCGGGCCGAGCGGCTGGGCCTGGCGCCAGCGGGCGACTGGATCCGGTCGATGAGCCAGGGTCAGAGGTGGGACGCGATCGTCGTGGGAGCCGGGCACAACGGGCTCACCGCGGGAGCGATGCTGGCCAGGGCCGGGCTCGCCACGCTTGTGCTCGAGCGCCGCGACGTGATCGGCGGGGCCTGCGTGACCGAGGAGATCGCCCCTGGCTGCCGCGCCTCGACCACCTCGTACATCGCGAGCATGCTGCGCCCGGAAGTGATCAGGGCGCTCGGGCTTGGCGGGCACGGCCTGCGCATGGTCCCGTGCGAGCCCGCCGTGCAGGTCGCGCTCGAGGGCGGCGATGTGCTCGCGCACTGGAGCGACCCGGCCAGGACCCGGGCGGAGATCGCGCGGTTCTCCGAGCGGGACGCGCGCGCATTCGCAGACGTGACCGCCGAGCTGCGCCAGCTCAGCGCCCGGCTGCAGCCCTTGCTCACCGAGCTTCCGCCGGACACCCGGGCCAGGTCGCTGCGCGCCGTCGGCGAGCTGGTCAGGATGGGCGCCAGGCTGCGCGGCCTGCGCGGCGCCGACATCGAGGGATTGACCAGGCTGATCTCGTCGAGCCTCGGCGACTACATCGACGCGCGCTTCACCGCGCCGCAGGTGAAGGCGCTGCTGCTGGCCAACAACCTGTACGGGAAGCACGGCGGTCCCTACCAGCCGGGGACGCTGATCGGCCTGGTCTTCCACATGCTCACCGGCGGCGACCACGACGAGCAGGGCTTCTTCGGCCATGTAATCGGCGGGATGGGCGCGATCAGCGAGGCGATCGCCGCGGCGGGCCGGGAGCACGGGATGGCGGTCAGGACCGGCGCCGAGGTCGCGGCGATCACCGTCCGAGGCGGCCGCGCGACCGGGGTCGCGCTCGCCGACGGCACCGAGCTGGCCGCGCGCGTCGTGCTGTCTGGCGCCGACCCGAAGCGCACCTTCCTCGGGCTCGTCGACAAGACCGAGCTGCCTGAGGACTTCCGCGACGCGGTCAGCGCGATCAAGATGGACGGGCCGTGCGCGAAAGTCAACCTCGTGCTCGACGCCGAGCCCGCCGTGCTCGGCATGCCCGCCGACGCCGGGCCCGCACAGCGCGCGCTGTTCACACTGCCGCCGAGCCTGGACGTCGCCGACCGGTGCTACGACCGGTCCAAGCGCGGCGAGATCGCTGACGCGGCCGAGCTCTTCGTCGACTGCGTGGTCGCGTCCAACGTCGACGACTCGCTGGCACCGGCGGGCAGGCACGTCATGACCTGCTTCGTGCAGTACGTGCCCTACCGGCTCGCCGAGGGGGACTGGGACACCCGCAAAAACGAGCTCGGCGACAAGGTCCTTGCGAGGATCGCCGAGTTCGCCCCGAACGTGCCCGGTGCGGTAGTGGCCAGCCAGGTGCTCACGCCGCTCGACCTCGAGCGGACCTACGCGCTGACTGAGGGCAACATCTTCCACGGCGACATCAGGGCCGACCAGCTGTTCCACATGCGGCCGGTGCCGGGGTGGGCGCGGTACGCCACGCCGGTCGACGGGCTGTACCTGTGCGGGGCGGGCGCGCACCCCGGCGGCGGCGTGACCGGCGCCCCCGGCTACAACGCGGCCCGCCAGGTGCTCACCCGCCTGCGCGCCGGCCGCCGGCTGAGGAGCGCCCGGTGAGCGCGGCGGCCGCCGACGTGCTCATCGTCGGCGCCGGGGTGGTCGGCGCCGCGACGGCCTTCCACCTGACGAGGCTCACGGCCGGCTCGGTCACCGTGATCGACCGGGCGACGGTCGGCTCCGGCATGTCGAGCCGCTCCTCGGCCCTGGTGCGGATGCACTACACCTTCCCGCCCGAGGTCGACCTCGCCGTCCGCAGCGACGCGATGTTCGCCGCGTGGACCGAGCTGACCGGGCGACCGGCCGTCGTGCGCCGCACCGGCTTCGTGCGCATTGTCGGGCCGCAAGAGGCAGCACGGCTGGCGGCGAACGTCGCCATGCAGCGCGAGCACGGCGCGAACGCCGAGGTCATCGGGTCGGCCGAGCTCGCGGCCCGCGCGCCGGGACTGCGCACCGACGACATCGCCTGCGCCGCGTGGGAGCCGGACGGAGGTCACGGCGACGGGGCGATCGTGGCCGGCGACCTGCTGGCCGCGGCACGCGGGGCCGGAGCCCGTTACCTGCCGAACACCCCCGCCCGCGCCCTGCTCACCGACGGCGCCCGCATCACCGGGGTGCTCACCGACGCCGGGCCCGTGCACGCGGGCGTGGTCGTGCTCGCCTGCGGGGTGTGGTCGCCGCCGCTGCTGGCCGGCGCCGGGATCGACCTGCCGATCGACACGGAGCTGCACAAGGTCGCGATCGTCCGCCATCCGCCCGGCGGCGGGGCGGGGATCGCGTGCATCGACTCGACCACGCAGACCTACTTCCGGCCGGAGGCCGCTGGGCAGATGACGCTGGTCGGCGGGTTCACCGGGCCGCGCGGAGCCGACCCTGACCGCGTGCCGGAGGCCGCCCAGGCTGATGAGCTGGCCGGGCTCGTCTGGTCCGCGGCGCGCCGCGTTCCCGCGCTGGCCGACGGCGGGATCGTGCGCGGCATCACCGGCGTCTACGACATGACGCCGGACGCCAGGCCGATGCTCGGCGAGGTGCCAGGCCGGCCAGGGCTGATCGTCGCGGCCGGGTTCTCCGGCATGGGCTTCAAAATCTCGCCGGCCGTCGGCGAGGCGCTGGCCGAGCTGATCCTTGCCGGCGCGGCGTCGCGGGTTGACCTGGCGGCCTTCCGGCCCGGCAGGTTCGCCGATGGCGAGCCGATCATGCCGCCGCTGGCCTATTCGGATGACTAGGACACGCCCCGAGGAGACAGCGATGCGGTTGCCCGACGAGCGCGGCGTGACGGCCGGGGGCGGCATCCCGCTCGACCTCAGCCTGCCGCGGGCGAGCTTCGTCTCCGAGGCGGAGTTCCTGCGGGAGCGCGAGGCGGTCCTGTTCGCGGGCTGGTTCTGCGTCGGGCGCGCGGAGGTGCTGGCGGCGCCCGGGGACTACCTGACGGCCGACGTCGCGGGGGAGAGCGTCGTCATCGTCCGCGGCGAGGACGGCGGGCTGCGCGGGTTCTACAACGTGTGCAGGCATCGCGGGTCGCGGCTGGTCCCGCCCGAGGAGGGTGAGCCGGGACCGGCGTGCTCGGCCGCAGCGCCCGGGCGCAGCGGCTGCTTCGCGGGCTCCATCCGCTGCCCGTACCACGCCTGGACCTACGGCATGGACGGGACGCTGCGGTCCGCGCCGTTCCTGCCCGACCTGCGCAACCACCGCGCGGCCCTCTCGCTGCACCCGGTCGACGTGGACAGCTGGGGCGGCTTCGTGTTCGCCAGGCTCGAGCCCGGCTCCGGCCCGCCGCTCGCCGAAGCGCTCGGCGAGATGCCCGGCCGGGTGGCCGGATACGGGCTGGGCGGCCTGCGCACCGGCGCGCGGCTGCGCTACGAGGTCGCCGCGAACTGGAAGGTCGTGCTCGAGAACTACAACGAGTGCTATCACTGCGGCCCCGTTCACCCAGAACTGTGCGAGCTGGTCCCCGAGTTCGCCCGCACCGGCGGCGAGGTGGACTGGGAGGCCGGTGTGCCGCACCGCGACGGTGCCTACACGTTTACTTCAACGGGAACCACCGCGCGACTGCCGTTCCCTGGCCTGTCAGAGGCCGAGCGGACTCGCCATTTCGGCGAGCTCGTGCTGCCCAATCTCATGATCAGCTTGTCGGCGGACCATCTGGCAGCCTTCACCGTCTGGCCGCGGGCCGCCGGGCGAACCACCGTGGTCTGCGATTTCCTTTTCCACCCCGCCGAGATGGCGAGGCCAGGCTTCGACCCTGGCGACGCCGTGACCTTCTGGGACCTTGTCAACCGCCAGGATTGGCTGATCTGCGAGCGCGTGCAGGACGGCATGACCTCGCGCCGGTTCACGGTCGGCTACCTGGCCCCAATGGAACAGCCAAGCGCGGACGTGGGCCGGTATGTGGCCGCGCGCCTTGCAAGCCGAAGGGGCGCGGCGCCGCCTGGAGTGAGGAGCGAGGAATGAGCGACGAGGGAAGGCGGCGCCTTCGGGCGCCCCGGAGGCCGGGGGGAGACGCTATCGCATCGAGCGCCGAGGAGGCGAATGAGTGATGACTGGACCTGCATTTGACCGGCGCGGATTCCTGCGCCTGACCGGAGCCGCGGGCGCGGTCGGCGCCGCCGGCCCGCTGCTTGCGGCCTGCTCGTCCGGCGGCAAGCCCGCCGGCCTGGGCGGCAAGACCGGCATCCAGATTAAGGAGCACGTGCCGGGGCCGCAGCCGGTCTCCGGCGGACGGCGCGGCGGAACGGTCAAGGTCGCCTGGGTCGATCCGCCCGACTCGTTCGACCCGGCCATCGGCGAGAACCTCACCGCCTGGGACTGCGTTTGCGAGCTCGTGTACTTCGGCGCGCTGATGGCCTACGACGGCCAGTTCGGCGGGCCGGTGCCGAATCTGGCCGCCGCGCCGCCGGCGATCAGCCAGGACGGCACCACGCTGACGTTCCGGCTCAGGCCGGACGTCAAGTACCACAATGGGCGCCCGGTCGTCGCGGGCGACTTCAAGTACGCCTGGGAGCGCACGCTCAATCCCAAGACGCAGTCCTGGGGCGCCAGCTACCTCGCGTCGATCGTCGGCGCCGGCGCCGTCACGGCTGGCAAGACCACGCAGCTCGAGGGCGTTGAGGTGAAAGGCGACACCGCGCTGGCCGTGCACCTGACGGCGCCGGACTTCACCGTGCTCAACGCCCTGACGCTGCCGATCGCCGCCCCTGTGCCGAGGGATGAGGTGGCCAGGCTCGGCAAGGCCTGGGGCCAGACGCCGGTCGGCTACGGGCCGTTCAAGATCACCTCGTATGATTCCGCGGCGCAGACGGCGCGGTTCGAGCGCAACCCAGACTACTTCTACGCCGGACTGCCCTACCTCGACGCCGTTGAGTACCGGTGGGGAGTTGACCCGCAGATCGAGCTGCTCCAGCTCCAGCACGGCGACATCGACATCATCGGCGACGGCATCCCAGCCTCGTCGGCCGCCCAGGTGCTGGCCAGCCCGGCGCTCAAGCCGCTCGCGCGCGAGACGTCGTCGCCGGGCAACCTTTACTTCACGATGTACCCCTCTGGCGTGCCCGCCTTCGGCAACAAGCTGGTCAGGCAGGCGATGAACTGGGCGATCAACAAGGAAACGCTTGGCAAGATCACCTACGGGACCAGCACGCCTTGGGGAGCGCCGTTCCCCAGCCAGCTGGCCGACTTCACCAGGACTTTCCAGCCCTACGGTTATGACCCTGGCAAGGCCAAGAAGCTGCTCGCGCAGGCCGGGTACAAGCAGGGCTTCTCCGTCACGCTGAGCGTCGCCGCCGACCCGCCGTTCCCCGCGATCGCGCAGGTCGTGCAGCAGCAGCTCGGGGCAGTCGGCGTGCACGTGACGCTGAACCAGGTCAACGCCAACGCGCTGTACAGCCTGGAGTACGCCGAGCAGAAGGGCAGCAAGAAGCTCCAGATGTCCACAGACTTGTGGTACATGGTCCAGCCGACCGCCGCGGACGAGGTCGACGCGCTGTACGTGACCAAGGCCTCAAGCAACTTCAACGGCTACTCCAACTCCGCGGTCGACCGGCTGGCCAAGCAGGCGGCCGCCGACTTCAACCCGGTCTCGCGGAACAAGCTCTACGCGCAGATCCAGCAGCTCATCGGCGAGGACGCGCCGTATATCTTCCTTGCCTCGACCGATTTCCTGGCGGGCATCTCGCAGCGGGTGAAGAACTACCAGTACCGCGCCG
>Ga0070707_100002103_pt1 | contig 19087 bp, 22 predicted proteins | sample KBSK5502metaG_FD_65468 | JGI IMG/M metagenome (GOLD analysis project Ga0070707, IMG submission 65468) | Corn, switchgrass and miscanthus rhizosphere microbial communities from Kellogg Biological Station, Michigan, USA - KBS K5-50-2 metaG | ecosystem: Host-associated > Plants > Roots >... | reverse complement strand
ACCGCCGTCTCCCTTGATCAGCGACATATCACATGTGAAGGTTGCTTGATGGCAGATATTAGCAGCTGTTGTAACTTCCCTCGAATAATGACTGATTGACTGTTGCCATTCCGGATACTGGGGGCACACCTTGAACTTCGTGTACAGTCGATTTTCAAACCCATGGATGCGAATCTTCATCTGCTGTGATAACAGCCTATTAGCATCCAGTAGGATCGTAGTGTTCTTATCAAAGTCTATGCGGGCCACACTACACGCTCGCAATTTTCCAGTGGCGATCGTCCCCTTGGGGTAGTGACGATGATACGGATGCGGGAGAAGCGTGCTTCCAGATATTTGACGTTGAACCGATCTCCGGATAGCGAAGCAGCGATTACCAAATTCGGCTAGATTGGTGTGAGTAAATTCCGCTGGGTCATGCACTACCAGCCAGCTGCCTGCTGAAACTAGCGCCGTTGACACTTCCCGATAATTCTTCTGGAGGGCTACCACCACAGCTAATCCATTAGCCAGCTTAATTGCGTGTTGTAGATCAATGTTCCTGTAGGTCATATTGTATCCAAATGGCCTGGGTCGGTTTTCGTGTTTGGGCTTAACCTTGTATATCGCCGCTCTAATCCCAGGCAGCTTAGATAATCCCATCATCAAGTGTGCTGTGAACGTGACCCATCCTCCGGTTGTGTTGTCACTTAAATAAAACAGACTAACATCTGTGTTATGAATTGCCGGCACCGCTGTACCTCCTCTTTAAATGTCCGTTACCCAATCGTGCTCGCTCGTATTTGTCGAATTCACACAAACTGTGCTCGATCTCGCGCATTTCCAGCGATGGCAGCTTGGGCAGCTTCGCCTTGGTCGTAGCAAGCAATGCTAGTGAATGATCTGGATAATCTCGACATGTGTGGTTAAGGTCTCGCCCTAGTAGTCTATTCAGTCCGCGCTTGGCACCTGGGCCGGGGTTGCTCCACGTTAACTTGTCTTTGGCGTGCTCCAGCAGCGCTGTGTAACGCAGGTCGCATACCGCTTCGTACGCCATGAACCCACTGCCGCCCAACCCCAAGTATCCCTTCAGACGCTGGTGTGCTTGTCGTAATGTGGTCCATCGCTTAGCGTCAGATAGCAGATTGGACAGGTCACTCCACACCGGTTGGATGTAGTCCTGGCACACCCGTTCTACCTTTGATTTAGTGCTGCCGCTGTTGCTTATGTTGAATGCACCGGTAAACACCTGCATCCCCTCGCTCTTCATTGTATTCAAGCATCTGACAGCATGTTCCAAGTCCCAGTCAACGAGCAAATTGTTTGCCACCAACACCTGACCGGTTGGAATGTAGTTGAACCAGCGGAAGCAGACCGTGGCGAACAACACCTCCGGATCGTCACGCAGCGGCTCACGCACGTTCTCGCGAAACCACACCGTGGTCTTATCGTGCTCGCGGTAGGGGTTGGTAAAGAAGTACCGTTGGAGCACCTCGTCGTCCGTCCAGGGCTTGGGCCTGCCGGCCTTGCGGCGCTGGTAGATAGCGTGCCGCTCTCGTATCCAGTACAGGAACCGCTCCACCGGTGGCAGCTTAGCGACCTCGACAACCTTCATACGCGCACTCCTTCGCCCCAGCTCACCGCGTGGTACTCCACGTCCACCGGCGTCGGCACGCCCAGGTCCTCGCCGCCCTGCTCCATCAGGTGCTTCAGCTTCTTGATCTTGGGCAGGTTGGTGCGCCATGGCTCCTTGCCGGTGCCGCGTGGGAAATCGAACACCAGCTCGTCGTGTACCTCTAGCGCCAAGCGGTAATGCCCCGGCCGCTCCAGGCTCCACTCCACCAGCTGCGCGTGGCAACGGTTCAGGGCCTTCAGCATCCACCACCCGGCCGTTCCTTGGACGTGATAGTTGAGCGGCTCGGTCGGGCGAATGCGGCTCCACTGCGTCCGCGTAACCATCAGCGGATAGCCCCGCGAGCAGCCCAGGTCGCGGTCCGGTATCGTCTCTACGTAGCCGTGAAGGTTGGCGAAGGAGACCCACTGCTGGTTTAGCTTCTCCTTGCGGGCGAACCGGGCGGCGAGCCGTGCTTGGCTACCAGGCCGGTGGAAGGCGCGGTCAGCGGTGCCCAGGCCGTCGGGTCGGTCAATGGCCCCGTAGCCCATGGCAAAGTCCCCATTCTTACACCACTGGTACCAGGTGTCCTCGTACAGCTTCTTCACGTGGGAGCCGACCTTTTGCAGCCCCACCACCCGTAGCTCCTCTTCCCACAAGTCCGGATAGACCGTGCTGAAGTTGAGTAGGTGCTCGCTGCCGTAGTAGGGCGGATCGTCGGCCCGCTCGAACAAGTCGATCAGCTCCCGCTCGCCCGACTCGTAGGCTGGTATCCGCAGCTCCAGGTTTTTCGCGTCCATGCTCCACCACTCTCTACCGGGGGCCGGGCCGAAGCAGCGGCGCAGGTTGTTCTGTCCACGCTTGCCCACGTTCTGCCCGTTGGGGTTGCTGGAAGAACGGCGCAACAAGCTGGTCCCCGTCGGGTTGAAGTTGGGATGAAGTAGCAACCAGCCGGAGCAACCCTCCAGCGGTTGCCCGTAGCGCTCGTAGCCGTCCAGGTACGTTACCGCCGTATCCTTCCCCCGTTTGTTACGCAGGCCCTCTATGAACCGGTACCCGTCCGATTCCGGTGGCAGGTGCTCCAGGTAGTAGGGCACTGCTACCTTGCTATCGAGCAGGGGCTTCTGTGTCTTGCCCTTGGTATCGTAGAGAGGAGGCAGCTTCAACACGTCGAACACGAACGTATCTAGCGAGCCGTTACGCCCGCCCCTGGGCATGGTCAGGTCGTAGCCGTACCCCTTGGCTATCGCTACGCACGCCTCTTGGTGCCGCTCGCTCTCCGCCCGACACTCGTCGCGCAGGGCAACCAGCTCGCTGTAGTTGACCGTGACGCCGCCTCGCTCCATCGCTATCAACACCGGCAGGGCCTTGACCCGCTCCTGGTACATCTTCATCAGGTCACTCACGCTCCAGCTCCTTGCGCATTGCCTGCCACAGCGCCAGTGTCACCAGCGAATCCGCGTTGGCATAGTCCCGTAGCACCGTGAACCAGGGGTGATCCTCCGCGTGTTCCAGGTGGAGTCCCAACGCCCTGGGCAGCCAGCTATCGTACTTCCAGGTCTTGGACCCGGCACTGGGCATCTCCGGCAGCCCCTCCTTGGCGATGCGCCACTCGGGTAGGTGACTGCGGCAGTAGCGCCTACACTCCTGCACCGCCTCCTCTAGCCGGTCCTCGTAGGGCTGAATGTCCACGCCCAGGTAGTGCAGGGCCATACTCGTAAGGTCGTGCGGCTGGTTGCTAGCGAGCAGGTGCCCGGCCAGCAGCGTGTCGTGGGTCCGGTCCCAGGGCCACTCGAACCGCTCCACCGTACTCAGCGCCACCGCGTCGAACTTCGCATTCTGTAGAACCACCCACTCACCCTCAGGGTCGTCCGGCGAGAGGAGTGCTTGGATCTCGGCCACGTCCTCATCCGGTACGTTCGGCTCGCGGGTGAGCGGGTCTACGTCCCACTCCCACCATTGCTGCGTACCGTCCTCGCGGGCCACGGTGACGAAGAAGGGCTTGGCCCCGTGGTGCAGGTCTACCCCGGTCGTCTCGGTGTCTAGTGCTATCACGGTCCGGCCTCTTAGGGAGAAAAGGCGCTGGTTCGGGCGGAGCGGGTGGATGAGACCCATGGTACCCGTCCCAGCGCCGCGTGGGTTACTCGTTCTTCAGATCCGCCCACTTCACGCCCTTGACCACCGTCTTGGTGTCCAGGCGCTTGAGCGTGACCGTCTCCGTCTTCACGTCCACGGCCGTGACCTCGCAGTCCACCTGCTTCTTGCCCGGCTTCTTGGTCTTGGGATCTTGCGGGTGGTAGCCGTAAACGCCGCCCTTGACCGGAGGCTGGGGCTCGGGCTCGGCGGCCGGGGCCTCTACGCCCTGGGCCGCCTCGATCAGGGCCTTGACCCCGTCCCAGTCGGCGGCGCTGTAGTCGTCCTCGCTAATGCCGGCGGCGAAGGCGATCTTCTGGAGCTGCTCCTGGGCGCTCACGTCGTCGCCCTTGGCGGCTTCTATCAGTGAGTCCAGGTCCACATCCAGCTCCTCGCCGGTGTTGTCCCCCGGTTCCGCCGCCGGCACTTCATCCGCCGAGGGCGTATCGTCCACCACGTCGGGGGCGGCCTCCCCGTTGGTCGAGAACTCCACTAGGCCGTTCCACTCGTGCTGCACTCGCGGCTCCTGCCCGGCGTAGGGGCCGGTCGTCTGCTTCTTGCCCTTCCACGTGCGGAACCGGAACGTGGGCTGTTGCTTCGTGAGAGCCGCCATACCCGACAGGATACCGGCCTCGATCTGCTGCGGCGTGCCGCTGAGCTGGTCCAGGTCGAAGCCGATGAGAGACAGCTGGTCGCGCATGAACTTGTAGTGGTCCTGGAACGTCTTTCGCTTGCCGGTTGCTTGCGGCGTGTCACAAAGCGCCTCCGGTCCGATCTGCGTGCGCAGCCCCGCCACGCTGATGCCGTCCACCTCCTTCGGCTCCAGCACCACGGCCGAGGCCATGAAGTAGGGCTGACCCTTGTTCACCCCCTCCTTGTACTCGCCGATCTTCACGTCGCGGAGCTGTGCCACACCGTTCTCGATACCCGCCGGTAGCTGCGGATTACCCGCCTCCACCGGCTTGCCCTTAGTCTCCGCGTGGGCCTGCGTCAGCCGGTTGCCCAGCTTCGCCGCGAGCGTACTCTTACCCGTCTGCACTGCCATAGTCGAACTCCCCTCGTAACGATGGTTGAAGGAAACTATCCCGTAATCACTTTGAGGATCTTCTCGTAGCTCGGGTCCACGATCACGTCCGGTATCAGCCGGCTCCCCTTGGGCAGGCGGAACTTGGTCATGTAAACGTCGTGCGGCTCGCAGCGCAGACAGTACTCCACGCCCTTGCCTCGCTCCGTCACGGTCTGGACCTCCGCTCCGACCTTGACCTTGCGCTGTGTCATCTTCGGCCGCTTGAAGGTCTGCACCACGTAGTCGCAGGCGGGATTGAGCCAGCCCGCCACAGACGGAGTCAGTGCCGCCCCTACCGTCGGTTGGATGATCTCCGACGGCATACCGTCCTCGCGACCCCCGAACACTCGCTCCTGCGACACGATCACCACGTGGCCGGCGAAGTTGAGCAGGTCGCGGAAGTACTCCTTCAGGTGCATCGCCAATTGGCCGTACTGCTGCTGGCTGGCCAGGCCCCACGACTTCTGCACCGGCAGCGAGTCCGCGCCGATGATTTCCTTGAGCACCAGGTCGGCGAACCCCGTGGCGTGGTCGAGGACCTTGGTGGCCGCGTCGTTCTGGCCTAGCCAAGCCTTAAACTGGTCCGTGGTGTTGATGATTGTGGGGCGGATGCGCTTCCGGTTTTCCGGCGTGTCCACCGACCGCAGCTCCCCCGGCCTGTTCCCGCCGGAACAGATGGCCACGTCTATCGGTCCGGGGAACGTCGCCCATAGCGTGGTCTTGCCGGTGCCGCTCGCCCCGTATAGGAGGACGCGCAGGCTGTCCACCAGGTCCCAAGCACTCGCCGAGCCGTTGGCCTCGGCCCTGGGCTTGGACTTCACCGACTGTTTCGTGATCACAGGCATTCGTGTCTCCTCGTATATAAACGATACCGCGTTACAGTAGTTGTGTACGGCCCCTACCGTTAGCCCTGTAGTCTTGTCGTGATGCAGATGCACTGGCCAATCGAAGAACCCCCTGGGAAACCGCTTGCGGTCCACCGGCTTTTCGGCCACAGCCTTGATCGGTGGCCCGCTGAGCGGTTCTTCACAATACCAGCACAAGCCGCATTGCAGCTCGACGTAGGATTCCCTGACCCACCTGCGCTCTGCCGGGGACAGGTCGTCGTAGAGAACCGGAAGGTTCACACCAGCTCCGGGAAAAGGTTGTCGGTCCGCTCCAGCCCCACCTCGCTGCCGGTCGCCAGGTACCCGTCCAGGTCCGTGGACCCGCCCTCGTCGAGGACATTGTAGACTCCGAATGGGTGCCGCCAGTGCCAGTTGTTTGCGGCATTGACCGGGTACGCTGGGTCGAATTTGTAGAACTTGGCAAGCTGGTGAGTCTTGCCGCCGTCACTACTCATGTTGACTCTCGGCGTCCACGGGTCGAATGGATCGACCATTAACAGACACCACCAATCACAGAGGTCTTCCAGGATCGGGTCCAGGCACTCGCGGCGGAACCGGGCGACGTCCCCGGCCGTCACCTCGACGTTGAACCGGGCGAACCACTCCCCGGCCCGGCCGGACCTCAGGTCCTCCGTCAGCTTGGTCATGAACGACTCGACCGACTTATGCTGACTGCGGCGGATAACGTTGTAGCGAACACCACGGATAGGCGGAGGCTTGGCACCGGCTAGCCCGTGGTCCGTGCTACAGAATTCGGGGAACCACCGGTCCAACGCCACCAGGTAGAACATCGTCTGGAGGTCGAAGGACAGCTGCCTCGTCAACGCGGGTACGTCCACCTTGGACTTGGTCTTGTTCTCTTGAAGCCAGACGCCCGTTCTTTTGGTGAACCCATTAGCCGTCTTGGTCTTCTCCGTCACCAAGTCCACCGCATCCCACTTACCCCGCAGCCGGACCGTCCGGCCCGACGGCAGCTTATACGGAACGTCGAACTGCTGCTCTTGGAGCAGGGGCGTCCGGCCCGTGACGTCCGGGTGCTTGGCCCAGTAGTCCACGTAGACTGGGAACTGGGCCTTGCACAGCTTGTACCAGTGGTCCACCTTGTCTTGCTGGTGGGGATACTTCCGGGCGAGGTCGCGGCAGTAGTTGGTCAACCTCTGCCCCCAATGCCCAGGCGTTGACGAGGCGAGGGCCTCCTCGCACACGTGCCACATGTTGCCGTATTCAATCGGCGGATAGAAAGTCTCCGCCGCCCTCAGGCCCTCGACCACTAATAAGCGGAACCGCTCGCGGCAGACGAGGAACCGGCCGAGGAGGGACTGCGTGACGCCGTCCTCCTCCGGTCCCTTCCATACCGGTCCCTGTCTATGGGGTTTCGGTTTGATGTTGGCGCGCTTGAGATTGCTTGCAAGACTCATCCGTTTGCTCCTGATTGGTTAGATAGGAAACCGCCGGGCAGTGCTCCAGCAGCTCGCCCGGCCCTCTTACTCCGGCTAAATCCTCTTGGGTTAACCCTAGTATACCCGCCCCCGTCGCTGCTAATTGCCACCCCGCGCCGGGAATGTATTCGGCGACGGAGATGATCTTATGGCCGACGCGCGCCACCAGCAGCGGTGCCTGGCGCTGGCCCCAGCGGATGAAGTACAACGTCCTCACGTAGCCACCGCGTACATTTCCTCGACCGCGTTCGTGATCGTCACGGCGGCGCGTTGCTTCTCCAGGCCCTGCATCGCCACGTTCATTCGGATGATTGCGGCCGGATGCTTGATCGCTACCTGCGGTATCTCGCGATGGACCTGTACGTACTTGGTCAAGCGGCGGAGCTTCGGGTCCAGCCAATCCCTAGCCAGCGCCCCCACGCAGACGATCAACCGGGGGTCGGCTATCCGTATGAACTCGATCAACCTGGAGCGGCACGCCAATATCGCCTCGTCGGGCGGCTCGTTGTCTCCCGCCTCCTTCGACTCGCGGGGGAAGCAGGCCACCAGGTTGGTAAACGCTAGACGGGGCTTTTCGGCCCAGGGCAGCAGGGCGTGGCGGATGATCCCGTCCAACAGCTTGCCCGCCGGCCCCATGAACGGAGCCCCTAGCGCGTCCTCGCTATCGCCGGGGGCCTCGCCTACAAACACCACGTCACACGGCACTTTCCCCCGCGCCAGTACGATCCGGCCGCGTTGGTCGCACAAGGGGCAAGCCCGGCAGTTCCGCCAACGCTCCACGTGCTGCTGGAATAGGCTGGTCACAGCGTGCCCTCCCGCTTACGCCGGCAATACTCCGCGATCAACAGGGCGTCCGCCGTAGCCAGCGTGACCGCGACGTGGGGGAACAGCTGCTGAGCCTTCGCCTTGAGCCGGTTCTTCCACTGACCCTTGCTCTCGGTCCGCTTACGCGAGGGGATGCCCAGCGCCTTCTGCCACACCCCCGGAGTCACCTGGTCGAACGGGATACCCGCCGCGACCAAGGCCATACGCAGCCCGCCGTAGCTGGTCCCGAACTTGAACATGGCGGAGCCGGGGTTGCCCGCGCCGCCGACGTAGCCGTTGACCTGCTCGATCACGGCAAAGCAGGCCGGTGTCTCACCGTTGGCTAGCAACCCGTATCGGCACGTCCAACGCCACAGGTCGGCCTCCGTCTTGGGCGTACAAGTGCTCACCACCCCGTCGGGGAGAAGCGCCACGAGGCCCCCGCTGGCACCGGGGTCTATCCCCAGGTACGTGTTCCCCCGGATTGAACGGACTATTTCAGGCATGGCTCTCGGACCTCCACCAAGAATCCTAGCTCCGTTTCCACCAGACGCACCGACACTCCCAACCGCGCGGCTGCGTTGCGAATCTGCTGCGCAAACGAGCCGTCCCCGCAGTTGTAATCCAGACCCCGTAGGAGCCGAAAGCGCTTCCGGTTGAACCAGCGACTCCAGGGGTAATTCGGCGACCGCGATTTCATTTTTGTGCCTCCGCCCCGTTACCCCTAGATTATAACCTAGCCGGGGCAAGGGTTTACGGCGTGGCAAAGTTTTTCCGGAAAAATCCGGTAACTGGGCTTGTTTCCGCCGCCCTACTAGTTATAATTAACCCGTCGGGCAAAGAAGCCCGGCCCGCTCATTGACAACTTGGCTGGCCTGCAATTCTCGATCCGAGGGATGCGTCTCGGGGCAGGAGCGACCAGCGACACCTCTAGTAAGCCGGACGGATGGGCCGGCGGCGAACCGCGAACGGATGGGCACGGGCAGCGCGTCTATGAACGCTAACCCCCAGGACCCTAAACGCGGCGAGCCGCCACAAGACCCTTGCCGAGCGAACGAGGAAGGCTAATGCAGCCAAGCCCCCTACGACGGGGGACCTGCCCGTGGCAAGCCGGGGAAATGCAGAGCCGCCTTCATCACAGGTCAGCGGGCCAATAACTCGCGGCCTCTCTTCCCAAATGAACCAGACCGACATCCTCCGCATCCGCGACCTCTACGAGCACCACCAGGACTACGCCTACGCCCAGATCGAAGCCGAGGTGTTCGTTATCACCGCGGGCCTAACGGTCGGCCGGGCGCGGGACCTGGCCATAGCGTTCGGCATTTCCCGGCCCCTGCCCACCAAGCAGGCCGCGACCGCCGCTATCCTCTCCAAGATCCTCAGCCGCAAGGATTCGCTCAGCCGGGCCAACAGCATCCGGCCGGATCTTGACCCGGAGAACAAGTGCAGCCGGTGCGGTACCCAGCTCGTCGGAAAGCATCCAGGTCGGTTTGAGCCGGTGATATGCTACTCCTGCCGTTGGCATCAGTAGCCGACCCCTCTTACCGCCCCGGATCACCCAGCCGGGTCGGACAGAGCGGCCGTCTCGCAGACCTGCCCCGCGTCGGGGCTGGCGGAAGGAGCAACGGGCTCAAGGAGCAATGTCATGGCAAAGAAAGAAACCCCCAAGGCAGAGAACGGCAACGGAGCCAAGGCGACCAAGTGCGCCATCACGCGGGCGCAGTTCGCCGCGCACGCCAAGCCCTTCATGGTGCAGATCGGCGACTCCAAGCTGGTCGCCAACGTCAAGACCGATTTCTCCTCCGGCTCGGTGGGCTGGTACGCGGGCGAGAAGATCGTCGTTGAGATCGACGGGGTGCCCGTCAAGGTCCAGGTCGGGCTAAACCTGACCGTCGTCGGCAGCAAGGAGCTGCCTAAGTAGCTGCGGCTGGGGGCAGGGGAGAGGCGCTTTCCGACCCCCACTTTCAAGGAGCGAAACATGGCAAGCCCAGTAGTCGTCAGAGTCGTCCGCACCACCCCGGAGGTCCGGGAGCTAATCCGCCAAGGCCGCGATGAGCGCGTCCGTGAGGCCCAGCGGATCACCTACCAGCGCTGCGGCGGCGGTCGCCGCGTCATTCGTAAGAAGATAGGAGGAGACTAATGGAGCAACTACAACGCCCCGCCCGTGGGTATGTCCTCGCGGACCTGCTCTCGGACGAAGGGGTCAAAGACTGCGAGATCAATTCCAAGATTGGACTACTGACCGATGCCGAGGTCGTTGAAGTCTACCGTCGGCATGGGTACGACCCGTTTACTGAGGCTCCCATCCGAAAGGAATAGCCAGTGTACCGTTGCCAAGCCTGCCGCCGGGTGTCCAAGCCCGGCCAGCCCATCCTCAAGCACGTCGTCTACAGACTGGTAGACGACGCCTGGGGCAAGCAGAGGAGCGAGGTCGAGCGGGAGATACCCGTCTGCCGGGCCTGCCTACACGACCTTGACCTAGGGGTGCCCCTGGCGGACGTTATCCAAGCCAAGGCCCCCAAGGTGACCCCCGTCTACCTGCCCGCCGTGAACCGTGCGGAAGCCGAGGCTGCTGCCACGCAGCGTCGGTCTGTGCTGACGACCCCCAACCCCACACCCGAAAGGTAAACCAGCTATGCCCGAGATCAAGAGACCGAAACCCGCTCCGGCCGCGAAGCCTGCCCCGGCCGCGAAGCCTGCCCCGGCCGCGAAGCCCGTCGCGCCTGCACCTGTTCCCAGCGAGCGGTCGATCAAGTACCCCGCCGTGGACGTGAAGATTTTCGCCGGGGATACGGCCCTGCGTGCGGGGGAGGCCAAGACCTTCCTCGGTTGGCAGGAGGAGAGCGACACGGTGAAGTTTGGTGAGGACTACCTGCTTAAGGACTTCCTCGGAAAGAAGGTCCGCTGCTGGAACAACAACCGCAACCGGCCGCTCCGTATGGATGGTGTGGCGAAGTATACCAACGACATCCTCAAGCGGCACTGGGCCGGACCCACCACCATGCCCGGCGAGACCGTGAACGGCGAGGGCGTGATCATCGGCCGCACCGGGGAGATCATCGACGGGCAGCACCGTCTGCTCGGCCTGGTACTGGCCTGGCAACGGTGGAACAGCGAGGCCGAGGGCGAGCACTGGAAGACCTTGTGGGTGACCGAGCCCGTGCTGGACACCCTGATCACCTTCGGCGTCAGTGAGAGCAAGGCCGTCGTCAGCACCATCAACAACGTCATCCCCCGCACGTTCGCCGACGTAGTGTTCACCGACCCCGAGATGTTCCCCCGCGTCAAGGCCGCTGAGCGGGAGAAGCTGGCCCGGCACCTGGAGTACGCGATCCGCTGCCTGTGGCACCGCACGGCAGTGAAGGAGAACGCCTACGCCCCACAGTTCACCATCGCCGAGGGGCTGGCGTTCCTGGACCGGCACGGTGGCAAGAAGGGGAAGCTGGTGCAGTGCATCAAGCACGTTTGGGAGGAGATCAGCGGCAACGACCACTTCAAGACGGTCTCCCCCGGTACCGCCGCTGGGCTCATGTACCTTATGGGAGCCAGCGCCAGCGACTGTGACAAGTACCGCCTCGCCGACCCGCCCAGCGAGAAGCAGTTGGACTGGTCGCACTGGGACAGGGCCGAGGAGTACTGGACCCTGCTCATCAAGGGTGCGGAGGAGGTCGTGGAGATACGCCACGCCATCGCCAAGCTCCGAGGGGAGAACGACGAGACCACGGTCACCCCTGCCGAGAAGCAGGCGCTGATCATCAAGGGGTGGCTGGCGTTCGTGGGGCACGGCAAGATCACCGAGGCCGACCTGGAGCTGGACCGGCCCCAGGACGAGGACGGCGTGCGCCACCTGGCCGAGAACCCCGTCTGTGGTGGCATCGACGTGGGCGGGCCGAAGAAGGAGAAGGCGAGCGAGGCCGACACGGAGGAAACCACGCCCGAGGAGGAGCCCACGGCAACCCCGGAGCACATCGTGGAGCAGCGCAAGAAGCTGCTGGCCAAGCGGTCCGCTAACGGCTCGCTGAACAAGGCGTCGCAGGATGAGCTGGACGCCCTGCGAGCCGCGCACCCGGACACCATACTGCTGTTCAAGGGGCCGTCCCTGGTCACCTGCTTCCCCCCGGACCATACTCTAGTCGGGTCCGTGCTCGGGCTGGGCGTCAAGGGAGATAAGCTGACCTTCCAGCACGGTGCCCTTGCCACGAACATCGAGGTGATCCTGAAGGCCGGCAAGCGAGTGGCCGTGGTGGAGCGTGTCGATGGCAAGCAATCGGTTGTCCCGCACACACCCAAGCCCGCTCCGAAGAAGCCCGTGAAGAGAAAGTAGGGCGACTCCTCTTCCACCCCTCCCCGCCGATGCGCCAAGGGTTCGGCCAGGACCCTTGCGGCGGGTGAGGGGGACAAGAGCAGCCGACGACGTCAGAGCTGCGCCCCGTTGGGCGATAGGTATCGAAGGCACTCATAGCAGGGAGCGAACCATGAAGAAATCCGAGATCAAGGTCGGCGGGCACTATACTGCCAAGGTCAGCGGCAAGCTGGTGACCGTCCGCGTTGACTCCGTGGACGTGCGCGAGGGGACGAGGTTCCGCAGGGGCGGCACTTGGTTCTGCTGCACCAACCTCGCCACCGGCAAGAAGGTCGTCCGCTCGGCGGCGGCTTTCCGCAGGGAAGTCAAGCAGGACCTGACTAAGGTCAAGGCCATCGAAGGCGGGACCATCGCTGAAAAGGTGGAGGCTGAGCAGCGCCCGGACCCTACGGCCCCGGCAGCAAGTACGACCCCCGCTGCCCGGAATGCGGGACCCTCTACTGCCACCAGCACTAGCCCGCTCGCCGCCGCGCTCAAGGCCCTGCCGGTGGACGACTCCCCGCACCTCATCGTCGAGGCCAGAGCCGGCACCGGCAAGACGACGACGCTGATCGCGGCTCTCCAGGTCCTGATGGGCCAGCAGCCGACCACGGTCAAGATCCTGCCCGACGGCAAGCGGGAGAACGTCCCCATCACGCCCAGCCCGCAGCAGCAGGCGGTGTGGGACGCGGTCACCCTGAGCAAGAGCAAGGCCCGCAGCGTCTGCTTCGTAGCCTTCAACCGCTCCATCGCAGAGGAGCTCAAGAGCCGCGTACCTGCCGGATGCGACGCCATGACGATGCACAGCATGGGCTTCCGGGCCGTCACTAGGATGTTCGGCCGGCTGGAAGTCAACAGCTACGTCGTGCAGGACCACGTCGCCTCACTGCTCGGCAAGGACATCCGCTGGGTGCGGCAGAACAAGCTGACCACGCTCAAGGCGACGGAGGAGCTGGTCGGCTTGTGCAAGATGAACCTTACGTTGGAAACCGACATAGACCGAGACACCCAATACAGCGACCTGTACGAGAGGTTGTCCCGCCTAGCCTCCCACTACGGCGTCGAGCTGAACGGCAGCCAGCAGGAAGTCTTCGGCCTGGTGCCCCGCGTGCTGGAGCTGTGCAAGGCCCCCCAGGGCCGGATCGACTACGACGACATGATCTGGCTGCCCGTCGTTCTCGGCCTGCCGTTGGCCCAGTACGACCTGCTGATGGTGGACGAAGCTCAGGACCTCAACCGCTGCCAGCAGGCGCTGGCGAAGCGGGCGGGCAAGAGGCTCGTCCTATGCGGCGACTCTAAGCAAGCCATCTACGGCTTCGCGGGAGCGGACGCAGAGAGTATGCCGAGGATGGCAAGGGAGTTAGAAGTAGACGTCTGCCCAACCTGCCGAAGCAAGGGATGGATAGGTTACGGTGACGGTACTAAGGATTGCCCAACTTGCAAGAGTGATGGGGTGATTGGTCGCGGCTGCACCACCCTCCCCCTGACCGTCACCCGGCGCTGCGGCAAGGCCATCGTCCGCGAGGCCAACCGGATCGTGTCGGACTTCGAGGCCCACGAGGGCAACCCGGAAGGGCGGATAGGCCGGGCTTCCTATACTGGGCCGAAAGACGCCCCCATGAACGGCAAAGAGACAGAAGGCCACGGCATTACGGGCGACTGGAGTACAGCCGCTAACTATGCTGGGTTTTGCGCGGACGGCGACATGGTCCTCTGCCGCGTCAACGCCCCGCTGGTCAGCCAGTGCTTCCGGTTCCTAAAGGCCGGGCGCAAGGCAAACATCCAGGGCCGCGACATCGGGGCCGGGCTGGTGAGCACGGTCAAGAAGATGGAGGCTACGAGCGTGGTAGACCTGATCGCCCGGCTGGACGCCAACTACCACCGGGAGCAGGCCAAGGAGCTAGCCAAGCAAAACCCCGACGAGACCCGGCTTATCGCCCTCCAGGACCGGCACGACTGCCTGGTGTGCTTCACCGAGGGGGCCGACACGGTCGAGGACGTCGTCCGCAAAATCGAGCAGGTGTTCACGGACGACAAGACCTGCCCCGGTATCCGGCTCTCGTCCATCCACAAGGCCAAGGGCCTGGAGGCCCGCCGCGTGTTCTTCCTCATGCCCAAAGGGGCCGAATGCCCGCACCCCATGGCTAAGTCGGCCTGGCAGCGGGAGCAAGAGATGAACCTGTGCTACGTCGCCATCACCCGAGCGATAGAGGAGCTAGTCTATGTTTCCTAAGAACCACCAGGAGCTGCTCGAAGAATACATCACGGCCGAGCTCAGCCATATCGGTGAATTCTCCGGGTCTATCGGGCTTGAAGCCAAAGAGCTGGAGCGGGAAGCCAAGAAGTACGCTCAGCAATACGGGTTGTCGGTGAACGAAGAATGGTTTTCCGCCTACAGGGTAAACTGAATCCTAAGCCCCGCCGATCCCCTCCATCGGGAACGGCGGGGCCTTTTCGTTAGACGGCCGCGCCCCCACTACGGACTGAGGCTGAACCAGGAGCGGGTCCAACCTAGTGAGGGACGCGGCCGAGGACCCTATTGACCAGAAACTCGAAGGCCCGCTTGCAGTAAGCCTCCGTGGTGACGCCCGGCTGTATAGGCAGGTAGATTACCTCGCGGGAGGCGTTGTCGGCCTTGGACATCCCCGTCCAGCCGCTGACGCTGCTCCACATCTCCTTGAACCCCACCACCCGCTTGCAGTTCTTGTACTCCTCCTGCCTGGACATCGGCTTGAACCCGTGTCGGGCGGCGATGCCCATACGGTTCAGCTCCCGCACGAGGTGCCCCTGCCCCTCGACCGTCAGCTGGGGTATCCGCAGATCATAGACCCACGGCGCCTCCCTCGGAGGCATCCTCCACTCGACCGGGCAGGCGACTTGATACCAACTCTCGATCCGTCTGCGTTCCTGCACGACTTTCTCTAAACTGGAAGTCCAATTCCTCAATCCTTCAAAACCCATGCAAGGCTCGAAGTTCTCTAGCACTTTCTTCGCGTGGGCGTTGCTCATCCGGTAGTTGTGCCCTCGCGGGGCGTGGCTGAAGTCATGGGCATCAGTGAACCCCAGGTTGCGCAGCTGGCGAGCGAGAGCCGCGTGCTCCGGGTCACGGAACCAGACTGCCCCGCCCTCCTCCCCGGCCACGATCTTGTTCTTGTAGAACGACCAGCCGGCGGCGTCTGTCGAGGGGTGCGGCTTGACGCCGTGGGCCTCGGCGAGGTCCTCGATCACTTTCGGTAGCGGAACAGGCCAACCTAACGGCGATCCCAATGACTCTAAACGCCTACCGTAGATGTGAACCACGATAATTGCCGAGACCGCCTGCTCAAGGTACGGCACACTAGAGTTAACAGCCTCCCGTACCCGCTTCGGGTCCATTAACAGCCTCTCGTCGCAATCCACGAACACCGGCACCAGCCCGGCCAGCGTTACGGCGCGGGCGCAGGCCACCATCGTGTAGTCCGGCACAATGACCTCGGAACGGGGCGGCAGGTGCAGCGCCTCCAGAGCCAGGTGCAGAGCCGCCGTGCCGGACGAGCACGCGACCATACCCGCCGGGTCCAAGTCGTTGAACTTGGCCCACTCGACCTCAAGCTGTTGGTAAGGTTCCATCATTTCCCCCTCCGTTTCCGCTGGGCCTTCTTGAGACGCCTCGCCTCCTTACGGTCCACCACGGCCGGGACCGAGGGCCGGGCCTGCTTAGTGAACATCCGCAGGCGGACCCCCGACCTGACGCCGCCAGACTTCATCCCCATGTCAGTCCTCCCATACCCCGAACTCGGTACCCACGACGGCCACGACCAGCAGGGCCAGCCCGAACACGCCCCAGACGACTAGCCAGTCGAGGAAGATCACGCTTCACCCCATCGTGTAGACTCTGCCGCACGCCCTGCACCAGTACTCCGGCCCAACGTAATAATCGCCTTCGCCAGCCTCGTCGACGAGCAGGGGCTTGACGCCGCAGTGACAGCAGTAGAACTTAGTCTCCGCCCACACCTCCTTTCGGACGTCGTGGCTAGGGGAAACCCTCGCAGCCCTAACGTACTCCTCCTCGGTAATCACTACTCCCATGGCCACTTCCTCCCGTTGGACTCGAACCAGCCGACGGTCCGCCGCAGGGCCTCCTCCAGCGGCACCAGCCGGTCAGTGAAGTCGTCATCCCGCACTGCCTCGGACAGGGCCGCCCGAAGCTTGCCGTTGTCCGCTTGCAGGTGCCAGATCTCCCATGGCCGCACACGGGCCGGGTCCTGCTCCACCCTGACGTCGGCGAACCCCATGACCTTGCCGATCAGCTTGGCCAGGTCGTACATCTTGACGCCGTCCTCGCTGCCGAGGTTGTAGACCTCCCCGAACTGACCCCGCTCCAGCAGCTCGACCGCGATCCGCACCGCGTCCCCAGCGTAGAGGAAATCGCGGAAGGAGTTGTTGCCCAGCTTGATAGTAGCGGTTTTGTTACGTTCTCCTATGTCCCACTTTACGTCGTAGGTACGTTGCTTACTCAGTTGGCTGATAATCTCTGGCACGATGTAGGGGTGAGTCTCCCGCTCCCCGACGCAGTTGAACTGGCGCAGGGCGATCACCGGCGTCTTGGCCTCCCGCCAGCGGACCTGGCAGAGGGCGTCGATGGCGGCCTTGCTCGCTCCGTAGGAGGAGTGGGGAACGCAGTTGGCAGACTCGTCTATCTTCCCATCTGCATGCCCTTCCTCGTTAACACTCACGCCGGCGTACCCTTCCCCGTATACCTCCGCCGACGACACCTGGAGGATCGCCTCGACCCCGGCGTCCTGGGCCGCGTTAATGACCTTCAACGCCCCCATGAAGTTGACGTCACAGGTCCGCAGCGGCCGGGCGTAGGAGTCGGGTACGTATGGCCGGGCCGCGTAGTTGAACACGAACTGGACCCCGAAATGACTAAACAGCGTCGTCAGGAACCCTTCTGACAAAGTGATATCGTGGTGGCATAGGGTCGCGTCCTTATGTACCCACTCCCGCCACCCAGCCTCCAGGTTGTCGATCACCAGGACGTTGCAGCCCCGGTCCTCTACCAGGTGGTTGACCAGGTGCGAGCCGAGGAAGCCAGCCCCGCCCACCACGGCCACGTTGCAATCGCGTATCGTCCGCATACCCATCTCCTTGTAAATGCCGGGCGGGGAACTGTTCCCCCGGCCCCGTCCATTATCCCGATGACCGAAGGCCCCACTTTCCGCCGTTGAGGTCCTCGCAGCCGTCTAGGACCGGACCGCCGTTTGGCCGGCGTACACCACCGACCACGGACCCGGCACCCAGCAACAGACTGGCTCAGCCAAGTTTCTCCACGGCCCGGATCAGATCCGCGCACCGATGCCGGTACAGGTGCTTCTCGCGGACCTCGTCGAGGCAAGAGGTCGTCATGATCCCAGCCGCGTGCCCGGACAATGGACCCTTCCACCACTCACATAGAACCCTGTCTATCATCGTATGCATCTGCTCGCGGCTCCGGTAGAACGGCAGGAACCGGCACTGGTCACTAAGCCCTTGGCTCCACGGATGCAGGAGCAAGGCCCCGAACCCCAGCATGACGTAGGCCCGGTTGGACCAGTAGCGGTCCGTCACCGGGCTGTCGGGGGCGACCACGACCTTGGCCCCCGCGATGTACGGGGCCAGCTCCCGGCCGTATACGCCCTTCTCGATGCAGTGGAATTGTTTGCCCCACGTCTCCTCCATCTCGCGGACGAAGCTGCGGCGCTGCTCCCCGCCCGTCCGGTTGCCGACGAACAGGATCGGGGCCGCCCCCACCAGCGGGATGCCCCGGCCGACCACGCGCTCATCGGCCCCCTGCGGCAGCCAGACCAGCTTCGGCCCTAGGTCCACCGCCTGCCGATGCCCAGCGTGCGTTAGGTTGTAGCTGTGAACCCAGTCCCCGTCCGTGCAGAACCCCAGGTCCACGTGGGGGATGACCTTGCGCATCCACTCCACACGGCTGCGGCAGCGCCCGGCCAGGGTCGGGTCGGACGGCCACTCGACGAGGTCAAAGTACCAGAACGCCTTGCGGCCCTTGAACCGGCTGATGGCCTCGACGTCGTCCCACTTGTGGAACAGTAGCAGGTCGGCCTCGTCCGTCAGGTGGACATAGTGCTTCTCGTGGGCTCGGATGACGCCGTGCCCCAGCTGCTCCAGGGCGTAGGCTATCGCGCCCTCGTCGTCGTTGAGGCCAGAGCCATGCTTGGCGACGTACAAAATCTTCATAATAGTCTCTCCTTCAACCACACCTCGTCCCGGTATTGTTCACAGGCCAAGTACTCCCGCTCCTTGCGGTAGCCGTAGCTCCGCAGCACCCTGGTGATCTCCGGCTCCGTCTGCGGGCGCACCTCCAGGTTGAAGGCGATTATAGCCCCGCGAGCTAGCAGCTCCCGGCAGCCCCGCAGCATACGCCGCTCCGCCCCCTCTATGTCAGCCCAGACTACGGCATTGGTGAATGGCCCGTACTCTAGGTCGAGGCTATCCAGGCTACGGGCGTAGACCGTCGCCACGTCGTCCAGCCCGCCGGAGTCCGTGTCGTCCCGCAAGTGCCTCTCCCCGGTGGCGTAGCAGGTCGAGTGCAGCAGGTCGTCGGGGTAGTATAGATTGATGATCGCCCCGTCCTTGTCCCACACGGCAACCTGGAGCAGTATCCCGTCCTCCGGCCATCGTGCTTTGGCGGCGGCGTATCCGGCATCAGAAGGCTCTAGGCCAATCAGCTTCGCCTTGGGCCAAGCCTTGCGCATCTCGCGGAACTCGACCGAGCTGCCCGGCCCGCAGTTGATGATCCAGTCCGGCACCGCGGGCACGAAGGGGATGAAGTGCTCCTTC
>Ga0070707_100002102_pt1 | contig 19091 bp, 15 predicted proteins | sample KBSK5502metaG_FD_65468 | JGI IMG/M metagenome (GOLD analysis project Ga0070707, IMG submission 65468) | Corn, switchgrass and miscanthus rhizosphere microbial communities from Kellogg Biological Station, Michigan, USA - KBS K5-50-2 metaG | ecosystem: Host-associated > Plants > Roots >... | reverse complement strand
CGTATTTCGATCATCATCAGGATGCCTCCATATGCTACAATGCGAATCACTGAGTCGCTAAGCGAATCGCTAGCAGATTATCTTAGCGACTGAGATAATTGAAGGGTACACAGAGGACAAGAAATTGTCAAGCGGGTCTGAGGAAAATCGCACGGAGTTACTCGGCGAGCTGGCGCAGGAGTTGGGGCAGCTCAAGGGGCTCAGCGCATCTTTTGTCCGGGCGGCGGCGGCGCGCATGGGCGTGACCGTCACGGATATGCAGGTCATCGAGAGCCTGACGAGCAGCGGGCCGATGACCGCCGGCCAGCTCGCCGATCTCACGGGGCTGACGACCGGCGCGATCACCGGGATGCTCAACCGGTTGGAGGAGGCTGGGCTGGTGCGCCGGGAGCGCGATCCCGAGGATGGCCGCCGGGTCATCGTCCGGATCAACCCGAACACAGACCAGATACGCGGGATCGGCCCGAGCTTCGATTCCATCGGGGAGGCCTTGGAGGAGCAGATCGCGCGCTATAACGACGAGCAGATTGCCTTCCTGGTGGAGTTTCTCAAGCGCAGCAACGCGGCGGCCCGGCAGGAGATTCTCTGGCTGCGCGAGGCTCCCCGGAACGAGGAGAACAGCTACTCCGCTCCGCTGGGAGATCTGGCGAGCGGCCGGCTCGTCGTCTCCTCTGGGATCACCCGCATAATCGTGCGCGCGGACGACGCAATGGACGAGCTCTACAAGGCCCGCTTCGAGGGATCCGTGCCAGACGTGAACACCAAAGATGGGGTGGTCACCATTCGCTATCCACGGCGCCTGTGGGTAATGAGTGGGGGGCAGGGCGCAGTGGAGGTCACGCTCAACGCCGCCCTTCCGTGGCAGATTGTCATCCAGGGTGGAGCATCGGAGATCACCGCGGAGCTGAGTGGTCTCAATCTCGCCGGGCTGGAGGTCAAAGGGGGAATGAGTATGGTAACCCTGGAGCTTCCCGCGCCCTCCGGCGTGGTTCCGGTACGCATCAGCGGGAGCGCGTCACAGATCACCGTGCACCGCCCCGCAGGTGTCCCTGCCCGCGTCCACCTCAAGGGCTGGGCCTCCGAATTTATTTTCGACAATCAAGCGTTCAGCAATTTAGGCAACGATGTACGGCTGCAAAGCCCAGGCTATGAAGCGACTGACCAGCGGTACGACATCGACGTCTCCAGCAGCGTCAGCATGGTCACGATCACCGCTGACTGACGACACATCCGCGCCACACCGCGCGCCGGCGATTACGCCTGGAGTCTTCACGCATGCTCGCCGCCTTCCATCGCCACCAGCAGCGCATGGCTGGCCGAGGCGGGAATCGCGGGCGACCAGTCCACCAGCGCGTCGAAGTGCTCCAATGGCGTGCGATCCAGCTCGAAGGCTGGACCACCGGCCGGCGGGAACACATAGCGCCGCAGGTAGCGCACCGCCTGGACGAGGCAGCGATAGCTCCCCTCTCGCTCGGCCTGGAACGCTGCGTCTTCGACCAGGAGCGCGGCGCTCACCACGTGCGCCAGCCGCCGCGTGAAGCGCTTCGTGAGCAGGTCGCGCTCAGGCGTTGGCAGCGTGGCCAATGTCGCGAGCGTCGCTCCCACGCCGTCCAGCGCGCGCAAGCTGAGCCGGGCGGCCCGCCCGACATCGGCGTCCGCGATGGCGCGCATGCGGCCGCGCAGCGTCTCGAGCAGCAGCGTACCCGCGTCGTCGCGCAACACGGCGCGCACGACGTCCAGCGCGGAGATGTTGCCCGTGCCCTCCCAGATCGCCTGCACGTGCACGTCACGCAGCAGCCGGGCGTTGGGCCAGTCTTCGATGTAGGCGTTGCCGCCACGCACCTCCATGCCCTCCGCCACTACTCGTCGTGCCTCCTCTGAGACGTGGTACTTCGCCAGTGGGGTCAGCACGCGCGCTGGCCGGCCCGCGTGCTCGTCGCCGGCATCCGCCGCCTGCAGCTGCGCCGCGCCCTCGAAGTAGAGCGCGGTGAAGGCCTCCACGTCGAGCAGCATGTCCAGCAGCTGCTCGCGCATCAGCGGCAAGTCGGCCAGCGGATGCCCGAAGGCCATGCGCCCGCGCGCATGCACGAGCGCCTCCAGGAACGAGCGCCGCGCCAACGCCGCCGCCGCCGAGGCGCAGCCCAGCCGCGTGACATTCAGCATCTCCGTCATCTGATGCCAGCCCTCGCCCGGGCCGCCAAGCATGCGCGCGTAGGTGCCCGTAAACGTGACCTCGCCGCTGGCGAACGAGCGCATGCCGAGCTTCTCTTTGACGCGCTCGATGCGGTAGCCATTCCGGCTGCCGTCCGGCAAAGCCCGCGGCACCACGAACAGCCCCAGTCCGCGCGTGCCATCTGGTGCACCTTCCGGCCGCGCCAGCGTCAGGATCACGTCCGCGTTGACATTGCTGCAGAACCACTTCTCGCCGGAGAGGACCCACCAGCCAGGCCGGCCATCCGCCGGGCGCGCGCCCGTGGCCGTGGCGCCGAGGTCCGACCCGCCCTGCTTCTCCGTCATGAACATCGCGCCAGTGTAGAGCTGGGCCGGATCAGTGGCAGTCAGGCGCGGCACGTAGTCCGCGATGATCTCGTGCGGGGCGAACTTGAGCAGCGTGCGCGCCAGGGCACGCGTCATGCCGAGCGGGCAGAAGAGGCCGGACTCCACCTGCGCGGCCAGATACACGAGTGCATCATTGAGCAGTAGCGAGCTCGGCCGCTCTTGCTCCAGCACGCCGGGCCGCAGCGCCAGCGCGGCCAGCCCTAGCTCGCCATACAAGATGCGCTCTAGCTCGCGATACGCGCGTGAAGGCACGATCTCATCCACCCGCTCGCCGCGCTTGTCGTGCACGCGCAGCACCGGCGTCTGCCGGTCGGCCTCGGCCGCGAGATCTTCGATCTCGTTTCCCAGCCGTGCCCCCAGAGCTAGCAGCCGCGGCTCCGCCAGCGCCAGCTCCTCCGGTGCGAGGCGACGGCGCAGCACGAAGCCCAAATACGGGTCGCTCGCAAAGAAGTTCACCTCACGCGTGTCCGGCATCGCCCCCGAGGGCTGTGCCGCGCGTGCGCCCGCGATCGCTGCCTGCGGATGCTGCTGCGCTGTCGTCATGCGTTCGTCCCCGCTTTCGCCCGCGGGCGCGGCGTGCGCCCGTTTGCGGCGCGCTCCGCGCCCGGTGGGTCAAGTGTGGGCGGAGCGACTGGCCGCAGAATCACGGCGGAGAGCGGCGGCAGCGTCAGCGGCACAGACTGCGCGTGGCCGTGCATCGGCACCGCGTCGGCATCGGCGCCGCCCAGATTGCCCACATTGCTCCCGCCGTAGAATGCCGCGTCGGTGTTGAGCAGCTCCTCGTAGTGGCCGGGGTAGGGAACGCCCACTCGATAGTCGTGGTGCGGCACCGGCGTGAAGTTGCAGACCACTACCAGCGGGTCGCTCTTTCCCTTGCCGTAGCGCATGAACGCGATCACGCTATGCGCCGTGTCAGATCCGTCGATCCACTCGAAGCCGGACGGCGAAAAATCGCACTCGTAGAGCGCGGGGTGAGCGCGCATGAGTCGGTTGAGATCGCGCACGAGCGTTTGCACCTGGCCGTGCTCGGGCCCATCTGGCAGGCCAGGGTCGAGCAGGTACCAATCCAGATAGCCCGCGAAGTTCCACTCCGACCATTGCGCCAGCTCCGCGCCCATGAAGAGCAGCTTCTTGCCCGGATGGGCATACATGAAGGCGTACAACGCGCGCAGATTGGCGAATTTCTGCCAGCGGTCGCCCGGCATTTTGTTGAGCAGCGAGCCTTTCATATGCACGACCTCGTCGTGCGAGAACGGCAGCACGAATTTCTCGGAGAATGCGTACAGGAACGAGAAGGTGAGCTCATTCTGGTGGTAGCTGCGGTGAATTGGGTCGTAGTGCATGTACTCCAGGATGTCGTGCATCCACCCCATGTTCCACTTGAGTGAAAAGCCCAGGCCGCCATCCACTACCGGCGCCGTGACGTACGGCCACGCGGTAGACTCCTCCGCGATGGTGAGCACATCCGGCTGGCGCGTGTGAATCGTCGTATTGCACTCGCGAATGAAGCTCACCGCTTCCAGATTCTCGCGCCCGCCATAGCGATTGGGCATCCACTCGCCTGGCTCGCGCGCGTAGTCCAGATACAGCATCGAGGCGACGGCGTCTACCCGCAGGCCGTCGATATGGTAGCGCTCGAACCAGAAGAGGGCGTTGGCGGTGAGGAAGTTGCGCACCTCGTTGCGGCCAAAGTTGAAGACGAGTGTGCCCCACTCGGGATGCTCGCCCTGGCGCGGGTCGGCGTGATCGTACAGGTGCGTGCCGTCGAAATAGTTGAGCCCATGCTCGTCCTTCGGGAAGTGCGCCGGCACCCAGTCCACCAGCACGCCGATCCCCGCTTGATGGCAGGCGTCCACGAAATACATGAAGTCTTGCGGGGTGCCGTAGCGGCTGGTCGGCGCGAAGTAGCCCGTGACCTGGTAGCCCCACGAGCCGTCGAAGGGATGCTCGGCGATGGGCATCAGCTCGATGTGGGTGTAGCCGAGGTCCTTGATGTACGGCACGAGCTGGTTTGCCAGGTCACGATAGGTGACCTGGCTGCTGTCGGGCGCGGACGATGGCTTCCAGGAGGCAGCATGGAGCTCGTAAATGGCCATCGGCGCGTCTGGCGCGTTGCGCGCGCCGCGCTCGTGCATCCATTCCGTGTCGCCCCATACATAGCCCGAGAGGTCCCACACGCGCGACGCGGTGCCTGGCCGCAGCTCGGCGGCGAAGGCGAAAGGGTCGGACTTCAGCGCACGATACTCGCGGTTCCACGACAGCACGGCATATTTGTAGAGCGCTCCCACCGTGACCTCGGGCAGGAACAACTCCCAGACGCCGCTGGAGCGTAGGCGCATTGGATGCGCGCGCTCATCCCAGCTGTTGAAGTCGCCCACCACGCTCATGCGCCGCGCGTTCGGCGCCCAGACGGCGAAGTTGACGCCGTTCACCCCATCCACCTGGCGGCGATGCGCCCCCATCCGCTCGTACAGGTCCTGATGTCGCCCTTCTCCGATCAGATGGAGATCGAAGTCGCTGAGCATCGGCGGAAACGCATAGGGGTCGCGGCGGCGCTCCACCACTCCGGTCTGCCACTCGATCTCGAGCTGGTAGCGCGCCGGTGCGCTGACCGGCGCCACAACACTGAACAGGCCGAAGGGATGCAGCTCGCGCAGCGGCAGCGGCAGCGGCAGCGGCGCGTCATCAGCCGCGTCATCAGCCGCGTCGGGCAGCAGTGTAATGGCACGCGCGCCCGGCACGAAGGCGCGCACGACCCAGTAGGGGCGTCCGTCGATGGTGAGTGCGTGGGGGCCGAGGATGTCGAACGGCGCGCCATGGCGCCCGTTGATCAGCGCGCCGATGTTGCCCTGATCGAGCGGGTCGCGTGGGGCTGCGCTCAGCGTGTCCTGCACGGTCTGGCTCATAGCTGCGTCCTTCGTGGCGTGCCTGGCGGTCGTGCGTCTCATGCAGACGCCAACAGCTCTGGATGGTGCTTGCGGTAATAGCGCTGGTAGCCCTGAGCGCTCATCAGGTAATTCGAGGCCAGCTCATAGCGCTCTAACGTCTCACCGTCCTCCCCACCTGTCGAGGCGAGCACCGCGCCGTCCGCATGCTCTGCCAGGATGCCCGCCAATTCCACGTCAGATCGTCCCGCACGCATGCCAGCCAGCATGAGGTCGCCCCACTCGAAGAGCCGCGAGCGCAGGTCGGCAAGGTGCCGCGCGACGTCGCCAGCGGGGCCAAAATGCGGCAGGTAGAGTGCACGCGCATCGAGAGTCGCGAGCCGATCCAGGCTGGCCGTCCAGGCTTCGAGATCGAGATCCGGCGGAGGAGTGGGTGGACGCACGAAGTCGTTGCCTTGCAAGCGCACCCCCGCCACATCGCCCGCGAAGATCACCCGTGCCTCCTCGTCATGCAGTGCGACGTGATGCACAGCATGGCCGGGGGTGTAGAGCGCGCGAAGGCGCCGCGCCCCCACGCGCACGTCATCGCCATCCTCCAGGACAACCAGCCGCTCGGACGGCACCGGCTCAATAGCGCCCCACAGCTCGCGCATGCGCTGGCCGTAGATGCGCTGGGCGCTGCTCACCAGCTTTTCCGGGTTGAGCAGGTGTGGCGCGCCGATACGGTGGACGTAGACGCGCGCCTGTGGCAGCCGGCGCACGAGGGCGCCTGCCGCCCCGGCGTGGTCGAGGTGGACGTGGGTAATCAGCAGATGCTCGATGGCCGCGGGTTCGTGCCCGCTGGCGCGCACCGCTGTCAGCAGATTCTCGACGGTAGCACCAGAGCCGACATCCACCAGTGCCAGGCCGTGCGGCCCCGCCAGCAGATAGCTCGCGATCACGCCTGGCTCCCCCTGAAACAGGGTGTCTAACAGCCACAGGTCGTCCGCGAGCTGGGAAGCCGGCATGTCTGCCGCCACAATGAGCCGTCCTTTCGCCTGCCCCGCCGCGCATGCCGCCCGTGCTGGCCGGGGCACCGTCATGGTAGCCCAGGAGCGCCGCCGTTCGCAAGCAGACATCAGGTATGGTCTCCAACGAGACCATAGAGCATAGAGAGCTAAGAGGTGCTGGGTCTCGATTGGTCCTCGACGTTGCTACTGCACGAGTTGCGGTACAGGCCCGGTTCCACACTGTGCTGCGAGAGTGGCGCGCCGGCGCGCGTCGCCGATGGCGGGTCCAATACGTTGCATTGCGTGTCGGACGGGCCTTCGATGCGATTGGGTTAGCTCGTAGACGGGCGAGCCGTCCGCATGAGCGGGAGGCCAGAGAGGACGCCAAGCGCCGCGGCAATCAGAATGACGATGATCGCCCAGACGAGCGAGGGCTTGATGGTCATTAGGAAGACGATACCGAACAGGACGGCGATGTAGGTCTGCAGCGCGACACGCGTGAAGGGGTCGTGAATCTGCGCAACCAACGACTCAGCCAGCGGCCCCTCAGGCGACGCGGCGGCGAGCTTCGACAGGGCCTGCAGGCGGGGACCGAGGATGGCCCCGCCCGCGGAGAGGACCACCACGAAGCTAATCGTGGCGACGATCAGCCAGGCGCTCCGCCCGAGTGAGGTGGAGAGTGCCATATACAGCCCACCGACGACAATCAGGGCCACGCCACCCAGACCGACGTTGCCAGCCATCGCGTACAGCGCGAGGAGCGCGCGCACCTGGTCAACCGTGCGGGCAGCGCGCACGCCGATGAGGGCAAAGAGCCAGCCGCAGACACCGGCAAGACCCACAATCACGCCCACCAGATGCACGAACAGTGCGAAAGTATACAGGCTCATGCAACCTCCCTTCCTCTCGCCAATGCCGTGTCTTACTCACTGTACCAAACACGCTCTGAGCCTGTCTCGTTCGATGCCTGTTGTGACGCTGGATGGGCTGACCGCATTGCTGGCTCTGCCTCGCCGCGCACACTTCGCCATGCCAGCAATGCTGCGATGCACCAGAGCAACGCGACACTCGCCGGCTGCAGCAGCATGAGCAGCGGATTCAGCGCTATGCCCGCGAGATGCGGTCCCGCCGCAATCGCAGAAGCGTCTATGCCGAATGACCAGGGTAAGAACAGCAGCACTCCGGCGACGAGCAGAAGCACGAGCGTGAGGTGGTGAGAGCCTTGCTTCGGCATTCGCATCCGTCGCCGTTCTCGCAGCACGTAGCTAACACAGACCACGAACGGCAACAGCAGCCAGGTGTAGTAATGGAGCCACACTAGCGGCGAAAGCAGCGGTATTGCGCAGATTGCCCAACTGTAGCCGAGCAGCTCAGTTGTCTTGACATCCCTACCACTCTGGAAATGCGCTGGAGCTCCAGCCGCGCGGCGCATGTGCCACACCACGATGAGCCCGCCGGCAAATACTATCCCTGTGAGGGCAATCAGGCCGCGCCCTAGCCCATCCGTCAGCGTGGCGGCATGGCTATCGAAGGCCGCCGCCAGCCAGGCGGGCAGCTGCCCAAGCGCCAGATTGCCTGGACTGCCCGCGAATTGGTACGCGCCGCTCACAAGGGCTTGCGCGTAGAGCAGTGTGGGCTCCCCTACCACCAGCCACATCGCCCCAAGCAGGAGCAGCGATCCCACGATCGTGCTCAGCGCGAGTCGCCATCGGCCACGCGCGAGGTAGTAGGCGAGCATCAGCAGCGGCAGCACCTTGATCATGATGGCGAGCGCCAACAGCGCTCCTGCCAAGCCTAGCCGGTTGCGGCCTACGCAGAGGGGAACGCAGAGCAGCAGGAACAACAGCAGCAAATGGACCTGCCCCAGTAACAAACCTTGCAGCACTGGCCATGCGAGAACGGAAACGGCCACCACGCCAATCGCCGCCATCGTCGGTCCGTCCGCCTGGCCGCGCATCACGTTCGCCATTCGTCGACGCCAGCTTAGGCCATCGCCGACAGCGCCTGCCGTGCCTTCAGACAACAGCACGCGCAGCCAGTACACCAGTAAGGCAGTATCCACCGCCCATAGCGCGAGATTGAACAGTATCCAGATGTGAAAAGCTGCGTCGAACGGAAGCGCAACCAGCGGCTGCAACAGGATCGCCAGCAGCGGAGGGTACAGGAACACGGCACCATGCCAGAGCTTGCAGCCAGCGTGGGTGCTCGCGGCACTCGCCAGTACGCTTGGATCGTAGATGTTGGCGTGCGGATTGGCGCGTAGCGCTGCCGCTGCCGCGTAGTCTATCGAAAAGTCCAGTTGGCGTCCGCTGAAGCTCGTCGTGGCCGTCGCGAAGGCGATCAACAGAGCATAGGTGGCCACGAAGGCAATCACAATAGGTATGAGTCGTGCCGCGGCGCCGCGCCGGCCGCTGGCGCCGCTGACACGCGTGATTACCGCGCCACTGTCATTGCCGACGTCTATCGTACCCATACGCCTCTGCCACTTCCCTCCGCCGCCCGTGTATACAGCGACAGCGTGCCCTCGCCCTCTGTGAACAGCACGGACGTCTGCGCCTTTGCGACGCCGTCCATGAACGCCACACTTATTGCCACTCTGGCGCCTTCTCGCAATGCACTGGTCTCCCACTTTCTCCGACCAGTGTACTGTATGTGTCACCACCGCAGGGAAAAGTAGCCACTTCCTCTAGCATGCATCCATCGCTTGCTCGGCCCCATCATCTTGTCTGCCCTCCCGTTACGCTGCCTACTCCCTGACCTCTGCATGCTCTGCTGGCATTGTGGCATACCTCCTCAGCTCCGGTGGCTCGTTACTCGCGTGGGCGCTGGTCGTCCTGCTGTACAGGAACCCCGCTGAACCGAAGCTGGCAGCGCACTCCCATTCGCACTCGGTTCCCGCGGCGAAGGGAGGCCAGCTTGGGAAGCCGTTCTCGCAAGTCCGCCGTGCAGGGCAGAGCATCACGCCACCGAGTGAGTCGCAGCCTCACTGCCCTGCTTGTGGGGGCGCTGGCGTTTGCCACGGTCGTTGCCGTCGAGCGCGACACCGTGCTGCCACTCGCGCAGATGCTCGTGGACCACCCCGACGAGGCCGTCACGCGCGATTTGCCCCTCGCATCACAGGTGCTGCTGGTGCCGGTGGCTTCTGCCGTCGCGGCGTTCATCGTAGCGGGCCTGGCCGTCCGCGTGATTCGCCTCGCCGTGTATAGCCGTGCCGTCCACAGACACGCCCGCCGCTATCTGGCGCAGCACGCGCCCTTGTATCGAATAGGCATCCAGCCGCACGCCGTAGGCTTCGCCACGGACGGTCGAGCGCGCGAGCGCGACAACCATAGCACCGGTGAGCTGTTCGAGAGATCGCGCACGCTGCTTCTGCTCGGCGGGCCGGGCGCCGGCAAGACTGTGGCCTTGTACGCGCACCTGTATGAGCTCACGCGGCGACGCCAGCTGCTTCCGCTCATCCTCGGTCAGGCGCCGCTGCCTATCTTCGTCTCGCTGGCCAGCTACCAGCGCACCACGGAACCGGATCAGGCCGCGCTCGCAGACTTCATCGCCCGCCAGGTGCGCCTCTTCTCGACATCGGGCCTCGGCTGGTCGGTGCCGCGCCTCCTGCGCCTGGGCAAGGTGTGCCTGCTCTGCGACGACCTGGACACGCTCGACGCGCCGGCGCGCACGGCTACCGCCACAGAGCTCGCTGCCCTCGCCACTGCCCACCGTGGACGGGCACGCGTCATCGTCACATTCTCGATGCCGGCCTACCTCGCCGCACCGCGAGCGCTCGGTCCCTTGCGCGACTTCGATCGTGCCGTGTTCGAGCCGCTGCGTGAAAGCGACGTCCTGCGCGCGCTCCGCCGCAACAGGCGCCCCGCGAGCGTGCGACTTGAGGGCGACGTTTCGGCGACACTGCAGCGGCATCAACTGGGCGTGTCTACCCAGCTCCCCGCCACGCTGAGCGCATTGCTGTCGCTCTGGCCGACCGAGCGGCCGCTGCCGACGGGGCGCGCACAGCTCTTCGCCGAGTCTATAGACCGGTGGACGGACGAGATTGCCCACGAAGGCGCGAGCGGCGAGCGTGTGCGCGTGATCTTGGGCGCGCTCGCTGCCACCCAGCGCCGGCTCGACATGCGTGTGGTGCCCATTCCGCCGCGTCAGGCGCTTGGCAAGGCCGTCACCGCCTGGATCGAGCAGGAGGGCCCGTTGATGCCGGTGTCGTCCGGTGACGTCAGCGAGCTCGTCCTGGTGCCCCAGGAGGTCGAGCGCGTCTGCCAATCTGCCCTGTCCGCCGGCATTCTCGTGCGCGCGCCGGACGGACGCGCGCTCGCCTTCGCGCATTCACTGCTCGAAGCTGCGTTCGCTGGGGCTTGGCTGCGTATGACCGACGACGGACTCGGGCGCATCACTCCAGAACTGTTGCGGCCGCAATGGGTCTTGCCCTTGCTGTTGTGGAGCGGATTCCTGCGCGAGCCGGGCGATCTGGCGCAGCGCGTCTTTCGCTTGGCCGATACCCCCGATTCGACGGCGGCACGGGCTGGGCTCACATCGAGCGCCGAGGCGGCAGCCACCACCCTCGCGGTCGCGCTCTCGCTTTTGGTGGAAGGGCTGGCGGCGCTGCTCGCCAACAGCGACGCGCCCGACGCCGTCGACGTTTTCGAGATCGGCCAGCAGCACTTGCGCGACCTGCTGGACGCCGCGCAGCGCACCCTCGCCCGGCCCGCTGATACTGAGGTGCTGGCCGCGTCATTGCGTACGGTCGAGCAAGAGGCGGGGGCAGAGCTGGTGGCGCATATGGCCGATCTGGCACAGAACGCTCGTCTCGCGCGGCTGGCGCGCGCGCATCTGATCGTGCTGCTGGGACTGCTCGCCACCGAGCGCGCGCTCGACGCGGTGGTGGCGCTGCTGGCGGAGACTGACCCAGTGCTACGCCAGGCCGTGAATCAGGCGCTCAGGCTGGCGGGTGCCGCGGCGCTGGAGCCATTGCGCGCCGCGCTCAACGACCCCAACGAGCGGGTGCGCACCCGCGCGAGAGAGGCGCTAGCGCAGCTGGGTGAGCAGGCCATCGCCACGGGGCTGGCCACGCTGGAGAGTGGGGATGCTGGCTCGCGTATCACCGCCGCCCAGACGCTAGGGGCGCTGCGCACCCAGCGCGCGGTCGCACCACTCGTCGCGAAGCTCGCTGACCCCGACACCCTCGTGCGGGTAGCCGCCGCGCTCGCGCTTGGCGAGATCGCCAGCGAACCGGCGGTGCAGGCCGTGCAGAAGCTTGTGAGCAGCGACGAGGCGCAGCTGCGCGTGGCCGCCGCTCAGGCGCTCGGCGCCAGTCGCGACGTCGGCACAGTGCCTGCGCTGCTGAAACTACTCGCTGATAGCGAGAGCGAGGTCCGCGCCGCTGCCGCCCAGGCGCTGGGCATCCTGGGCGATGATCGTGCGGTCCCGGCGCTGCACGAGCGGCGCTCCGATCCTGACCCGCTCACGCAGAACGCCGTGCTGAGCGCGTTGCGCCGGCTGGGGCGACCGTAACGGTGTCCGTTTCCGTTCCAGCCAGCCCGTCGAGGCGCCGACACCTGGCTCACGCACGGTAACGGCTGAGGAAGAAGTCGGCGTAGTACCTTTCCCACCGCCCGCCTGGCGCCTCAAGATTTTGCTGCTTGTCGGCGAGCACCAGCAGATAGATGAGGTCACTTCTCAGCAGCTTCGCATCCACAAGCTGCTCGATACCCTGCTCCAGTAGACGCCCTGAGTACCAGATCGACCAGTCGGGGTCGATGCCGTCGGTGGCGGCGTAGGCCACATGGTGATCCTCAGCGGTCTGATGGAAGAGGTCAGCAAGCTGCTGGGCACGACTCTGTGAAGCTACTTGTTGATCGGCCATCCGTGTCTCCTCTCATTCCTGAGCGCGCGCTTTGGCTGGTTCGCTGGCGCACAGTCGCAGTGTACGCCACGCATCGGAAGTCAGAGATCGGCCCGCCCGCTTGGCGCCAGCGGCCGGCTGCCGTCTGCGAGGGTGTCGAGCCAGGGCGGCTAGGGCGACGCCAAGCGGCACATTCGGCAATTGGTGGTAGAAGGGGAAGGTGGTGCCTCGCCGATACCTTCGGTCTGCCCACCGCGGTCTAGGTCATAGCGGCCGAACTCTCTGACCTAGTATGCGCTCGCAAGCTCCTACCTGGGCCAGCCCCGCTGGTGCCACGTCTGCGGACGATCTGGGCTGACGCGGCGTCTCGCGGCAAAAAGCTGGAAGCGGCGGTGACGCGCTTGGAGATCCGTGGCTGGCCGACATACGCCGAACGTCACGGCACGGGCCGAACGCGATCTATGACTTCTGCCGCGCTCGTCGCCTTGGGTTGTCAGGCATTGTCGAAGGCTTGCTTGAGCCAGGAGAGAAGCTCACCATCCAGCTGGCTGGGATCAGTAATGCGGACGCGATGGGTGACCATACTGTTCCACGAGCCGGCCGGTTCGAGGCGGCTGGTTGGCTCGACGCCTTTGAGCTTGATGCCGATATCCAGGCGCGCGGCGGTGACCTGCACGATCGCGAACTTCTTGGCCCGGCGCAGGATGCTAATGTAAGTGTCAGTCGGCGCCTGCCCCACGCCTGGGCCGAACGCGGTGATCTTTCCTAGCAGCTCGTCGTACGGCCTGCGCCACCTGGCTCTGTCCCCGCTGAAGAGCCGATCGATGCGTTGGTCTCTCGTTTGCTTGGGCTGGGTGGACGAATTGAAGGTTTCAACGAGCGCCATCGCGTGCCCACGCCCCAGACCGAAGTCGTCCGCCAGCCAGGCGACAATATGCCCGGTCTTGACGCCGTCCTGAAGGAGGCCTTTCTCTTCGGCCAACGCCAGGAAGTCTTCGGGGGTCTTGCCGGTCTTGGCTTTGATGGTGTCGAGATACGCCTGGAATGTCATGCCGTCTGCTCCCATTCCCTGTCGCTCACGCTTCAACCTACCGTATAGGGTACAGCATAAAGAGAGTAGTCCCGCGCCGGTCGCGCCACGGCGTTGTTTGGCGAGGGGATGTCAGCGCCTATGGATGGATTCTTCCCGGGCGCGCGGAGAGGGGATACCAGCGCGCGGCTTGCTCCGTGGGCGCGGGCGCTCCTCCTGGCCTCCCCACGCGCATGGGAGGAGGTAAAGCGGTTCGCTCGCTGGGTACACGCGCTTGCCGTACCCTCATCTCTCGGCACCTTGCCCACCACGCTCCAGGACCCACGATCATGGCAGCCATCCGAGCAGCGCACAACCCGGTGCCGTCTCTTCCCCTGGCAACGTGTCAGCTACCCTCTGGACCGTCCGCCGAGCAGGGTATATAATCCGGCCGAGCGTACACGACCGGCTGGTTGACATAGGGCGCAGCACGCAAGGCAAGCGGCGAGGTGGCGGGCCATGAGCATGTTCGGCCGGATCCCTGGCTGGGAGCCTTCAGCCGGCGTCCGAGAGCCAGCGCCCTCGGCCGGCGGTGCTGCCCGTGTGCGCATCGTCACCGACAGCGCCTCAGACATCCTGCCTAGCCACGCTAGGGCGATCGGCGCCCTCGTGATACCGACCCGGATCGTCATGGATGGCGCCGTCTTTCGCGACGGCATCGACCTCACGGCGTCTGAATTCTACGCGCGCCTTCCCCGACTGCAGACGCCCCCCTCCACCGAACCGGCCTCGCCCCAGGAGTTTTACCAAGCCTATCAGACGGCATTCTATCAGGGGGCAACCGCGATTATTTCGATACACGTGTCCAGCCGCCTGAGCAAAACAGTCGAGCACGCGGTGGCGGCCGGTGGGTACTTCCCTCCCCAGTCGATCGACGTCATCGACTCGCTGCAAGCTGGCATCGGGATGTGGCCGGCGGTGATTCGCGCCACACAGCTCGCCCGCTTGGGTGCACCCGCGCACGTGATCCGCGAGACCGCCTCCTCGGTTTTGGCACGCACGCGGCTGTACGCCCTGGTGGAGTCACTGGAACAGCTGCGGCGCAATGGACGCATCGGGCGCGCTCAGGCATTGCTGGGCACCATGCTCGACGCCCATCCCATCATCACCATCGAGCAGGGAGAGGTGACGCCCGTCGAGACGGTTCGTCCGCGCGCGCGGGGGTTGCTGCGGCTGCGCGAGCTGGTGCAAGAGGCTGGCGCACTCGAGACGCTGCTCGTGTGTGGCACCAACATCGAGTCGATTGGGCAGCTCGAAGCCGTGCTCGCCGAGCAGTTTCAGGGTCCGATTCAGAAGACATGGCTGGGCCCCGCCATTGGCGCCAACACCGGCCCGTGTGTGGCCGTCGCAGTAGTCGCGCGACTGTGACGCCAGCGCCCGCGCCCCTAGCCACCACACGCGCGAGAATACGCGGCCGGCGCCCCGTGAGTCTCCGCCTCCACAGCCGCGCACCCCTAACCGGTGCTCTGGACGAGTGGCTAGGCTGCCTTTAGAGATACCTGCCGGCGTGATGGCGCGCCAGCGCACCGCTACCGCCCTCTAGGTTGTCGAGCCAGCCGTGCTCATCGTGCACCGGCAGCTGCAGGCGCGCGCCGTCCGCGGCGGTCAGATACGGCAGGATGTGGCCGACGAGCGGCTGCCGGCCCCGCACGCGCTCGCGATTTGCATCGGCCAGCTCCCACAACCTCGCCAAGCCGGCAACCGGATCTTCCAGACCTTGAACGTCATCGGCGGCACGGCCCAGATGTTCCGTCCAGAGCAGCGCGCGGAGGCCGCGTGCGCTGGCGGCGTCTGCCACGCTCAAATTGATCTCAGCGTCGGTGCGCATGCCACGGCTGTTGAGATTGGCGGAGCCGGCGGTCCACCAGACGTCATCGACGATAGCAACCTTCGCGTGGATATAGACAGGGCGGTAGAAGATGCCACCAGGCAGGCTCGCGTCGTCCTCGGCGTTGCCTAGTGTGAAGACATGCAGACGGGCAGCCGCCCCGCCAGTCGCCGCGCGCGCACGCAGCCACTCGACACCGCCGTCGGTGAAGCGCCGCCCGACATTTGGATGGTCGGGCAACGTGATGGCGACCTGTGCCCCACGATCGACCGCCGCCGCCAGCGCTTCCATCACCTCGCGCATGTCCTGGCTCGGCTCGCCCCAGCGCAGCGAGTCCAGCCCCAGAAACTGCTCGGTCCAAAGATATTGATTCTCGATGTAGACGAAGCGCTGCGCCTGTCGCAGCGCCCGCAGGTACGCCTCCTTGATGGTGGCGATGCCAGCGGGGGCGAAGGCATAGGTATGCGGCGGAATCGTGCGGATCACCTGCGCCGTCGCGCTCCCGGCGCTTGCGGGCGCCGCGCTCGCCATCCCCGCCGGCCAGGCGGCCACGCCGTGACGCGCCGCCACCTCGTTCCAGCGCTCAGCGACATTGCGCAGCACATCGCCGACCACGGCGCCCTCGGCCCGGCAATGCACGTCATGCCAGGGATGGGCCGCGGGACGCCGAGTTGTCGCGCGGATCGGCGAAGCGCACAGGTGCTGATGCGTATCCCAGCGGTCGTAGTCGCCCTCGGCCTGCACCGTGAGATCGATGCCGCCAACGAAGGCGACGCGGCCATCCACGACGGCGCACTTTTGATGCAGCGACTGCGTCAGATGCGTGATGCGGCGGCTGCTGTCGTCGAGCAGGCATTCCACCCCGGCCGCGCGCAACGCCCGCTGCTGCTGGGCCGGATCATTGGTCAGGTGGCTACCCATGTGGTAGGCGTCCCACAGCAGCACGCCGACGCGCACGCCACGCTGGGCCGCGAAGCCGAGCACGTCGACCACACGGAGCCGCCGTGCTTTCCAGAGCGCGAGCGCATATGGGTCGAGGGCATCGTCGCCGTCGTCCTCGCCAAGCGTCCCCCCAGGAAAGAGGAGGTCGTCGCCGCGCACCAGGGGCAGCTCCACATGAATATCCCAGCCCGCCAGCAGGATATAGTGCCGCGCGCTCAGAAAGGCGCGACACATGCTCAGCATGGCGCGGTGGCCGTCTACAAAGGGCTCGACGCGACACTCCTCGCGCACGGGGAGGTCGTCCGGCGCCCACCAGGCGCCGCTGGGGAATGGCTGCGTCTCGCGCGCGTCCACGCTCACGTCATCCTCTCCGCACGAACGCATAGCCCGGCGGCTCCGGTGGGCCATGCCACTGGAGCGCGGGTAACGCACTGCCAAACGGCAGCTTGAACGGGAGAGCGCCGCGCAGCCCCTCGATCACCACCAGCTGGATGATCACGATCACGACGAGCACGAGAATGAGCGCCCGCACGCGCCGCGACATGCCACTTTTGCGTCCCGGCTTGATGCGGCGAACGCGGCGGTCCATCTCGCGCTTCTCGGTGGCGGCATGGCTCAAGCCCTGTCGCTGGCAGATGGTGCATTCGCGCACGTGCGCCTCGACAGCCGCATTCATCCGGGGGGAGAGCCGGCCAAACGTATATTCCAGCAGATGGCCCACGGCTTCCTCGTGGGTGAGCCTGGGGATCGGTCGGCGGTCGACCTCACGACGATTCACCGGGCACTCCAGCACAAAGAGCGAACGCTCGCATTAGACAACTTCCGCACTACAATAACGGCTGGGCAGGCGCGCGTCAAGGCCAAGGCGGCAGCCCCCCACTCGTGAGCGAGCGCACGTGCCTACGAAGAGCGCCTAACAAAACCGATTGATTCAGGGTCTCCACGCAGGAGATCAGCTCGGGCTACACAGGCAGGGACGGCTAGCTAGCCATCGAACCAGACGACCCAGCGCAGATGGTCGGGGTCCTCAACTCGGCTTGCCAGCACCTCCATGAGACGGAACAGCACTTCCCAGGGCTCCTCCAGCACGTCGCGTCGCCGCATCGCGACCACTTCGTACACTTGGTCGCCAACCGTCCAGCGCTGGCCCGGTTGTGGGCTCTCGGCCTGATCCGGCAGAAGGTCAGCATGGTGCTGCAGAAATTGCGAGCGCCACGAGTATATGCCGCCTGGTCGGTCTAGACGCGACTCGCAGATCATGTCCTCGATGGGCTCAGCCCAGTCGATGGCCTGCACCTCGCGCCAGCTGATCCAGGTGGTGCCGTGGACTTCTTCGGGGAACTGCGCCATGACCGCCGCATACTCGGTTGCAGCTTCCGCTGAGGCGTCGGGGGGCAGTCCGCGCCTGGCGGCAAGGGGAGAGTAGTCCCACTGCATCCCCCCGAGTGCCTTGTGAACGTCAAAGAGCCAGGCGAACAGGGGGTAATTGCGGTCGCTCACCAGAGGGGCCAGTTTGATGACGCCAATCCAGAGCTCCACGTCGGGATGCCAGCACTCGACCCAGCCATGAATATCGGTTCCCATCGAGATTTCCCTTTCGACCCGGTGATACCGAGCAACAATCACCGCGATCACTGTCTGAGTGCCTGCCAGCAGATGAGGGCGCATCCGAAGGTGAGCAGGGCGAGGTGGATGTCGGCGCGGCGCTCGTAGCGCACTTTGAGGCGGCGGAAGCGGTTGAGCCACGAAAGCGTGCGCTCGACCACCCACCGATACCGTCCGAGGCGCTCGCTTGATTCGATCCTGCGCCGGGCAATGCGCGGGATGATGTTCCGCGCCCGCAACGCTCGTCGGCACCGTGGATAGTCATAGCCCTTGTCGGCGTGCAGCTTCGTGGGGCGTTTGCGGGGTCGGCCGCGGTGCCGGTGATGCAGGCGTAACGGCAGGATCGCATCGACCGTCTCTTCTAGCAGCTTCGAATCATGGACGTTGGCCCCGGACACGGTCACCGCCAGCGGCAAGCCTGTACGGTCGACGACGAGGTGCCGCTTGGTGCCCAGCTTGCCGCGATTGGTCGGATCCTTGCCCGTCGCTTTGCCCCCCCGGGCGCCGGCACGCTCGCGCTGTCGAGTGATGCCCGCTCCCAATCGATCTGTCCCGCGTCTTGCAGCCGCTGCAGCAGCGCCTGGTGGAGGCGTTGCCAGACGCCGGCACACTGCCACTCGCGCAGGCGCCGCCAGCACGTCATCCTGCTGCTGCAGCCCATCTCCTGGGGTAGCAGCTCCCAGGGGATGCCGCTCTTCAAGACGAACAGAATGCCCGTAAGTGCGGCTCGATTCGCAATCCGGGGACGGCCGCCCTTTGGTTTGGGTTGCTCAGGCGGCAGGAGCGGTGCGAGGAGAGTCCACAGCGCGTCGCTGACGAATACCTTGCTCATGCCGGCAATCTACCACGCGCCGGAAGGTTTTGTTAGGCGCAGTAAATGGGGAAAGTCTAGCTTACGGCACCACTTCGTAATGCTGGTCTTCTTCTACTACTTCGCCTTCATCCTCTTGCTGGGGGCTGAGGTCAACTCATGGGCCTCCGGGCAGCGACAGACCGCCTCTGATCTTGCCTCGATCATCTATGAGACGCATGCGCACAACACCACGCCCGGCGCGGCGGGACCAACCTCTGGATTGCCTACAGAAGCCATCCAAAGTCATGAGTGGGCGGAGGCGATGAAAACAGGACACGACAGCGATCATGCATGAGCGTGTAGATCATTACGGTGACGCGCAGCTACCCGAGTATGATATGACTAGAGATGACTCACCTGCCTCACCCTGGTGAGCCACCATTTGGCTAACTCCGCGTCGCCAGTAGCGAGGCTACCTAAGCGAGGAGCGAGGAGATGAGTCGCGGTAGCGCCCTATGCTTCATTTGGATAGTGTGCTTCGCTCTGACCGGCTCCACATCACCGTTTATAGCTGCG
>Ga0070707_100002100_pt1 | contig 19094 bp, 14 predicted proteins | sample KBSK5502metaG_FD_65468 | JGI IMG/M metagenome (GOLD analysis project Ga0070707, IMG submission 65468) | Corn, switchgrass and miscanthus rhizosphere microbial communities from Kellogg Biological Station, Michigan, USA - KBS K5-50-2 metaG | ecosystem: Host-associated > Plants > Roots >... | reverse complement strand
GGCGAATCGCGCCAGGCTAAGGTCCTCGACTGGCAGCTCGAGGTCGCCATGGAGCGCGGAGTCGCCGGCTGCTGTGTGTTCGCGTGGACCGACTCGTGGACCGTCGGCGGCCATTCGATCCGTGACTGGCACTTCGGCCTGACGCGCGCCGACCGGACGCCAAAACCCGCGCTCGAGGTGGCCGAACGCTGGAACCGGCGCGTCGTTAGCGACCTGAAGCGCAGCTGGCCATCGATGAGCGTGGTGATCTGCGCACACAATGCCGCCGGCACCATCGAGGAGTGCCTCGCACACACGTGCTCGCTCGATTATCCGAATCTCGAGATCATCGTCGTCGACGACGGCTCAACCGATGCTACCGCCGACATCGTCCGCCGCCATCCACGCGCGCGTCTTCTATCCATCGAGCACGCCGGGCTGAGCACAGCTCGCAACGAAGGACTGCGCGCGACGTCGGGTCAGATCGTCGCCTTCCTCGACAGTGACGCGTACGCGACGCCGGAGTGGCCTTACTACCTGGCCCTGGGCTTCGAGAAGGACGACATCGTCGGGGTGGGCGGGCCGAATGAATGCCCCGCGGGCGACCCGGCCCGCGCGCACGAGATCGCGGCGGCGCCTGGCGGACCGATCCACGTCCTTTTGACGGACGACCGCGCCGAGCACATCCCCGGCTGCAACATGGCCTTCCGGCGAAGCACGCTGGAGGAGCTGGGTGGCTTCGACCCGATCTACACCGTCGCGGGCGACGATGTCGATTTCTGCTGGCGGGTGCTCGACCGGGACTGGGAGATCGGCTTCCATCCCGCGGCGCTGGTGTGGCACCATCCGCGGACCGCCGTGCGAGCGTACCTGCGCCAACAGTGGGGATACGGACGCAGCGAAGCGCTGGTCCAGGCGCGGCACCCGGATCGCTTCTCGATGACGGGGACGGCGAGGTGGCGGGGGCGGATCTACTCGGCGGCGCCGCTGCGGGCGTGGCGCGAGCGGATCTACCGAGGGCTGTATGGCGCGGCTCCGTATCAGTCGGTGTACCGAGGCGGGGGAGAGCTGCGCGACATCGCCCATCAGCTAGGCGTACCACTGGCCGTGATCGCAGTTCTTCTGGCTCCCGCGGCGTTTGTCGAGGAAGCGTTGTTTATCGTCCCACTCCTGGGCGCCCTGTTCCTGCTTGCGCTCGGCGCCTCCGATTTCGCTCGAATCAAGGTGCCGGCTCACGCGCGCAAGTCCGCGATGCGTTTCCGGCTGGACCTGACGCTGCTGAACCTGATGCAGCCGGTGGCGAGGGCGTGGGGGAGAGCGCGCAATCGCGCGCTCGCGCGCCGGAGCGCAATCCCGGTGCAGCCGATCCCGGGTCCGGTGCAGAAGCTTTCGCGCGGCGTGTTTCTGTTTCCTGAGAAAAGGCCGCGACCGGAGCTGGCCGAAAACATCGTCCAGCTTCTGCGACGGGCTGGGATGCGCGTCGTCCCGCCGACGGGCTGGGAGTCATACGACGCACTGGTCATGGGCAGCGCCCTGGTCGGCGCCGAGGTGGTGACCAGCGCTCACCCGCCGGGCTGGGTTCAGCTGCGTATCAACCGGCACCTGCGTTGGAAGCCGGCACTGATCGCGGCCGCTGCCATCGCGGTCTCGGCGATGATCGATCCTCGCCTGGCGGTCACGCTTGCCGGCATCAGCGTCGTCAACGTTTTGTTAGGTCTTTGGCGGACAGGGCCGGCCATTCGCCGAGCGCTGACGCGCCCGAGTCCGCCGGCATGACCGGAGCCTGGACGCTGTGGCGCCTGATCCCGAGGCTGTTTCCTTATCTCGCGCCCTACCGAGGTTTGGCCATCGTGTCCATTCTTCTGACGGCTCTGGCCGTACTGGTCGGTCTGGCGGCGCCGTGGCCTTTGGCCTTCATGGTCGACAACGTCCTCGGCAACCAGAGGCCCCCGGCAGTTGTCGTCTCTGTGATCGGGAACCAGGACCGTTTCACACTGCTCCTGCTGGCGGCGCTGGCAGGACTTGTGCTTGTCGTCATCACGAATGCGATGTCGGTTCTGCACGAATACGTCAACACCAAACTCCACCAGCGCCTTGTCCTCGATTTTCGAAGCGATCTGTTCGACCACGCACAGAAGCTGTCGATCAGCTATCACGACGCGACGCCGACCGGACAGTTGATGAACCAGATCAACATGGCGCCAGACGCGGCGGGCGGGCTGCTAATAGGAATGCCTCCGCTTGCCCAGAGCGCCGTGACGCTCGTCGGAATGTTCATCATCGCGGTCAAGATCGACCCCGTGCTGGCCCTGCTCGCGCTGACGGTCGTCCCGGTCATCTACTACTCGGTCGGCGTTTACAGCGCCCGAATCGTGCCGCGCCTCCAGTACGTGCGCGGCCTCGAGTGGCAGACCATGTCCATCGTCTTCGAGGCCATGGCAATGCTGCGCGTGATCGCGGCATTCGCGCGCGAGCCGCATGAATTCCGGCGGTTCCGGAAGCAGGGCGAGACCGCAGCCGACGCTCGCGTGAGGCTGACGGTGCGCCAAACGGTGTTCTCGCTGGTGGTCAACACATGGACCGCGGCCGGCACGGCGCTCGTTCTCGGAATGGGCGCCTTTCACGTGCTGAACAGCCAGCTGACCATCGGCGAGCTTCTCGTTTTTCTGGCGTACATCGCGGCGGTGTACGGACCGCTTGAAACGATCAGTGCTTCGATCAGTTCGATGCAGCAGCAACTCGTTGGTCTGCAGGGTGCCTTCTACCTCCTCGACGCGCAACCGGACATCAAGGACGCTCCCGATGCCATCGAGTTGAAGCGCGCGTGGGGCGCGATCACGTTCGACCACGTGGATTTCAATTACGCCGGCAGGCAAAACACGCTCAAGGACATCACATTCGCCATCTCGCCAGGGCAACGAGTCGCTCTTGTAGGCCCGACAGGGGCCGGAAAGACAACATTGGTCAGCTTGATCAAACGATTCCACGACGCCGCAGGTGGAACGGTGTTCGTCGACGGCATCGACGTCCGGATGCTGAAAGTCAGGTCTCTTCGAGAGCAGGTCAGTGTTGTCCTGCAGAACCCTGAGCTGTTCTCAGGTTCGATCATCGACAACATCCGCTACGGAAAATTGGAGGCGTCGCCCAATGAGATCGTCGATGCGGCCAAGGCAGCAAACGCACATGATTTCATCGATCGTCTACCTGATAAGTACGAAACGAAATTGGGCGAGGGCGGCGCTCAGATGTCAGCGGGCGAGCGTCAACGAGTTTGTATCGCACGTGCCTTTCTAAAGGACGCGCCCATTCTCATCCTCGACGAGCCGACATCGTCCATTGATTCGAGGACGGAGGCGGTGATTCTGGACGCACTCGATCGGCTCTCCGCCGGGCGCACCACATTCGTCATAGCTCATCGGCTATCCACGATCCGGCATGCAGACCTCATCCTGGTTCTCGACCAGGGTCGTTTGGTGGAGCGCGGGACGCACGAAGAGTTGCTCGAAAGAAACGGCCTTTACCGGCAGCTGTACGACGTCCAGATGGGCGTCGATCTCATCGAGCGACTATCACGCAGGGTCATTGCCGTCGAGCCTGCCCTGAATGCCGAGCATCGGGCAGACGACACTCGCGCTTTGATCTCAAACGTGCAGAGGGCCCTCGCCGCCGCGCTGCACGGCACGGTCGCAAAGGAAGCACTTGAACATGCGGCGGCCTTGCTTGTCCAGTCGGTCGAGCCGATGCTCGATGAGAGACACCCGTACGCGACCAGGGTGCTGGCTGCGCTGCGCTCAACTAACCCCCTTGCCGACGGCATAGTGGCTGGGGCGTTCTCGGACGCGCTTCTCGAGCTGCAGGATCTAGCCGACGACCTTGGGGTTGGCGCCAAGGAGGCACTCGCCTAGTGGGACGGCCGCAGATCGTGGTGCTCGGAATGATGACGAAGATTCCGGTGGCCGGAGTTGTCTGGCAGACGCTCCATTACCTCGTGGGGCTCGAACGGCTCGGATATGAGACGTACTACGTCGAGGCGCATGCGCGGACGCCATCGATGCTGATGGAGCGGGCCGATGACGACAGCTCTACCAGGGCTGCAACCTTCATTGCGGGCGCGTTGGAACCATTCGGGTTTCGTGGCAAATGGGCTTACCACGCCTTGCACGCCGACGGCCGTTGTTTTGGTCTTGACGAACGGGACCTCGGAAGGCTGTACAGTTCGGCGGCACTAATCATCAATCTCCATGGCGGCACCGAGCCCAGGACCGAACACTTTGCGACCGACCGCCTGGTCTACCTGGAGACCGACCCTGTAGACGTCGAGATCCAGCTCTCGCAAAGCCGCCGGGAGACGGTCGACTACCTGCGTCCACATTGCGCCTACTTCACCTTCGGTGAAAACTACGGCAACGAGGATTGTCAGCTTCCCGTCTCGCCTGAGTTCAACTTTCTTCCGACCCGGCAACCGGTCGTCCTCGATTTTTGGCGTCGCGCGTATGAATTGGCCGGAGGCCGATTCACAACTGTTGCCAGCTGGCGGCAGCCGTGGCGTGACATCCGATACGCCGGCGAGACGTACACGTGGAGCAAGCACGTCGAGTTCATGAAATTCCTTGAGTTGCCTACCAAAACGACATCGAATTTTGAGCTCGCATTAGCCAGTTGCCCGGACGCTGACCGTGAGGTGTTAGAGAGGAACGGTTGGCTCGTTCGCGACGCCCTGTCGCTGTCTCGCGACATAGGCGCGTACCACGACTTCATTTCGGCCTCCCGGGGAGAGTTCACTGTCGCGAAGGATCAGAACGTTCGCCTCCGCACGGGGTGGTTCAGCGATCGCAGCGCGACGTATCTCGCAGCGGGGCGACCTGTGATCACACAGGACACCGGTTTCGGGAACGTCCTTCCTACCGGCGAGGGTCTGTTCGCGTTCCGAACAGTGGATGACATCCTCGCGGCGGTCGATGCAATCGAGTCCGATTACCCGCGCCACTCGAAGGGCGCCGCGTCAATTGCTCGCGAATTCTTCGACGCCAAAACCGTCCTGCGAAGCCTGCTCGACAGGGTCGGAATGCCGCGTGTGCCGCCTGGGCTTACGCTCACAGTCACATCGAGGCGTCCGACGACCCTTGAGCGGGAAACGATCGAAACGGTGGTCTCGGCCCCGCTCCCTGTATCGGTCGCAGCGCAGCCAGACGTTCCCGACGTCAGCGCGATCGTCGTGACGCACGATGGCCTGGCATTCACGCGTCTCTGCTTGGAGAGCGTTCTCGCAAGCCACGGCATAGGCAACCTCGAGCTGCTCGTGGTGGACAACGCGTCCACGGACGGAACGCTCGAATACCTCACTCTTCTGTCCTCACGCGACACGCGAGCGCGAGTGTTTCGAAACGACACCAATCTTGGATTCGCGGCTGCTGTCAATCTCGGCCTAAGCGAGGCCCGCGGCAGGACGCTCGCGATCCTGAACAACGACACGGTGGTTCCGCCACGTGCCCTCGCGACGCTGTTCGATCACCTCCAGGACTCGACGGTCGGACTAGTGGGGCCTGTGAGCAACGAGGCGGCCACCGAAGCTGAAATCGAGCTCACCTACGCGACCTATGCCGGTCTTATCCGCGCAGCGCGTGATCGCGCCCGAACGCATGCGCGCCGCGCGCTCGAGGTCTCGATGCTGACGATGTTCTGCGTCGCGATGCGGCGTGATGTTCTTCAGCAGGTCGGGCCGCTGGACGAGCGCTTCGAGCTCGCGCTTTTCGAAGACGATGACTACTCGCTGCGCGTTCGCGCCGCTGGCTTGCGCATCGTTGTTGCCGAAGACGTGCTCGTGCACCATTTTGGCGAGGGGTCGCTCGGCGCCCTTGTTCCAAGCGGTGAGCACGCCGAGCTGTTCCATGCCAACAAGCGCCGCTTTGAAAACAAGTGGGGCGTCCCGTGGGTTCAGCACAGCCGGCGAGCCACAGACGACTATCTCGCCACGGTTGATCGCATCCTCGAGACGGTAGCTGGTACGACGCCGGCAGGCGCCCGTGTCCTCGTCGTGTCCAAGGGCGACGACACGTTACTTCGCTTTGACGGCCGGCTGGGCGCTCACTTCCCGCAGACGCCGGCCGGCGTCTACGCCGGGCATCATCCCGCGGATAGCAGCGAGGCGATCGCCGAGCTTGAGCACGAGCGCTCTGCCGGCGCCGAGTTTCTGGTCATTCCAAACACATCTTTATGGTGGCTGGATCATTACGGCGGATTCCGCGAATACCTTCGCGAATATTGCCGCGAAATGGTTCGTCAGGACGACACATGCGTGATCTACGCCTTGGGGATGGAGCCGTGAAGGAATCAGCTGTGATCGCGGACCATGCAGAGGAGATCGACTACGGACAGCTGGTCGTTCGGGTCCGAGAGCTCATCGAGTCCTGCGTTCCTGAGGGCTCTACGGTGGCCGTTGTCAGCCGTGGCGACGGCGACTTGCTTCGTATCGTTGGTCGCACCGGTTGGCATTTTCCGCGCACCGAGACCGGGTCGTATGCCGGCCACCACCCCGCCGACGACGGTGACGCGATCGCCCGTCTCGAGACGACGCGGTCCGACGGTGCGCAATATCTGGTGATTCCGGCGACCGCATACTGGTGGCTGGATCACTATGCGGGCTTTAAGCGACATCTTGATGAGGCCTACCGCCGTATTGCCGACGAATCTGCCACTGCGGTAGTGATCTCGCTTGAAGGCACGGCGCCGGTAGGGCGTCCGGCGCGTGAGCAGGCAACCGACCATACGATCGCTCAGCTGCAGACAGTTACTGCGGCCCTCCTGCCCGCGGGTGCCAATGTCGCCGTAATCTCGGGCGGCGATGCTCGATTCCTGGCCCTTGGTGCCCCGGTAGGTGGGCACTTTCCTCAGGGCTTGAGGCCGGAGGTTGCAGGACCGGAGCCCGAGAACGACGAGGCAGCCATCGCGTGCCTCGAGATCGCGCGCCGCTCGGGAGCGGAGTTTCTCTTAGTGCCGCAGGCGTCCTATTGGTGGCTCGAGCGTTTCTCCGAATTTCGTGCCCACCTGGGGCAGCGCCACCAGCTCGTGACACTACAGCAAAACCTGTGCGTGATCTATGACCTGCGTTTACCGCAGGCTACCGCTAGTACTGTGGCGGGTTTCATTAGGCAGAACCGGAAATCGAAGGGAGGCCGGCGGAAGCGTGCCTGAACGAGTCCTCTACATCTGCCACAACCACCCGGCAGTCCGACCGGGCGGTGCCGAAGGCTACGCACTGTCTTTGCACCGGACGATGCGGTCGACGCCAGGCTGGGAATCGATCTTTCTCGCGCATTCGGGCCCTCCGCTGACGACCGTGAGGCGGTATCACGACGGCGCGCTGTTTGCCCTCGACGAGAAATACCCCGACGAGTACTTCTGTCACAACGAATTCAGCAGCTTCGACACCTTCAATGGCTGGAATACGGACAAGTCGCTGTGGACGTATCTCCGCGACTTCTTGCTCGCGTACCGGCCCGACGTCGTCCATTTCCAGCACACGCTGTTCTTCGGCTACGACATGATCCGTGAGGTTCGGAATACCCTCCCGAACTCAGCGATCGTGTACACGCTTCACGACTTCATTCCGATCTGCAACCAGCATGGGCAGATGCTTCGGACGATCAACGACGATGAGCTTTGCACTCATGCGTCGTCTCGGCGCTGTCACGAGTGCTTTCCTAACCACACCCCGCAGGCTTTCTTTATGCGCAAGCGGTACGTGCAGGCTATGTTCGAGCTGGTCGACCGCTTCATAGCCCCAAGTGAGTTCCTACGACAGCGGTACGTCGAATGGGGAATTCCGGCGAATCGAATCGTCTTCGAGGAGAACGGCTGCGGACAGGCGACGCCAACTGGTGACGTGGAAGACCTTCAAGATAATGCCCGCATCCGCGTGGGCTATTTCGGACAACTGAACCGGTTCAAAGGCATCAATGTCTTGCTCGACGCGATGCGCTTGCTGCAGGAAGCCGAAGCTGCCGCGCACCTCTGGATTCACGGCGCCAACCTCGATCTCCAGTCGACGGAATTCCAGAGCGAATTCAACACAAAGCTGGCGAAGTGCGACGGCAATGTCACCGTCGTTGGAAAGTATCAGCCGGAGTCGTTGGGCCGCCACATGTCAGGCGTCGATTGGGTTGTGGTCCCGTCCATCTGGTGGGAGAATTCGCCGCTGGTCATCCAGGAGGCTTTCCTCTTTGGGCGCCCCGTGATCTGTTCGGACATCGGTGGAATGGCCGAAAAGGTAACCCATGGAGTAAACGGCCTTCATTTCTACGCACGAGATCCAGTGAGTCTTGCAAGAACCATCCGTCGCGCTACCGAAACCCCCGGGCTGTGGCAGTCGCTGCGGCAAGGGATCCCCAAGGTTCACACGATGGGGGAGCACGTTGCGAACCTGTCCAGCCTGTATCGCGACCTTCTCACCGAGAAGCGAGGCTCCCGCGTGCTGAGGGCAGTGCGCTCATGACCTCTCGAGTTCGGCGCTTCGCCTGGCTGTGCCCTGGACTGGCCGTTGCAGCAGTCCAGTTCGACGGTGAAATTGAGGAAACCATCGTCGGCGGCGAAACGGTTGAGGCCCGGTGGCTTCGCTGGGCCGACGTTGAATCAGAATGTTTGAGCCTCGTCACCATGCGCTTGCCAGTAGCGGTGTTTCCCGGCGACCCTGTTGGGCGGTTGAGCGTGAGCGCCCACGGTGCAATCACCGATTTCGAACCGAACGACCTCGTGGAGAACAGCGTCGATCTCCAGGAGTTTGTCCGTACTTCACTGGCGCCCTTGCCCGCCAAGGTGCGTGCCGAAGTCCTCGACTTTCTTGCGGCTGTACCAGAATCGCATCCACTTGCGTCGGGTCCACTGCTGAACAAAACTCTCGTGGCTATGCGTGATGCGCTGCGGGAGTGCCTACCAACCTGTGTCGTGAGCCGTGATGAGCCGCTGGGCCTCGCCGCCGAATGCCTTCTTGCGATAGATGAGCACAGCTTCTACATACAGGGCTGGTACCGGGACGCGGACGCCACCGTACTAAGTCTGCGGGCAGTTTCTCCAGAGGGCTCGTCGGTGGAGCTACTGGACGCGATCCACAGTTTCCAGCGCGCAGACCTCGAGTTGCTTTACGGCGTCGCCCCCGGCGATCCCCGCGCCGGCGCAGGTTTCGCCTGCTATTTCGAGCTTGACGCGCCCAGCGTCAGCTCAACAGGATGGATGTTCGAGCTTCGTGACGCAGCTGGAAGGGGCGTCGAAGCCGCCGCACCGCCCGTTATCAGCGCTCGAGTCGAAGTACGCGACCGGCTCCTCGGTGACGTCGCACTGGAGCACCCGAACGAAGATGTGCTGACCCGAAATCACCTGTTTCCAGCAATCAGCAGACTGCAAGAACTCAACGCAAAACGCCTTCGCGTCGAGCGGATCCATCAGTTCGGAAGCCCGCCCGGGGACCCCGAAGTCTCAATCGTGGTGCCGCTCTATCGCCGGATCGACTTTCTCGAGCATCAGCTCGCTCAGTTCTCGATCGATCCGCAGATGGCTCGGACGGATCTCATATACGTACTTGACTCGCCAGAGCGCGCGAGCGACCTGATCGCAGCGGCATCAGGGCTCATCGACCTCTACAAAGTGCCATTCCGAGTTGTGAGCCTGGCCGAGAACACTGGCTTTGCGGGAGCTAACCGAGCAGGGGCCTCAGTATCACGTGGCCGGCTCCTACTGTTCATGAACTCGGATGTGTTGCCCGAGCGGCCCGGGTGGCTTCACAAGCTCGTCAACTTTTATGACTCGACCCCCAACGTGGGTGCCGTCGGTCCAAAGCTCTTGTTTGAGGACGACTCGATCCAGCACGCTGGCCTGTTCTTCAGATCAGCCCCCGCCTCGAACGTCTGGTCAAACGAGCACTTCTTCAAGGGGTTGCACCGCAGCCTGCCGGCATCTGCAGCAACCCGCCGCGTACCGGCCGTTACCGCCGCGTGCATGCTGGTCGAGCGAGCTCTGTATGAAGAGGTTGGCGGATTCCGCGCATGCTTCGTGAAGGGAGACTTCGAGGACTCCGACCTATGCCTGAGGTTTGAAGAACGCGGACGTCCTAGCTGGTATTTCGCGGACGTCGCCCTGTACCACCTAGAGGGACAGTCATACGAATCCAGTTCACGCATGCATGCCTGGCGCTACAACGCCTGGCTGCACACATATTTATGGGGGAAAACGATCGACGAACTGATGCAACACTTCGTGACAGACGTCGCGGTCACGCGACGTTCGTCCCTAGTTCCGCTCGGGGATTACCTCAACGTCCGCCCGCCGAGCAATGAAGTTGGCGATGAGGTTGAGATCGGATGAAGCAGATCGAAATCCCGACACTCCGAGGCGAGTTGAAACAGATGATTCTCGACGCATTGAAGCGTCGATATGTGAGCGCCGGGCAGGATGGCATCGAGACGGGCAATCACTACCAGTCGATTGCGCTAGACGGCGAGAGGACCAACGGCTTTCGTTCCGACCGCGAGGCATTTCTCGATCAGATCGATTTCCGAGGAAAGCGTGTCCTTGATCTAGGTTCCAATCTGGGCGAGCTAAGCCGAGCTTCGCGAGCCCGGGGGGCCGCTCTAGTAGACGGCTTTGAATACGACCCGTTCTTCATCGAGCTCGCACAGCTCGTGAACGCATACGACGGGACGACTCGCGTCTCCTTCTTCCGACGAGACATCACCGATGCATCGGTTTATCGCGAGCACTACGATGTCGTGGTCGCGTTTTCCGTTTACGAGTATCTCCAACATGTGCTCGCCTCGCTCGCCGACATCACCGATGGACTTCTAGTTCTAGAAACCCATCGCCTCGAGCGGAACCTCGAGAGCACTTATCTCAATCCAATAGGCAAGCATTTTCCGTTCCATCACATTCTTGGCCGATCGGACTGGGGAACCAATCAGGCCTCCGATGGCGAGCGCGCGGTTATCGCCTTCGCACGCACCGATGAAGCGCTGCGGGGGAACCTTACCGATATTGGTCTGGCACGGCATTACGCGGCCAACCGACGACCCGGGACGCGTGCGGACATCCGGTCGGTCGACGTCGGCCGAACAAGGCTCTACGACAAGTTCTTCGAGAAGTACGCCGCGAATTCACCACCCGAGCTCCTCGCCAGCGTGGATGCGACCGAAGTGAAGGTGGAAGAGCTGGCCAGGAACGGCGACCTTGCCAGGCATGACCTCGCCGGTTGGGTCTATTGGTTGGTCTATCTAAAGGGCGCGCTTGACTGGACGCGCCGAGGATTGGATGGGACCGACAACGTCTACCAGCAGCTGCTAGCCGAGCATTGGCAGAACGACCCTGGCCGTGCAGCCGATCTCGGAGATACGAAAAGATTGACGGCGCTGGTCGTGCGGCGGTTCAAGGATTTTGAGCTGTTCCGTGCCGACGCCGATGCGCCGGCAAAGATCCAGCCGCTGCGGATCATTGTCACGAACGGACCCCCGACGCTCGCGCCCACTCGCAGCGTGAAGCGAATTTATGAGGTGGGGCGTGAGGTACCCGTCGAGACTACGACGGTCGATGGCTATCACCGGCTGTTCCTTGCTAGGCTTTTCGGCCACGCGCGAGTCCCGTGCGACTTCGTGGCAGAGGAAGACGCGGTCCTCGAACGCGGCCTATGAGTCGCATAGTGGTCGCGGGGGCGCTGGCCCAGAAACCCGCATATCCCGGCCACGCCTGGATGTTCGTGCAGTGGCTGCTCGGCTTGCGCCGGTTGGGCTTCGACGTCTTGTTCATCGACCGCATGACCGACGACATGGGATCGGTTGAAGCAGGGCGAGCGTTTCTCGATGCCGTCATGGCGCAGTTTGGGCTAGCTGACGACTACCTCCTTCTGGGACGAGGATCACAATGTATCTCCGGGACTGGTCGCGCCGAGGCAATTGCGCGAACGAAAGGCTCCCTATTGATCAATGTCAATGGATTTCTAAACGACCAAGAGCTTCTCGGCGTGGCGAACCATCGTGTCTACCTCGATATCGATCCCGGCTTCGGCCAGATGTGGCGCGAGCTCGGTCTCCACGATCCCTTCACCGGCCATGACTCTTTCGTCACTCTCGCCGAAAATATCGGCAAAGCGGAATGCAGGGTCCCCACGTGTGGACTCGAGTGGATCACGACCCGTCAGCCGGTGGTGCTGGACCTCTGGCCGGCGCGGCGACCCACCGACGAGGGCGCTTTCACCTCGATCGGCAGTTGGCGTGGTCCTTTCGCGCCAGTGCACTTCGGCGGCGACACGTTCGGTCTTCGCGTCCACGAATTCCGCAGGTTCGTCGACCTGCCGAGATTGACCGGGCGTGAGTTCGAGCTTGCGCTCGACATCCACCACACGGAAACAAGCGATAGAGAAGTGCTTCTGGGTTCGGGATGGCGCCTGCTTGAGCCCCATCTCGTGGCCTGCGACCTTGACGGCTACCGCGAATTCATTCGTCACTCCCGCGCTGAGTTCATGGTTGCCAAGAACATGTACGTGGCGACACGCGGGGCTTGGTTCAGCGAGCGGAGCGCCTGCTATCTCGCAACTGGCCGGCCCGTAATCGCTGAGGACACAGGGCTCAGCGGCCTTTATCCGTTAGGCGAAGGCTTGATCGCGTTTCAAACGCTCGAGGAAGCCGCGGACGCGGTCGAATCGGTCTGCGCTAAATACGTCCGTCATGCGGAAGCCGCACATGAGATTGCGGAGGCGTACTTCGATTCGGATAAGGTCCTCACCGCGCTTCTCGACCATCTGGCGTCGGCGGTAGCATGAGACCAGTCGCGATCGTCGCCGGTGTGCTGGCTGGCAAGCCAGGCAACGGCGGACACGCGTGGTCGCGGATCTCGCTCGTCCACGGTCTACGGCGTCTTGGCTTCGATGCCGTTTTCGTAGAGCAGCTCCGCGGTGCTTCTGAAGCCGAGCGCCGTTACTTCGAGCTGGTCTGTGAGGAATTTGACATTGATGGAGACCTCATCGACAGCAAGGCCTCGTATGAGCTTGTCGCCCGTGCTGAGTCGGCCGCGCTCCTGGTAAATGTCGGCGGTCACCTGACCGTTCCCCAGGTGAAGCACGCGCCTCGGCGCAGGGTCTACCTCGACGACGACCCCGCCTACACACAGTTGTGGCATCACGCTGGTCTCCTCGGCGAGCGCCTCCTAGCGCATGACTTCTATTTCACGTTCGGCGAGAACATAGGTCGCCACGGGTGCGCCCTTCCGGTCGACGGAATCCAGTGGCGCCCAACGAGGCCCTCTGTCGTTCTCGAAGAATGGCCGGTGAGCAATGGGGTGGAGAGCGGATTCACCACCGTCGCGAGTTGGCGTGGTGGCTACGGCCGAGTCGAGCACGATGGCACCCTGCTTGGCCAGAAGGCGCATGAGTTCCGCCGCTTCGCCAGCGTTCCGCGCGCGGCGAACCAGGACTTCGAGGTGGCGCTCGCGATCGAAGAAGGCGATTGCGCGGATGTCGATCTCTTGCGCCGAAACGGATGGCGCCTCGTGGACCCGACTGATGTAGCCGGTTCGCCAGACGACTTTAAGCGTTACATCCAGCGATCGGGCGCCGAGTTCTCACCGGCCCAGGGCATATACGTCGCAACGCAGTGTGGTTGGTTCAGCGACCGAACGACGAAATACCTCGCTTCGGGCAAACCCGCGCTCGTTCAGGACACCGGCTTTACTCAGAACCTCGAGGCTCAGGAAGGCTTGGTCGCGTTCACGACGCTCGACGAGGCGGTGGCACGCGCGAAGGATATCGCTGTGAATCACGAATACCATGCGGCCGCTGCAAGGGCGATTGCCGAGAAGCACTTCGACTCCGACAAGGTCCTCGGTCGGATGCTGGAGCAGGTGGGCGTTTGACCCAAGCGCTACGCATAGTCATCCCTGATGTGGGCCGAGAGCCAGGGCATGGAGGCGCGCGATGGGCGGTGCTTCAGTATGTGATCGGCCTGCGCCGCCTGGGTCATGAGGTTGTATTAGCGTCGTCGGGACGCACCTCGCGCATCGAAGCCGATCTGGCCCTGAACATCTCCGGCCGGATAACCTCCGAAGCTCTCGCACATGTCCCGATCAGGGCCTATCTCGATCTGGATCCCGGCTTCAATCAGCTCTGGCAAGAGCAGGGCATCACGAGCGGCTTTGAAGATCACACAAACTTCGTGACGGTTGGGCTCGCAGTGGGCCAACCAGGCTGCGATGTCCCGACGACTGGCCGGCGCTGGTTTTCGACTCTTCCTCCAGTCGTACTCGACCGATGGCCTGTCGTACACGCGATCGAAACCGACGCGTTCACCACGGTCGCGAACTTTCGCTCGTACGGATCGATCGACAGATTTGGCGTTCATTACGGGCAGAAAGTGCACTCGTTGCGAAAGCTGATGGACCTTCCGACCCGCGTAAAGCGGCGATTTGTGCTTGCAATGCGCGTCCACGACAATGAAAAGGCCGACCTCGATGCGCTGCGCGAGAACAGGTGGGAACTCGTCGATCCTTGCATGGTCGCCGCCACACCTGAGAGGTATCGACGTTTCGTGAGTAGGTCGCGCGCAGAGATCGGAATCGCCAAGAGTGGATATGTGGCGTCGCGCTGTGGTTGGTTCAGCGACCGAAGCGTGTGCTACCTCGCCTCCGGCCGCCCCGTTGTCGCTCAGGAAACAGGCTTCTCGCGATTCCTGCCGACAGGTGAAGGGCTGTTGGTGTTTGCTGACACGTCCGGCGCAGTGGACGCCATCGAGCGCGTTGACAGCGACTACGCCCGCCATGCTCGCGCCGCGCGGCGCATCGCTGAGGAGCATTTCGACTCCGACCGCGTGCTCACTCGACTGATCGAGGCGGTCTCCACGTGATCGAGACCGACCGCCGCCCTTACGCCTATCGGACCAGCCACCGGCTCGAAGAGGTCGACGTAACCCTGTCGGACGGCACCCCTGCGAAGTTGCTTCGCAAGGATCTCCGCTGGTCTGCGCTTCACACCCAGGCGCGCGCCGCGAAACCGGCGTTCCTACACAACCCTGCCCGGGAGGTGGCAGCCTACGCGCTGATCAAGGACCTAGGCTGGGGTACGCCCCAACTGTACGAATCCGGCAAGGACTGGCTCCTAATGGAGAAGGTCGACGGAGTCGAACTGTGGCAGGTCGGCGATTTGGGGACATGGGCCGACGCAGCTCGGTGGCTTGGGCGCCTCCACCGGCACTTCGAGCAGGCGCCGCCAACCGACTCCCGCCTGCTGCGCTACCAAGGGGCATATTTCAAGGGATGGTGCACACGTGCGGCCGAGCGCCATCCCGAGATCAGTAACCTGGTGCCCTACGCCGATCGGGCGATCGAAATTCTGTCGGTCGACCGTCCGACTCTTGTCCACGGTGAGTTCTATGCCTCGAATATTGTTGTGGCGCACGATCGCATCGCACCCGTGGACTGGGAGATGGCAGGGCTCGGCTCCGGGATGATAGATCTGGCAGCGCTGCTAAGTGGCTGGGGCGATGACGCGCGGATGGCGATGATCGCAGCATACGGCGGCGCTCGGGAGAAGGTTCTGGCTGCTGCCGAGCTGCAGATCGCACTGCAGTGGCTAGGGTGGTCCGAAGCCTGGATACCGCCGCCTGAGCATCGCCGGGACTGGGTTGCCGAGGCACGAGCCGCTGCGAGGCACCTTGGCCTTTAAGGTCAAGGCCACGTGCGTGATGTCCGCGGTCTTGGCATTGACCGCATGCGCTACAAGCTCTACGTCGGCCCCGAAGGTTGCTCCCGCCACGTCGATCAAACAGGTAGTGATCATCGTCAAGGAAAACCACAGTTTCGACAACTACTTTGGCGGCTTAGAGGACCCGGTACTGCAGTTGCCCCACTGTCCCAGTTTGGCCGCACAGGCGGGGTGCCAATACGCCAGCACTGACATTCCCGCCTATTACGACTACGCGCAGGAATTCGGCTACGCCGACATGTATTTCACCGATATCCGCGGGCCGTCATGGCCCAATGACCTGATGATGATTGCCGGACAAACGCCTCTAGCTTCAGATCCTCCGCCGCCTCTAAAGACCTGGGTTTGTCCGACGACGTGCTACGACTTGCCCACCATCGGCGATGAGTTGACACAAGCCGACGTCACGTGGCGAAACTACGGTCTGAAGCTCTACGACCCATTCTTGTCGATCAAACGGTATGCGACCGATTCAGTCCACAACGTCGACGGCGATAACTTCTTCAACGATGTCTCGGAAGGAAACCTTCCCGCGGTGTCATGGATCAGACCGGATCCCGGCGTAAGTGAACATCCCGGGTATGACATCAGGGTCGGTGAGCGGTGGACGGTGAATGTGGTCGATGCGCTGATGCGAAGCCAATACTGGAGCTCCACGGCGATCCTCATCACTTGGGACGACGCCGGAGACGTGCCGGATCATGTTGCGCCGCCGGTGCTCGAGCGCACAGCGTCTGGCAAGGCGCTCCGCTATGGGTACAGGGTTCCCTTATTAGTTATCAGCCCCTTCACGCACCAGGGCCAAGTCTCGCACCAGCTGCTCTCGCACGTCAGTCTGCTCAAGTTCATCGAGAACATCTTTCATCTTCCGTCGCTGACATCTCGCGACCGCGACGCGGCGAGCCCGGACGAGTTCTTTGACCTCGACATGGCGCCTAGGGCACCGATGTTCGTGAAGCCATGAAGGCGCTGATTGTGAACGCCGACGACTTCGGCATGTGTCAGGCGGTGAATCAGGGGGTCGCGGTCGCCCATGAGAAAGGAATAGTTACCAGCGCAAGCCTCATGGTCCGCCGGGCGGCGGCTAGCGCCGCGGCCGACTATGCCGGGCGACATCCCGAATTGAGCGTCGGACTTCACCTCGACCTGGGCGAGTGGGAGTTTCACGATGGGGGCTGGCACGCCCGATACGTGATGTCAGGCGCGGTAGACGCCGAGGTCGAACGACAGCTTGATTTGTTCCGGGAGCTCCTCGGGCGGGATCCCACCCACCTCGACTCCCATCAGCACGCTCATCGCACGGAGCCCGCGGCTTCAGTCATTTGCGTGATGGCGGGTCGGCTGGGTGTCCCGCTCCGAGGTACCGGTGCCGGCATTCGTTACGTTGGCGACTTCTATGGGCAAACCGGGCGCGGTGACCCGCTACCGAACGCCATTTCGGTTGAAGCCCTGCTTCGACTGTTGGGAGCAATGCCAGAGGGCGTAACTGAGCTCGGTTGCCATCCGGGCATCGGCAATATGAATGGCACGCCGTATGTCGTTGAGCGTGCGATAGAGGTTGAAACGCTTTGCCACCCGCAGGTGCGCGCAGCGCTCGAGGCGAGTGGAATCATGTTGGCATCATTCGCAGACATTCGAGGCATGGGGGTTACTAATGCCGACAGTTGATGAGAATCTGAAAACCTGGAATGAAACATACCGATGGATTGAGCAGGGCGATGAGTGGTCGCGATCTTGGGGCGGGCCGTCCGCCCAGTGGTTTGGTACGATCCTTCCCCGACTCAGAACCTTTGTCCCCACGGGAACGATCCTGGAGATTGCTCCAGGGTTCGGCCGGTGGACTCAATTCCTTGCCCGCTTGTGCGATGAACTGGTCGTGGTCGACCTGAGCACCAAATGCATCGAAGCGTGCCGGCGCCGGTTCGCTGCCGATTTTCCAAACATCGCGTACCACGTGAACGACGGCCGCTCACTCGCCATGGTTCCGGACGACTCAGTCGATCTGGTGTTCAGCTTTGATTCGCTGGTCCACGTCGAGAGCGAGGTCCTCGATGCGTATCTCGAGCAGATCGCAACCAAACTGAAGCCAGACGGGGTTGCGTTCCTGCACCACTCAAACCTCGGCGAGTACGTTGACGAGTCGACTGGTCGGATTCCCGAATCAATGGGTCGGGCGGGCTCGCGGGACGCATCGGTTTCTGGCACGCGCGTTATCGAGACTGGCGCAAGGGCTTCGCTTTGTTGCTTGAGCCAGGAGCTGGTTCCATGGGGCGGAGTTGAGCTCATCGACGCCATCACCGTGTTTGCCCGTCCCGGCTCACGATGGGGCGACCAGACAGTGCCGATGCGAAATCCGGAGTTTGCAGCCGAGGTGCGATACGTCAGAAAGTTGGGGCAGTTGTACGACTGGGGACCCATGGCTCGAGGTCGTCAAGATTCAAACAGCAGCCAGATACACAGCAAGTAGGTCCTCGGCTGGATGCCTGCCCCCAGCTCGCTCGCCGCGCGCCGCAGCTCCGGTTCACCAAGCCCGTACGCCGCGATGTGTTGCGGCAACCCCGACGATCTGATCAGCTCGTAGATCTCATCCGGCGACGGCAGCAGCGCCGTCCGCTCCGGTATCGACTTCGCTAGGTACCGCATCACGTGCGGGAGCAGCAGGCACGAGGTCACTCCGTGCGGGATCCGGCACCGGGCCCCGATCTGCTTGCCCATCGTGTGGCTCAACCCGGCCGCCGACGCGCCCGGCAGCGTGAACGAGAACCACGCCCCGAGCTGGGAGGCAAGCGCCGCGGCGCTTGGAATCGACCCAGGCCAGTTCCGGAATGAGTACAACGACCCGAGTCACTACCGTCCAGAGCTGCCAAGCTCCAACCACTCGCACACGGAAGAGTTGAAGACCGGCGAACATTTCTGTCCATGAGCCCGGCCCCGGAGACAGCGCGCGCGGTGGCGCGCGCGGCGGCAGCCGCGTTCGGCGGCAAGCCCGAGGTCCACGCTCACCGCGACGAGGACAGGTCGCACTCGGTCGACATCGTGGCCTGCCGGGACCGGCCGAGCCCTGGGCTGGTCAGCTACTCGACTTTGACGTTGCACGCGGTGCCGAACAAGATCGAGGACGACGACATTCGTGTCGAGCTGGCCGGCGTCGCAGAAGAGGGGGTGACCGATTTCCCAAACCTCCTCGCGACGGCGGCGTTCTACATCATCAAGAATCGGTGGAAGGCCGGACCTGGAATCGTGTTTCCCTCGCTCCTCCAGGAGTACAGCCTCTCGAAGACGCTCGAGCACCTGCTCTGGGTAGAGCCTTTCGAATGGACTCAACTCGGCTCCGTCGACGTGGGCGGCGGGTTGAGTGTTCACTGGCTGCTCGGTGTGCCCATCTCGG
>Ga0070707_100002098_pt1 | contig 19103 bp, 15 predicted proteins | sample KBSK5502metaG_FD_65468 | JGI IMG/M metagenome (GOLD analysis project Ga0070707, IMG submission 65468) | Corn, switchgrass and miscanthus rhizosphere microbial communities from Kellogg Biological Station, Michigan, USA - KBS K5-50-2 metaG | ecosystem: Host-associated > Plants > Roots >... | reverse complement strand
GCGGTAGGCCCCGACGACCTGATCTACGCCGGAACCGGCGACTCGTTCCAGAACGCCCTTTTCCAGAAAGGGCAAGCCTCGGTCATCCGGTTCAGTCGTGACGCTCCGGCAACGACGAAGCAGGTGTACGCATCGGGCTTCAACATGGCGAACGGCTTGACGTTCGGCCCCAACGGCGACGTCTACATATCTAATGACATCGACGCCGGCTTGATCCGCATCCCGCGCGCGCACCCGGCGGCATGGTCGCCTCTGAACGATCTGTGGGGTGCGAACGGGCTCGTCGTCACCCGCGACGGGAAGACGCTGTACGCGACGATCACGTTCGATCAGCGCTCGCCCATCGAGCGGGTCTCCTTGCCGAGCGGCGCGCATTCCACCGCATTCCAGCTCACGGTCGGCGTCGCGTCGTTGAAGCCCGCCGTCTACACGAACCCCGACCTGTCGCGCCCGCTCGTCGGTGTCAAAGGATTGGACGACATGACGACCGACGGCCGGTACCTCTATCCGGTCGCCAATGGGCTCGGGGAGCTCCTGCGCGTCGACCCGCGCACCGGCGCGGCATGTTTGATCGCGAGCGGCTTCCCGACGTCCTCATCGGTTCGCATAGCGTCCGAGAGCGGGCCCTTCGCCGACCACGACCGGTCCACGATCGACTTCTACGTCACGCGCTTCAGCGGTCAGATCATTCGCATCCGGTATCGCCCGTAAGATTGTCCCGTGGGTACACGCGGGCTGCTCTGCGACTACGGCGGCGTGATGACGTCGCCGATCTTCTCGTCCTTCAACGCGTTCTGCGAAATGGAGGGGATCACGCTCGATGCGTTTCGCTCCGTGATGCAGGGCGCGGCGCGGAAGGAAGGATCGCCCTTCGCGATGGTCGAGACCGGCGCGATCACGGAGGAGCAGTTCGACGACGCGGTCGCCACCTTGCTGAGCGATGCCTGCGGCAAGACGATCGCGGCGGCCGGCTTGAAGCAGCGGATGTTCGCGTTGGTGAAACCCGACGAGGCGATGTGGACCGCGGTCGGCGCTGCGCGCGCAGGTGGTGTGCGAACCGGCTTGTTGTCTAACTCGTGGGGCGGGCGCGACTACCCGATCGAGGGGCTGAAGGAGATCTTCGACGACATTCTTATCTCCGGTGACGTAGGCCTGCGCAAGCCCGATCCCGAGATCTACCTGCTTGCAGCCGATCGCATCGGCGCGCGCACGGAGGATTGCGTTTTCGTAGACGACTTCAATGTAAACGTGGACGGTGCAAAGGCGGTCGGCATGATGAGCATCGTGCACTCGGATGCTCGAACGACGATCGAAACCTTGCAAGAGCTTTTCGGTCTACAGCTCGGGGCTGACGCGCACAGCGGGCGGCGCTAAACTCGAAGTCCGCGCCGGGGGGTAGCCCGGCGTTTGCGTTTTCTCATAGGCTCGGGAGCGACTGATGAGCGAGATCGACGCACCACAGCTGACTCAAACGGCGTTCGACCGGCTGGAGGCGGAGCTCGACGAGCTTCGAACGAGTGGCCGCAAGACGATCGCCGAGCGGCTGCAGCGCGCGCGCGAGCTCGGCGACCTGAGCGAGAACGCGGAGTACCACGAGACGAAGAACCAACAAGGCATGATGGAAGCACGCATCCGCACACTCGAGTACACGCTCAAGAACGCGCAGATCGTTGAAGCGCCGACAGCATCGGACCGCGCGGAAGCGGGAACGATCGTGACGGTCAAGCCGCTCGATGGTGGGGACGATGAGCGATATCTGCTGGCCGCGTCGAAGGAGGAGCGCGCGCGCGACCTGCGAACGGTCACCGTCGGATCGCCGCTGGGGCAAGCGTTGAACGGCAAGGTCGTTGGCGACAAGGTCGAGTACGTCGCGCCGGGTGGGACCTTCTCGTACGAAGTGACGAATATCGAGCCCTGGGACGGAAAGGCCTAAGACTTCTCCGCTCGCGACGCGATCTGCGATTCGAGCCGCGGGTCGGGAACGAGCCAGATCGCGGCGACCGAAACGTAGATCGCCAGCGAAACCCATCGATTGACGAACGCGAGTGGGATCGCCACCGCGTAAAGGATCGGTGAGATCCTTCCTTTGAAGTCGTCGCCGAGCGCCTTGGCGATCACCGAATCCGGGCCTTGCTCGTTCACGATGGCCGTCTTCAAGATGAAGTAGGCGATCGCTGCAGCCAGTAGCACGATGCCGTACGCGGCCGTTGGAACTTTTGCGAAGTGGCGAACGTGCTTCTCCTGTGTTCCGCCCTCGCCGACCCACTGCGTCATGAACGGCACCAACGAGAGCCAGAACAGCAGATGCAGGTTCGCCCACAAGACCTTCCCGTTGATCCGGTCGGTGAGTGCGAGCATGTGATGGTGGTTGTTCCAGTAGATGCCGAGGAACACGAAGCTCAAGAGGTAGATGAGGAGTCGCGGCAGCACGTCGCGGAGGTCGTGCCACGATGTGCCGGCGGGTCGCGACAGCTCGAGCACCATGATCGTGATCAGGATCGCGATCACGCCGTCGCTGAAGGCCTCGAGCCGTGAGCTGGACATCTCCTCGAGTCGAGGATACGCGCGCACCCGCGTTCCCTTTAGTATCTCGGGCGAACGCGAACCAGGAGGCTCATCATGGCGAAGTACGCAACGCTCGTCACATCCAAAGGATCGATCAAGATCCGGTTGCTCCCGGATCACGCACCGAAGACCGTCGACAACTTCGTCGGCCTCGCGACCGGCACGAAGGAATACAAGGACCCGCGTGACGGCCAGAAGAAGACCGGCCCGTATTACGACGGGACGATCTTCCACCGCGTGATCCCTGAGTTCATGATCCAAGCCGGCGACCCGACGGGGACGGGAACCGGCGGTCCCGGCTACCAGTTCGAAGACGAGGTGGCCGGTGGTCCCAGCTTCACGAAGCCCGGTTACCTCGCGATGGCGAACGCCGGCCCCGGCACGAACGGGTCGCAGTTCTTCATCACCGAAGCGCCGACCACGTGGCTCACCGGCAAGCACACGATCTTCGGCGAAGTGATCGAAGGCATGGAAGTCGTGAACGACATCGCGCGCGCGCCGCGCGACGGCCGTGACAAGCCCAAGGAAAACGTGGTGCTCGAGCGCGTCGAGATCAGCGAGGGCTAGCGCGACGGCACACGGTAGGCCGGAAGGATCGACTCCGCGATCATCTCGACCTGCTTCACCTCGGGGATCTCGGGGAACAGCCACAGCACGTCGAGCCCCGCCGGTTCGTACTCCTTGATCGCTTGCGCGACGACGTCGACCGGACCGGCGTGGATGCGCTGTGCCAACTGGTCGTCCGGAACGGCGCCGTAGTAGCGGCGGTAGGAGCGGGCCGCCGAGGCAAGGGCGGCGTTGGGGTCGTCTCCGATCGCGACGTACGCGAGGCCGCCCAGCTGGAACTTCTTCTTGCCGGCCTGCTCGGCCTGGGCGCGCAGCTTCGGCGCAGCTTCGATCATCCGGTCGGCCCCGGCGGCCCCGAAGAGGTAGGCGTCGCCCATCTCGATCGCGCGGTCAACCGCGCGCGGCTTGTTCGCGCCGATCCAGATCGGTGGCAGCGGCTTCTGCATCGGTGCCGGCCCCGTCGCCGCTTCGTCCAGCGACGCTTTCTTCGCCGCGCGCCAGATGCGGCGGATCTTGCGGATCTGCCGTTCGAGCTTCTTGCCGCGGTTCTGCCAGCGCGCGCCGAGCACCTTGTAGTCGTTTGCGTCCCACCCGAGCCCGACGCCCAGATCCAAGCGGCCGCCGGAAAGACGATCGATCACGGCGGCTTGCTTCGCCACCAAGACCTCGTTGCGGTTCGGAAGCTGCAGGATCGTCGTCGCGAGGCGCACACGTTCCGTCACTGCGGCTGCAGCCGTCAGTGCGATCAGCGGATCCCACACGTCTTGGCCCGGGCGGTCGATCGTGCCGAACGAATGGAATCCGGCTTGGTCGGCGACGCGCGCCCAATCGAGGAACATCCCACGGTTCACGTCGGGGACGAGCGTGTTTGGTAGTCCGATGCCAAGCTTCATCGTGGATCCCTTCGTCTCAGTCGCTGCGTACGAGTTCGATCAGCTCCGCCGCATGGTCGTACCGGCGGAACGGAGGGATGAGATACAGGCCGGCGACGCGCGCGCGCAACTCTCCGCACAGCTCCACGGCGACGGCCAGGCCTTCCGACTGCTCGTTCGTCGACTTACCGATGCGCTTGCGAACCGCGTCGGGGATGTCGATCCCGGGAACCTCGTTGTGCAGGAACTCGGCGTGCCGGCGCGATGCGATCGGAAGGACGCCGCCCATGATGGGCAGCTCGAGCGGTCCATACCGCTGTTCATACAGCGCACGGAAGCGATCCAAACGCTCGGCGTCGAAGATCGCCTGGGTGATCGCGTAATCGGCTCCTGCGTCGATCTTGCGCTTGAGCACGCGCGCCTCGCGCTCGAGATCCGAGGCCGTAACGTTCAGCGCGCACGCGACGACGAAGCTCGTCGGGTCGCCGATCGACGAACCTGCGCGGTCGAGACCCGCGTTCAGCGATCCTTTCACGAGCGCGATCAAACCACTCGGCGTCACGTCCGACAGGTCAGTCGCCTCCGGGAAGTCGCCGATCGACGTCGAGTCGCCCATCACCGCGAAGATGTTGCGGATGCCGAGCGCGTACGCTGCGAGCAGGTCGCCTTGCACGCGCAGCAGGTTGCGCCCGCGCGTCGGGAAGTGCAGCACCGTTTCGATCCCCGCTTCTTGCTGGACGAGATGGCACGCGGCCCATGCGCTCATGCGCATGCGCGCCGTGGGCATGTCGCTGACGTTGATGACGTCGGCGCCGGCGGCTCGCAAGGTATCTGCGCCGGCGACGAGGCGCGCCGCCGAGAATCCGCGCGGCGGTTCCATCTCGACCGCGATCGTCAATGCGCGCGCGGCGAGCTTCGTCGCCAGACCGGTTGGGAGTTGCGCCGTGCGAACCTCGGCCGGCTCGGCCGGCTGCTCGGACACTTCGATGTCGAGCGGCCGTGCCGGAGCGGCCAATGCGCCGGCCATCGCGCGGATGTGCGCGGGCTGCGTGCCGCAGCAGCCGCCGACCACGCGAACGCCTGCGGCGACGAACGCGGTGGCGTACTCGCCGAAATACTCCGGCGTCGCGCTGAACATGATGCGGCCGCCGAGCCGTTGCGGGCCGCCGGCGTTCGGCTGCGCGACCAGCGGGATCCCTCCGGCGTGCGGCTTCATCATCGTGATCAAGCGCAAGACCTGCTCAGGCCCTTCGGAGCAGTTCACGCCGAGCATGTCGACCTCGAGGCCCGCAAGACGTGCGGCCGCCGCTTCGGGCGACTCGCCGAGCAGCGTGCGATCGTCGCGCGTGAACGTGAGCGAGGCAACGACGGGGAGGTCACACACCGCGCGCGCGGCGAGCACGGCCTGCTCGAGCTCTGCGACGTCGGAGTGCGTCTCCAGGATCAGGAGGTCGGCGCCGCCGTCGACGAGCCCGCGGATCTGCTCGGCGAAGGCCTCCTGCGCCTCGTCCTTCGGGACGCGCCCGTAGGGCGCGAGACGGACCCCCAAAGGCCCGACCGACCCGGCCACGTAGCGCGCGCCCGCTTCGCGGGCGCGCGCGACACCGGCCACGTTGATCTCGTGGACGCGAAATGCGAAGTCGTGCGCGGCCAGCTTGTAGCGGTTGGCGCCGAACGTGTTCGTCTCCACGACCTGCGCTCCGGCCTCGACGAAGCTCTCGTGCACCTCACGGACCACGTCGCGTGCGGCCACGTTGAGCGCGTCGAAGCAGGCATCCGGACGGACGCCGCGCGCAACGAGCGTCGTGCCGGTGCCCCCGTCGGACAACAGCACCTCGCTCGCGACGAGGTCGGCGAACTCGCTTCTCTTCAGGGCGGGCTCCTCGGTTTTGGGGAAGTGGAGGGAACTACCTTAACGCCGGATGAGCGGTACTTCCGGCGATTCGGCTCAGCGAGCCTTGGTGAGCTCGACAGGCCCCAGCGTCTCGACGGGCCGCCGGATCACGCCGGCGTCCCCGACCATCACCGTCAGTAGGTTCTGCGGCGAGAGGTAGTCGGAGGCGACCCGCAGGACGTCGTCGGGCGTGACCCGCTCGAGGTTCGCCCGGAAGTCGCGCAGGTAGTCGATCCCGAGGCCGGCGGAGGTGATCGAGTCGATGTACGACGCGAGACCCGATTGCGTCTGCGTCGACAACATCGTCACGCCGGCCAGGTAGCGTCGCCCCGCGTCGAGCTCGTCTTGGGGGACCGGCATCAACGTCATTCGCCCGAGCTCGTACGTGATCTCCAGCAGCGAGGGCGCTGTGACCTCGGTTCCGACGTCGGCCGCGACGATGAACGTCGATGTGAGCCGCCGATGATCGACCGCGCTGCCCGGCGAGTACGTGTAGCCCTTGTCTTCGCGGATGTTCTTCACGAGCCTCGAGGAGAAGTATCCGCCGAAGACGATGTGCGCCAGTGCGAGCGCATAGAAATCGGGCTCACCGCGTCTGAGCCAGCGGCCGGCCAACCGGATGTTCGTCTGCAGGGCGCCCGGCCGGTCGACGATCAGCACCGGAAGATGGGTGGGCGGCGGCGTGGGTTTCGCGGGCGCCGCCGACGAGACTTTGGCTCGCCACGAGCCGAGCATCTCCTCGGCGAGGTCGCCGGCTTTCGAGGGCGACACGTCCCCGACGATCACGAGCGAGCTGCCTCTGGGTCCGACGTGTTGCGCGTGATAGGTGCGGAGCGGCCCCGGCCCGATGCGGCGAACGGCATCGGGCTTCGGCAGCGGGCGGCCGTACCGGTGCCGGCCGTACACGCGCGCATCGAGCGCTTCGGCCGCGATCGCCGACGGCTGGCTCCGCCGGATGATGATCTCCTGCGCGATGCGATCGCGCGCGACCGCCACTTCATCTGTTGGGAACGACGGCTCTGTGAGCGTCTCTGCGATCAGCGCAAGCAAGGGTTTCAGGTTCTGCTCGAGCACCCCTGCATGGACGATCAGATCGTCGTCGTCGGAATGCGCGGCGAGCGAGGCCCCGAGGCGTTGCAGCTCGCGCGCGATCTCCACGCTGGATCGATCCTTCGTGCCGGCGAGCATCGCGTCGGGCAGCAGGCGCGCGCGCACACCGTCGCCGGAGTCGTGGACCATCCCGGCCGGGATCCGAAGCCGGAGCTCTGCGCGAGGGACGCTCGACCGTTTCACCGCGATCACGCGGAGGCCGGTGCGCAGGGTCCGGTCGTCCACCGCCGGCACCTTCAGCGGGCGCGCCTTGCCGACCGATGGGATCGCGGCGGCGGTGCTCATGCGTGCCCTCCGGGCTGCACGTCGAGGACCGCCCGGCGGTTCGGCTGTATCCATGCGCGCGCAAGGCGCGAGACGTCGTCCGCCGTCACGCGCGCCAGCGCCGACGGGATCTCGTTGATCAGCTCCGCATGCGCGCGCTGCTGCTCGAATGCGGCCACGAGCATCCCTCGCTGTGAGAGTGCGTCGACCGAGCCGAGATACTCCGCGGTGTACGAGCTGCGGAAGCGATCGAGCTCTTCGGCATCGATCCCGTCGGCAACGCTCGCGACTTCCTCGTCTATCGCTTTCAAGATGCGGTCGGGATCCGGCGTGCCCGGGTACCACGCCGCCAGGTGCAACATCGACGGCCCGCGGACTTCGAACGTTCCGGCTACGAGGCCGACGTCGCCGCTGACGTGGCTCGCGATCCGATCGTTCTTCACCAGTCGCTGGTACAGACGCGACGCTTCCCCCTCGATCAAGATCGACGAAAGCAGCACTGTCGCGGCGTAGTCGTCGAACTCGGCGATCGGGTCGGGCACGCGATACGCGACGGCGATCGCCGGCTGCGGCGCGTGCGGATCCGGATGCACGACGCGGCGCTCCTCGGACGGAACTGCTTCGGACGCGTCGACGGTCGGCGGCGCCGGTCGCGCTTGGATGGATCCGAAATGCTGCTCGATCAATGTCGCCGTTTGGTCCGGGTCGACGTCGCCTGCGATCGCGAGCACCGCGTTCGCCGGCGCGTAGTAGCGGTCGAAGAACTCGGCGGCATCATCCAGCGTCGCGGCGTCGAGGTCGGCGAAGTCACCGTACGCATCGTGCGCATTCGGGAACGTGGTGAAGAGCGCCATCGGCAGATACAGCCATGGGAAGCCGCCGTATGGCTGGTTCTTGACGTTGACGAGGATCTCTTCCTTCACGACGTCGACTTGGTTCTGCAGGTTCTCGGGCGTGAGGCGCACGGCGCGCATCCGGTCGGCTTCGAGGAACAACGCGAGCTCGAGCGCGTTCGACGGCATCATCTCGAAGTAGTTGGTGAAGTCGTTACGGGTGCTGCCGTTGAGGATCCCGCCGTTGCCGGTGACGAGCGAGTCGTGCATGCCTTTCTCGAGCGTCGCCGAACCTTGGAACATCAGATGCTCGAACAGGTGCGCGAACCCGGTCTTGCCTTTCGGCTCGGAGCGGAAGCCGACGTCGTAGTAGACGGAGACGAAGACGGCCTGCGAGGAACGATCGGGCGCGAAGACGACGCGCAACCCGTTGTCGAGGCGGGTACGTTCGATCGGGATCGCAGTCGTTCGGGTCTTCGGCATCGGTGCGGAAGGATAACCCGTACGAATGCGCGGATGTTCCGAGCGAGCGGATACGACCGCGACATCCTTCGGCCGGCCGTTCCTGCACTGGGTCGCCGTCCGCGGAGCCCCAGTACGTGCTGGTCGATACGGCGGTCGTCGGGCACCTCGCGCGCAGCTGGGGGCCTCGCCGTCGCCGGAACGCTCCTCTTCCTGCTGATCAACTTCTTGGCGCACGGCACAGCGGCGATCCCTGCCGCAGCGATCACCCTCCGTACGCGCGCCGGCGTTCTGTGGCTCTGGCCGCGATCGTGCTGCTGATGCTGGCCCGATGTGCCGTCGTCGGCGCGCGCTTCGCCGGGAACCGCTGGACGCAGCGGTACCTAGTCCGAACGGGTCATAAGGAAATAGCCACCACTATCTGTGGCAAAGGAGGCCGGATGCGAGCATCCTTGTCCCGTGACCTCACAAGGTTCCACGTCGGTGCCGCGCATCCTGGTGGTCGATGACCAACCGGACATCCGGCTCATGTGCCGCGTCAACCTTCAGCTCGAAGGCTATGAAGTCATCGAAGCCGCCGACGGCGAGGCCGGGCTCGAGACGGTCAAGAGCGAGCACCCCGACCTCGTGCTGCTCGACGTGATGATGCCGGGGCTAGACGGATGGCAATTCATGGAGGCCATCAAAGCCGACGAGAAGACGGCGCAGATCCCCATCGTGTTGCTCACTGCGCGCGTGCAGCGCGAGGACGAGATCCGTGGCTGGCTGTCGGGCGCTGCCGATTACTTGCCGAAGCCGTTCAACCCGTCGACGCTTACCGAAGTCGTGCGGCGCACGCTGATGACCCTAGGCAACGACGACCGCCGCCAGCGCGCGCTCGACAAGCTCAGCATCATCTAGCCGCCAGGCCCGACTCTTAGGCAGAGAACGCTGCGATCGGAAGCTTCGTTCGGCGTGCCGTCGTTCCCATCCGCTTGAGCGCGCGGTTGCGCGCACGACGCATCAATCGCATGCCGCTCAATCCGGGAAGCTTCGACATCTCGCGTTCCATCTCGAGCAGCCCTTCGAGCCCTGCATCGTCTCCGAACAAGCGGCACACGACGTAGTCGGTCTCCTCTTGGGGTCGCACGCCGGTGCCGACCGGTGTCCAGAACGAGCCGAGCGCCCACCGAACCAGCCGTTGGGCCGGCCGGTTGCCTTTCAACCGCGTGCGCGCCTGGTTGTAGTAGAAGGCAAAGTGACGCCGCTCGTCTTTGATGATCCGTCCGAGCAGCTCGACGAGGATCGGATGCTGCGTGCGCGCGATCACCTGCTGATAGCCGTGGAGCGTCGAGATCTCGTTCATCGCGCCCCACGTCATGTGCACGGCGACGAAGTCCGGGATCACCTTCCCTGCGAGCATCTTCATGCCGTTCATGAGGGCCTTGCCGGCGTCGGCGTACGCGCGGATGTCGGCGGTTCGGTTCGCCGGGTAGTCGATGCCGGCTGCTCGAAGGAAAGCGCCGAGGGCTTCACCGTGCCAGAACTCTTCGTAGACCCACAGCGAAAGGAAGGCCGTCACGTCGGGGTCTTTCGAAGCGCTCGTCGACAACAGGTCGCGGAGGTAGATCACCGTGTGACGCTCGATGTCCATCATGTAGGTGAGACACCGGATCTCCGCCGTTGAGAGCGGGTATTCGGGAACGCGGTCGAAATCGATCCCAGTCAGGTCGAGCTTCTTCGACGCGCGCAGATAGCGCTCCAGCTCAAAGCGTCGCACGGCCACCCCCTGTCCTGCCGGCCCAAAAGGATTTTCTCTTGAACTTGATTCGGAGTCCATGGGAGATCGGTTCGGCGTGCCCGGTTTGCGGCCGGCGGGAGACCTGCGTAGAAAGGGCCCGCAACGTTCGATGGATCGCGGCCCGGCGCGCTGCCGGGGGGAGGAGACGGTCGTGCGACGGTTCGCGCCCCTGATCGCCGGGCTGGTGGCCCTCACCTTGGTGGGAGCAGCCTGTAGCTCCAAGGGGGGCTCGTCGACGGCCGACGCGGCCGCGGCCCAAGCCAAGATCGACGCCGCTTCCGCGACGAGCCCCGGCGCGATCCTGCGATCCACCCTCGACACGCTGCTGGGGGAGCACGTCGCGCTGCTGGCCGAATTGGGCGCGGCCTCTGCCCAAGGACGAGCAGTTGGTGTGGATGCCGCATCCAGCAGGCTGCTCGGAAAGAACGCATCCGATCTGGCGACGGCGTTCGGAACGATCTACCCAGATCAGCAGGCCGGGTTCCTCGCCCTTTGGAAGAAGCACATCACGTTCTTCCAGAGCTACGCGACGGCGGCGGCGAAGAACGACGGCGCGGGGAAGAAGAAGGCCTCGGACCAACTGACTTCGTATGCGGCGTCGTTCGCCGCGTTCCTGAACGGCGCGAACTCGGCGCTGCCGAAGGATGCCGTCCAGTCGTTGTTCGCACAGCACGCGAAGGGCGTGCTCGACGTGATGGACGCGGAGGTTGCCAAGGACTACGCCAAGGCCGACGCCGCACTGGTCGGTGCGTACACGCACATGGACATGATCGCGAAAGCGCTGGCCGTCGCGATCCGCACCCAGCACCCGGAGAAGCTTGCCGGAGATCCTTCGAGCAAGCCGGCAGACTTGCGCTCGTCGCTCGACTCGACGCTGCAGGCGCACTCGGTGCTGCTGTACAACCTCGGCGCGGCGATCCTCGCGAAGAACAGCGCGCGCGCAGCCGCAGCCGTCGACGAGCTGAATACGAACGCGAACGAAGTCGCGACGATCCTCGGCAACCAGTACGGCGGGTCGGCGCAAGGAGATCTCTTCACTCTGTGGAAGAAGCAGATCCTCGTGTACGAGAGCTACGCGCGCGCGGTCGCTGCGAAGGATGCGACCGCAGAGGCGACGTATCGGGACGACCTGGATGCGGCGGCCGACAACGTCGGCAAGGCGATCACGAAGCTGAGCCCAGCGGCCGGGACGCCGGATGCCTCGATATCGGACTTCATGAAGCTGCACGTGCTGAGCATCAAGGAAGTGATCGATCAGCTCGCGCTGAACCGCGACGACAACGCCGACGATGCGCTGCTGCGCGCGATCCAGCACATGGACGATATGGCTGCGGCGATAGCGGACGCGATAGCGAAGCAATTCCCGACCAAGTTCGTCTAGGCCTGGCGCCGCGGGGCGGCTCGAACGAGAATCCCTCTGAGCGAGGGAGGTTGCGATGCCGTCCGAGTTCAACACGATCATCGAGCCGTTCCGCATCAAGAGCGTCGAGCCGATCCGGTTCACGACGCGCGCCCACCGCGAAACGGCGCTGGAGGAAGCGGGCTACAACCTGTTCGGGTTGCGCGCGCAAGACGTCCTGATCGATCTCCTTACCGACTCAGGCACCGGCGCGATGTCGGCGGCGCAGTGGTCGGGCATGATGCGCGGCGACGAGAGCTACGCGGGGTCGCCCTCTTTTTTCCGTTTCGAAGCAGCAGTCAAGGAGCTCACCGGCTTCCGGCATGTGATCCCGACGCATCAAGGGCGCGCGGCCGAGCGGATCTTGTTCTCCGAGGCGTGCCGGCCGGGCGACGTGGTGCCGAACAACACGCATTTCGACACGACTCGTGCGAACGTCGAGCACGAGCAGGCGACGGCGCTGGACGTCGTCATCCGGGAAGGTCGCGAGCCGGCGACGATGCATCCGTTCAAGGGGAACGTCGATGTCGAGGCCTTGGAGAGCGCGATCGAGGCGGCCGCGCGTGTTCCGCTCGTCATGGTCACCGTCACCAACAATTCCGGCGGCGGGCAGCCGGTGTCGATGGAGAATCTGCACGCGGTGCGCGCCGTGTGTGACCGGCACGGCATCCCGATGTTCCTCGACGCGTGTCGCTTCGCCGAGAACGCCTGGTTCATCAAGCAGCGCGAGGCGGGGTACGAGAAGAAGGCGGCGGTCGAGATCGCGCGCGAGATGTTCGCGTTTGCCGACGGCGCAACGTTTAGCGCGAAGAAGGACGGGCTGTCGAACATCGGTGGTTTCCTTGCGATGAACGACGACGAGCTGGCCGCGCGCTGCCGCGCGAACCTGATCTTGACCGAAGGGTTCCCAACGTACGGCGGGCTCGCCGGGTACGACCTAGAAGCGATCGCGATCGGATTGAAAGAGGTCTTAGACGAGGACTACTTGCGCTATCGCGTGCGGTCGGTCGAGTACCTGTGGGAGAAGGTCACTGCGGCGGGGATCCCCTGTGTCAGCCCGCCGGGCGGGCACGCGGTGTACCTCGACGCCAAAGCGTTGCTGTCGCACATCTCGTCGAGCGCGTTCCCGGCGCAGTCGTTGTGCGTCGAGCTGTATCTGTCCGGCGGAGTGCGCGGAGTCGAGATCGGCTCGGTCATGTTCGGGAGAACGCTGGGCGACGGGACGGAGGAGCCGGCGGCGATGGAGTTGGTACGCCTCGCGATCCCGCGCCGCGTCTACACCCAATCGCACATCGACTACGTCGCTGAGGTGGTGGCCGCGGCCGGCGCGCGCGCCTCGTCGTTGCGCGGATATCGGATCGTGGAGCAAGGCCCGTGGTTGCGGCACTTCACTGCGCGCTTCGAACCGAAATGACGCAGGGCCGCTATGACGCGCGCAGGCGCATCCCCTTCGACGTAGGAACGAAGCCGTTGTCCCGCAGCGCATCGGCGAGCGGCCCGTCGATCGGGATCGGCGCGCCGTCGATGCGCTCGAAAGACAAGGTGCCGAGCAGCCCGTCGCGAACCGCGCGCGCGAGCGCCTCGATCGCCGGCGCCGGATCGTCGCCGTAGGTCAGCAGGGTCCGACCACCCTTTTCCACGTACGCGGCGAGCGCGCCGTCGACCAGCACAACGCTCGCGCCGGCCTTGCGGCCGGGCCGGTGCGATGTGCGGTCGTCGGCCGGCCAGGGGAGAACCCCGCCGTACGGGTTCGCCGGGTCGGCGGCTGCGAGCAGGACTCCCTTGCCCGCCTGCGGGTCGTTCGCGATCGCGCGCAACCGGTCGACGGCGCCGGGCAGCGCGAACTGCGCGCCGCCGAGGCCCTCGACGAAGTAGCCACGCCGGCAACGGCCGGTGTCTTCGAACGCCTTCAGGACGCCGTATACGGCTGCGAAGCCACCGGGCACGCGCTCGGCGATCACGCTGCCGCGCGTGACGATCCCGTTGCGTTTGAGCAGCTGCTCGGCGGTCGCGTACGCCCGTCTCGTTCGGTCCGCTTCGCGCGCCGTGAGAACGCTCCATCGTCCGGCGGACGACGGTGGGCCCATGCGGACCGGCATCGCCGGCCTGGGCCGTCTCACCTTCACGCTCCGCTTGGAGCCCGCGCCTGTTAACGAGCGCAGCGGGGCCAAGGTGTCGTTCGTCACATGCCCAGCCCACACCAGTTCCCACAGCGCGCGCAGCACGTCGCCGTCGTCGAGCGAGCCGATCGTTTCGACGATCTGACGGAAGAACATCGCGCCGCGCTGCGAGAGGGCGTCCAGCACCGAGGTCGCCGTCTCCGAGAGCTCACCCGGCTGCACGTCGGGGAGCAGCGAGGCAGCCTCATCGGCAAGGACGAGCGTGACCCAGCCGTCGTCCGAGCCGAGAGCGCCGGCGCCCGCCCACACGACTTCGCCGCTTGCAGTGAGCTGGTCGAGTAGCGGTGCGATGTCCGTATGCTGCGCGCGCGCGCCGAGCACGAGCCGCTCCAATGCGGAAGCCGGAACGAGAGCACCTTGCAGCGATCCGATCGCGCGGAGCAGCGCGTCCATCCCGCCTTGCGCGCGCCCGACGCCGTGCCACGCGGGGATGAACCGTGCGAGCGCCTCCGCCGGAACAGGCTCGATCTCTTTGCGGAACGCTGCAAGCGAGCGCCGGCGCAGCGCGCGCAGCACGTCGGTGTCGATCCACTCTCGTTCGGCGCCGCCCGGCCGGAACGCGCCGTGAACGACGCGCCCCTCGCTAAGAAGCCTGTGGAGCACGTGCTCAACCACCGCTGGACCGAGGCCGAAACGTTGCGCGGGTTCGTGCGCCACGAACGGTCCGTGCGTGCGCGCGTACCGGCCGATCACATCTCCGATCGCATCGGCGACCGGCTCGAGGAAGGCCTCGGGCACGCCGGCCGGCAACGCCGTTCCAAGCGCATCGCGATAGCGCGCTGCGTCTTCGACGGCGATCCAGCGCTTCTCCCCGGCGATCCGAACGCTGAGCGCCCGGCGAGACGCCACGAGCGCATCCAGCAATGCCGGCGTCTCGCGCGCGCTCGCGCAGCGCGCGCCCACCTCTGCGGCGCTCAAATCTCCGATCGTCCGAAGCACGTCGTGCAGCTCGTCCGCGTCTCGTGCTTTGCGATCCTCCGAAAGGCGCTGCAGATCCACTTCGAGATCGGCCAAGGCACCCGGATCCACGAGCTCGCGCAGCTCCTCTTGCCCGAGCAGCTCTGCCAGGATCCGGCGGTCTAGGGACAGCGCCTGCGCGCGCCGTTCCGCGAGCGGGGCATCGCCTTCGTAGATGAACGCGCCGACGTATCCGAACGTCAGCGAGCTCGCGAACGGCGAGGGGATCGCCGTCTCCACTTCGACCAACAAGATCTCGCGTCGCCGGATCGCGGCCATCAGATCGACAAGTCCTGGCACGTCGAACACGTCTTGCAAACACTCGCGATACGTTTCGAGCACCACCGGGAACGAGCCGTACTTCGATGCGACGCCCATCAGGTCGCTCGACCGCTGCCGCTGCTGCCACAGCGGCGTTCGCTGTCCCGGCCGCCGTCGTGGGATCAGCAGCGCGCGCACCGCGCACTCGCGGAACCGGCTCGCGAAGAGCGCCGAATTGCCGACCGTCCCGACGACGATGTCTTCGATCTCTTCGGGCTCGAACACGAACACGTCGGACCCAAGCGGCTCGTCGGATTCCGGCAGCCGGACGACGATCCCGTCGTCGGAGTACAGGCACTGCACGTCGATCCCCATGCGCTCGCGCACGCGCGCCTCGATCGCTTGTGCCCACGGCGTGTGCACGCGCGCGCCGAATGGCGAATGGATGCACACGCGCCAGTCGCCCAGCTCGTCGCGGAACCGCTCGAGCACGATCGTGCGGTCGTCGGGGATGACGCCGGTCGCTTGCTTCTGCTCGCTCAGATAGTCCAACAGGTTCCGCGTCGCCAGCTCGTCGAGGCCGGCCGCGCGCAGCCGCTCGATCGACGTCTCTTCAGTCGCCGAGGCGGTTTCCCGCAGGAATGCGCCCAGGGCGCGACCGAGTTCCACCGGACGGCCCAGCGCGTCACCGTGCCAGAACGGAACCCGGCCCGGCATCCCCGGCGCCGGTGTCACGATCACGCGGTCACGCGTGATGTCTTCGATGCGCCACGACGACGCGCCCAGCGTGAAAACGTCACCGACGCGCGACTCGTACACCATCTCCTCGTCGAGCTCGCCGACGCGGCTGCCGTCGCCGGCGAGGAACACGCCGTACAAGCCGCGGTCGGGAATGGTGCCGCCGGACGTCACCGCCAAACGTTGTGCGCCGCCGCGCGCGCTCAGCCGCCCATCGATACGGTCCCAGTTCAATCGCGGCCGCAGCTCCGCGAACTCGTCGGACGGGTATCGGCCGCTCAACATGTCCAGAACGGATTCGAGGCCGCTGCGTGGCAGCTCTGCGAACGGCGCCGCGCGATGCACCACTTTCTCCAGATGGTCCACGTTCCAGTCGTCCATCGCGACCATCGACACGATGTGCTGCGCCAGAACGTCGAGCGGGTTCCGCGGGTATCGCATGTGCTCGATCTCGCGCGCGCGCATCCGTTCCACGACAACGGCACACTCCAGCAGGTCGCCTCGGAACTTCGGGAACACGACGCCACGGCTGATCGCATCGACGTGGTGCCCCGCTCTTCCGATCCGTTGAAGCCCCGATGCGACAGACGTCGGCGCCTCGACCTGGATCACGAGGTCGACGAGCCCCATGTCGATCCCGAGCTCGAGCGACGATGTCGCGACGACACACGGCAAGCGCCCTTGCTTCAAGTCCTCCTCGATCACCATCCGCTGCTCGCGCGCGACCGAGCCGTGGTGCGCGCGCGCGATCTGCTCTCCGGCGACGTCGTTGATGCGCGCGCACAGCCGCTCGGCCAACCGGCGAGAGTTCGTGAACACGATCGTGCTGTGGTGCCCGCGGATGAGGTCGACGATCCTCCGCTCGACCGCCGGCCAGATCGACGAGCGTTCTTCCGGGTCGGCATCGGGCGGCGCCATCTCGTCCAAGCGGCTCATGTCTTCGACGGGAACGACGACGCTGAGGTCCAGCTCCTTGCGCGCGCGCGACTCGACCACAGTCACGGGCCTCCCGCCGCCCAAGAACGTTGCGATCTCGTCGAGCGGCCTGACGGTCGCCGATAAACCGATCCGCTGAGCCGGCGTCGGGAGCAGCTCGTCCAGCCGCTCGAGGGACAAGGCGAGATGTGCGCCGCGTTTCGTCCCCGCGACGGCGTGCACCTCGTCGACGATCACGGCGTCGATGTGCCGCAGCGCGTCGCGGGCTTGAGAGGTCAGCAACAAGAACAGCGATTCCGGCGTGCTGATCAAGATGTCCGGGGGAGCGGTCATCATCCGGCGGCGGTCTTCGGGCGGCGTGTCGCCGGTGCGGACCCCGACGACGATCGGCGACAGCCCGACGCCGAGCCGCGCTGCGGCAGCTTCGATCCCGGTCAGGGGCGAGCGGAGGTTCCGCTCGACGTCGACGGCCAGGGCCTTCAGGGGCGAGATGTAAAGGACGCGCAGCCGCTCCTTCTTCGCCGGCGCCGGCGAGGTCGCCAGCCGGTCCAGCGACCAGAGGAAAGCGGCCAGCGTCTTGCCCGACCCGGTCGGTGCGACGACCAGGGCGTTTTGTCCCGATGCGATCGCATCCCACGCCCCCGTCTGGGCCTCGGTCGGGGCGTCGAACGCGGACGTGAACCACTCACGGGTTGGTTTCGAGAAGGGGAGTGCGGCCGCCACGCCTCAATCTTGCACCATGGCGCTGACATGCGCCTCTGCCGAATTAACGGGACTTAAGACCCATAACAATCTGACGCTTTTAGCCGTTCTAACTAGTTAGAAGTGGTCTTAGGATGCGCGTCTAACCTCCCGATATACCGGTTGGTGATGAGCGATGTTCGGTAGAAAACGAGTCAAGGAACTCTGCCCGTCGTGCGACCGGACCCTCCACGAGGGTCAGAAGCTCTGCGCGTGCGGCACGGCCACGCACTACATGGACTTCGCCGAGCGTACGGCGTGGGAAGTGCAGCAATGGCGCGCGTCGCGGCAGGGCACCGCCAAGGCGAGCTAGTCCAGAACCGCTTCTCCTGAAGCGACGATAGGCTCTTCCGCCATGCCGGAAGAAGCCCTTGGGGGACTCTTCGTCGCCCTCGCATCGATCCAGTTTGGGCTCGTCGTCGTCCTCGGCAAGGTCGCATCGAATCGCGGCGTCCCCGTCGAATCCCTCCTCGCGATCCGTTTCGGGATCGCAACTCTCGTTCTCGCCGCCTTCCTGCTCGCGCGCCGTGTTGCACTGACGGCAGCGCCGGGGGAACGCGGCAAGCTGCTCGCCCTTGGTGCGTTCGGCTACGGCGTGGAAGCGACGCTGTTCTTCCTCGCGCTGGCGCGCGGGACCGCCTCAGCAGTGACCCTGTTGTTCTTCGTTTATCCGGTCATCGTGACCGTCGTATCCGCGCTCGCCGGCGTCGGCATCCCCGGCCGTGTCGTCTTGGGTTCATTGGGAGCAGCCGTCGCCGGCGTCGCGCTCGTCGTGGGAACCTCCGGCCACTTGGACATCAGCGGCGCCGGTATCGCCTTTGCGCTCGGCTCCGCATGCACGTACACGCTTTACCTCCTCGGCGTCGAGCGCACGCTGAAACGGACCTCGTCGGTCGTCGCGTCGATGTGGGTAAGCGCTGCCGCCGCGGGAGCCATCGCGGTCTACGCGTTCGTTGTGCGCGGAGCGACCGTCCCGCACGGTGCGCGCCAATGGTGGCCGGTCGTAGGAACAGGCGTCTTCACGTCGGGTGCGTTCTTCACGTTGTTCGCCGGGATCCGGCGCCTTGGCGCCGTGCGTACGGCGATCGTCGCAGCGCTCGAGCCCCTGTCGACCGCAGCGCTCGCCGTCACCTTTCTCGGTGATCCCTTGCGTGCCGGCACGGTCGCGGGGGGCGTCCTCATCCTGGGCGGTGCTGTTGCCGCGGGCATCGCGCGCGGCCGCCCGCCGGAACCGGAGACATCCGTCCCTTAGGGGGCGCCTGCCGCTAGGGCGCGCGCCGCTGGCGGAACCGGCCGGCCGCCGCGCGCAAAAGGCCCGAAGGCTTGTCCTGTGCGCCGGTGCCGCCGCCGCCCGCTGGCACCGTCTCCGCCACTACTTCCGACGCGATCTCTTGGGCGCGCTTCGCCGCGCGGTACCGCCCGATCTCAACGATCACCGCGTTGAGCACGCCGGCCACCGGGATCGCAAGCACCGCGCCGCCGATCCCTTCGAGCTCGGCGCCGGCGAGCACCGAAACAAGGACCAAGAGCGATCCAAGGGATAC
>Ga0070707_100002097_pt1 | contig 19110 bp, 19 predicted proteins | sample KBSK5502metaG_FD_65468 | JGI IMG/M metagenome (GOLD analysis project Ga0070707, IMG submission 65468) | Corn, switchgrass and miscanthus rhizosphere microbial communities from Kellogg Biological Station, Michigan, USA - KBS K5-50-2 metaG | ecosystem: Host-associated > Plants > Roots >... | reverse complement strand
TGCCGCGTCGGCATGTGCGGCTCCTGCGCCATGGTCATCAATGGGCGCGAGCGCTGGGCCTGCCGCACGCTCCTGCGGACCTTGCGGACGGGAACGGTGACCGTGCGGCCTCTCTATCACTTCCCCCTCATCCGCGACCTCGTTGTCGACATGGCGCCCATGAAGGAGACCATGGGGGCGGTGAACGCGGCCTTCACCCCCGGCGAGGGTCCACCGGTCTTCGCCCTGGTGGGCGGTGACAGCCGTGAGCGCCGTCGTATCGACGATGCGATCGAGTGCATCGGCTGCGGTATGTGCGTCTCGGCCTGCACCATGGTGGCGCATGATCCGCAGTTCCCCGGGCCCGCCGCGCTCAACCGCCTGTTCACGCTCCAGACGGATAGCCGCGACGCCGGCCATGCCGCGCGCGCGGCGGTGATGCTTGCCGAGGGCAGCCTGATGCGCTGCCACGGCCAGGCCAACTGCACCGCCGTCTGCCCCATGGAGATCTCGCCGACCGAGTCGATCCTGGCGCTGCGCCGCCGGGCCGTCGCCCGCCTCTTTCACTGACCGCGGGTCGCCCCTCAGCTCGAACGGCCGCGTGACTCGGCCGCCCGCGACGCGAGGCGTACTCCCCCGGGCGAGCTCTACCGGAGGCGAGGCGAGCGGATCCGGGAAATGCGCCGAGCGTGAGCGAGCCACGTGGAGCGTCGCGGGCGACCGAGTGACGAAGTATCGCGAAGCAAATTGATCCAGTACACCAGCCAGGGCGCGCTTGACCTCGCACGGGGCACATGTTACGTTCAATTCGCATTTTACCGGTCGCCTCCCGCTCTCGACGGGTGGGAGGCGATACGTCTGTGTACGCTCGGAAGGACGTGCACTTGACCGGCAAGGAGGCCGCCACGGTGGTTGACCAGATCATGCGGCTCGATGAATCCATGCCCGCTCTACTCGAGGCCGGCTCCGCTCACGACGCGCGCCACTAGACATCAAGCAGGAGCATCTCCATGCCCGCCAAAGTCAAGATTCCCGCCGGCGACAAGATTACGATCAGCCACGGCAAGCTCCCGGTCCCGGACCACCCCATCATCGCCTTCATCGGTGACCTACGACTTCGCGCGGCTCATGGAGGGCGCGACGGAGGTCAAGTGCTCCGCGTTCGGCACCGCCATCATCGAGAGCATGGCGGCCCTGTGATGACGGCGCCTGGCGGAGCGCGACCAATGGAGCGAACGTGGGATTCCGGCGGGCGCGGGCGGGCGATAGCCCGGGTGCCCGCGCCAGGTGAAAGATAGATGTCTGCGCGGCCCAAGATCAGCATCGTCGGCGCCGGCAATGTCGGTGCCACCGTCGCCCAGTACGCAGTCGAGAAGGAGCTGGGCGACGTCGTCCTCGTCGACATCATCGAGGGGATCCCCCAGGGCAAGGCGCTCGACCTCGCGCAGGCGGGGCCCGTCCATGGCTACGACTCACGGCTCACCGGCTCCAACAGCTACGACGAGACGGCGGACTCGGACATCGTCGTCATCACGGCGGGGCTGGCGCGCAAGCCGGGGATGACCCGCGACGACCTGCTCTTCAAGAACGCCGAGATCGTCGGCGGCGTCGTGGACCAGGTGGTCGCCCGCTCCCCCAACGCCATCCTCGTCCTCGTGACCAACCCCCTTGACGCCATGGTGCAGCTCGCGTGGAAGAGGTCCCGCTTCCCCGCCGAGCGCGTGATCGGCATGGCGGGCGTGCTCGACTCCGCGCGCTTCCGGACGTTCATCGCCCAGGAGCTCGAGGTCTCCGTGGAGAACGTCACCGCCTTCGTGCTCGGCGGCCACGGGGACAGCATGGTGCCCCTGCCGCGCTACTCCACGGTGGCGGGCATCCCCATCACTGACCTCCTGCCCCCGGACCGGATCCAGGCGCTCGTCACGCGCACGGCGAACGGCGGCGCTGAGATCGTCGCCTTCCTCAAGGCGGGCAGCGCGTACTACGCGCCCGGCGCGAGCACGGTGGAGATGCTCGAGGCCATCCTGAAGGACAAGAAGAAGATCCTCCCATGCGCCGCCTACCTCGACGGCCAGTACGGCGTCAAGGGTCTCTACGTCGGCGTGCCGGTGAAGCTCGGGCGACGTGGCGTCGAGCGCATCATCGAGATCAAGCTGACGGCCGAGGAGAACGTCGCCTTCCAGAAATCGGCGGCGGCCGTCCGCGAGCTGGTCGACAAGCTGAAGCTCTGAGGCGAGATCGACGTGACGCGAGACATCCACGCCAGCGCGATCACCGATGCCGTCAAGAAGCTCTGCATGGAGGCGAACTACGCCCTCGAGCCCGACATGCTGCGCGCGTTCGACCGGGCGCTCACGACGGAACGCTCGCCGGCGGGACGGCAGGTGCTCGAGATTCTGAAGGAGAACGCGCAGCTCGCCCGGACGAAGCTCATCCCCTATTGTCAGGACACGGGCTTCGTCGTCTGCTTCGTCGAGCTGGGCCAGGATGTCCACGTCACGGGTGGGCTCCTCGGGGACGCGATCAACGACGGGGTGAGGCAAGGGTACACGGAAGGCTATCTCCGGGCCTCGATCGTGCGCTCGCCTTTCGACCGCGTGAACACCGGGGACAACACACCGGCGGTGGTTCACCTGGACCTGGTGCCCGGCGCGACGCTGAAGATCTTGATCATGGCCAAGGGTGGGGGCTGCGAGAACCGCTCGAAATACAAGATGCTCACGCCCGCGGAGGGGATCGAGGGCGTCAAGGACTGGATCCTCGAGTGCATCAAGACGGCGGGACCCGACGCGTGCCCACCGCTCATCGCCGGGGTCGGCGTGGGCGGCACCTTCGAGCAGGCCGCGCGCATCAGCAAGAAGGCGCTGTTCCGCGAGCTGGGGACGCCGAATCCCGACCCGACGCTGGACGCGCTCGAGCGCGAGGTCCTCGAGCGCGCGAACCGACTCGGCATCGGCCCCCAGGGATACGGCGGCGACACGACGGCCCTCGGCATCCACGTCCTCACGTATCCGTGCCACATTACCTCGCTCCCGGTCGCAGTGACCATCGAGTGCCATGCCCACCGACACAAAGAGGTGACCTTGTGAGGTGCCTCACGCCGCGGGGCTCCCGATGATCACGATCGCGGCCGATGGGATCAAGGACATTACGCCGCCGCTGACCGACGCCGACGTCGAGTCGCTGAAGGCGGGCGACCGCGTCCGCATCACCGGCGTGATCTATACGGCGCGCGACGCCGCGCATGGGCGGCTCTACCCCTTGATGGAGGCCGGTCAGCCGCTCCCCTTCGACGTGCGCGGCCAGATCGTCTACTACACGGGACCGTCGCCGGCTCGGCCGGGAGACGTGGTCGGCTCGATCGGGCCCACCACCGGCAGTCGGATGGACAAGTACACGCCGAAGCTCCTCGAGCTGGGCCTCAAGGGCACCATGGGCAAGGGCCATCGCGGAGAAGCGGTCAAGCGCGCGCTCGCCCAGTACAAGGGCGTGTACTTCGGCGCCATCGGCGGTGCCGGGGCCGTGCTCTCCCGCTTCGTCACCAAGGTCGAGATCGTCGCGTACGAGGATCTCGGAACGGAGGCGATCCGCCGGATCGCCGTCGAGCGATTTCCCGCGATCGTCGTCAACGATTGCCACGGCGGCGACCTCTACCTGGAGGGGATGACGCAATATGCCCGGTAACGACGGATACGAGCACGACGTCCTGGTGATCGGAGGCGGCGGCGCCGGGCTCCGGGCGGCCATCGCGGCGGTGGAGGAGTCGAGTCGGCTCTCCGTCGCCGTCCTCTCGAAGGTCTATCCCATGCGCAGCCACACCGTCTCCGCGGAGGGCGGGATGGCGGCGGTCATGCGCGACAACGACAGCCTCGACACCCACGCCAAGGACACCATTTTCGGGAGCGATTTTCTCGCCGACCAGGACGTGGTCGAGACCTTCGTCAAGGAGGCGCAGGAGCAGGCGATCCAGCTCGAGCACTGGGGCTGCCCGTGGAGCCGGGATCCGGATGGGCGGGTCAGCGTCCGTCCCTTCGGGGGCATGACCGTCAACCGAACCCTCTTCGCCGCCGACAAGACCGGGTTCCACCTGCTCCACGCCCTCTTTCAGACCTCGCTCAAGTACGAGCGGCTCGCGCGCTACGACGAGTGGTTCGCGACGTCGCTCTTGATGGAGGATGGGCGCGTGTGCGGCGTGTCGGCGCTGAACATCCACGATGGCCAGGTCCGCGCCATCACCGCCAAGGCCGTGATCATGTGCACGGGCGGCGGTGGACGCGTCTTCCCGTTCACCACCAATGCCGCGATCAAGACCGGCGACGGGATGGCGCTCGCGTACCGCGCCGGCGTCCCGCTCAAGGACATGGAATTCGTCCAGTACCATCCGACGGGGTTGCCGGGCACCGGGATCCTCATCACCGAGGCGGCCCGGGGCGAGGGCGGCCATCTCAAGAACAAGGACGGGTATCGGTACCTCCAGGACTACGGGCTCGGGCCGCCCACCGACACGCCCGTGCACCGCAAGATGGAGCTGGGGCCGCGCGACATCCTCTCGCGCTGTCATATCCAGGAGCACCTGAAGGGACGCACCTTCGACGGACCGTACGGCCACTACGTCCACCTGGACCTGCGGCACCTCGGCGAGAAGCTGATCGACAAGAACCTCCCGTTCGTGCGCGAGCTGGCGAAGAACTACGTCGGGATCGACCCCGTCTACGAGCCCATCCCCGTCCGCCCCGTCGTGCACTACATGATGGGCGGGATCTCGACCGACATCACCGGCGCGACCGTCGTCGAGGGGCTGTACGCGGCGGGCGAGGCGGCGTGTGTGTCTATCAACGGGGCCAATCGGCTCGGCTCCAACTCCCTCAGCGAGATTCTGGTGTTCGGCCGGCGCGCCGGGCTGTCGGCGGCCCGCTACGCGGCGGAGCGGCCGGCGCCCAAGCCCAACCCAGTGTCCGCGCTCGTGAGCGACGAGAAGAAGCGCCTCGACCGACAGTTCCTCCGGGCGGACGGTCATGAGCGGATCGCCGACATCCGCGAGGCCATGCAGAAAGCCATGGAGACGGGGGCGGGGATCTACCGCGACAAGGCGGGGATGGAGGAGACCTGCCGCATCCTCCACGATCTGCGCGGTCGGTTCGCGCGCATCGGCCTCTGGGACAAGGACGCCGTGTTCAACACGGAGCTGATCGCGGCGCTCGAGCTGGAATGCATGCTGGACGTGGCGGAGACGGTGGCCATCTCCGCCCTCCGGCGGGAGGAGTCGCGGGGCTCGCACACCCGTACCGACTTCCCCAAGCGTGACGACGAGCGGTTCCTCCGGCACTCGCTCGCCTACCGCACACCGGACGGGCCCCGTATCGACTACCTCCCCGTGACGATCACGCGCTGGCCTCCCGAAGAACGGAAGTACTAGCCGGACAATGCGCGAAGGAACGCCCCACCCTCACCCTGACCCTCTCCCTCCCGAGGGAGAGGGGGTCGTCTTGGTCCCTCGCCCCCGGAGGGGGAGAGGGCAGGGTGAGGGGGCGTGCAGGACGTGCAGAGTGCTCTCATGAATTGGTCGCGCTAGACAAGGAGACGTGATGAGCGAGGAGACGATCACGCTGGAGGTGACCCGCTACCGGCCTGGTCACGACCGCGAACCGCGGACGCAGTCCTTCACCGTGCCCTACCGGAAGGACTGGGTGGTGCTCGACGCCTTGAACCATATCAAGGACCGGATCGATGGAACCTTGTCGTACCGGTGGTCGTGCCGGATGGGCGTGTGCGGGAGCTGTGGCATGATGGTCAACGGCACTCCGAAGCTGACGTGCTCCGCCTTCCTGCGGGACTATCACCCGGGGCCCATCCGGGTGGAACCTCTCGCCAACTTCCCCGTGGTCCGAGACCTGGCCGTCGCTCTCGACGACTTCATGGAGAAGCTCCGGCGCGTCAAGCCCTGGCTCATCCGCGCGGTGGAAAAGCCGATCTCGGAAGGGGAGTACCGGCAGACGCCGGCCGAGCTGGACACGTACAAGCAGTTCAGCATGTGCATCAACTGCATGCTGTGCTACGCCGCCTGCCCGGTGTACGGCCTCCAGCCGGCGTTCGTCGGCCCCGCCGCCATCGCGCTCGCGTATCGGTACAACCTCGACTCCCGGGACGAGGGGTACCGCCTCCGGGAGCCGGTGCTGAGCGACGCCGTCGGCGTGTGGGAGTGCACCTTCGTCGGGGAGTGCTCGGTCGTGTGTCCGAAGGGCGTCGACCCCGCCGCCGCCATCCAGCGCTCGAAGGTGGCGGGCGCCAAGGACTGGTTCACCTCCGTCCTGATGCCCTGGGGAGGACGGTCGTGAGCGCGTCCCGCCCCGAGCGCGCCGGGCTCTACTACCCGAAGCTGCCGGCCACCTGGTGGCTCAAGAACCCGCGGTACTTCCGCTTCATGATCCGGGAAGTCACCAGCGTGTTCATCGCGATCTTCCTCGTGGTCCTGCTCGTCCAGCTCTATCAGCTCTCGCGGGGGCCCGAGGCCTATGCCGCGTGCGTGGCGCGGCTCGCCTCACCCGGCTGGATCGTCTTTCACGTCGTGGCCCTCGCCTTCGCGCTCTATCACTCCGTGACATGGTTCAACCTCACCGGCGTCGTCCAGGTCGTCCGGATCGGCGAGCGCCAGGTGCCGCCGATCCTGATCGTCGGGGGCGCCTTCGCCGCCTGGGGCGTCGTCTCGCTGGTCATCCTGGTCTTCTTCTTCACGAGGGTGTGACCCATGCCGGGACACAAGACGATCGAGCCGTTCTGGTGGGGGCTGTTCTCCGTGGGAGGGGTCGTGGCCGCCTTTCTGGTGCCGGCGCATCTGATCGTCCACGGCCTGGCGATTCCGCTCGGGTGGACATCGAGCAATCCGGCGCGCCTGCTGGCGTTCGTCGGGCACCCGCTCGTCAAGATCTACCTGTTCGTGCTGATCGCGCTGCCGCTCTATCACTGGGCGCACCGGTTCCGCTTCATCCTGGAGGACCTCGGCGTCCATGGATTGAGGACCCCGATCGCCGTCCTGTGTTACGGCTCCGCGGTGGTCGGTACTGTGCTCACGCTGTGGATCCTGTTCCGCCTCTAGAGCGATGCTGAAAAACCCGCAGGCTGCTCAAAAGGGTCCAGCTGCGAGGCGGCGCCCGAGGGCCGCACGCGAGGCGTACTCTCTGTACGTTGAGCGTGCGGCCGAGGGCGCCAACGAAGCAGATGGGCCCTTTTCAGCAGCCTGCTAGCGACGGTCCGATGAAAATCCACGAGTACCAGGCCAAGGCCATCCTACGCGCGTTCGGCGTGCCGGTGCCGAACGGGGAGGTGGCCGACACGCCCGCGAAGGCGCGCGCGATCGCGGAGCGACTGGGCGGGCCCGTAGTGGTGAAGGCCCAGGTACACGCGGGCGGGCGCGGCAAGGCGGGCGGGGTGACACTCTGCGAGAGTGCCGCCGCGGCCGAGGCGGCGGCGGGCCGGATCCTGGGCATGATGCTGAAGACGCCGCAGACCCCGCCCGAGGGAATCAAGGTTCTCGCGGTGCTGGTGGAAGAAGCCTCCGCGATCGCCGCCGAGCTGTATCTGTCCGTCACGCTCGACCGCGCCCGCTCTACCCATGTCGCGATGGCCTCGCGGGCGGGCGGCATGGCGATCGAGGAGGTCGCCGCCACCCAGCCGGAGCAGATCATCCGCGAATGGGCCGATCCCGCCCTGGGGCTCCAGCCTTTCCAGGCCCGCGCCCTCGCCTTCGCTCTCGGGCTCACGGGCGAGCAGTTCAAGGCGGGCGTCGCGCTGATCCACGGCCTCTTCCGCGCCTATCTCGACACGGATTGCTCGCTCGCCGAGATCAACCCGCTCGTCCTGACGAAGGACGGGCGCGTGCTCGCGCTGGACGCCAAGCTCAACTTCGACGACAACGCGCTCTACCGGCACAAGGAGATCGTCGCCCTCCGCGACGTCAACGAGGAGACGCCGCTCGACGTCGAGGCGTCGAAGTACGGCCTCAACTACATCAAGCTGGACGGCAACGTGGGCTGCATGGTCAACGGCGCCGGCCTCGCCATGGCGACGATGGACATCGTCAAGCTCGCGGGCGGGGAGCCCGCCAACTTCCTCGACGTGGGCGGTGGCGCCTCGCCCGAGCAGATCGAGAACGCCTTTCGCATCCTGTCCTCGGATCCGAGCGTCAGGGCCGTGTTCATCAATGTCTTCGGCGGCATCCTGCGCTGCGACCGGTTGGCGGAGGGGCTCATCGCCGCCCTCACGAAGCTCGGGCTCACGCTGCCGGTGGTGGTGCGCATGGAAGGCACCAACGTGGAGCTGGGGCGGAAGATGCTGGCCGAGTCCGGCCTCAACTTTGCGACCGCGGACGACATGGGCGAGGGCGCCGCAAAGGCGGTCGAGCTGGCGAAGGCCGCGGCGTCGACGCCCCGATGAGCCCGCAGGGCGAAGAGGCCCAAGCGCGAACCGACGTGATCCACATTTAGGCGAGATCAATCCGATGAGCCCGCAGGGCGAAGAGGCCCAAGCGCGAACCGACGTGATCCACATTTAGGCGAGATCAATTGGCCATTCTGGTCGACAAGTCCACGCGGGTGATCGTCCAGGGCATCACCGGACGCGAGGGCACGTTTCACGCGCTGCGCTGCAAGGAGTACGGGACGTGGGTCGTGGGCGGCGTCACGCCGGGCAAGGGCGGGACCACCCACGAAGGGTTTCCCGTCTGGAACACCGTGAAAGAAGCGGCCGCGGCGACGGGCGCCGATTGCGCGCTCATCTTCGTGCCGCCGCTGGCGGCGGCCGACGCCATCATGGAGGCGGCCGCCGCGGAGGTGCCGCTGATCGTCTGCATCACCGAGGGCGTGCCCGTCGTCGACATGGTCCGGGTCAAGGCGTTTCTCGCGCGCACGCCGAGCCGGCTCATCGGACCCAACTGCCCCGGCCTCATCTCGCCGGGCAAGGCCAAGATCGGGATCATGCCGGGGCACATTCACAAGGAAGGCGGCGTCGGCGTCGTCTCGCGCAGCGGCACGCTCACCTACGAGGTGGTGAACCAGCTCACGCGGCGCGGCCTCGGCCAATCGTCCTGCGTCGGGATCGGTGGTGATCCCGTCAACGGGACGAGCTTCATCGACGTGCTCCGGCTCTTCCAGGACGATCCGCAGACCGGCGCCATCATGATGATCGGCGAGATCGGCGGCACGGCGGAGGAGGAAGCTGCCGCCTTCGTCACCGCGCATGTGACGAAGCCCGTGGTCGGCTTCATCTGCGGTCAGACGGCCCCGCCCGGCCGCCGCATGGGTCATGCCGGCGCCATCATCGCCGGGGGCAAGGGAACGGCCGCCGAGAAGATTCGCGCCTTCGAGGCCGCCGGGATCACGACCGTGAAGAGCCCGGCCGACATGGGCGCCACCATGGCGCGCGTGATCGGCGAGAAAGGATAGAATCGCGCCGTGGCCGTCGAGCGCACCCTCACCATCATCAAGCCCGATGCCGTCGCCCTCGGCGTGGCCGGGCAGATCATCAGCCGCTTCGAGCAGGCCGGTCTCAGGATCCTCGCCGCCAAGCTCGTTCACCTCAGCCCCGGCCAGTCGGCCGGGTTCTACATCGTCCACAAGGCGCGGCCGTTCTACGCGAGCCTCTGCGCCTTCATGACCCAGGGGCCCTGCCTGCCCATGGTCCTCGAAGGCGAGGACGCCATCGCCCGCCTGCGCGGGCTGATGGGCGCGACCGACCCCGCCAAGGCGGCACCCGGCACGATCCGCAAGGACTTCGCGGCCTCCATCGAGGCCAATGCGGTGCACGGCTCCGACTCGCTCGAGTCGGCCGCCTTCGAGATCCCGTTTTTCTTCGGCACGCTGGAGATCCATCCACGCTAGACCAGCATTTTCCCGCGGTCCTCGGGACGCGCCAGCGCATGATCGCCGGCGTGCTTGGGATCGGGCTCGGCTTCGGCGGGCCCTTTGTCCTCTCCGTCGTGCTCGTCGCGACCTCGGGCGATCCGAGCCTCCTGATCCTGCCGCTGCCCTTCCTGAGCGGCCTCTGGGTCATCCAGGGCTTTGCGCCGTCGGGGTTCACGCTGGAAGAGCACGGCGTGCGGCTCGAGCGGCGGTGGCTCGCGCGGCTCCTGCCCTACGCGGCGATCCGCGACTTGGACCGTGAGCGCCGCCCCGTCGGCGGCGTGCTCGCGGTGGGCGCGAATGGACTGTTCGGCTCCCACGGCTTGCGCTGGAACCCCCGCACGGGCTGGCACTATCTCGCGATCAGCAATACCCGCGATCTTGTCTATCTGCACACCACGGCCGGCTTGATCGTCATCTCGCCGAGCCCACCGGATGAGTTTGTCGCCCGGCTGGGCGCGCGCCTTCAGGCGCTCGGGCCCGGACGGAGCACCTGACGCGCCCGCGGCCCCGCCGCCGGGCAGGGGAGGCCACATCATGAATGCTCGCGTCGACCTCGCCGTGTCGATCCCGCAGACGTTTCCTGGCCGCTCAATCGAGCCGCGCGTCATTCGCGAGCACCTCGCCCGCGCCGAGGCGCTCGGTTTCCACAGCGCGTGGGTGGTCGAGCAGATCCTGGGCTCGATCCCGAGCGTGGAGCCGGTGGCGTTGCTCACGTACGCGGCCGCGATTACCGATCGCATGAAGCTGGGCTCGGCGGTGCTGCTGACCGCGCTCCGCAGCCCCGTGCACCTCGCCAAGAGCCTCGCGACGCTCGATCACCTGAGCCAGGGCCGGCTGATCGTCGGCGTCGGGCTCGGGGGCAACGCGGCCATCTATCCCGCGTACGGCCTCTCCGCCGACCGCCGAGCGGCGCGCTTCGCCGAGGGGATCCGCGTGATGAAGCGGCTGTGGACGGAGCCGCGCACGACCTTCGAGGGCGAGTTCTACACGCTCAAGAACGCCTCGATGGAGCCCAAGCCCGTGCAGAGGCCGCATCCCCCGATCTGGTTCGGCGCCCATCATCCGGACGCGCTCAAGCGCACCGTCCTCCTCGGCGACGGTTTCATGGGCGCGGGCTCGCTGTCGACCGCCAAGTTCGCCGACGAGGTCAAGCTCCTGCGCGAGCTCTTGCGGGAGGCCGGCCGTGACCCCGACGCCTTCCCGATCGGCAAGCGCGTCTACATCGCGGTTGATTCGGATCGCCCGCGCGCCGGCAAGCGTCTCGCCGAGTGGTTCGGCGCCTTCTACGGCCGGCCCCAGATGGCGGACGAGGTCTCGGTGTGGGGCTCGCCCGAGGAATGCGTGGACCGACTGCGTGAAGTGGTCGCGGCGGGCGCCCGCCTCCTGCTGCTCAACCCCGTCTTCGACGAAATGGAGCATCTCGAGCAGTTCGCGTCCATGATCGGGCCCAAGCTCTCGTAGCTCCAAGGCCGGTGGAGCAGGAGCCTGTTGGCAAAGGCCGCGCGGCACTTCCTGATCGTGATCGCCGACAGCTCGAAGGGAGTTCAGCGCTGAGAGGATGCGGGCAGAGTCACGGCGGGCGCTAGACGACATCCGGAAGATCCAATCGGGTCAAGGCGAGTTGGTGCCATGACGAGCAGATCGTGCCCGACCCGGAGGTCGAGTTCCATCACCGGACCTGCACATTCATCGTCGAGCTGCTCGCCATCTTCCTGGCGCCCATCCTGGGCGGCGCACCGGGGGACCATCCGCTCGATCTCGCCACCAGCCTCTTCACGCTCGACAAGGTTCGACCTTGGGTTGTGTTGGGGGCCAACATGGACTTGCCTGGGACAAACCCTCCAACGCTGAAATCTGAGGCATCACATGAGGGTCCGCGCATGGGGCGCAATCTGAAGGTCGTGGCCAGAGTGTGGACTGTTGCGGTATGCATGGTAGTGATGGCGACGAGTATCGGTTGTGCGTACGACGCTGGAAGCTTTGAGGGCGATGGAGCCGCGACTGATCGTGGTTTCTGGTCATACCGGCCACGGTACCGGATTGAACTGCGACCGAGCATATCCCTTGCCGCCCCGGACCGCCATGAATTCAGATTCAGAGGACTACCCTCTGATCCGTTGTCCGTGTTCCTCGCCATCCAGGACGAGGGCAGGCAGGACTACGAGCGACTCAGGCGGTTGAGAACATCGGTTGGGATGACTCTGACAGATGGCAGCGGCACAGTGGTGTGCCGTGCTGCGGGTGCCTTGAGTGATTGGACACTCATGTGGAGTACCGGACGTGTCGGAGCATACTGGCAGCGCCCATGCGTCGACCTGCGCTTGGGAAACAACGAATGGTACACGCTGAATGTGATGCTGGATGACGTGGACCCAGCGTCGCCACCACTCAGGGTGACGCCCATTCTATCGGGCGGTGGGTGGGACAGCCCATAGAGCGTTATGGCGGCGAAGCGGCGGCGGGTTGGTGTGTCCTCCCGGGTACACCATGCCTGTCGTCGGCATCGCGTCACTGTATCGAAATCGCGTCATTGACGGTCTCCCGCGCATCTCATAGCGTGCTGCCCGTGATCACATCCCGCGCGATCGCGGAACCAACCAGCAGCCACCCACAAGGGAGAACACCATGCACGCATTGCTCGGTACGCTCGCGTCCGTCGTGCTCGTCGTCGCGCTTGCCTCGGCGGCCGACGAGAAGACGGCGCCGCCCTCGCAGACCCAGAAGATGACGGAGTGCAATGCCCAGGCGGGCGAGAAGCACCTGACCGGCGACGCCCGCCGGCAGTTCATGTCCGCGTGCCTCAAAGGCCACGCGACCCCGCAGGAGGACAACTCCGGCGCGGCGAAGGATGCTCACTCCGCGCCGGCGCCGGATGGGAAGCACCACACAACCCAGGGCGAGAAGATGAAGACGTGCAACCAGGAAGCCTCGGCCAAGAACCTACACGGAGACGAGCGCAGGACGTTCATGAGCTCCTGTCTCAAGGCGGAGAAGAAGTCGTAGGCCCACCCGCGGACACGCCGCAGGCGTCAGCCGGCGAGGGTGACGGCGCCGTCACCCTCGCCCGGATCAGGAGAGGAGCCGCTCTAGATCTTCGCGGCTGAGCGCGACATCTATCCTTGCTTCAGCTCCGCGACGGAGCGGATCGGCGTGCCGTCGGCGCGGGTGATCGGCAGGGTGACCGAACGCGAGTACCACCCGGGGATCGAGGCCGAGTGGTTCCCCGCGCCCCCGGCCACGACGATGACGAGGTCCTCGGGCTTCTCGGTGATCCGTAACGTTCGTCGGCCGTCCGCCTCCTCGATGCAGTTGCCACGCCACACGGCGAGGACGTCGGCGTTACTCTGGCCGATCTGCTCGAACGGGATGCGCGCGTGCTCGAACAGCGTGTGACGCACCCGTTCCTTGTCGAAGCCCTGCCGCGCCGCGATGGCGGCGTGCTCGGGGCCGAGCACGAGCAGCGCCTCCTGACTCATGAACATGTTGTTCGAGCCGGAGACGGCGAGGGCCCGCGCGATCGTTTTGAGCATCTCGCCGGCGGTCTTGCTCTTCTCGATAATGTTGGCAGGCGCGGCTCCGCCGAAGGCGGTGACGGTGCTCGTCTGCGCCTCGAAGCCCCGCTCGACGTGGAGCGGCGCCCACGGGCTGTCCGCCTCGTTCTCGGCGAAGCAGCAGGTGTATTTCGCCGGACTGCCGAGCGTTGACTTGTCGGCATGCTGCGGCACACCGCCGCCGATCGTCGTCATGATCAGCCGGATGGCGCGGCCGATGGTCGCGTTGGCCCGGAAGCCGGGGCCGAACAGGTTCCCGCGCGCGTTGATCCCGATCTCGCGGGCGATCGGCCCGTTGACGATCAGTACCGGGCTGGCCGGATTCGTCGTGCCCTGGATGCCGTACAGGTTGAACCGCTTAGCGAGAATGGCCTTGACCGCCACCACGATCACCGGGAAGTACGGCGGCGCGCAGCCGGCCATCACCGCGTTGACAGCGAGCGTGGCGATCGTTGCCTCTGCCCAGCGCGGCGGTATCGGGCCCAGCGAACAGGCCGGGTCGAGATCGGTGTAAGCCAGCATCTGCCCGACCCGGTCCTCGGTCGGGGGCACGATCGGGAGTCCGTCGGTCCAGCCTTCGCGGGTGAAGCGCTCGAGGATCGCCTCCGAGTCGTCGGCAACGGTGATGCGCGCCCCAGCGTCGACCGCCGCGGCGGGCCGGCTCGATCCCGCGCCGGTATGCTGTCTCCGAGCCCCGTCCGCACCCGCGCCGGTCTCGGTGGTGAGCTCCACGAGCGCCGCCATGATCGGCGCGGCCCGCCCACGCATCTCCGGGTGCGGGACGCTGACGATCGGGTGCGGCACGTATACGGCAGGCAGGTGCGACTGCCCGAGACTCGTCGTGACGATGCCGTAGAGCCCCCGAAACTCTTCAGTGACGATGGTGGCGGTCGGAATGCCGCGCCGCTCGAGCTCGATGCTGTCGTGGACACTCCACGACGTGCACGACCCTCAATCGGCGATCCCGTTGATCACCACGTCGCACTCGCGGCTCGCCGCCGCGAGCATCTCGTCGGACGCCGGGAGCGCGGCCGCCGTCTTGGCGTAGCGGATGATCCTGGAGACGCCGCGCTCGCTCTGCAGCAGCTCCTGGACCCGATCCAGGAACGGTCGGGTGCCAGACTTCGAATTGTCGAGGAGGCCGACGACACGGCCCGCGAGCGTGGGGACGCGCTTGGCCAATGGCACGGCGTTCTCGACGACTACGCCGGCGGGAGAGAGCACTTCGATGATAGGCATGCCCGGGTCACCTCGCTTTCCCGACATTCTACCCCGGAAGTTGCGCAGCGGACACTCCGGCTCTCCTTCCCAAAGAGAGGGGGCCGTTTCGATTCCGTCGCCCCCGGGGGGCAGGAGTCGGAAAACGGCGTGCCCCGGCGCGTGGAATCGGATATCCTCCGGGCGTCGAACGTGTCGGGCCTCGATTCCCGCACCGGCTCGGCACGCGCGGTGTTCGGCACGCGCGAGGCGTAGCGCTCGATGTCCCAACGACGGGAGGATCCTGATGCCGACTTTTCGGGCGTCTCCTGACCTGCACCTCCACTATCTGGTCGACGACTTCACCGATCCCTGGAGGGAGCCGGAAACGATCCTGCTGTTGCACGGGAATGCCGAGAGCAGCCTGGCGTGGTATGCGTGGGTGCCCCTGCTGGCACGGCGCTTCCGGGTCGTGCGGCCGGATATGCGCGGCTATGGCGCGTCGACGCCGATGGCCCGCGATTTTGCGTGGACGCTCGACGTCCTCATCGAGGATGCGGCCCGCCTCATGGACTCGCTCGGCGTCCAACGCTTCCACCTCGTCGGCGCCAAGATCGGTGGGGTCATCGCCCGGGCATTCGCCGCGCGCCGTCCCCAGCGTGTGATGACGCTCACCGTGGTCGGCTCGCCGCCGCCACTGCGCACGGGCGCCGAGCGCATCCCCGCGTTGAGCGAAGAGTTCGAGACGCACGGCGTTGAACATTGGGCGCGCCGCACCATGGCGGGCCGGCTCGGCGACAGGTTTCCCGCCGAGGGCGTCGAGTGGTGGATCACGTTCATGGGCCGGACGGCGGTGTCGACGATCGTCGGGTTCAATGGCACGATCAACTACTCCGACATCCGCACCGATGTGCCGAAGATCGCGTGCCCGACGCTCGTGATCACGACCGAAGAAAGCGGGCTCGCGTCGGTGGAGGACACTCGCGCGTGGCAGCAGACGATCAAGAACTCCGAGCTGCTGGTGGTCCCCGGCAACTCCTATCACGTCGCGGCGAGCGACGCCGAGCGCTGCGCCCAGGCCACGCTCGATTTCATTGCCCGGCGCGGCGCCGCCTGAACCGCGGCGCATCGGGCATGAGAGGATCGTGGCCGCACATCGACGCTCATCCGATGACGCGTCCGCCCATCACCCGGATGCTGTCGCCGGTGACGTAGGCGGACGCGTCGGACGCGAGGAACAAGCACGCCTGGGCAATGTCCTCGGCCGTGCCGAGCCGGCGGAGCGGGATCTGCTTCAGGTTCTCCGCCGCGGCGGGCGGACTCTGGCGAAACTCCGGGTACCACTCCGTGTAGCGTCGTTCGGTGTCGATGTACCCGGGCGCGACCAGGTTGGCGCGAATGCCGAACGGTCCAAGTTCGGCGGCGAGCGCCCGGACGAGACCGAGCAACCCGTGTTTGGCCGCCGCGACCGCCGCCGTGTTGGGCCGCGCGGTGAAGCTCGACTGTCCACCGATGGCGATGAAGCTTCCGCGCTGTCGCTCTTTCATCGCGGGCACGACCGCGCGCGCGAGATAGAAGGCCGCGTTGAGGTCGACGTCCATCACGCGGCGCCATTCGTCGAGCGAGATCTCCGTGAGCGGTTTGTGCGGCCTGATGGCCGCGTTGCAGACGACGACCTCGATGGCGCCGAGCGCGGCGAGGCCCTGCGTGACCATCGCCTCGACGGCGGCGGCGTCGGCGACGTCGGCGAGCGCGGTCACCACACGCCCGCCGCTCTTTCGACACTCGGTCGCCACCGCCTCCAGCTCCTCGCGGTTGACGCGCGTGTTCAGCACGAGATCCGCCCCCTCGGCGGCGAACGTCAGCGCGATGGCGCGGCCGATGTTACGGCTGGCACCGGTGATGAGCGCGGTCTTGCCCTTGAGCCTCATAAGGCCTCCTCGTTCGCCGAATCGGATTGTGCGTCAGGAGAGGAGCAGCTCCAGGTCGTCGCGGCTGAGCGTGCGGATGAGGCTGTCGTCGGCGGCGATGATGGAGTCGGCGAGGGCGCGCTTCTCCTCCTGGAGCTCGAGGACCTTCTCCTCGACGGTGTCGCGGGCGATGAGGCGATAGGCGAAGACGGGGCGCGCCTGGCCGATGCGGTGGGTGCGGTCGATGGCCTGCGCCTCGACGGCGGGGTTCCACCAGGGGTCGAGGAGGAACACGTACTCGGCCGCCGTCAAGTTGAGGCCGAGCCCGCCCGCCTTCAGGCTCACCAGGAAGAGCAGGCACTCGGGGTCGGTCTGGAAGCGGGCGACGCGCGCCGCCCGATCGCGCGTCTTGCCGTCGAGGTATTCGTAGGGGACTCCTTCGCGGTCGAGGCGCGCGCGCACGATGGCGAGCAGGCTGGTGAACTGCGAGAAGACGAGCGCCTTGTGGCCTTCCTCGCGCACCTCCGCGAGCTGCGGCAGGAGGACGTCGAGCTTGGCACTCCCCTCGTCCAGGCGCGCGCGGTCGAGGAGGCCGGGATGGCAGGCGGCCTGGCGCAGGCGGAGCAGCGCCTCGAGGATCTGGATCTTCGACCGCTCGATCCCGTCGCGGCCGATGCGGTGGAGAAGCGACCCGCGATAGTGCTCCCGCAGCTCGTTGTAGAGCGCACGCTGGGCGGGGTCCAGCTCGCAGTGGAGCGTCTGCTCGGTCTTGGGCGGCAGGTCCTGCGCGACCTGCGCCTTGGTGCGCCGGAGGATGAACGGACGCAGGGCGCGCGCGAGGAGCGCGTGGGTGTCCGCGTCCGGATTGCGCGCGGCGGGGCCGTCCAGACCGAAGGTGGCGGCCGCGCCCAGCATCCCCGGGTTCAGGAACTCGAAGAGGCTCCACAGCTCACCCACGTGATTCTGCACGGGCGTCCCGCTGAGGGCCAGACGGTGCTCGCCGCGCAGGAGCCGCGCGGCCTTGGCCGACTCCGTCCGCGCGTTCTTGATGGCCTGCGCCTCGTCGAGGATCACGTAGTCGAAGCGCGCGTCCTGCAGGCGCGGCGCGTCGCGCCGGAGCGTGCCGTAGGTCGTGATGACGAGGTCGTAGTCCTCGAAGCGCTCGCCTGCGAAGAACCGTCCGGACCCGGTGTGGTCGAGCACCTGGAGCGTGGGCGTGAAGCGCGCCGCCTCCTGCTTCCAGTTGAAGACGAGCGACCGTGGGACCACGACGAGCGAGGGCCCGGGGCGCCGGGAGTCGGCGCCGTCGCTCGCGAAGGCGCGGGCTTCGCGCAGGGCCCGGCGCGATTCCAGCAAGGCGAGCACCTGCACGGTCTTGCCGAGTCCCATGTCGTCGGCCAGGCAGCCGCCGAAGCCGAACTGCTGGAGGAACTGGAGCCAGCCGAGCCCGTCGCGCTGGTAGCCGCGGAGCTGGCCGATGAACCCGGCCGGGGCGTCGGCGGGCGTGATGCCGTCGAAGGACGACAGCTCGTCGCGGGCGCGGGTGAAGAGCGCATCGACGCTCGCCTCCGGGAGTGCCGACAGGAGCGCGTCGAGCAGGCCCACCTGGCTCCGCGCGAAGCGGAGATGATCGCCGCTCTGAGTCCCGAGCCGGGCGACAACGCCGTATTTCTTGAGCCACTCTTCGGGGAGCACGCCGAATGTCCCGTCGCCCAACAGCACCGTGCTCTCGCCCCGGCGAAGCGCCGCCAAGAGCGCGGGCAGTTGCGCCGTGATCTCGCCGAACGCCACCGTGCCGGAGAGATCGAACCAGTCGACGCCCGAGGTGACCTCGACGGTCCAGGCGCCGGCTTGCCGGTAGAGCTTGCCGTCGGCCTCGACGTGCCAGCCGTCCTTCACGAGGCGCGAGACGGCGCGCGGCAGGTCGCGCGCGGCCAGGGCCAGACTCGTCCTCGCCACGTAGCTCAAGGACCAGGGCGCCTGTTTGAAGCCGACCTCGCCCAGGCGGGTGGCGGCGTGTCGTTCGGCGGCGGTATCCCGCACGACCAAGCGCCGGCGCGCCGCCTCGAACACAGCGGCCGCCACGTGGTCCGCACGGACGACGATGCCGTCGTAGTCGAAGGACAGCTCGCCGCGCAGCCGCTTCGGACCCCACTCGGGTGGTCCCGGCCGAATTCGTAGCCGGGGGCGCGGGACGGCCGACACCTCGTCGTAACGCAGCTCGTCCGGGAGATCGAGCGGGGGCACGCGCGGCAGCCCCAGCAGCGCCTCGATGAAACGGCTCGCCTGTGGGACGGGCACTCGCACGGGGCCGTGCTCGCTCAGGTGCGCGATCCATGCGAAGGCGCCCCCGTCGTCGAGCCGGGCGATGCGGTCGCCGGTGAAGACGAGTCCGCCGCCGAGGAGGAGCGTCGGCGCGGAGAGGTCGAGGCGCTCGGCGCCGCGCCGAAGACGTCCGGCCACGAGGTAGTGGGCGGATCCCGGCTTGGTTCGCACCTCGAGGGAGAACGTCCACGGAGACCCGTCGTCCCAGGTCAGGGGGACCGGATCCACCTCTGCCACCGCCGCGCGTAGATG
>Ga0070707_100002095_pt1 | contig 19113 bp, 22 predicted proteins | sample KBSK5502metaG_FD_65468 | JGI IMG/M metagenome (GOLD analysis project Ga0070707, IMG submission 65468) | Corn, switchgrass and miscanthus rhizosphere microbial communities from Kellogg Biological Station, Michigan, USA - KBS K5-50-2 metaG | ecosystem: Host-associated > Plants > Roots >... | reverse complement strand
GCCGGCATCGGGACCTGGTCGAGTGGCTCCGCACGCGGCCGCTTCTCGCCAGGCTTCCGGACGGCACGCTCGCCCAGCACACCGACACCGACGCCTACGGACGCCTCGGCGCGAGCGTGGGCGAGATCAACGCCAGGGCCGCCGACCTCCTCCACGACGGCGGCGAGGCCGAGCTCAACGACGTCCTGCAGGCGGGCGGCGTCTTCCGGCGCTCCGAGCCGAGGCTGGAGGCCTGGCTGGACGCGCACGGCGCCCGGCGCCTGGTGCACGGCCACACGCCGCACCAGCAGCGCGGGCCTGACGTCTACGCCGGCGGCAAGGCGATCAACTTCGACGGGCGCTTCAGCCGCTTCTACGGGGCGCGCTACGGACGCGGCCGGGGAGTGGAGGCAACTGTCGGCCCTCTCCCTCCGCTGGTAGACTGAACCGCCTACTCATGACGGAGGTCCTGGCGCACCCCGCGACGCCGACGACCCCGCAACTCGCCCCGCCCGAACCACCGCCGATACAGGGCGCGGGCAAGCCGATGCTCAGCGCCCGCACCATCGCCCGGCGCGTGCGCCAGCTGGGCCAGGAGATCAGCGTCCGCTACGCCGGCCTCGACCAGCCGCTGGTCCTGGTCGTGATCCTGAAGGGCGCCACCGTCTTCGCCGCCGACCTCCTGCGCAGCCTCAGCATCCCGGCCGAGCTGGAGTTCGTGCGCGCCTCCAGCTACGGCGGCGGCACCAGCTCCACCGGCAAGGTCAAGTTCGCGCACATGGTCGACGGCCCGCTCACCGGCCGCCATCTGCTGCTGGTCGAGGACATCGTCGACTCCGGCCGCACCATCAACACCATCGTCCGCAAGCTCAAGTCCCACCGCCCGGCCAGCGTCAAGCTGGCCGCCCTCCTCGACCGCCCCGCGCGGCGCGAGGAGCCGGTCGACATCCACTTCACCGGCTTCGTCATCCCGGACCGCTTCGTGATCGGCTACGGGCTCGACTACGCCGGCCTCTACCGCGAGCTGCCTGCGATCTACAGCCTGGGCTGACCTACTCGCTCGCCTGGTCGCGATCGACTCGGTGAACCCCGACCTGGTTTCGGGGGGCGCCGGCGAGGCCGAGATCGCGCGCTTCGTCGCCAAGTGGCTGGAGGAGGCCGGCCTCGAGGTGCATGTCGAGGCGCCGGAGCCGGCCCGGCCGAGCGTCGTGGGAGTCGCCCGCGGCCGCGGCGGTGGTCGCTCGCTGATGCTGAACGCGCACATGGACACGGTCGGCGTCGAGGGCATGGACCGGCCGCACGAGCCGCGCATCGAGGGCGACCGCCTGTACGGCCGTGGCGCCTACGACATGAAGTCGGGCCTGGCCGCCATCCTGCTGACCGGTGCGCGCGCAGCCAAGGCCGGCCTGCCGGGCGACGTGATCGTGACCGCCGTCGCCGACGAGGAGGTGGCCAGCCTGGGCACCGAGGCGGTGCTGCGCCGCTGGCGCGCCGACGCCGCCATCGTCACCGAGCCCACCGAGCTCGATGTCTGCATCGCGCACAAGGGCTTCGTCTGGGCCGAGATCGAGACCCACGGCCGCGCCGCCCACGGCTCGCGGCCTGAGCTGGGCGTCGACGCGATCGTAAAGATGGGCCCGGTCCTCACCGCCCTGGAGGCCCTCGACCAGCGGCTGCGCGCCCACCCCACGCACCCGCTGCTCAAGAGCGGATCGGTGCACGCCTCGATCATCTCCGGCGGCCAGGAGCTCTCCAGCTACCCGGCGGCCTGCAAGGTGCTCCTGGAGCGCCGCACCATCCCTGGGGAGGGGCCGGAGACGGTGCGGCGCGAGCTGGAGGCGATCGCCGGCGGCGACACCACCTACCACGTCGGCTTCTCGCGCGAGCCCTTCGAGGTCGCCGAAGACGAGCCTATCGCCGCCGCCGTTCGCTCGCATGCCGAGCGGGTTCGCGGGCGCGCGCCCCGCGTCTACGGCGAGACCTTCTGGGCGGACACCGGGCTGATCCACGCCGCTGGGATCCCGACGCTGCTCTTCGGACCGGGGGGCGCCGGCGCCCACTCCGTCGAGGAGTGGGCCGACCTCGGCCAGCTCGAGGCCTGCGTGGAGATCCTATACGCGGTCGCCGAGGAGTTCTGTGGCGAGCACGCCGCGCGTCTTCCGTAACCCCTACCGCGGGCCGCTGCCGCCGTTCCACCTGGACGACGCGCGCGAGGTACTGGAGTTCCACCGCAAGCTGCCCGGCTACGCGCCGACTCCGCTGGTGCGCGCAGGCGAGAGGCTCTGGGTCAAGGACGAGTCGCACCGCCTGGGGCTGCCCGCCTTCAAGATGCTGGGCGCGTCCTGGGGCACCTATCAGGCGCTCCGCAGCCGGCTCGGCGACCGGCTGCAGCCCTGGCAGACCATCGACGAGCTGCGGGCACAGGTCGTCCAGCTCAAGCCGCTGACGTTGGCCACCGCCACCGACGGCAACCACGGCCGCGCCGTCGCGCGCATGGGCAGGCTGCTCGACCTGCCGACCCGGGTGTATTTACCGAAAGCCGCCGGGCCGGTCCGGATCCGGGCGCTGCACGACGAGGGCGCCGAGGTGATCGCGGTCGACGGCATCTACGACGAGGCCCTGGCGCGCTGCGTCGACGAGCTCCGGCCGGGCGACGTCTTCGCCTCCGACGCCGACCACCGCGGCGAGGAGGGCTTCGCGCGGACCGTTCTCGCCGGTTACGGCACGCTGCTCCAGGAGGCGGCCGAGCAGCTGCCCGAGGCGCCCGATGTGCTGGTGGTGCAGATGGGCGTGGGCTCGCTCGCCTCCAGCATGATCGCCAACCTGGCCCGGCTGGGCTGGCCAACCGAGGTCATCGGCGTGGAGCCCGCCGACGCCGACTGCGTCCTGGAGGCGCTGGCGGCCGGCCACCTGGTCTTCGTGCCGGGCCCCCACCGCTCGCAGATGGCCGGCCTCAACTGCGCCAAGGCCAGCGACCTGGCCTGGCCGCTGCTGCGCGCCGGCTTGAGCGCGGTGGTGGCGATCGAGGACGACTGGGCCGAGGCGGCGATGGAGGAGCTGGCGGCACTCGGCGTCGAGTCAGGCCACTCGGGCGCCGCCGGCCTGGCCGGCTACCGGGCGCTGGGCGACGAGCTGGCCGGCCGTTCGGTGCTGGTGATCAACACCGAGGGCGCGACCCACCTGCACGCTTAGGCGCCGGCGTGGCGAACATACCCCTGATTTCCCGGCAAACCGCGAGCTCGCCCCCGCGACCGCTCGTGATTTCCCGGCAAATCAGAGAATTTTTTCGAGGCGAGGGCCGGAGGTCCCCGCCTAGGCCACGGCCACCGGGCGGCAGACCTTGCAGGGGCGATAGCCCCCGGCATAGGCCTCCTGCTCGTCGTGGAAGAGGACAGTGTGGGCCTCGCTGACCCGCCGCCCGTGGTGGCAGGTCGGCATACAGAAGATGTGGGTCGTGTTGGAGCCCAGGTAGCGCACGCCCTGAGCGGCCAGCTCGGCCAGCCGCTCGACGCGCACCCCCTCGGCCGTGAGGATCTTCCGCTTGGCCGGCGGCCCGCCGGCCCCGTAGTTGCCGATCACCCCGTCCGAGCGGACGACCCGGTGGCAGGGGATCAGGACCGGCATCGGGTTGGTCGCCAGCGCCGTGCCCACCGCCCGCACGGCCTTGGGATGCTCGATCTCCTTGGCCACCCAGGAGTACGTGCGCACCTCGCCCCGCGGGATCTGCCGGGTCTTCTCCAGCACCAGGCGCTGGAAGGGCGCCACCCCGCGCATGTCGAAGCGGTGCAGCACCGCGGCCGACGGCTCCTCCTTGGCGCGCACCAGCGGGCGCTCGTAGCGGTCCTCGAACCAGTCGCGAAACTCCGACTCGCCGTGGCGCTCCTCGTACGTCGCCGACACCCCCTCGCGGTTCCAGGCCACGTAGAAGGGGCCCAGCGGCGTGTCCATGATCCAGTAGCGGTCCAGCACCCTCTCCTCGAAGCGGGCGGGCGCGTGGACTCCGCCCAGCCTCCGCAGCAGCTCCTCCAAGCGAACGTCGCTCATCCGGCGAGCACCTCCTCCCTTTCTAGCGTGCGCCGCAGGGCCAGCAGGCCCCGGTGCACGTCTGACTTGACGGTGTTGATCGGGCGGTCCAGCAGGTTGGCCGCCTCCGCGTACGGGAACCCCTGGATGCTCACGAGCACGATCGCCTCCCGCTGCCGGGCGGGCAGCCCCGCAACCTGGGTGGCCAGCCACTGGGCTTCCACCGCGGACTCCGGACCGCGACCGGGCGCCGGCATCACCGCCAGGGCGCCGTCGGATGCGGCCAGGGGCGGCCGCGCAGCCGCGGCCCGGACCCGGTTGCGCACCACGTTGAGCGCGATCTTGTGCAGCCACGCCCGCTCGCTCAGGGCTGCGATCCGGTCCGGCTCCCAGTCCTTGAGAGAGCGCCAGGCCCGGACGAAGACCTCCTGTGCGGAGTCTTCCGCCTCGGCCCGGTTGCCGGTCATCGAGAAGCAGAAGGCGAAAACGCGGTCGTGGTGATCGGTGAACATCCGCTCGAAATCCATCCGCCCCACTGAACCCGGACCCGGCCGCATCGGTTGCAGTATGGGAACCACACTCAGCCCCGGGGTGTAGAGAAGGCGACGGTGGAGGGCCGGCCACTGGACGACGTTGAGCTCGTCGCGCGCGCCCGGCGCGGGGACGAGCACGCCTATGAGGAGCTCGTGCTGCGCTATTCGGACATCGCTTTCCGCACGGCTTACGTGGCGACCGGCTCGACCGCCGACGCCGAGGAAGCCGCGCTCGAGGGCTTCGTCAAGGCCCACCGGGCCCTCTCACGCTTTCGCGAAGGCGCGCCCTTCCGGCCCTGGCTGCTGCGGATCGTGGGCAACGAGGCGCGCAACCAGCGCCGCGCGGCCGGGCGCCGGGAGGGCCTGGAGCTGAAGGTCGCGCGGGCCGACCGCGCCGGGGACGCGGCCCCGTCCCCGGAAGCGGCGGTCCTCGCGGCCGAACGCCGGGCCGAGCTGCTGGCGGCGCTCAACCGCCTGGACCCCGACTTCCGGCAGGTCGTGGCCTGCCGGTACCTGCTCGAGCTCAACGTGGCCGAGACGGCGGCCGCTCTGGACCTGCCCGAGGGCACCGTGAAGTCGCGGCTCTCGCGCGGCCTCGACCACCTGCGGGAGCTGCTGGAGGCACCGGTGCATGGCTGAGCTGAACCCGCTGGAGCGCGAGCTGTTCGCCCTCGGCCGGGAGATCGAATGGCCGGCCACGCCGACCTTCAAGCCGCTCAGCCTCAGGCGGCCGGTGATCGACCGCCGCCTGGTCATCGCACTGCTGGCGGCGGCGCTGGCGGCCGCCCTGGCGGCGGGCGCGGTGGCGGCTGGGTACCTGCACATCCCCGGCGTCAGCATCCAGCGAAGCTCGAAGCCGCTGCCGGCGCGCAGTCCCACACTGGGCACCAGCCCGCTCGGCGAGCGCCTCGACCTGGGCGCCGTGGAGCCGTCGGTCACCGCCGCGGCGAGGGACGCCGGCTTCCCGGTGCTGATGTCCGCCGCGCTCGGCCAGCCGGACCAGGTCTTCTACAAGGCCACGCCGGTGCCGTTGGTGACGCTGGTCTACGCGCCCCGGCCCGACCTGCCGGCGGGCGCGGATCCCGAGGTGGGCGCGCTCTTCATGGAGTTCCGCTCAGCCGACACTACGAGCTTCCTGTTCAAGACGGCGGGCCCCGGGACCAGGATCGAGCGGGTCACGGTCGACGGGACCGATGGAATCTGGCTGGAAGGCCAGCCGCACGAGGTCTTCGTGCAGCCCAGCGGGGGCGGCAGCGCTTATCCGGACCGGGTCCGGCTGGCCGGCAACACCTTGCTCTGGTACCGGAACGGCGTGACCTACCGGCTCGAAGCCAACGTCTCCAAGGCGCGGGCGCTGCAGATCGCGGGAACCCTCGGCTGAGGGCCGGTGTACGCCGGTCATGAAGCTGCGCTTGCTCGTCTTGCTGGTGCTCGTCGTGGGCTGCGGCCAGGCCGCCGCGACGCCGTCGAAGACGGTCGCGGAGTCCGTCTACCTGGTCGGTTCCAACGCCGTCGTCGGCGTCGACGGCAGCAGCGGCCGGCAGATCGCCTCACTCCCCATGGCGGTGGCCGGACCAGGCTGGAAGTGGTTCGCGGCCACGGCCGGTTCCCAGCTCCTGTTCTATGGGCCGGGCGGAGAACAGGTCGCCGGGCTTGACCTTCCTGGTCCGTACGAGCTGCCCCAGACCACGTTTGACGGCAAGCCGGGCGGCCTCTCACCGGACGGTGGCCGCCTGGTGCTGACCCGGGTCCAGGGCGGCAAGTCGTCGTTCCTGCTGGTGAACACGCGCACCCGGCTGATCGAGCACCGCGCCGACTTCGACGGCCGGTTCGAGTTCGACGGCATCGACGACTCCGGCACGCGCCTCTACCTGATCCACCGCTTCGCCGACCAGCCCACCAAGTACGAGGTGGCCAAGTACAGCTTCGCGACCAGAGAGCTGCAGGCGCCGATCGTCGAGAAGACGGGCCGCCTGCGCGTCATGGAGGGCGACCGCGTCTCGGCGGTGACCGACCCCGGCGGCCACTGGCAGTACAGCCTCTACCGCGGCGGCGCCGAGGGGGCGTTCATCCACGCCCTGATGCTCGACGCCGACTATGGGGCGGCCTGGTGCGTCGACCTGCCCGGTGGTGGCAGCCTCGACCAGCAGCTGGCCTGGTCGATCACGATGTCGCCCGACGGCCGGCAGCTCTACGCGCTCAACCCGGTGCTCAACCAGGCGCTGTCCTACTCCATCGCGGATACCTCGGTCGGCCAGCCGCCCGCGCTGCATCGCCAGGCGGGCCTGTCGACCGGGGCTCCCTTCGGGATCGGCGCCTCGGTCCTCAGCCCCGATCGCAGCGGCCTGGCGGTGGCATTGAACGGGGGCATCCTGGTCCTCGATCCCGACACCATGGGGGTGCGCGGCCGTTGGGCCAACAGCCAGGTCTTCCGCTCACTGGCGGCGAGCCCCGACGGCGTGTCGATCTACGGACTGACCGCGTCGGGGCTGGTCCGCATCGATCCCCGCAGCGGACGCACGGACAAGCCCGTGCCGGTCAGCGGGACCGCCATCCTGGGCGTGCGCGCTGTGTAACGTTCATCGGGCGGATGCCCGGCGAGGAAGTCTTCATCGAGCGGCTGACCTGGCCCGAGGTGGAAGCCCGGATCGCGGGCGGGGCCCGGCGCGCGGTGATCTGCGCGGCCTCCTCCGAGCAGCACGGACCCCAGCTGCCCGAGGCCACCGACGCCCTGATCGGCGCCGCCACCGCCGAGCGGCTGGCGCGCGAGCTGGGCGACGCCCTGGTGGCGCCCGTGATCCGGCCCGGCTGCTCCGAGCACCACATGGCCTTCGCCGGCAGCCTGACCATCAGCCCCGCGGCGCTCATGGAGATCCTCGACGCCTACGTCGACGGGCTGCGCCGGCACGGCTTCGACAGCTTCGTCGTGTTCTCCAGCCACGGCGGCAACTTCCCGGTGCTCGAGGAGTGGAACCGCACCCGGCCCAAGCCGGGGGCGGTCGTGATCAGCGACCTGCGCGCCTTCAGCGAGGTGCTGCTGGAGGTGGCGCGCCGGCACGGTCGCAACGACGGGCAGCTGGTGCACGCGGAGTACTGCGAGACCTCGATCATGCTCGCCCTGCACCCGGAGCTGGTGCACCCCGAGCGGTCCGAGCCGGGGTACATGGGCGAGGCGGATCCCGAGCGCCTGTTCCGGGAGGGGATGCGCGGGATCTCCGCCAACGGCGTGCTCGGCAACCCCGTGGGCGCCGACGCCGCGGTCGGCGAGGAGCTGCTGGAGGCCCTGGCTCGGTGGCTGGCAGAGCAGGTTCGCCAATTGGCGGGCTGAATTACCAGCCCTATACTCGAACGATCCAGCGGTCGGAGAGGAGATAGGACATGGCCATACGCAAGTTAGCTTTCCTGGTCGTCCTCGGAGTGGTCGCCGCGGCCTGCGGCACCAGCAGCGGCACAGGGCAGACCAGCGGTGGACCCAAGCACGGGGGCACGCTCACAGTCGCGATCGGGATCGACCCTGACACGCTCGACCCGGCGGCCCAGACCACCACCACGGCCTCCCAGATCGTCGACATGGTGGTCGAGCGGCTCTACACGCTGGACAGCAACGGGGCGACGCAGCCGCAGCTGGCCAGCGATGTTCCAAAGACATCTTCGGACGGCCTCACCTACACGATCCCGCTGCGCACCGGAGTCAAGTTCTCGGACGGCACGCCATTCAACGCGGCGGCGGCCAAGCAAGGCCTGGACCGCCTGCTCAACCCCGGCACCTTCAAGACGCAGCCGGGCGTGCTGAGCGTCATCGACACGGTCACCGCGACCGACGACAAGACGCTGACCATCAAGCTCAAGTCGCCGTTCGCGCCTTTCGTGGCGGCGTTGACGCAGACCAACTCTGCCATCCTCTCGCCGGCGTCGCTGACCGTGCAGGGCAACACTGCCGCGCAGGTCAAGGTGCCGATCGGCACCGGTCCGTACACGTACAAGGACCGGGTCGCGGGCGACCACATCACGCTCGCGGCCAACAAGGACTACTGGGGCTCGCAGAAGCCCAACTACGACACCCAGGTCATCAAGATCGTGCCCGACGACCCCAGCCGTGAGGCGCTCATTCGCTCCGGTGGCGCCGACGTGATCGTGGCGCCGCCGCTGTCCGACCTCCCCGCGCTGGCGAGCGACTCCAGCCTCAAGGTGCTGAAGGCGAAGTCGGACCGCACCCTGCAGATCATCATCGACACCGTCGACACCAACCAGCCGCTGCTGCAGAAGGTCGAGGTCCGGCAGGCGCTCAACTACGCGGTCAACAAAGACGAGATCGTCAAGAACGTGATGTTCGGCAACGCGGTCGTGCTCGACGCGCCGATGTCCAAGACCTTGTTCGGCTACTGCTCGGTGGGCAGCTACGCGTTCGACCCCAACAAGGCCAAGTCGATGCTGCAGGCGGCGGGCGCTTCCGGGATGACGGTCAAGCTGGGCTCGCCGACCGGACGCTACCCGCAGGACATCAAGGTCGCGACCGCCGTCGCCAGCTACCTGCACGACGTGGGCATCACCGTCCAGGGCCCGCAGACTTCCGACTGGCCGACCTACCTGGGCCACGTCAACGTGCCGCCCGCGCAGGCCGCCTTCGACATGCACTTCCTGGGCTGGGCGCCGGCCTATCTCGACGCCTCGCAGCAGTTCGAGCAGTTCCGCCCTGACCGCATCCCGCCCAAGGGCCTTGAGACCTCGTACTACAGCAACCCGACCGTGACCGACCTGGTGGTCAAGGCGGGTTCGGAGGTCGACCAGCAGAAGCGCAAGGACCAGTACTGCCAGGCCGCCAAGCAGGTCTGGAACGACGCGCCCTGGATCTTCCTCTACAACCAGAGCTTCCCGATCGTCTACAGCGCCAAGGTCACCGGCGTGGGCGCTTTCCCGAACGAGAAGTTCGACACCCGGTTCGCCTCGCCGGCATAGGCCGGGCCGATCTCATAGATAACCCGGCGTGCTGACCTACATCGCACGCCGGGTACTCGTCTCCATCCCGACCGTTTTCGGGGTCGCGACCGTGATCTTCCTGCTCGTGCGCCTGCTGCCCGGCGACCCGGCGCGCGTGATCGCCGGCGTGCTGGCGACGCCCGAAGACGTCGACCGCATCCGGCACCAGTTCGGCCTTGACCAGCCGCTCTACGTCCAGTACGTGACCTACATCGCGCACCTTCTCACCGGCGATCTCGGGATCTCGACGCGCACCGGCGAGCCCGTGACTCAAGAGATATTCAGCCGCCTGCCCTACACCATGGAGCTGGCCGTTGTGAGCACGGTGATCGCGGTCACGGTCGGCGTCACGATCGGGGTCTTGGCGGCCACCCGGCGCGGCACGGTGCTCGACCTGCTGATCTCCTCACTGGCCGTGTTCGGCCTGTCGATGCCCGTCTACTGGCTGGGACTGATGCTGATCATCGTCCTGGCCATCGACATCCACGCCTTTCCCGCCGCGGGCGCGCAGGACCCGCTCGGTTTCGTGCTGCCGTCGGTGACGCTCGCGCTGTTCTCGCTGGCGCTCGTCGCGCGCCAATCGCGTTCCGCGATGCTGGAAGTGCTGAATCAGGATTTCGTGCGGACCGCGCGCGCCAAGGGCGCGCCGCTGCGCACGGTGCTCGTCAAGCACGCGCTGCGCAATGCGCTGCTGCCGGTGGTGACGGTGATCGGCCTGCAGTTCGGCGCGCTGATCGGCGGCGCGGTGCTGACCGAGACCGTCTTCAGCTGGCCGGGCGTGGGACGTCTTCTCGTCGACTCGATCTTCTCGCGCGACTACCCCGTGGTGCAGGGCGTGGTGCTCATGCTCGCCGTGAGCTTCATCTTCGTGAACCTGCTCGTGGATCTCCTGTACGCATATGTCGATCCGCGCATTAGATACAGCTGAGCCCGGGCTGCGCGACCTCACCGCGCCCGAGGTGGGCGCGGAGACCGCGCGCGGCCGCATCTGGTCCAAGCTGCGCCGGTCGCCCAGCGCGATGGTCGGCCTGGCGATCCTCTGCGTGTACGTCGGGCTGGCGCTGGCGGGCCCACTGGTGGCGCCGTTCGACCCCGGCCACGACATCCTGCGCGATCAGTTCTTGACGCCGTCGGTGCACCACTTCCTGGGCACCGACGACCTCGGCCGCGACGAGTTCTTGATGCTCGTGTACGGCGCCCGCTACACGCTGTATCTCGGTTTCCTCGCGGTCGCCATCGGGCTCGCCGTGGGGCTGCCGCTGGGCGCCGCGTCCGGGTATTTCGGGGGCTGGGTGGACCTTCTCGTGCAGCGCTTCACCGACGTGCTCCTGTCGTTCCCGGGCATCCTGCTGGCGCTGGCGCTGGTGGCGGGCCTGGGGGTCGGGCTCCGCAACGTGATCATCGCGGTGGGCATCAGCTCGATCCCGATCTTCATCCGCCTTGTGCGCGCCTCGGCGCTCTCGATTCGCGAGCTGCCCTACGTGGAGGCGGCGCGGGCGCTGGGGGTGCCCAACTGGCTGATCCTGCTGCGGCACGTGCTGCCCAACTCGCTGGCGCCGGTGATCGTCCAGGCCACCCTGCAGCTCGGGGCGGCCATCCTGGTCGCGGCCGGGCTGGGGTTCCTGGGCCTGGGTGTGCAGAAGCCGACGCCCGAGTGGGGCTCGATGCTGGGCGAGGCGCGGACCTACATCTTCACCGACGCCAGCCTGGTCACCCTCCCCGGGCTGGCCATCTTCGGCGCGGTGCTGGCTTTCAACCTGGTCGGCGACGGCCTGAGGGACGCGCTGGATCCCCGCCTGAAATAGGCTCGTACCCGGCGCATTGCAGGACCGGCAGGCGCGGGTAGCGCGGGTAGCGCGGGTCGGTGGCCGAGCGCCGGCACATCCAGAAGTCGGTGTGCGTGCCCTTCACGATCCGGTGGTGCCGGCAGGTGGCGCAGAGGCCGGGGTCGGTCAGGCTGTCAGCTCCTTCTCCACGGGCGGCGGGATGCGCGTCCGGGGTGCGATCCGAACCTCGCCCATCCACTCCCGCAGCCGGTCCGCCTCCGCGGCGATTAGGGCGGCGGCATCGCGTCCCAGGTCCTCGAACAGCCGGTAGGCGAGCTCGCGGTCCTTGCGCTGGGCCCAGGCGCCGACCACGCGCCCGCCCCACCAGACGCTGGCGCAGGGGTTGCCGGAGCGGTCGAACAGCTCCTTGCCGCGGGCGCCCAGGTACCAGTCGCGCGCCGCCCAGCCCATGATCGAGGGGTCGAGCGCGGGCAGCAGCGCGACTCCCGGCTCCGGTTCGGGCTCCGACTCGAGGTCATCCGGCAGCACGAAGCCCGGTGTGCCCTCGAGGTCGACGGGCACCGCTCCCACCGCCGCCAGCGCGGCCTGGGTGTCGCGCACGGTCCAGCCTGTCCACCAGCGCAGGTCGGCGCGGGTGCCGGGGCCGAAGGCGCGCAGCCAGAGCCGCGCCAGGTCGGCGCGCGCCGCCGTCGCCGGCCGCGCGCCCAGGCCGTCGGGCAGCCAGTCGCGCATCGGGTACCAGCGAAACTGGCTGCTGACCCAGGAGCCCCGCGGACGGCCCCGCGCGATCAGCCCGTCGGCCGCCAGCAGCACCAGGATCCAGGTCGTCAGGTTGAGCTCGCTCTGGTAGGCCTTGCCCGGCGCCAGCGTCAGGCGCCGGCCCAGCCGGGGCTCGTCGGCAACCAGCTCGGCTCCGAAGGCGGAGCCGCGCTCGGCCAGCGCGCGCAGGGTGGAGGCCTCCACGTCGGCCAGCCAGCGCCCATCGCCGATTCCCGCCTGGCGCAGATAGGCCAGGTAGGTCTTGCGCTGGCGGGCGGCGATCTCCCGCGTGCAGGCGGCGTGCACGATCGGAGCCACCTCCGTGGGGACGACGAACACGGTGCGCCGCATGCCCAGGATGCGCACCAGCCGGCGATCTTCGTAGAGAGCCGCCTCGATCCCGGCCACCGTCGGTTCTCGCAGGCGGGCCCAGGCCGCCAGGAACACCGATGCTGGGTCGGTGCCGTGCAGGGCCACCAGGTCACGCGCGACGGCGACCACGCTTGGGGCGCGGGTGCCGGGAGTCAGGTGGTGCCGGCGCACGAGGCGCGCCCGGCGCTCGGCGGCGGTGATCGTCCTCACTCGCCCAAAGGTAAGATTCGCGGCCGCTTGGCTGACGCGATCGCGCCCGACGGCTCGCGGATCCGCCTCCTGGTCACCGACGCCCGGCAGGCCAGCCTGGTCGAGGTGACGCTGCCGGCGGGCGACGTCTCGCGCCCGGTGCGCCACCGCACGGTGGAGGAGATCTGGTTCTTCCTCGAGGGCCGGGGCCGGGCCTGGGTGGACGGGGAGATCCACGAGGTGGGGCCGGGGTCGCGGCTGGTCATCCCCACCGGGCGGCCGTTCCAGTTCGCGGCCGGACCCGAGGGGCCGCTGCGCTTCCTGTGCTACACCTCGCCGCCCTGGCCGGGGCCCGAAGAGGCTGTCAGCGTGGAGGTTGGCGGCCTGGGCCCGGCGACCGTCTAGCGCTAGCGCTTCACCCCAAGCGCCTGGAGGAGCTTCTCCAGCGAGGAGCCGAGGCCGAGCTCTTCCGAGAGCGCGACCAGGCGGGCCGGGTCGGCCGGATAGGAGTCGCGACGGCCGGGGGGGACCGGCACCGGCGTCGAGCTGCCCGGCTTGACGACCTCCATCGCCCGGCGCACGTAGTCGGCGTCCGCCACCGAGAGCCGGCCGGACTCCAGCAGGCCGGCCAGACCTTCGTACTTGGTGACCAGGCCGGCCGCGGTCTTGGCGCCCACGCCGGGCACGCCGGGGAGGCCGTCGGAGGGGTCGCCGCGCAGCACCGCGAAGTCGGCGTAGAGCCGGCCCGGGATCCCGTAGCGCCGGGTCACCTCGGCCTCGTCGACCTCGGCCAGGCCGCCCTTCTCCGGGTACAGCACGCGCACCAGGGGGTCGTGGACCAGGGCGAAGAGGTCTCGGTCGCCGGAGACGATCTCGATCCGCTGCCCCGCCAGCTGCTCGACCCAGGAGGCGATCACGTCCTCGGCCTCCAGCGTTGGCGCGCCCACGAAGTCCAGGCCCAGTGCCTCCAGGACGGCCGCGATCAGCGGCATCTGCGGGTCGAGCTGGGGCGGTATCGGCTCCGCCACCCGGTGGGCCTTGTAGGAGGGGATGAGGTCGACCCGGTGCTGGGGCCGCCAGTCCTCGTCGGATGCGATCGCCAGCCGCTGGGGCCGGCGAGAGAAAATCAGCCGGGCGAGAGTGTCCAGGAAGCCACGCACCCCGTTGACGAGGCGTCCGTCAGGGGCGCGCACGGTGTTCGGGACTCCGAAATAAGCGCGAAAGATCAGGCTGGAGCCGTCGACGAGGATCCAGTCAGGACGGGAAGCCACGGCGGAGGAGAAGTATGAGCACGACCCTGGTGGTCACCTGGCGGGCGCGGGAGGGCGAGGAGGAGCGGGTGGCGGCGGCCCTGCGCCAGATGGTCCCGGCGACCCAGGCCGAGCCCGGCTGCGAGCACTACTACGCGCACCGGTCGGTCGAGGACCCGCGCGACTTCGTGCTTTACGAGCGCTACCGGGACGACGCGGCCTTCCAGGCACACCAGGACAGCGAGCACTTCCAGCGCTGGGTGGTCACCGAGGCCATCCCGCGCCTGGAGCGGCGGGTGCGCTCGTTCTACGAGGATCTCTAACCGGTGGATTTGCCCGCAGCCGAGACCACGAACTGGCTGACCGCCGAGGACCTGGTCCGGGAAGCCTTCCTGCGTTCGCGGGTGGTCATGGTCAACGAGGCCCACGACGGCCACCGGCGCTGCATCCGAACCCGCACGGTGGGGCGCCGCATGCTGCCGGCGGCGCGGGCGGCGGGCGCGCGCCTGCTGCTGATGGAGGCGCTGGGACCCCCTGGGGGCGCCCCGCTCGGGCACGAGAGCCCGTACCTGGCGCAGCCCGAGATGGCGCTCTTGATCGACAGCGCGCGCCAGCTGGGATTCACGCTGCTGGGATACGAGGCAGAGATCTACGGCGCGCCCGCGGAGCTACTGCGCGACACCCACGCCCTGCCCTTCACGAACTGGCGCGAACGCCGGCAGGCGGAGAACCTGCTCGGCCTCCTGCACAAGGCGCCTGCCACCGACCGCGCGCTGGTCTGGTGCGGCAACAGCCACCTGCGCAAGACGCCGGCCGGCGAGTGGTCCCCCATGGCTTACTGGTTCCGGCACCTGGGCGGGCCGGAGCCCTTCGCCATCGACCAGGTGGTGACCGTGGACTTCGGCGACAGCGCCAACGCGCTCGGGGGCGTCCTGCTCGAGAGGTACGGCGACGTGCTGGCGGCCCGGGGCGGCGAGGTAGGGATCGTCCTCGACGGGCGCTTGCGCGAGGACCTGGGCGTGGACGCGCTCCTGATCTCGACCGACAACCGGATGGAGTAGGCTCCCGCGCATGCCCAAGGTGGCCGCGGTGCAGCACCCACCGGTGCTGCTCGACCGCGAGGCCAGCCTCGCCCGTATGGTGGAGCTGCTGGCCGAGGCCGCCGCCGCCGGCGCCAGGCTGGTCACCTTCCCCGAGGCCTTCGTGCCCGGGTACCCGGAATGGGTCTGGCGGCTGGCGCCGGGCAACGATTACGAGCTCACGGGGGAGATCCATCGCCGGCTGCTCGAGAACTCGGTCGACCTCGAAGCGGGTGACCTCAAGCCCCTGCAGGCGGCCGCCCGCAAGCACCGGACGACGGTGTTGGCGCCGATCAACGAGCGCGATCCCTTCAGCCGGGGGACGCTCTACAACGCCTTCGTCTTGATCGGGCCCGACGGCAAGGTCCTCAACCATCACCGCAAGTTGGTGCCCACCAACCCCGAGCGCATGGTCTGGGGCATGGGCGACGCCAGCGGCCTGCGGGTCGCGGAGACGCCGGCGGGCAGGGTCGGCGGGCTGATCTGCTGGGAGAACTACATGCCCCTGGCCCGGTTCTCCCTCTACGCCCAGGGCGTGGAGATCTACCTGGCGCCGACCTGGGACGCCGGCAGCGGCTGGGTCTCGACCATGCGGCACATCGCGCTGGAGGGGCGCTGCTGGGTGCTGGGCAACGGGACCGCGATGCGCGGCCACGACGTCCCCGAAGACTTCCCCGGCCGGGCTCGGGTGTTCCCCGACCTCGACGATTGGTTCAACCCGGGCGACTCCGTGATCGTCGATCCCAGGGGAAAGGTGGTGGCCGGGCCTCTGCACGAAGAGCACGGCATCCTCTACGCCGACTGCGACCCCCAGGCGGCCGACGCGGCCCGGCGCACGCTGGACGTGGCCGGCCACTACGGTCGCCCCGACGTGTTCACGCTCGAGGTCCGGCGCGAGGCGCGAGTCCCCGTCGCGCTGAAGTAGAGCCGGTGGCGCTGGAATAATCAGCGCCATGGCCTCCACCACGACGTTCGAGATCCGGGCTGCCACCCGCGATGACTTCCCGGCCGTGGTCGGGATCTACAACTGGGCGGTCAACCAGACCTTCGCCACCATCGACTCCGAGCCCCTGGACGTGGAGGAGGCCGAGTCCTGGTGGGACATCCACGCCAGCCGCAACACGATGCTGGTCGCGGTCGACGAGATCGGCGTCCTCGGCTGGGGCCGCCTGCTGCCCTGGAAGCAGCGGGGGTTCGACGTGCTCGAGGACATGGTCTACGTCGACCCCGTGCACCAGGGGCGCGGGATCGGGCGCGAGCTGCTCAGCCGGCTGATCGAGAAGGCGCGCGAGAGCGGCGTCAAGACGATCGTGGCCAGCGTGGCCGCCGACAACCAGGCCGGCCTCAAGCTGCACCAGGGGCTGGGCTTCGAGGTGGTCGGCACCATCAAGAACTGCGCCTTCAAGTTCGACCGCTGGATGGACATCGCGCTGGTCCAGCGGAATCTCTAGAGCGGCTGTTCTTCGAGCGCCTTCACGAAGCTGAGGTCGCGGTCGGTGAGCCCGCCCTCGTTGTGGCTGTAGAGCTCGAGCTCGACGAAGCACCACTCGTGGATGCGGATGTTGGGGTGGTGGCCGATCCGCTCGGCCAGCTCGCCGACCTGGTTGGCGAAGGCCAGCGCCGCCTTGAAGTCGGCGAAGCGGTAGTCGCGCCGGAGCTTCCCGAACTCCACCACCCACTGCGGGTAGGCGGCCAGGCTCCGGTATGCCTCCTCGGGCGTGATCCTCGGCATCAGATGGCCCTGGCGACGGCGTATCCCGCCGGGTAGACCACCCGCATGACCGGTCCCGGCTGCCACTGGCCGACCACCGTAGCCGCGCGCAGGTTCTGGCCGGCCTCGAACTTGACCCCGCCGCCGTTGATCTGCGACCCCACCGGCTCGTCCACGGCCAGGGCGGCGGAACGGACTCCGGCCGAGCTTGCCGCGTTCGCCGGCAAACGCGGGAGGACGTGGTGGAAGAGGGTCCAGCCACCTACGAAGCCCGCCACCGCCGGGATCGTGAGCTCTCCGCCGTAGGCCGCGCGCGCCTCCGCCAGCAGCCGCTGCGCGGCCGGCGAGAGCGCCGCCGGGTTGATGGTGCCGTCCGGCTTGTCGGCGGCGAAGACGCCCACGGCCTCCGCGCCCAGGGTGGCGCCGAACTGGCTCATGCAGAAGGCGGAGGAGGTGCCGACCGCCGCCTGCAGGTGGATGCCCTGCTCGTAGACCTGGCGCCAGATCGCGATGCCGTCTTCTAAGTAGCTGACGTCCCACAGCCAGGTGGCCCCCGCGGCCCCGACCTGGCGGGCGATGGCGGCGGCGTCGTAGTCATGGGGGTCGTACTCGATGCGGGCGGCCACCCGAATGCCGTTGGCGGCGGCCTCGGCGACCTCGCCGCCGGCCACGGAACGGCCGTAGACGTCGTTCACGTTGACGATCACCGCGCTGGCGCCGGGCGTGGCGGCGAAGGCCGCTTTCGTGAAGTCGACGGCGGTGTGGCCGAGGCTCATGCCCGTGGCCACCGTGCGGAAGACCCACTGCCGGTTCTGGGTGATGCCGTCGGCGACCGCCCCGGTCTCCCAGTAGACGGTGTGCCGGGCCTCGGCCCGGGCCGCCGCCCCCTCCGCCAGCGTAGAGCCGTAGGTGCCCGCGATGACCTGGGCGTGGTACTGGTCGACCAGGCGGTCGACCGCGGCGGCGGCGCCCTCGGGCGTTTCCGCGGGCATCACGTGAAGCTCAACCGCGCGAGAGCCCAGGTCCCCATGGCCGCGGGCCACGGCCAGGGCGGCCTGCAGGCCGCCCAGCTCCTCCTTGCCGCCCTCGGCTTGGGAGCCGGAGAGCGGGTAGACGGCGCCCACCACCAGCGGGGCTTGGGCCGGCGTGGACGAGGAACAGGCGGCGATCGCCAGCAGGACGATCGCCGCCAGGCCGAAGGCTACTTCTCGATGGGCACGCGGATGGAGCTTCCCCATTCGGTCCAGGAACCATCGCACCATCAGAGGGAAACCCCGACGGTTTCCCTCTGAACACCCTTCCGCTCGGTGCGCCATTGGTCGGCGAGCAACCAACTCACACGCGCCGGCAAGCCGGCGCTTACGTCACCTTCGGTTTCTATTTCTCGATGGGCACGCGGATGGAGCTTCCCCATTCGGTCCAGGAACCATCGTAATTGCGGACCTTGGGGTAGCCGAGCAGCTCGGTCAGCACGAACCAGGTGTGGGCCGAGCGCTCGCCGATGCGGCAGTAGGCGACGACCTCGCGGTCGGCCGAGATGCCCCTGCCGCCGTAGATCTCCTCCAGCTGGTCGCTGCTCTTGAAGGTGCCGTCCTCGTTGACGGCGGTGGCCCAGGGGATGTTGACCGCGGTCGGGATGTGGCCGCCGCGCTGGGCGCCTTCCTGGGGCAGGTTCTCCGGGGCCAGCAGCTCGCCGGAGAACTCCCTCGGGGAGCGCACGTCGACCAGCCCCGCCTTGCCGATCCGCTCCAGGACCTGGTCCCGGTAGGCGCGGATGTCCTCGCGGGGCGAGCCCTGGAACCGGTAGTCGGTCGCCGGGTAGGAGGGCACCTCGGTCGTGTAGGGGCGACCCTCGGCCTCCCACTTGACGCGGCCGCCGTTGAGCAGCTGGACGTTGTCGTGGCCGTAGTACTTCAGCGCCCAGTAGGCGTAGGCCGCGAACCAGTTGTTGTTGTCGCCGTAGAGCAGGATGCGGGTGTCGGGGCCGATCCCGCTCTGGCCCAGGATGCGGGCCAGGTTCTCGGCCGAGACCAGGTCGCGGACGGTCTGGTCCTGGAGGTCCCGGCGCCAGTTCCAGCCGACCGCCCCCTCGATGTGGCCGTTGTCGTAGGCGCTGGTGTCGACGTCCACCTCGACCAGGCGCACACCCTGGTCACGGCCGTGGTCGGCCACCCAGTCGGTGCTGACCAGGGACTCCGAATTCTTATAACCGTTGCTCGAAGCCATATGCAAAACCTCCAGTGGCGGATGGGTTTGAAGAGATCAACCAGTGGTGTGGCGCGGCTTTAGGGCGCGCGCTGAGAGACCGCTGAGGCGGTCAGCTACAGAAGCAGGCGGGCGATTGGATTCGCCGCTGAGCGGGCCAGTTGAAGGCGCCCTGCATCTCTGTGATTTTATGCAACGCGTCGTGGGCGCTCCCGATTCCCTCTCGCTGACCAAGTACCAGGCGCTGGG
>Ga0070707_100002094_pt1 | contig 19114 bp, 12 predicted proteins | sample KBSK5502metaG_FD_65468 | JGI IMG/M metagenome (GOLD analysis project Ga0070707, IMG submission 65468) | Corn, switchgrass and miscanthus rhizosphere microbial communities from Kellogg Biological Station, Michigan, USA - KBS K5-50-2 metaG | ecosystem: Host-associated > Plants > Roots >... | reverse complement strand
TTTCTGAAGAGACGAGTCGGACCGCCGTTCTGGGAGACGACCAGATCGAGCCGGCCGTCGCCGTCGATATCACTGTAGGCGGCCCCGCGCTGGTCGCCGTACACCAGGATGCCGGATCGAGCGGGGGGGAGCGGTGCGAGTCTGCCGGTGCCATCACCGGAGAGGAGCAATCCGCGTCCGGTATCATACCGTGGCGTTCCGACCGAAGTGGGATAGAAGTTCTGGCTCAGAAACACATCTTCGGTGCCGTTCCCGTCGAAATCCGCGATGCCGGCATAGGACGCGGGCGCGAATTGCGCCTCGGACGGGAGGGGAGCTGCGTCGAAGTGGTCTCCTCGATTCATGAACACCATGTGATCGAGCGTGACGATTCCCAGCCGCTCCACCTTTCCCGACCGGGAGCCGAGGACCTGATCGAGCGTCGCGTCGGCATATGCGCCGAACGTTCGTACTCTGCCCACGACTCCACCGACGCCGTTCCGAACCCTGGCGAAGCTGTTGAGGGGAGCGAGACCCCCGAGCCGCGTGTCCTGTTGCGCCAGCAGCATCCCCTCCTCGGCTCCGATACCGAAAGGTCCGTGCACCAGGAAGAGTGGGCGGGCGCTGTCGGCCTGGGTCGCCGTATTCCTTCCCCAGCTCGTAGCGAGGAGATCCAGTTTGCCGTCACCATCGAAGTCCCCCGAGGCGAGTCCGTTCCAGCGGCTCGTCCACCGGGAGAGTCCCCAGGAGTCCGGTGCCGGCGTCAGGCGGCCGGCTTCGTTTCGCAGGAGCAGGATCGAGCTCCACTCCCGCGCGAGCAGGAGATCGGCGTCACCGTCGCCATCGATGTCGGCAAAGAGCGCCGCCGAAACCAAGCCGACGCCCTTGAGCGCGGCCGAGCCGTCCTGGTCATAGACGAACCGGCCCCCCTCATTGCGGAACAGGCCGGAAGACGCGGGCGCCGGATACCGGAGCGGGATCGCGCGGCCACCCACGAACAGATCGAGGTCGCCATCACCGTCATAATCGGCCAGCGCCATCGGCCCGGCGGCGGATTCGGTCGAGCCCACCAGCGGCTCCGGATCGGGAGCGAGACCGGCTGAAGCGACGGCGATCTGCACAGCGGCGGGCTGCGCCACTCGCTCCTCTTCTGTTTTCGCCTCCCACGTCGAGACGCCCGCCAGTACACGCGCGCCTTTCTCGTCCGCGAGCCCGAGGATCGTCGTGAAATCGGCGTTCGCGATCGGGCCGGCGGCGGAGAGCGGGAGGAGTTTGCCGCGCTCGTTCCGGAAGACGCCGAGGCGGCCCCCTGCGCCGGTGCCGATCACCAGGTCTTCATCGCCGTCGCGGTCGAAATCGAACCATGCGATGCCCGGTCCGAGCTCGGAGAGGGCACTCGGAAGCAGGGACTGCCGGCTCCAGTCGTCGAAGACATTCTCGGTGTGATGCTGACCTCCCAGCTCCGCGCTGGCGTCGGAGAAGAGCGGGGAAGCGGGAAGGGAGGAGGGCGGAAGCGCGGGAGTTTTCGTCGCCGGGCCCTGGGTGATTTCATAGAGCCGATCGGGTATTGCGCTGTCGACGACCGTCCGGCTGCCGTCGCGCCACTCGACCGCGATCCTGACCCGGTCCGCCTCACCGGTCGCGAAGCTCGCGAGGTAGTCGCTGTGGGACATGTACAGGCCACCGGCGGTGACCTCGCGTTCCTGGATCGGGATCGCGCCGCCCAGCACCCGGATCCGCGCGCCAACCGCCCGCGTGTTAGGGGCGTTCCCGTTGAGCCGGACCGCGACCCGGGGCGCGGAAGCGTTGTTTCGGAGCACCAGTGCGGGCGCGCCGAGGCGGTTGACGACGACGTCGAGGTCCCCGTCGCCGTCGAGGTCTCCGGCCGCGAGGGTGTGGGAGATGTCCTCCTCGGTGCCGAACCCCCAGGCCGCGCTCGCATCTTCCCAGGTCAGATCCCCACGGTTCCGGAAGGCGACGTTCCTGAGCGGCAGCCGCGGATACTCCCAGCGCTGGCGTTGCCAGGACACCTCCGAAAGCCGGTTCTGCAGTCGTTCCTGGGTGTCGGCGTCCATCACGTCCCAGCTGTGCCCGTTGGCGATCAGGATATCCTGCCATCCGTCGAGATCCACGTCGAGGAACATGGTGGACCACGACCAGCCGCTGGCCTGGATTCCGGCGTACGCCGCGATCTCGGCGAACGTCCCATCACCGCGATTCAGAAACAGCGTGTTCCGCTGCGTCTGCAGCTGGGTCTCCATGTCGCCGGGAGGCTTGGGGAGCGCCGTGTGCGTGGGCATCTCCGTTTTGAGCCGGCGGGAGTCGTTGCCCAGCATGTCCACGACGAAAAAATCCTGCAGCCCGTCGCCGTTGACGTCTGCGACGTCCACGCCCATCCCCGAGTTGCTCATCTGGCGCTGCTTCGTCCAGTCGGCGAGTCGGAAACGGCCGGCACCATCGTTGATCCAGAACCGGTCGAGGTCCTCGAAATCGTTGGCGACGTAGAGATCGGGCGCCCCGTCTCCGGTGAGATCCGCGAACCGCGCCGCGAGTCCGAACGATTCGTCCTCCGCCGCGAGCGCTCGACCGGCCGCATCGGTAAAACGGCCCGAGGTGAGCGGCACTCTGGTGAAGTGGCCGGCGTCGTTGAGATAGAAATCATCGGGATCTGCGCGCATGCTCAGATTGAGGCCGCCCATATCCTCGCGGACGACGAGCTTGAAATCGCGGCGGTACTCGGGCCGGACTTCGTACTCGCCCGGGCCGACCTGCCGGACGAGCTGGCTGAAGGCACGCCGTTGCGGGGAGATTGAATCGACGGGGCTGAACGGTTTGTAATTGGCGACGTACAGGTCGAGATCGCCGTCTCCGTCGACGTCCGCCAGCGCCGGAGTCGTCCCGCCCTTGCCGGTGGGGTCGATGCCGAGGTCCGCGCGGTGCTCGGTAAACCGGCCGGTGCCGTCATTGACGAAGATCGCGTTCGGGCCGGTGGTCGCGAGGAGGAGCAGGTCGAGATCGCCGTCTCCGTCGGTATCCGCGAAGGTCGCACCGGTCGAGTAGCGATCCGCGGCCCCGACGCCCGCCTGTGCGGTGATGTCTTCGAACCGCCACCCGCCGAGATTGCGGTAAAGTGCGTTGAGCCCCTCGGTACGCGCGAGAAAGACGTCCACCAGGCCGTCGCCGTCGACGTCGCCGAGGGCGGTACCCGCCCCCTGGGCGAGGATGCGATTCCAGAGCAGGACCGAATCCGAGACCGAGTTCTGGAAAATGATGCCGGTCCTCTCACCGGACATCGGGGTGAATCCCGGCGTCCCGCCCGGCACGACGAGCTCGCGCCAGCGGTATCCGGCTTCCGAGTGCCAGGGAGTTTCCTTCGAGGTGGCGCATGCCCCGCTCAGCACACCGGCCGCGAGCACGAGCCGGAACCAGCGTCGCATCACGGGCGGCGAGCGGCGCCCATCCGCTCTACGACTCTTTCCCCGATGCATCGACCGACGGTCTTTCCGGCCTCGTTGCCCGCCTCGAAATGGATTCCGCCGAAGATCCGGGACCTCCCCGCTTCGAGCGCCGCCTCCGTAAACGATTTGAAGCGTCGGACACCGGAGCCGATCGCGATGCCGGTGCTGTCCTCGAATTCGACGTCGCCGAGCAGCGCGGTGATGACGGTTCCCGCCGCGACCGATTGGGTCGAATGGCCCGCGGGAAACTCGGGGAAAGGAGGTGTCGGAATCAGTGGCTCCCACGCGGAGTCGATGATCCGGCGAATGTAGGTGCGGGGACGGATCAGGTTGAAGCGGTACTTGTACCCCCACGCCGCAATGAACGCATCAGCCTGCGCGACCGCCGTTCCGACGAAGAGCCGTGCCGCCTCGGCCACGGAGAGATGGCGCTGATTCACCATCTGACTCGCGATCGCGACCCAGTGCCCGGAGGGCGTTCCCGTCTCCCCGGCATTATCGGCCCAATAGAGCGCGATGGTCCGTTGCTCCTCCGTGAGATTCTTCCGGGTATCGAAAACCTTTTGTGCTTCCTGGTAGAGCGGCGAGCCCGGCTCGACGGAGTAGGGCGGCGGATCGGGGATCGGACACTCGTCCCACGTCTTGAGCATGAACGGCCGCACCTGTCCCCAATACGGCTCGGTGGCTCCCGCCATGTTGACCGGCGGAAGCGCCTTGAGTCCGGTCCGTTTCGGCCGGTTCATGATGAGCGCCCGATCGCTGGACGTCCCGGGCCGAAGATTGTTCGCCGGATTGTCGAGACCGACGAACTCGGTGCCGCCGGAAAGATTCTGGGAGGCGTAGATGCTCGCGGGGGCGTCGTTAATCCAGAGTCCTGGCCCCGTCGGCGGGGTGTAGGGACGTCCGCGGGTGCTGTCGAAACCGTCCCGATGCGACCAGGCCACGATCGCACGTCCAATCCGGCGTCCGAGATCCTCCGACCGTGCAACCACTCGCTCCTTTACCCCGAGTCCGATTCGGGTTTGCCGCAGCGAATCCACCAGGCCGTTCAATGTCGCCCGAGTTCCAGGGAGGGCTTCGCCGAGCAGCGAGTCGAGCACTTCCGCCTCGGCGGTGTTGGCCACCAGCGTCGCGTCGAGGTGGCCGCCATCGTCGGGGCGCGGCAAGGCCGACAAGCCATTCACGGCGCCGGCGAGCGACGGCATGTCGGGGGTGCCCGCGGCCAGCCCTTCGTGCAGCGCGACGGAGGCATACCCCATGAAGCGCGAGGCGATAGGTGGTGACAGCCGCTCGGTCCGGACAATGCCATAGAGCGTGCGCATCCATTCCGAGACCATGGCGGGATCTGCATCGGGAGGTCTGCCGCAGCCGGCGAGCGAAGCAGCCACAGTGATCGCGGCGGCCGGGAACAGTCGCTGAATCATCATCGGTTCGTGGGGATGAATGAGTCTGTGATACAGGACAATCTAGCAGGTTCCCCCGGGCCGTTACAGATTGTGTGACGCCACTCCCGGCCCGGGGATCCACTCATGCGACGGCCATTTGTTCTCGCGCTCACGTTTGCTCTCGCCGGCCTGGCCGCTTCGCTCGGCGCCCAGGCGGTGGTGACCGGGAGCGCCGTCGACGATTCCACCGGCAGGGCGCTCGCCGCGGTAGAGGTCCTTCTGGAGGGAACCAAGCGCCAGACCACCACAGATCCGTCGGGCCGCTTCGTGCTGGACGGGCTTCCTTCGGGCACGCGCGTGATTCTCTTCCGGGCGATCGGATTCCGTCCGGTGCGCGTCCGGGTGACACTGGGCAAGGCCGACACGGTTCGCGCCGACGCGCGCCTCGTGTCGGACCGGGTACAACTGGAGCCAATCGAAGTGACCGGTCGACCGAGTGCCCCGAGAGGAATCGGCCTCGAGGCCTTCGAGGAGCGGCGCCGGCTCGGCTTCGGAAAGTTCATCGACTCGACCGAGCTGCGGCGAGCCGACAATCGCCGGCTGGGCGATGTGCTGGCCCGCATTCCCGGTCTCAAGGTGATGCAGTTTCGTGAGCAACTTCCCGGGGGCACCCCGGGCCCGCTCGAACTGCGCGTCGCGAGCAGCCGGAAGTCCGGCCTGGGAGTCGAGGGTCCCTGCTGGATGTCGGTGGTCTTGGATGGCGTGTTCATCTACCGGTCGGAGTCGTCCGGCCGTCCACCCGACTTTCTCCGGGAGTTCCCGGCGTCCGGAATGCAGGCCGTCGAGGTTTACCGCAGCGAGGCGGAGACTCCGCTGGAGTTCGGCGGTGCCACGGCGGCGTGCGGGACGGTGGTCATGTGGTCGAGGCGGCGTCAGTGATCCGCCTCTGCTGGGTGCTTTGCCTCGGCGCTCCGCTGGCCGCTCAGCAGGTCGAGCTTCAGATCAAGGAGGAAACCGGTAGCGCACCGGTTGCGGGGGCGATCGTGCGGCTGCTCGGCGATCGCGGTGTCGCGGCCCAGGGATTGAGCAACGAGCTGGGGCGGATCACCCTGCGCGCTCCCGCGGCGGGAAGCTACCGCATCAAGATCGACCGGATCGGGTGGAGTGGGCTGATCACCGCGCCATTTCCGCTGGCGGCTGGAGATACGTATCGGCGCGAGCTGCTCATGGCCGCGCGCCGAACCGAGCTGCCTCCGCTCACGGTGCACGGCAAGAGCAAGTGCGAGCGGGAAGGGCAGGGGGGAGAACTCGCGACGGCGCTCTGGGAAGAAATCGGAAAGGCGCTCACTGCGAACGTCGTCACCAACCGGCAGAAGGCCGTCCAACTGCACGTTCGCCAGTTCGTCCGAGAGCTCGATCAGCGGGAGCGCCCCGTCCGGGAGTGGGTGGCGGTTTCGACACTCATACGCGGGCACCCATTTCCCGCGCTGCCGCCAGGAGCACTCGCCAAGCTCGGGTTCGTCTACGAAGAAGACGATAGTGTGGTATATGCCGCGCCCGATGCGGCGCTCCTGCTTTCAGAAGAATTCGTGGGGACCCACTGCTTCCGCGCGGTCCCCGGCAAGGAGGGCCGAGTCGGGCTCGCCTTCGAACCGGCGTCGGGGCGAAAGGTCGCCGATGTGAAGGGCATCCTCTGGCTCGACCGGGCAACCAGCGAGCTGCAGTTTCTGGAGTATGCATTCACCGGCTTGCCAGGCATCCTCTCCCGGGCAGCGCTGGGAGGACGGGTGGAGTTCCAGCGACTCGCCTCCGGGGCGTGGATCGTGCGCTACTGGTACGTCAGGATGCCCGCGCTCAGAGAGGTGGAGATTCGAACCGCAGGCAACGTTGCGACGAAGACCGCCCTGCTGGCCGGGTACATCGACCAGGGGGGGCGGGCCGAGGTTGCGGCCGATGGGGCAGGCTCGACGGATCGCTCGCTCCTGGTGGGCCGGGTCTTCGACAGTCTCACCGGCCACGGGCTCGCCAATGCCGTCATCCGCGTGGACGGTTATCGCGATTCGGTGCTGACGGACGGAGGCGGTCAGTTCGTGCTCGCGGTGCAGGCGGCCGGGGATCAGGTCGTTCGAGTGGTCCACCCCAAAACGGGACTGTTTCGAGACGGGGCGAGCCGGCCCGCGCTGCTTTCGCTCGGTGACACGACCCGGGTCGAGTTCGCGGTGTCCTCTCTCGAGACCCTCACCGGAACTTTTTGCGGAAAGGTTTCGCGAGGACGCTCCGGCGTATTCGGCATGGCATGGAACTCCGATGGGACACCGGCACGGGGACTCGATGTGCGAATCAAGTGGATGACTTCCTCCGGAGGAACGCGGGAGGAGCACCAGTATCTGGAGAGCGAAGGCATGTTCGCCTTCTGCAACCTGCCACCCGACCGTACCCTCCCGATCCGGCTCGTGGACCGACTGCGCGCGCTGAGCGAGGTGCCGGTCAAGCTCGAGTGGGGGCAGTTTCGTTTCGTGGAGCTGCGGCCGCCGCCATGAGCATTGCGCGTTGCTTCGTGTCGTGCGCGGTGTCCGGTGTGCTGCTCGCCGGATCACCACTCGCGGCGCAATCCGTTCTGACCGGCACCGTGCGGGAGGATTCCACCGGCCGGCTTCTCGCCGGCGTCGACGTCACTGTCGCCGGGTCGGACAAGCGCACCACCACCGATCCGTCGGGGCGCTATGTCCTGACCATGCTACCGGCGGGAAGGCGGATGGTGCTGTTCCGCTCGATCGGCTACCGGCCGGTGCAGGAATGGGTGCTGCTCGGAAGCATCGACACGGTCTGGGTCAATCCGATGATGATTCCGGGAAGCGTGCGTCTCGATCCGATCGTGGTGACCGCGACACCCAGCGCTCCCCGCGGTATCGGACTCGAAGCGTTCGAGGAACGCCGCAAGTTGGGCCTGGGAGTGTTTTATGACTCGCTGGAATTGCGCCGCTTCGATCACTATGAGGTGGCGGACTTCCTCAAGCGCGTCCCCGGCATGATCCGGCGTGCGGCTCCCGACGGAGCGCCATGTCCCATGGCGATCTATCTCGATGGGATCTGGATGGGCGGGGGCGGAGCCCCGACGGGTGCTCCTGCAAAGGCGCAACCCAAGCTGCGCGACCTGGTCGAGATGGAACAGATTGCCGCAATCGAGGTGTACCGCGGCGCCGCGGAGGTGCCGGTGGAGTATGGAGGGACGAATGGGGCGTGCGGGGTGGTTTTGTTGTGGACCAAGCGGGGGTAGTAACGCCTGCGGTCTTCAGTCTGCAGTCTTCAGTCTGCAGTCTTCAGTCTTCAGCCATCAGTCGGTTCTTTTCGTTGCGTCTTTGCGCCGTTGCGCCTTCCCGCCCTTGCTCCCCTCCGCCTTCGCGCCGTCCTCCGCCGGCACCACGTGCGCGAACAACTCCCTGCGCACCTCGGGATTGCTGATCTTCCAGATCACACCATCGGTGAAGTAATGGTGGATGTTGATGAAGGTCAGAATCAGGACCGGCACGACGCTCGGCCGCTGTTCGCTCACCAACACCGCCACACTGCTCATCGCCGGACCCGGCACAAACTGGGTGACCACGTAACTCACCGCGAGTAGGACCAGCCCGTATACCGCCATATGCAGCGCCGCCCTGGTGCCAGGCCGGCGCGCTGCCCGATTGAGCTCGACCCGAGCAGGAAACTCCAGGTATTGCAGAGCGTGGGCGAGTTGCACGAGGAACAGGCCCGCCAGTCCCCAGCGAGCCATTGTCGCATACCAGACGAAGATCGCGAGCCAGGCGACGACGGCGCGGATCGGAGGCCAGCGTCCGGCGCGACGACGCACCGCGAGGAGTCCGGCCGCCCCCAGCCCGAAGGCGATGACCGCGGCGGCGCTCGCAAGGGTATAGGCGGGTTCCATCCACGGTGGTTCTTCGAGGACGGTCTGGGAGAACCAGATGCGCAACGCCCACACCAGGTGCCACACCAGCAGAATCCGAAGGCTCGAGCGAATGAGACGTCGCTCGAGCGGCTCGAACCGGAGCCCGTCGAGGAACGCATGGGAGGCCATCATGCCCCAGACCTGGCCGGTGTAATGCCAGGCCAGGTATCCGCTGGACGCGGCGATGAGGATTCCAACCAGCACCGGTGGGCCGCTCCCGGCCTGGTCGATCGCCACCAGGAGATAGAGCAAGAGAATCAGAGGAACACCGAGCGTGGCCCACTTGTGTCGGAGGATCATCTCCTTGTCACGGTAGACGATTCGGTACGACGCCATGAAGTGGGACATGTTGATGAGGATCTGGGCCCAGGCGAGGGCGGCGAGGCTCACGAAGGCGAGCTCGTCGCCCGCGAGTAGGAGCAGCGGGACGAAAACGATGATGGAAAGGCCACCGACGCACAGAAAATCGATGAGTGGCGAAAGGATCGCGGGGCGGGGCCGAACGACGGCGCCTGCCGTTGGAAAGGTCATGGCCTGGAAAGAAAGGCCGAGAGAAGGGGTTGGCAACCGAATTCGCGATTGGGCTCTCCCGGCCCGGCGAATCGAGTGTTATAATGATTCTTGCACCTCAAACAACTGACCCAATTGAAGGACACACGACCCGACCGGGAAGGGTTTCGGCCTGCTCGTGTCGTTTCGTTTCACATGTTCGGCCCCCGAGTGGCGAACTGACACACGAGGGGTTGAGCAATCGCCCGATCGCGTTGGCGCACAACCACATACGCTGATCCGGTACGTGGCACAACTCACGCTATTGTTCGACTCGATTCTCACAAAACGATGTGCCGTTAGGCCGCCCCGGAAAGCTCCTCCGGCGGCAATGTGTTTGTCCCACTCCTCATCGAGGAATCCGAGCATGATCGGCTTCTCGTTCCGTCGGACGGTTCTTACCGGGCTCGCCGCGCTGGGATTGGGCGCGGTGCTGGTCGCGCCCGCCCAGGCGCAGAGCGCCACCTTCCGGGGCAAGGTCACCTCCGAGAAATCCGGAGAGCCCCTGGTCGGCGCCGCGGTCGGGCTCAGCGAGCTCCAGCTCTCGGTGCTGACCAACGCCCAGGGCAATTTCGTCCTCACCGTGCCCGCCGCCCGCGTCAACGGGCAGTCGGTCACGCTGGTCGCTCGCGCAATCGGTTACAAATCGGTTTCCCGGATCATCTCCAGCCTCACGGCCGGCGAGCGAGTCCTGGATTTCGGCCTCGGGGCGGACATCAACAAGCTCGAGGAGATCATCGTGACGGGCGTGATGGAGGGCGTCGAGCGGCAGAAGGTGCCCTTCGCCGTCGGCCGTCTGACCCAGGAGGATATGCCGGTCTCGGCGAGCAACCCGCTGACCCTGCTGGCCGGCAAGGTGGCCGGCGTCCGGGTCGCCGCCACGAGCGGATTCCCCGGCGGCTCGCCTGAAATCCAGTTGCGCGGGCCGACGTCGATCAACGCCAACGGCCGCGGTCAGGGCCCGCTGATCATCGTCGACGACGCGGTGATGAACGTGGGCAGCCTCCAGGAGCTGGGCGCCCTCGACATCGAGTCGATGGAAGTGGTGAAGGGCGCGGCGGGTGCCTCCCTGTACGGGACGCGGGCAGCCAACGGCGTCATCACGATTCGCACCAAGCGCGGACTGACCGGCCAGGACGGGGTCAAATTCAACGTCCGCTCCGAATACGGTTTCAGCGATCTCAACAGCACCAACTACGGTCAGCCGGCGAACCATCCGCTGCAGCTGGACGAAACCGGCAAGCGCTTCTGTATCGCCGTCTCGGGCTCGCAGCCCTGCGCCCGGACGATCGATTTCATGACCGAGATGTACCGGATCAACAACGTGAATGCGGATACCGTCCGTACGCCGCAGAGCGTGGTCTACAACACGCCGAACGCGAACGATCTCCGGAACATCTTCCAGGCCCAGATCTGGCCGAATCAGTACTACAACTCACTGGCCCAGGTCGCGACCAGGAACCCGGTGGTCATGACGGCCATCGACGCCACCGGCAAGGTCGGGAGCGTCGGGTTCTACGTGAGCGGCTCGTATACCGATGAGGCGGGCGCCATCAAGTTCCTGAACGGCAGTCAGGCGCGCCGCGGCCGGGTCAACCTGGACTACAACGCCCGGGCCGACCTCAAGATCTCGGTCAGCACGATGTACGACCATCAGACCACCGACCTCAACTCCGGCGGCTCCTCCAACGGCGGCATCTTCGGCCAGCTGATGCGGGGAGCGCTTCCGGGGTTCGACTATACCGCCAAGGACACGCTGGGCCGCTACCTGGTTCGTTCCGGCGGCACCGGGTTCCGGCCCACCGGAAACGGCGCGGGCACCTTCCTGTACGACGCCTCCGGCAACCTGTTCTCCGATCGTACCGCGAACCGGTTCCTGGGGAGCATGACCGCCAAGTACTTCCCGGCGGACTGGGTCACCTTCGAAGGCACCTTTGCCTACGACAACCGGAGCCGCACGGACAATACGTACTTCGTGAAGGGGTACCGTACCTTCGCGACGTCCAGCTCGCTCAATAACGGCCAGCAGTCCATCGGCAACCTGGTGGACGAGTCGGTCAACGGCGCGCTGACGGCCACCTTCCGCAAGAAGCTCGGCACCGACCTCAACGGTAAGTTCAGCCTGCGCGGCGTGTATGACGAGAACGTGACGACCTCCAATGGCGTCTCCGGCCAGGTCTACCTGGTCAAGGACGTCTATCAGATCGACAACCTCTCCACCCAGTTCAGCGGCAGCTCGTCCCGCTTCCAGGTCAAGAACGTCGGCCTCTTCAGCGGTGCGAGCCTGGATTACAAGGACCGCTATGTGGTCGAGGGCTCCTTCCGTTACGACGGCAGCTCGCTCTTCGGTTCCGGTCACCGCTGGTCGCCGTTCGGCCGAATCTCGGCCGTCTGGCAAGTGGCCAACGAGCCGTTCTGGAAGGGCGGCGGAATCATCGACGAGCTTCGCTTCCGCGCTTCGCGCGGCACCGCCGGCTCGACGCCGCCGTTCTCCGCCCAGTACGAGGTCTTCACGGTCCAGCAGACCGGCATCTCGGCGAGCCAGGCCGGCAACAAGCAGTTGCGGCCGGAGACCACCACGGAAGTCGAGCTCGGCACCGACTTCACGCTCTTCCGGAAGCTCGGCGTCGAGTTCACCTTCGCGCATGGCGTGACCAAGGATCAGATCCTTCCGGTCATCACCCCGGCGTCGGTCGGGTTCGCGAGTCAGTGGCAGAACGCCGGAACGCTCGACAACAAGACTCTCGAAGTGGCGCTCAACCTGCCGCTGGTGAACAGCAAGAATCTCTACTGGAACATGCGGGGCACCTGGGACAAGACCCGGACCCACATCACCGAGCTGTTCGTGCCGGACTTCATTTACACCGGCGGGACCGGCCAGGGCACCGGCTCGTTCTTCCTGATGACCGCGAACAAGGAAAAGCAGAACGGCTTCGCCAAGAACCGCTATGGCAACATTTACGGCCGGAAATTCTACAAGACCTGCGCGGACCTCCCGACCTCGGTGCAGAGCGACTGCGGCGACGGCAAGTCCTACCAGGTGAACGACAAGGGGTGGCTGGTCTGGGTCGGCGCGGGCAACACCTGGCGCGACGGCATCACCAAGAATCTCTGGACCACCACGCTGCCGGCCAGCGAGTCGCCGTGGAACTACGCACTCGCGTGGGGTCACCCGATCGTCGACCGCCCCCTCAAGGGCGAGCCGGGCGAAGGCGTCGGCAAGAACCAGATTCTCGGGAACGTCTTCCCCGACTTCCGGTTCACCTTTACCAACGACATCCAGTACAAGCGGTTGACGCTGTACACGCTGCTGGATGCCACGATGGGTCAGGAAATCAACAACCAGGGCGAGGGCTGGGGCCTGCTGGATATCAGCTCGTCCTACTTCGACCAGGCCAAGAACACGGTCGAAACGGCCAAGCCGGTCGGTTACTCGTGGCGCGCAGGCGGCCCCGAGAGCACGGGGACCGGCGGGTTCTATGACCTGCTCGGACCGAACAACTACGTCGTCGAAACCGCCTCCTATGCCAAGCTCCGTGAAGTGAGCCTGACGTACAAGGTCGGCCGGGTCGGCGGCATTGGCGACTGGACGGTGGGTCTGATCGGACGGAACCTGTTCACGATCACGAACTACACCGGGCTCGATCCTGAAACCGGCGTGTCCGGCGGAAGCACCGGCTCCGGGCTGATCAATCAGACTGATGCGTTCGGCTTCCCGACGCTGCGGTCGTTCACGTTCTCACTCTCCACGCGCTTCTAGGAGCCGTCCGATATGAATCGAATTCTGATCCGATGCGGCGCGCTTGCCCTGGCGGTGGTTGCCGGCGCGTGCGAGCTCGCGGTCCAGAACCCGAACAACCCGGGAACGGAGCAGGTCAAGACGACCCCGGCCGACCTGGAGAATTATCTGGGTACGCAGTACCGGCGGTGGCACGCGGCGATGTACAGCAGCCTGTCGAACGTCGGTGGTATGGCGGGCGTGCAATCGTTCGAGGACTTCTCCAGCCTCTCGAACAACTGCATGGGCCAGCGGGTCATCATTCCGCGGGCCGCCAACGACAACTCGATCGGGAACGGGTGCGCGACGGAGCAGGCGCGCATTTACCTCATCGAGAGCGAAGTGGCCCGCGGGGTGTCCGACGTCCTGAAGAAGCTCGACGATCCGGACTACTCGTTCGGTTCCGACGCGCAGGACCTGCGCGGCGTGGCCTTCGCTGAATTCCTGCGCGGGCTCTCGCTCGGTTACCTGGCGCTGATTTACGACTCGGCGGCGGTCATCAAGCCGACCGATCCGCTCCGGGCGGATGGCACGTCCGATCCGGGTGAGCTCGCGGGGTACAAGGATGTGATGGCCGAGGCGCTGGTGGCGCTCGACAATGCCGAAGCCGCGACCGTTGCGGCCGGGACCACCGGGCCCAACGGATTCCCGCTTCCTCAGACGTGGATCAATGGTCCGACCAGTTTCACCGCGACGGAATTCGTGAAGCTCATCAAGAGCTACCGGGCCCGACTTCGGGCGAACAATGCCCGTACCCCGGCCGAGCGCGCGGCGGTCGATTGGGACAAGGTCATCGCGGATGCGCAGGGCGGCATCACCGAGGATCACTTCAATACCACCAGCAGCATCACCGGTCCGTCGAATACCTGGGTCAATAACTGGTATTCCTATACCACCTGGCACCAGATGACCCCGTTCATCATCGGAATGGCGGACAACTCGGGCGCCTATGCGACCTGGATTGCCACGCCGATCGGGACGAGAGGGGCGGGGACGCCGTTCTTCATGACGACGGCGGACCAGCGCTTCCCGCAGGGTGCAACTCGTGCGGCGCAACAGGCGGATTTCGCGATCACCTCCTGCAACACCGCCGGCACGGTCTGCAAACGGTATTTCCGGAACCGGCCCGGCGGGAACGACAACACCACGCCGCCGTCCTGGGGATGGTCGAACTATGACCACACCCGGTTCTGGCCGTGGCGTACCGCCGGCGACGGTGGCACCGCGGCGAACGGCAAGTTCCCCTTCTTCACGAAGGCGGAGCTGGACCTGTTGCAGGCCGAGGGCCAGTACCGGAAGCAGAACTACGCCGCTGCAGCTGCGCTCATCAACATCACTCGTACTCGTGTTCCGACGGCGACGCAGCCGGGCGGCCAGCTGCCGGCAATCGTGGCCTTCGATGCCACGACGCCGGTTCCGGGCGGCACCAGTTGTGTCCCGCGGGTTCCGTCCAACGCGTCGAATGCCGGCGGAGCGACCGTCGCCTGCGGCAACATGTGGGAAGCGCTGAAGTGGGAAAAGCGCATCGAGACGGCCTACACGCATTTCATGGCGTGGTTCCTGGATAGCCGCGGTTGGGGCGATCTGGTCGTCGGAACCGGGCTGCATTGGCCGCCTCCGTTCTCGGAGCTCCAGGCACGTGGACGCATCGGGGCCCAGATCTACAGCACGGGAGGTCTCACCGGTCTTACCGGCGCGGCCGCCACGAGCACCTACGGTTGGTAAGGTGATGGGATTGAAGGGCCGTTTCACCGGCCTCGTGGGGATCGGCGTTCTGGTCGCGGGGTGCTATACCATGAGGCCCGCGCCAGGCGCCGTCCCCCAGGTCGGAACCACCGTCGCCTTCGACGTCAACGATGCGGGCCGGGTTGCTCTGGGCTCATCGATGGGACAGGAAATCTCCCAGGTCGAAGGCCGGCTCATGAACAAGGATGCCGAAGGGTATCTCCTCGCCGTCTCGAACATCCGGCTGCTCCGCGGTGGAGAGCAGGTCTGGAGTGGCGAGCAAGTCCGTCTGAAACCCGAGTATGTGGGGAACGCCTACGAGCGCCGGTTTTCGCTCGGCCGTTCGGTGGGCTTGGGAGTAGTGGGGATCGGGGGTTTCACCGCGTTCATCGCGACCCGGTCGCTTCTCGGGAGTGGCAGCAAGGACGATACGCCCGGTGGTGATTCCGCAAACACACGTCTCGGTCGGCCGTGACGGTCGTCCCGGCACCTTAACCTCCATGGAGTTTGGAATGCGACGCATCCTCCAAGTTTCAGTGCTCTGCCTCGCTGTCGGCGTGCTCAACGCATGTACGGCGGAGGAAGTGATCGTGACCGAAGACATCCCGACCGCGGGGGTCCGTTTCGTCCACGCCGTTCCGGATACCGGCGCGATGGATATGCGACCGGTGGACATCGTCGAGAACAGCACGTTCTACGCGGTCGGTTTCCGCGGTACGACGCTGTTGTATTACAAGAATGCGCGGGCCGGCGCCCGCCATTTCCGCATCTTCATGGCCGGCTCGACGGCCGCGATCGCCTCGACGGTGGTAAAGGACACCACCTTCACGCTCGAGGCGGGGCATCGCTACACGTTCATCATGTGGGGCTTCGCCCGGACCGGTTCCACTCCCGGCATGAAGCTCGACATCATCGATGACAATCCGGCCGATCCCGGCGCCGGTGTGGCACTGCGGCTGGTCAACGCCGCGGCGGGTCTCGGTGCGCTCGATGGCCGGCAGTATCCGGCCACCCCTGGCACCCTGCCGCCCACTGCGACCTGGGCAGCGGTTCCGGCGCTCAGCGCCTCCGCGTATGTCGCGGCCCCGGTGGGGTCGATCAAGTACAACGTGCAGCCCGCCGGCGGCGGGACGGCGCTCTTCACCGACCCGACGGCGCTGGCCGGCTCGGCGGCGACGGTCGATCTCGAAGCGCTTCCCGGTACGACGGTGGCTGGTTCTGCGGTGAGCGGCATCGTGTTCCCACGGTCGGTCCTGGGAAGCCAGGCAACCAACTTCACGACGCCGGGCATCATCTTCGTCTGGGACCGCCGTCCGCCGAGGGCGCCGGGCCTGTAGGGCAGCGTTCTGCGGAGTGACGGAGGGCCATCGGGCAGGTCGCTCGATGGCCCTCGGTCGTTGCAGCCTTCGGGGGATCGCATACATTCATGAGCTACGGCCCAACCGGCACTGAAAGGGAGACCTTCCGATGATTCGCACGCTCAACGTTCGAGCTGTTGGGGCGCTGGTGCTCCTGGCCGGCATCTGGGGAATCACCGCTCCCGGGGTGGTCCTCGCCCAGAAGAAGCAGCGAGACCTGATCACCCGGGAAGAGATCCTGGCGTCTGCCCAGAAGGACGCCGACCTCTACTCGGCGGTCCGGAGCCTCCGGCCCCACTTCCTGGCGCCCCCGAGGGGAACCCGGACGCTCGGAATGGAACGCAATACGGCGGGGGGATATGTGCAGGGTGCCGGCGCCAAGGTGCCGGATGCACTGCTCTACGTGAACGAGAACAGGCTGGGGGACATCAGCGGGCTCAAGAACATCCTGGCCGGCGATACCTACGAAGTCCGCTATCTCGATCCGGCAAAAGCCGAGGAGCGATTCGGGGTGGACGCCATGGGTGGTGCGGTCCTCGTGACGCTGGTGAAGGGGATCAAGTCGACCCCTCCGCCCGCTCTCGAGTAGGACGGCAACCATTCACGCCGCGCGGACATCTCACTGGAAACCGCAGGCGTCGAGCGCGAGTAGTGAATGGTGGACCGGAAAGGCGGAGGCCTACAATGCTGTACGTTCGGATGTTCGTGGCCATGCTGGCGCTGGTCGGGGCCCGGGACGTTACGATGCCCCGCGAGGCGGCAGCGCAGAAGAAACAGCGGGATCTGATCACCCGTGAGGAGATCCTCAACTCCGCCCAGAAAAACGGAGACCTCTTTCAGGTCATCCGGGGTCTCCGTCCCCATTTCCTGTTGGCGCCGAGAGGAATCCGGAATACGCGCGGCGGCGCCCGGATGCCGGTGCTCTATCTGAACGGGAACAAGATGGGGGAGCTGTCGGGCCTGCGGTCGATCCTCGCGACCGATGCCTTCGAAGTCCGCTATCTCGATCCTTCCAAAGCGGAAGACCAATTCGGCATCGGCCACAGTGGCGGGGCCGTTCTGGTCCAGCTCGTCAAGGGGATCAAGTCGGACGGACGACCCCAGACCCCCTAACGCGCGGGCTCCGTTACGATCCGGATGCGGACCGACCCCGGCGGAGCTCCCACCCTCGCCGCGCTGTCGGCGAGCTGTCTGAGCTTCTGGAAGACATCGGGTTTTGCTCCGTGCGCGAGCGCGCTGTCCACCTGTCCTGCCGCATCCGCATAACGTCCCAGCAGCAGTAACGCCGAAATCAGATAGCCGCGGGTGTCTCCCTGAGCCGGAGATTCCGCGAGGCTTTGACGAAGCTGCTCCGCCTCCCGCGCCGTCTCACCCATCGCCCTGAAGCGCCGCGCCAGATCGTTCCGTACCCGCCAGGCGTGCCCGGCGGGAACCAGCCTGAGCGCTCCGGCATACGCTTCCAGTGCCAGCGCCGGCTGCCCGAGGTTGAACAGCATGTCCCCGTAGGCACGCTGAGCGCGGTAGCTCCGTGGTGCATCCTGGACGGTGCGCGCGGTCAGAAACCCCTCGTTCCGCCAGACGCGCTGGCGTTCGACGCTGCGAGCCAATCCCGCCACCGCGAGGATGACGATCGCGATGGTGAGCTCGTGAGGCACCGGCGACTCCGACCCCGGCGAGGCGACGCGGCTCGGTGCGAGCAGCGTCACCAGGCCTCCCAGCATCAGCACAAATCCAATGCTCGGCAGAAACAACGTGCGCTCGGCGAGGAGAATGCCCGTCGGCGCGAGGAGATTGCTCACCGGGAAAAGCCCAACCGCCAGCCAGGCGATGCCGAAGGTGACGACCGGCACGCGGCGGCGCAGCAGCCAGGCCGAGAGGAGTGCGAGGAGAAGGATGCCGAGGCCGAGTGCTTCCGGGACGCGAAAGGTCGTCGACGCGGTCAGCTCCATCGGCGCGTAGTCGGCTTGCAGATGGAGTGGCCAGAAGAGGAGGCGGGCCCATTCCGGCACGATCTTCAGCATGGTGAGCGCCCGCTCCCCGATCGTCAATCCTTGCAGAGCCTCGGAAACGAAGACGCCGCTGAACTCGCCCCCCAGCACCGCTCGGCGGAGGAGCACGATCAGGACCGCCAGCAGCGCAAGTCCGGCATAACCCGGCCCGAGCCGGCGCAGGCGATCTGCGACCTTCCCGTCAAGGAGGATGACCTCCGCGGCCAGGAGGAGGGCGGGGATCAGCAGACCCTGTTCCTTGGTGAAGCTCGCAACGAGGTAGAGCGCTCCCAGGATCACCCAATCGCGCACCCCCAGATTTCCCCGACTGCGGCGGTCGAGATAGCGGAGGGTCATCACCACCGCGAGGAGGCCGACGAGCAGCTCGCCCTGGCCAACGGCGAGCGCCACCGCTTCGACATGCACCGGGTGAGCCGCAAAGAGGACGGCGCACCCGAGCGCGATGCCGTGGGGAAGGAGCTGCCTGCCGAGGAGCAGGACCGAAACGGCGGAGAGGGAGTACAGGATGTAACTGACGATCCTGAAAATCAGGGGCTCACCATGACCCAGCGCATACCAGAGTGCGTGAGACAGCGTCACGACCGGCCGGTAGAGCTCCTGATTCCAGGGAGGCGGCCAATAGGGCGATGAAAGGATCTCGCGCCAATGGCTCAGGCCGTGGACGCGAGCATTCTCGTAAATGAGCCGGAGGTCGTCCTGGGTAAAGTCGTTGCCGAGCCCGGCGAGCGAGGCGGCGATGGCGACAGCGATGACGAGGAGGACGGCACGGCGAAGAGGCACGGTGGAATGTACTAAATGGAGCAAGCTATCGGCTATCGGCCCGCAGTCTTCAGTCTCGAGTCTTCAGTCTTCAATGGCAGCCTGTCAGCCTCTGATCACTCCGGGCGATTTTCCGGCCGCATACCCGGGGAAGACTGCGGACAGGTC